>JAESFZ010000304.1_pt1 | contig 26340 bp, 26 predicted proteins | sample 9269561 | NCBI WGS metagenome assembly JAESFZ01 (sample SAMN14515552, study PRJNA621657) | algae metagenome | isolation source: Tildeniella nuda ZEHNDER 1965/U140 and co-occurring heterotrophs from wet... | place: Switzerland: Stansstaad, Zurih | collected 1965-01-01
TTACCGTGGTGCTTGCCTACCTGGCGCAGGGGCCGGCGCTGTTCTGGGTGGCGGCCAATCTGGTAGGCCTGTGCCTGGGCTCCAGCCAGTCGGCAGGACGCGCGCTGGTCGGCTATCTCAGTCCACCCGGGCGCAGCGCGGAATTTTTCGGGCTGTGGGGCCTGGCGGTGAAGCTCTCTTCCATCCTCGGCCCCATCACCTACGGGCTGGTCACCTGGGTGTCCGGCGGCGATCACAGGCTGGCCATCCTCATCACCGGCGTGTATTTCGTCATCGGCATCGCCATCATCGCCGGACTGGACGTGGCGCGCGGCCGCGCCGCCGCGCTGGCCGCGGATCAGCAGCCATAGCAGGAATTGCACGATTCCCGCTCGTGTTATAACTTCACAAAAACGCCGATACCGGGAGCAGGAAACGCATGGCAAGCAATCAGCAGCGCAAAATCATCACTGGTCCGGCCGCGTGGACAGGACCGCAGATCCAGAACGACCCGTCGTGGATTCATCAGCTCGATGCCGCGGACATCTCGGAAATCGACGCCGCGCTGGCGCACGTCAAGCGCAGCGGCGCACGCATTCCCTTTGCCGCGGAGGCGTTTCCGCTGCCGCGTTTTGCGGATGAACTCGACGGGATACTCGACGAAATCGAGAACGGGCGCGGCTTCGTGCTGATCCGCGGCATTCCACGTGAGCGCTACAGCGACGCGGAGTGCGAGCTGATCTACTGGGGGCTGGGCGCGCACCTTGGCAACCCGGTGTCGCAGAACGCGCGCGGCCACCGCCTGGGCCACGTGCGCGACGAGGGCCGCGAGCTGAGCGATCCCAACGCCCGTGCCTACCAGACCAGCCAGCGCATGGATTTCCACACCGACCTGCTGCCCATAGACGTGCTCGGGCTGTTCTGCATGCGCACCGCCAAATCCGGCGGCGCCAGCAAGCTGGTGAGCGCGCTCACCATACACAATGTGCTGCGCGCGGAACGCCCCGACCTGCTGGAAGCGCTCTACGGCACTTTCCATCTCGACTGGCGCGGCGAGGAGCCCGCGGGCGAGCAGCCGTGGTTCAGCATTCCCATGTTCAGCGAGTGCAAGGGTCATGTCACCGCGCGCGTCGTCAGCCTGCCGTACTACGAATCCGCCGCGCGCTTCGGCGAGCAGTACCGTCCCACCGCCATGCAGCGCGAGGCCCTGCTCGCGGTGCAGGACATCGCCAATCGCCCGGAGCTGATGCTGACCATGAATTTCGAGGAGGGCGACATCCAGCTCATCAACAACCACATCATGATGCACGCGCGCGAAGCCTACGAGGACTACCCCGAGCCCGGACGCCAGCGCCATCTGCTGCGCATGTGGATTGCGGTGGACGATGCGCGCCGCCGGCCGCTCGCCGACGCGCTCGCCGGCCGTTACCGCTGGGTGCGCGAAGGCGGCATCCCGCCCAAGACCCGGGCCGCGGCCTAGCCTGCGCAACTCCCCGCGCTCACCCATCGCCTGCACCGCCTTGAGCGCACCATCGGACTGGAGCGTTTATGTCGTGCGCTGCGCCGATGGCACGCTGTATACCGGCATCGCCCGCGATGTCACGCGCCGCATCGCCGAGCACAATGCCGGCGGCAAACTCGGCGCGCGCTACACCCGCGGCCGGCGGCCGGTGAAGCTGGTCTATCAGGAGGCGGCAGCGACGCGTTCCGTCGCGAGCAGGCGCGAATACGCGATCAAATTGCTGAGTCGGCAGCAGAAGCAAGCGCTGATCGTGGCGGCGGCAGGCGCGCGCAAGAGAAAAGCAAAAGCGGTGACCGGCAAAGTCCCCCGCGCTCGCCAGCGCGGGATGGCAAATAATTCCATTTCCAATTCAAAAACGACATAAATCCCCCTCTCCCTAACCCTCTCCCCGCGAGCGGGGAGAGGGGACATAATTACGGGATTGTTAAATTGAAAATGGAATAAGTAGTCCCTCTCTTGCCTGGACGGGAGAGCACGGGATGGCAAATAAGTAGTCCCTCTCTCGCCTGGGCGGGAGAGCACGGGATGGCAAATAAGCAGTCCCTCTCTTGCCTGGACGGGAGAGCACGGGATGACAAATAAGCAGTCCCTCTCTCCCGCCTGGGCGGGAGAGAGCTGGAGAGAGGGTGGGGAAACAAACCCCGGGTGCCTGACAAGCGCCCCTTGGCTCAGGGGAGCAGGCGCAGTTTCATTTGAGAGCGGCTCGTGATGAGCTAGACGCAGTGACCCGTGATCCCGGGTTGCGGCATGCCGCGCGTTCAGCGCTTGCGCAGATAGGCCGGGCGCGGTGCCGAAGACGGCGCGGCGCGCTCGTCCTTGTGGCGGAAGCTGATGCGGCCCTTGGTCAGGTCGTACGGCGACATTTCCAGCGTGACGCGGTCGCCCGCGAGGATGCGGATGCGGTGCTTGCGCATCTTGCCCGAGGCATAGGCGGTGATGTTGGCGCCGTTTTCGAGCTTGACGCGGAAAATCGTGTTGGGCAGCACCTCGTCCACCACGCCTTCGAACTCGACCATTTCCTCTTTTGCCACTGGTGATCTCCAATAGTGGAACGCGGCGAAGGCGTGGCCTTCGCGCAACGGTTCCTGTGTGGCATGCCGGCTTCAGTTGCCAAGTGCGTCGCCGGGTGCGGGCGGCCTTGCGGCCGCCGGCGGTCGATCAAACCTCTTTGAGGTTGACCGCGGAGACCTTGCCGTTCTGGCCGCGTTCGAGTTCGAACGAGATCTGCTGATTTTCGGAGAGGCCGTTCATGCCTGCGCGCTCGACGGCGGAGATGTGCACAAACACATCCTTGGAACCGTCCTGCGGGGCGATGAAGCCGAAGCCCTTGGTGGAATTGAAAAACTTGACCGTGCCAGTAGTAGAAGTAGACATGCTGTTCCTGAAGTATGGATAAAGCCGTTCCGCGCCCATCGTTGAGCGCGGTTCAAAGAGACCAATCGGGGAAGTAGAAGGCATCCGGAACGGATGCGAGGGACCAGCCGACAACCAATTCGAAGCGCGCAGTGTGCGCGCTATGGCGGGAATAAGCAAGCAAAGCCTGTACCTGTGCAAAAACGCGTATCTGCCACAAACCTCCGCGCGGCACGCGTGGTTCCCGGAAAATTCCGCGGAGAATCGCTCAACTTCGCGCAACTGCGGTCAATGGCCGGCTTCCATGACCGGCCACGCCGGTTCCGGCGGCCTGCCTAATCCAGCTCGTCGTGGGTAAACAGGTAGTGGTGTTGCAGGCCTTCGTAGATGCGCCGGCGGATTTCCACCGGCACGTTGTTGTAGGTATAGGCGACGCGCTCCACCTGCAGCAGGGGATGTCCGGCACGCAGCCTGAGCGTTCTGGCCGTCTGCGCGTCGGCGGTGCGCGCCGACACCCGCTCTTCCATGCGCAGCACCGTCACGCCGCAGGCGCGCTGGTAGACCGAATACAGGTTTTCACCGGTCGGCTCCAGGTCGCGCTGGCGCAGCGTCGGAAACAGGGCGACGGGCAGGATGATTTCCATCACGCCGACCGCGGCCTTGCCGCTGCGCGAGATGCAGGCCACGCGGTATACCAGCGGCGCATCCTTGTGCTTGAGCTGCAGCAGTTCCGCCGTTTCGCGGTCCGCGCGCACCTTGCGCATTGACACGATCTCGCGCGCGGTCGAGACCTTCTCGCGCCGGCTGTTGTAGATGTTCGAAAAGCGGAAATGCTGGGTGTGCGGATCGTGGCGCGCGACGTAGGTGCCCTTGCCCTGGCGGCGGATGAGCACGCCTGCCGCGGTGAGCTCGCCCACGCCGGCGCGCACCGTCGAGATGGCGACGCCGAAGCGCGCGGCCAGCGCGGGCTCGGTGGGCAGGCGCTCGCCGGGTTTCCACTCGCCCTCGGCCAGGCATTGCAGGATGCGCCGTTTCACTTCGCGGTAGAGCGGGGCATCCGTGCCCATGGCGCTGAGCCTGATTCCGGTGCGGTCGTTCACTTCATTTTCCGGTGCGGTGTTTTTCATGCAAGCCGCAGTATATACGGCGCCCTCGCGGACGGTAGCCGTCCGTGTTGCGGCGCCGGGTTGACGCGGGTGGCAAAAGCCCCTTATCATGCCAATCATTGCAATCATATATATGAATATTGCTGTTGCCAATACGGCAGCGGCCGCCTGCTGCCACTCCAAGGAGGAAACATGAAAATCACCAAGGTCGAGACTTTCCAGGTCAGCGTGCCCAGCAAGGGCGACTACAAGATGGCGCGCGGCACGCATGATTCTCTGCGCACGCTGGTGGTGCGCATCCACACCGACGGGGGCATCGTCGGCTGCGGCGAGGCGCACCAGGGCGTTGCCGGTTATTCGCCCGAGACCACGGCCACCATGGATGCGGTGGTGTCGGGCGTTTACGGCCCGCTGCTGGTGGGACGCGAGCTGGCGGCGGTGGAGCAGCTCGCGCTGGATCTGGGCATCGCGCGCCGCGGCAACCTGTTTGCGCGCTGCGCGGTGGAAATGGCGCTGTTCGACGCGCTGGGCCGCGCCCGCGGCCTGCCGGTGGTGGCCATGCTGGGCGGGCCGGTGCGCACCCGGCTGGAGCTGTCGGGCAGCATAGGCATAGACGAGCCCGAGGTCATGGCGCAGAAGGCCGCGACCATGGTCGCCGCGGGCTATCGCACCATCAAGGTCAAGGTCGGCATGCCCGACATTGCAGCCGACCTCGGGCGCGTGCGCGCGGTGCGCAAGGCGGTGGGCGACGCCGTGGCGATACGCCTGGATGCCAATTCCGGCTACTCGCCGGCTGACGCGCTGACCTTCATCCGCGGCCTGGCGGACCTCGCAATTGAATACCTCGAGCAGCCGGTGGCGGCGGAGCACATCGACGCCATGGCCAAGCTCACGCGTCTGGGCATCGTGCCCATCCTTGCCGACGAGAGCGTGCACACCCCCGAGGACGCCTACCGCTTCATTTCCGCCGGCGCGACCGACGCCATCAAGATCAAGATCAGCAAGGTCGGCGGCTACATCAACGCGCGCAAGATCATCGACATCGCCGAATCGGCGGGCATCAAGCTGGTGATCGGCCAGGGCATCTGCTCCAGCCTCGAAGCGGCGGCCGAGGCGCATCTCGCCTGCGCCTATCCGCATGTGCATCCCGTCGCCGAAATGGTCGGGCCCACCAAGCTGAAGGGCGATCTGGTCGAGCCGCCGCTCGATCTGGGCAGCGGCTATCTCGAACTGCCTGCGGGCCCCGGCCTCGGCGTCGAGTTTTCGATGAAGGCGATCAGGCAGTACACCATGGGCGCGGCCAGGCCGGCGCCGGTGAACGCATAAGCTGGTAAACGCATAAGAGCGGCGCCGCACAACAAAAACACCGGCACCGGCAGCACTACTAATGGGAAACCGCGGGCGATCATGTCCGCGACCCCTGGCCAAGGAGGAGGTTCCATGCAAAAGCGCAAGCTTGCTGCAGTACTTCTGCTCACGGGCGGCATCTTGTCCGCACACGCCGCGACACCGGCCTATCCCGAGCGTCCGGTCCGGCTGATCGCGCTCAATCCGCCCGGCGGAGTGAGCGACACCATCGCGCGCGCCCTCGGCGAGCGCCTGTCCGAACGCTGGAAGCAGGGCGTGGTGGTCGACAACCGCGTCGGCGCGAGCGGCATCATCGGCTCGGAGATCGTGGCCAGGGCGGCGCCCGACGGCTATACGCTGCTGCTGGGCTTCATCGGCAACCTTGCCATCAATCCCGGTTTGTACAAGAAGCTGCCGTACGATCCGGTAAAAGATTTCGCGCCGGTGAGCCTGGCCGGGCGCTCGCCCATCGTGGTGGTGGTCAATCCGTCGCTGCCGGTGAAGACGGTGAAAGACCTTATCAGCCTGGCCAGGGCGCAGCCGGGAAAAATCGCCTATTCCTCATCGGGCAGCGGCAACGGCAATCACCTCGCCACCGAACTCTTTGCCACCATGGCGGGCATCAATCTGCTGCACGTGCCGTACAAGGGCGGACCGCCGGCGCTGACTGCCACCATACAGGGCGAAACCGCGATGATGTTTGCCAACTCGACGTTCGCCGTGGCGCAGGTGCGCAACAAGCGCGTGCGCGCGATTGCGGTCACCACCGACAAGCGCCTGGCATTGCTGCCCGACGTGCCCACGGTAGCCGAATCCGGCCTGCCGGATTACGTCGTCACCACCTGGTTCGGGGTGCTGGCGCCCGCAGGCACGCCGCCGGCGCTGATCAGGAAGCTCAACGCCGACGTGGTCGAAGCGCTCGGCAACGCCGCGGTGGTGGACAAGCTCGACCGCGCCGGCCTCATCCCCGCGCCTACCACGCCGGAGGAATTCGGCGCGCTGATCAAATCCGAGATCGTGCGCTGGGACAAGGTGATCAAGCAGACCGGCGCCAAGGCCGACTGAGCTTCAGGCACGCTGGCAGAAAGCCTCCGGCACACTCCGGCGGTACGCCGGATTCAGCAACACCAGACGGAGATAAAAATATAATAAAAACAAATACTTAATAAATCAGTCTGCTTTGGCCCCGGAGAGCTTCACGAGCTTCGCATATTTTTCGAAGTCTTCCGCAACGATGCCGGCAAACTCCTTTGGCGTATTGACGACCACTTGCGCGCCACCTCCTTCCAGCGCCTTGAGGACTTCGGGCGATCTGATCGCCTTGACCAGTTCCCGATGCAGTGTGTCGATCACCTGCGCGGGCGTTCCCGCTGTCGTGAAAAGACCGTGCCAGACGTTGGTATTGAAGCCGGGATAGAACGAGGCCAGCGTCGGTGTGCCGGGCAGGCTGGCAAGGGGCTGAAGGCTGGTGACCGCGATCGCGCGGATACGACCCGAGCGCACGTGCTCGACTGCCGAGAACGCCGTGGTGATCCCCATTTCGACTTCACCCGTCAGCAGTGCGGTCATCATCGGGCCGGCACCTTTGTACGGGATGTGCACGTTCGGGATTTTCGCGACGTTGGCAAAGAGCACGCCGGTCAGGTGGTTCGCCGATCCCGTGCCGCTCGAACCGTAATTGAGGCCGCCGCGTTTTTTTGCGAGCGCGACCAGTTCGGGCACGGTTTTCACGGGCACCGAGGGATGCACGCTCAGCACGATGGGGAAGGTCGCGACGAGCGTCAGTGGCGCGAGATCTTTCATGCTGTAATTGACCTTGGGATTCAAGGACGGATTCACGACCACGGAGTTCGTTGGATAAAGCAGCGTGTATCCGTCCGCCGGCGCCTTGGCCACGATCTCGGCACCGAGAGCACCGCCGCCACCGGGGCGGTTATCCACCACCACGTTGTGGCCGAGGGACTCCGTCATGCGCCGCGCGTACATGCGGCCGAGCACGTCGTTGGCCCCGCCAGGGGCCGCGGCCACGATGATGCGGATGGGTTTGCTGGGGAAGTTCTGGGCAAGCGTCGGGGTAGCGGCAATACCGGCAGCTACACCTATGCAGACCAGGGCGTTTCGAGACGGTTTTGACATGATGCGCGTTCCTCCTGAAAAGAAGTCCGGCGTTGCGTCGTGGTGCGGGAGATGCTTCTGGCGAATGTCACACGATACACCATGCGAAATCCATGCCGGGAAAAGCATGGCGTCCAGTTTGTGGAACGAAAGACCGGGCTCGCCAGTGTTCAATTGCTGCCTGGCATTGCTTGTGCTACGGTCGAATCTCACTCTGTAGCGGGAATTTTCCATGACATTTTCCATTTTGGCGCGCTGCCCGCGCACGGGACGTTTCGGGCTGGGCATCGCCAGCTATTCGATCATCATCGGCATGCACTGCGACAGTGCGGTTCGCTCCAATGTGGGGGCAACGATGACGCAGGCAGCGCCCAACCGGCGCAACAACCGGCTCGCGCTCAACATGCTGGCGCAGGGTTTTTCGCCGAAGCGCGCGTTGCAGGAACTGCTCGCGAACGATCCCGGCGGGGAGTACCGCCAGATCGGTATTGTTGACCGCGAAGGCGACGCAATCGTGCATACGGGATCGAAAATTTCCATGCCTACCGCCTCGCGCACGGGCAGTGGATACGCCGTGCTCGGGGAAGGGATAGCCGGGCAGCAGGTCATCGACGCAATCGCCGCGAGCTTCGAAGCGGAACCCGAAGTGGAACTGGAAGAGCGCCTGCTCAAGGCGCTGGAAAGCGGGCGCGACGCCGGTGGCCTGGCTGGAAGCAAGGGGCCGTTACCCGAGCGCTCGGTGGCGTTAATCGTTTTCGGTAAGCGCGACTTTTCCGATATCGATTTGCGCGTCGACATGCGCGATGGGGCCATTGCGGAACTGCGCCGGCTCTACACTGATTTCAAGCCGCACGCGGCCTACTACCTGGAGCGCGCGCTGAGTCCGCGCAATGCGATTCCGTCGATGGAATTCGCCGACATGCTGAAGAAGGGCGAGACCCTGAAGGAGGGGGCATGACTTATTCCATCATCGCGCGCTGCCCGAATACCGGCCGTTTCGGGGTCGGCAGCACCACATTCTCGATCGCCTGCGGCCGGCGCAACGAGAGCCTGCGTCCCAACGTCGGCATCAGCAAATCCCAGGCGTTCTATCTGCGCGGAGTGGACCCGCTGGTGCTCAACCTGCTCGAGCAGGGCTACCGGCCGCAGCGCATCGCGCAGATCCTCGAGGCCGACGATCCCGATTTCGAATACCGCCAGTTCGGCATCATCGACCGCGAGGGCAATGTTTTCGCGCATACGGGGCCGAAAATCGGGCAATGGGCGGGGCAGGAGGTGGGCCCGTACTACGCAGCCTACGGCAACGGCCTCGCTGGCCCGCAAACGGTGCAGGGCATCGTGTCGGGTTTCATGAAAAGTCCCGACGCGCCGCTCGAATACCGCCTGCTCGAAGCGCTCGAAGGCGGCCATGCCGCCGGCGGCCAGGCAACCAAGGGCCGCTACCGGCCCGAGCGCTCCGCATGGATACGCGTGGTGGGCCAGCTTGATTATCCGGAGATCGACCTGCGCGTGGATCTCCATGACGAAACGCTTGCCGAACTGCGGCGCGTGTTCGAGGCGTTCAAGCGCTACGAAGCGTATTACCAGGGACTTGCCGACAACCCTCAGGCAGCGATGCCCGAAGAAGAATTCGTGAGACGACTCGCGGCGGCGTAGCGTCCAAGCACGAAAACGCGATGCAATTTCAGTGTTGCCCTTTTTCGTCGGGCGACATGCCGGCGAAGCTGCGCTGTCAAGGGCGCCATGATTGCCGGTGGCCTCCAGCCGCCTTTCCCGCTTAAAATCAGCCAATAAGTCGTTAAACAAGTCGTGTAGAGGGGATGGCCGCTTGTCCAGCGAAGAAGAAGCGAGGGCTGAGATTGACGCCCTGCTTGCCAAAGCAGGGTGGCAGGTCGCGGACGCCGATGCGGTCAACATCCACGCCCGGCGCGGCGTGGCGATCCGCGAGTTCCCGCTGCCTGGACACGGCTTCGCCGATTATCTTCTGTATGTGGATGGCAAGGCCGCCGGCGTCATCGAAGCCAAGAAAGAGGGCGTAACGCTCTCCGGCGTGGAAACCCAGGCCGACAAGTACACCAAGGGATTGCCCGCGGGATTGCCGGCATGGCGCAAGCCGCTGCCGTTTTCCTACCAATCGACTGGCGCGGAAACGCGCTTCACCAACGGTCTCGACCCCGAACCGCGCTCGCGGCCGGTGTTTGCCTTCCACAAGCCTGAATTGCTGGCACGCTGGCTGGAAGATGCCAACGCCTTTGCCGCAGCCGTGCACAGCACCGGCGATGCGCTGGTGCATACCGCCGCCGACATCACCGCCGAACGGCGCGGACAGACTTTCCTCGCGCGCATGCGGCACATGCCGCCGCTCAAGGAAGAAGGGCTGTGGCCGGCGCAGATCACCGCCATCCGCAATCTTGAAGCCTCGCTCGCCGCCAACAAATCGCGCGCGCTGATCCAGATGGCCACCGGCTCGGGCAAGACCTATACCGCGATCAACTTCATTTACCGACTGATCAAGTTCGCCGGCGCGCGGCGCATCCTGTTCCTGGTCGACCGCGGCAATCTCGCCGACCAGACGCTCAAGGAATTCCAGCAATACGCCTCGCCCTACAACAACTTCAAGTTCACCGAGGAATACATCGTCCAGCGCCTGCAGGGCAACACGCTGGACACCACGGCGCGGGTCTGCATCTGCACCATCCAGCGCATGTATTCCATGCTGCGCGGCAAGGAACTGCCCGAGGATCTGGAAGAGCAATCCGCCGACCAGTTGAGCAGTCTCTTCAAAAAGCCCGAGCCGCTGGAATACAACCCGGCGATCCCCATCGAGAGCTTCGACATCATCGTCACCGACGAATGCCACCGCTCCATCTACAACCTGTGGGCGCAGGTACTGGAGTATTTCGACGGCTACCTGATCGGCCTCACTGCCACGCCCAGCAAGCAGACCTTCGGCTTTTTCAACCAGAACCTGGTGATGGAATACAACCACGAAATGGCCGTGGCCGACGGCGTCAACGTCAACTACGACGTCTACCGCATCCGCACCAAGATCACCCAGGCCGGCTCGGAAGTGGAGGCCGGCTACTCGGTGCAGATTCAAGAGCGCGACACCCGCAAGAAGCGCTGGGAACAGCTCGACGACGATTTCAGCTACGATCCGGCCCAGCTCGACCGCGATGTGGTCGCGCCGGACCAGATCCGCACCATCGTGCGCACCTTCAAGGAAAAACTGTTTACCGAAATCTTCCCCGGCCGCGAGTGGGTGCCGAAAACGCTGATTTTCGCCAAGGACGACGCCCACGCCGAAAACATCGTCGAAATCGTGCGTGAGGAATTCGGCAAGGGCAACGACTTCGCCCAGAAGATCACCTACCGCACTACCGGCGCCAAGCCGAAAGACCTGATCAACGAATTCCGCACCAGCCCCATGCCGCGCATCGCGGTCACGGTAGACATGATCGCCACCGGCACCGACATCAAGGCCGTGGAAATCGTGCTGTTCATGCGCGCCGTCAAATCCCGCGCCTTCTTCGAGCAGATGAAAGGCCGCGGCGTGCGCATCATGAAGACGGACGACCTGCAAAGCGTCACCCCCGATGCCAAGTCCAAGGATCACTTCGTCATTGTCGATGCCGTCGGTGTCTGCGAGCAGGACAAGACCGACTCCAAACCGATGGAGCAGAAGCCTACGGTCAGCTTCGAAAAGCTGATGCAGGCCGTCGCCTTCGGCAACACCGAGGACGAAGTGCTGTCGTCACTGGCCGGCCGCCTCGCGCGCATGGCGCATCGCCTGGCCCCGGAAGACGACCAGAAAATCCGCGCCCTGTCCGGCGGTTTGGGTGTCAAGGAGTTGAGCCATCAGGTGATTGCTGCCCTGGATGTGGATCGTCATATTGCGCAAGCCAAGGTCGATCTGGGCATCGCCCCCGATGACGATCAGCCGATTCCCGAAAAAGCCCTCGCGGCAGCGCGGAGCAAGGTCATCCAAGCCGCGGTGAAGCCTTTCTATGAACCCAAGCTGCGTGAAACCATAGACGCCATCAAAAAGAAAAACGAAGTCGTCATCGACACCGTCAGCGCCGACGAGGTGCTGGAAGCCACGTTCTCCAAGGACGCTCTCGACCGCGCCAGAGGCGTGGTGCAGTCGTTCGAGAAATATATTGAAGACCACAAAGACGAAATCACCGCCCTGCAGGTGCTCTACAGCAAACCCTACAAGCAGCGCCTCACCTTCGAGGCCGTCAAGGAACTGGCAGAAGCCATCCACCAACCGCCACATCTGTGGACTGAATCGCAACTGTGGAGCGCCTACGCCGCGCTGGAGAAATCCAAGGTCAAGGGCGCCAGCGGCAAACGCATCCTCACCGACCTGGTTTCATTGGTGCGCTTCGCCATCCATCAGGACAACGAACTCATCCCCTTCCCCGAGCGCGTCAACGCCAACTTCAAAGCCTGGCTCGCATCCCAATCCATTTCACGCCCCTCTCCCGCGCGCGGGACAAGGGAACACTTGAAGCGTAGCAGAGGGGGCAGGGGAGAGGGTGAGGCCGGGGGAGTGGGAGAGCCTTTCACCCCCGAACAAATAAAATGGCTCGAAATGATCAAAGACCACATCGCCGCAAACCTGGGCATCGAACCCGAAGACTTTGAATACGCACCCTTCGCCCAGCAAGGCGGACTCGGCAAGGTGTATCAACTGTTTGGTGACAAGCTGAATGCGATGATTGAAGAATTGAATGAGACGTTGGCGGCATGAGTAAAAGTCAGCACCGAGTAGCCGAGAAACCCGCGTTCTACGATGCTTTGACGAACGTCGAAGGCGCTAACAATTGCGAATCGGTGCCGCTGGGAGAGGTAGTCAAACCCACTAGACCACGCGTTAAGCCCGCGGACTATCCGGACTTACCTTTTATCGGTATGGAGCATATTGAAGCGCATACGATGAAGTTACTCGGCACAGTTCCGGCAGTAACCATGAAAAGCTCTTCCGTTCATTTTCAGCCCGGCGATGTTTTGTATGGTCGTCTTCGCCCGTATTTGAATAAGGTTTATCGGCCAAACTTCGAAGGGCTGTGCTCCGCAGAATTTATCGTCTTTCCGGAAAACGAAAGGGCAAACGGGGCGTATTTGCAGCATTTCTTGAACTCATCCGCATTTGTGCGTTTCGCGTCGCACTTAAATGCAGGTGATCGTCCGCGCGTTGACTTTGATCAACTGGCGGCATATCCATTTCCTATCGCGCCTATCGAGCAGCAAAAACAAATCGTCGCCGAAATCGAAAAACAATTCTCCCGCCTCGACGAAGCCGTCGCCAACCTCAAGCGCGTCAAGGCCAACCTCAAGCGCTACAAAGCCGCCGTCCTCAAAGCCGCCGTCGAAGGCCGCCTCGTCGAAACCGAAGCCGAACTAGCCCGCCGCGAAGGCCGCAGCTACGAAACCGGCGCCCAACTCCTGCAACGCATCCTCGAAACCCGCCGCTGCCAGTGGAAAGCCAAAGGAAAATACAAAGAACCTGCCGCGCCTGATACCGGCGGCTTGCCTGAATTGCCGGAGGGGTGGGTATGGGTTGCAGCAGAACAGGTATGTGATCCGATAGCCAGTGGCTCAACCCCTAAAGCGGGAGACATGTATTCGCAGCAAGGCGAAGTGCCATTCATAAAAGTTTATAACTTGACTTTTGACGGCTCGCTCGATTTCACGGTAAAGCCCACCTATATCAAGCGGAAAACGCACGAGGGTTTGCTGAATCGGTCGCGCGTATTTCCTGGTGATGTGCTGACTAATATCGTAGGGCCTCCACTAGGGAAGGTGTCTATAGCACCCCAAAAGTATCCCGAGTGGAATATTAATCAAGCGATTGTGACATTCCGTGCTACTCACGCGATCGAAAATCGCTTGATCGCTTTTTGGTTGATGTCGAGCCCGGTGCTTGGTCGGCTTGAGAAAACAGCCAAGGCAACAGCCGGTCAGTTTAATTTACAGGTGACAACTTGCAGAACATTGGCGATACCGTTACCTCCAAGTTCTGAGCAAGTCCGAATAATTTCTGAAATCGACCGTCGTCTCTCCCACATGCGCGAAACCGAGACCCAGGTGGACGCCAACCTCCTGTGTGCCGAGCGCCTGCGGCAATCTGTGTTGGTTGATTTTTTTGGTGGACGTCAAGAGAAATGACAGATTGAGAGGCGGCTTATGGCATCGGATGGCGTAAATATAAGCGTCTATCTTCTGAAGTCTTCGAGGGTTGCAGATTTCAGGACGGAAGTTTTAGGTGGGCCTGGGGCGGTTGCGCTTGTCGCGGGATTGGACGGCGTATTTCTACCGCTGACCAGTCCTCCAAGATCACCTGCTTGGGCGGCCTCTGTTCTGCAAATGGTTGCCGACCCGGCGGCGTTGAGTATCTCATCCCAAAGTGCTGGTGGTCTCTTGGTGGTTTATAGGGGGGCTTACACGTTTGTGATTTGTTTTGGACATGCCTGGCTTCGCCTGAAGCCGGAGTGGCTTGAACATGATTTTGGTCGACGGGTTGCGTTAAATGCAATTCCTAAAGATCAACTCTTGGAGGTAAATGCAGAGCAGGTTTTTGCCAAGTGGCATTTGGCGCGTGAACGAGCACCAAGGGCGACAGCGCTTCACGAGTTTGGCATTGAGAGCGAACGTGATTTGGTCTCTGCGGTCGAGGGTGTTCCCAAAGACAAGCTGCTTGGGAGTGTATTGCGTGGTGGGACAAGCGTAAGGATTAAAGTGCCCCTTGTGACACTTTTGTCCGTGCTTGATCGATTGGCTTCGCTTTATCGGAGTAACAGACATCAAAAGGAGTGGCCAGAACTTCATAATTTGACGCCGATAGCCGATCCAGACCTGATTACTAGATTGGACCAAAAGCTGGATGCTGATCTTGTGGCAGGCCGCGGTGTTGCGAATGTTGTGCTATTTTCTCCCTCGTTGCGTAAGGAAGATTACCAGCCAGCAGATTCGTACGTGTTTGGTCGCCTAACTAAAACCTGTGCTACGGCACCATATCTAATGTTCGGTTCTTGGGAAAGCGCGCTTAGAACAAAGCGGCTTTCCCCTTCTGTCGCTGCCGCTAAAGATATGCCCGTTCACTTATTGGACGATGCGCGAGAGGAAATTGCTCAATGCAGTGTGTATGAGTGCTTTGGTTATGAAACTTCATTGAATTCTAAGCAATACATACTTTCCTCAGGTATCTGGTACGAGGCTGGAAATTCTTTTGTTGCATCAATTAACGCCAAGGTAAATGGATTACCAAAGCCCGTTGTTAAATTGCCATCTTGGGACGGGATTTGTTCGGAAGGTGAATACAACTTGAAATGTGCCAACGATAAGGGTTTTTTGCATTTCGACGCGAAGAATGTGATGTATGGAGGTGGGCAATCAAAATTTGAGTTGTGTGACCTGATGCATCCTAAAGCCAAGACCATGTATTTCGCAAAAATCCCAACTTCCTCCAGTGATTTCAGTCATTTGGCCGAGCAGACTCGACGCACCGTTGAGCTTATATTTAGTCCTGATGATGGTTTTCGGAAGGCGCTAAAGTCCAAGATGGCTAAGACTCACCCTGGAGTGAATTCGACTTGGCTCGACGCTCGTCCCAGGCCGGGGGATTGGAATTTGTGTTTGGTTTCTTTGGGGCGACCTGCCAATGCCCTGCCATTTTTTGCTAAATGTGGACTTGCTCGATTGGTGCGTGATTTGGAAGAGCGCGGGCATCCAGTCGCTTATCTTGATGTTTAGGCATTTATGTATTTAGGTATCGATACCAACACTGGAAGGATTTACGAAGGGCAATCAACATATGGATGTCATGTTGTATGGCCGGCACCAGTTTTAACGCCTGCCAGTTTTGTTACCTCCTCAAGTGACAAGATAGAGCCCTCAAATAACGAAATAATGGGGGCGCCAGAGTATTTATTTAGGGAAGATGGCTTCGATCCGATAACACGAATACGTCGTGGTCGTTTTTATAAGCGTGGTGATCGGCAGCCGGAGGAGTGGAAGGGTATGCTTGGTCCTCCATTTCAAGCGGTTACATGCCTCTCTGAAATGAAGGCGCTGACTTTTATTTCTAGTGCATTGCTTGATCAATTTGACGGTGATTTCGCCGAGCAAAAACTGGTGATCCTTGGTGCTAAGGACGCATTTAGTCTCTGGGCTGTAGTGGCTAAAGAAGCAATTCATTCTCGCGAAGTCCTATTCACTCTGAAATCCAGACAGAGTTTCGGGATCTTGCCAGACATTGTTTGGGAAAAAATCCCTGATTCAAGTGGTTTGGTTCGGGAAAAACTTGAGAGCTTAGTAAATGATATTCACCGAGCGGGTCCTGAGTCGGTAGTGGATCGATCGCGAGAAGCCGCGACGGCGATTTTGAATGCTTATTTGGAATCGGAAAATGTTCTTGTTGGTAATCGAAATGATTTAGGGGATTTGATCGAGGCATTGGTTAAGGCCAACGGCAAGAATGGGCGAAGAGTTATCGCTTGCGCTGCGGAGATTCCGCAGCGGCTACATTCTCGAGCCAAGCATGCGGAGCAGAGTAAACGTGAAACGCGTCCAGTGCGTGAGCAAGATGCGGAGCTTGCTGTTCAGTGTATTGGTGCGATGCTTTGCGATATGGGTTGGGCGGTTTGGCGTTAATTGTTTCAATTTAAATAAGAAATTGTCAATTGAGTGCTTTGAGCATTATCCCAAAACGTTTGAACCAAAGTGAAGTTCTGGGTATTGACAACGCGATGAGTGAGTGGGGGCGACATGATTGAATGGGTGGTTGAAAGATTGTCAGCATTGATCCCCACGATTGATAAACTTTCTGTCTCGAATCGAGAATTGAAAGACAACGCGTTGCGATCTATATCGCATGCCTTGAATGAAACTTACCTTTACTACGGCGCGCTTGAAAAAGATGGGCAACGAGACCGCGAAGTCGAGAAGCAGCTTTCTCGTTACTGGGCTGCAGCGGCTATCCCTCTGCGCCATGTAGATCAAGAGTTGGCGTCTGTTTGCGAGTACAAATCCGATTATTGGGTTAATCCAGATTCTTGGGATCAAGAAAAAGTCGACAGACTTGGGATAGGTTTGAAAAAAGTTCGAAATCAGTATCGTGCGCTACTCGTGCCAAAAGTATTCTCTTTGAAGGGGCGTAAGAAGTGAATTCGCCAGGTATCGTTCAAAAACTCTGGAACTACTGCAACGTCCTGCGTGACGATGGAATGTCCTATGGCGACTACGTCGAACAGTTGACCTATTTACTTTTCATTAAGATGTCCGACGAGCGCACCAGGGCGCCGTATAACCAGAAAAGCCCGGTGCCGGACAAATACAGCTGGCCCAGCCTGATCAAGAAAGACGGCGACGAACTGTTCGATCACTATCGTCATACGCTGGAGGCGCTGGGCAACGAGAAGGGCCTGCTCGGGCTGATTTTCAGCAAGTCGCAGAACAAGTTCCAGGACCCGGCCAAGCTGCGGCGGCTGGTGGTCGACCTCATCGACAAGGAAGAATGGGTGTCGATGAGCGCCGACGTGAAGGGCGATGCCTACGAGGGCCTGCTGGAAAAGAACGCGCAGGACACCAAGTCCGGCGCCGGCCAGTATTTCACGCCGCGCCCGCTGATCCAGGCGATTGTCGATGTGATGGCGCCCAAGCCCGGCGAGACGGTCAGCGACCCGGCCTGCGGCACCGGCGGCTTTTTGCTGGCGGCGCACGACTATGTGGTGAAGCACAACCCGAATCTCACGCGCGACCAGCGCCGCAAGCTCAAGGAGGAATCCTTCAAGGGCTGGGAGCTGGTGCAGGCGACCGCGCGGCTGTGCGCGATGAACATGCTGCTGCACGGCATCGGCAGTCAGGACTTTGAGCCCATAGTAGTGTCTGACTCGCTGGCTGCCGATCCCGGCGACCGCTTCGATTTGGTGCTGACCAATCCGCCCTTCGGCAAGAAGAGCAGCACCACCATCGTGGGCGAGGAGGGCAAGGTCAGCAAGGAGCGCGACAGCGTCGAGCGCGGGGATTTCTGGACCACGACCTCGAACAAGCAGCTCAACTTCGTGCAGCACGTCAAAACCATCCTCAAGCAGAACGGCCGTGCCGCCGTGGTCGTGCCCGACAACGTGCTGTTCGAAGGCGGGGCGGGCGAGACCATCCGCCGCAAGCTGCTGCACGAGTGCGACGTGCACACCCTGCTGCGCCTGCCCACGGGATTGTTCTACGCCCAGGGTGTTAAAGCTAATGTATTGTTTTTAGAGAAAAAACCGGCCAGTGAGACGCCGTGGACCAAAAGGTTGTGGATCTATGACCTGCGCACCAACAAGCATTTCACGCTGAAAACCGACCCGCTCAAGCGCGCCGACCTCGACGAGTTCGTCAAGCTCTACAACCCCGCCAACCGCCATGAGCGCAAGCCGACGTGGTTTGATGAGGCGGCCCCTCACCCTGCCCCTCTCCCCGCAAGCGGGGAGAGGGGATTAAAGGGGCGCTGGCGCGTCTATGACTACGCCGACCTTGTCGCGCGCGACAAGGCCAGCCTCGACATCTTCTGGCTTAAAGACGAATCGCTGGAGGACTCCGACAACCTGCCCGCGCCGGAAATCATCGCGCAGGAGATCGTCGATGATCTGGAGGCGGCGCTGGAGCAGTTTCGGCTGATTGCGGCGGATTTGGGCGATAAGGAGACGGCGGTCTGAATATGCAACCCGTCCTCGCAGCGGCATTGCCGCTTATTTTGTCGTTGTTTTTCTTTGCGTTGCCGATCTCGGTTCTGATCTGGGTGCGCAAGGTGCGGCGTAGGCATCGCCGGTCGCCATTGACGACGAGATTGCTGCGCGGTCCGGGTGAAACGCTTCGTCGCGAGTTGGAGCAAGTGATGGATGATTTCAATGCAAACATGGCATTGCTTTTTGCATTCCCATTCATCGTGTGTTCGATTTACTTGTCTCAAACTTACTTTGGGGGCGCTCAGGAAAGTGTTTTCCGATGGGTGTTGGCTGGAATTCTTACCTTGGGATTTGTGGTTTATTTGCTGATCAAGTTGTTGCGATTGGGACGACTGCGCTTTGATCTGCAGAATGGTCTTGAAGCCGAGATCGCGATGGGGCAGGAGTTAGATCAATTGATGCGCGAGGGCGCAATCGTGTTCCACGATTTTCCGGCCGAGGGTTTCAACATCGATCATGTGGTGTTGACGCCTGACGGCATGTATGCGGTGGAAACCAAAGGGCGCATGAAGCCTGATCGTGGTGGTGGCAAGAAGGATGCGACGGTTGAATTCGACGGCAAAGTTCTCAGTTTCCCGGAATGGAAGGACAGCAAGACGCTGGAGCAGGCCGCGCGCCAGGCCAGGTGGCTGTCGAAGTGGATTTCCAGCGCGGTGGGCGAGCCGGTGGCTGTGAAACCGGTCGTGGCGCTGCCGGGCTGGTGGGTGGAGCTTAAGGGACGGGGCGATGTGATGGTGATCAGCGGCAGGCAGGCGGGCGCCCTCTTAAATGGGCGACAGGCCGCCCCGTTTTCAGGCAAACTGATGAAACAGATCGCGCATCGCTTGGAAGAGCGCTGCCGCGATGTTGAGCCCAGCCAGTACGGCAAGCAGGAAAAATTCGGGCGCCCGATTCGCGAATCGAGTTAACCAGCATATGTCCTACCTTATTCTCGGCCTCATCATTTTCCTGGGCACGCACTCTGCACGCATCTTCGCCGAGGACTGGCGCACGCGCACCATCGCGCGCATGGGTCCCAACGGCTGGAAGGGTGTTTATACGCTGGTGTCGATTGCGGGCTTCGTGCTGCTGGTGTGGGGCTACGGCCAGGCGCGGCTTACTTCGGGCGTGCTCTACGAGCCGCCGCTCTACATGCGCCACGTCGCTTCGCTGCTGATGCTGGTTTCCTTCGTGCTGGTGGCGGCGGCCTATGTGCCGGGCAATCACCTCAAGGCGGCGCTCGGGCATCCCATGGTGGCGGGGGTCAAGCTGTGGGCTTTCGCGCACCTGCTTTCCAATGGCCGGGTCGCCGACGTGATTTTGTTCGGTGCCTTCCTGGCCTGGGCCATTGTCGATTTCATTGCTGCGCGCAGGCGCGACCGCGTTGCGGGCACGCGTTACCCCGCGGGCAGTGCCGCGCGCACGGCGCTCACCGTGATCGCCGGCGTGGCGGCATGGGTGGGGTTCGCGCTATGGGCGCACCTGTGGCTGATCGGGGTGCGGCCGCTGGGCTGAGGACCTTATTTCCCTCTCCCTCTGTCCCTCTGCTTCGCTTCAAGTGTTCCCTTGTCCCGCCCTGCGGGAGGGGGATGCAAGACTAGGCCTCTCCGAGTAGGGCGCGCGCGGTGCCTTCGCAAATCTGCGCTTTTTCTTCGGTGGTGAGTCCGGGCGTGGCCTCCAGCGCGGCGAGCGGATCGTCGTAACCCATGTTGAAGGGATTGTCGGTGCCGATCACCACGTGGTCGGCGCCGGCCATGGTGATGAGGTGGCGCGTCGAGCGCGGATCGTGGGTAAGCGCGTCGAAGTAGAAGCGCTTGAACAGATCGTAGGGTGAACTTTGCGTGGCCTTGCTCGCCGCCGGGCGGTGCTTGTGGGCGCGCGCAAAGCGGCCGATCTGGTACGGCAGGTAGCCGCCGCCGTGGGGAATCACGATGCGCAGCGTCTTCAGGTCGTCGAGCGCGCCGCTGGCGATCAGGTGCGCCGCCATCATGGTCGAATCCAGCGGATAGCCTATGGTGTTGGCCATCTCGTAGTCGTCCATGCCGCCCTTGGCGGTGCAGGCGTAGGGGTGGGTGAAAATGAAGCAGCCGAGCTGCTCTATGGTCTTGAGCAGCGGCCGGAACCGGGGATGCGCGAGCTGTTCGCCCTCGACTGAAGTGCCCATTTCCACGGCCTTGAATTTGTATTCCTTCACCACGCGCTCCAGCTCGGTGATCGCCGCGTCGGGGTCCTGCATCGGCAGGGTGGCCATGCCGCGCAGCCGCGCCGGATATTTCGCCACCATTTGCGCGATGCCGTCATTGCTCAGGCGCGAGGCGGCGAGCCCCGCCTCCGGCGCGAGGTTGTAGAAATACGTGGGTGGCGCCACCGACAGCGCCGAGATGCTGATGCGCATGCGGTCCATGGCTGCGATCTTGGCTTCGATGTCATGAAACTCGCGTTCCATCCTGCTCAATCTGCCGCGGCGCTCGAAATACAGTTCGCCGTCGCGCTCGGCGATGTTCATGGCGAAGCGCTGCGGGTCGGCCTTGATGGCTGCGACAACGGTGGGCGGAATGACGTGGCTGTGCAGGTCTATGGCGTTCATGTCGGTTTTCCGGGTTCTGGTGATTATCGCAAGCGGGCAGGATGGATGGCGCGGCGTAGCGGCCGCCGCCGGATTCTACCGGACAGCGCACGGCGGAAGCTATACTGCCGCCATGCCGCCTTCGATTTTTGCCATGCCTTTTGCCATGCGTCGCCTGTGGGGTGCGCTGCTGTGCTGCGCGCTGCTCGCGCTGCACGCCGGCGCGGGGCGCGCGCAGGAAACCATACTTTATGAGAAGGATTCCGCTTTTGGCACCATCGTCGTCAGGCAGGACGGCGCCATGCGCACCCTGCATTTCGGCCGCGACGGCGCGCGCCAGAGCCTGGTGAAGCTGGGCGACCCCGGTTATCTCGGCCTGGCTTATACGCGGGTGGCGCTGGCCGGGCTTGCGCTCAGCGCCGAGCCGCGGCGCATTCTGGTGGTGGGCCTGGGTGGCGGCACGCTGCCGGCTTTTTTGCACCTGCATTATCCGCAGGCCGAGATCGACGCCGTGGATATCGATCCTGAAGTGGTGTTCGTGGCCAGGGAGTTTTTCGGTTTTCGCGAAGACGCGCGCATGCGCGTGCACGTCGCCGACGGGCGCAAGTTCATCGAAGAGGTGCGCCAGCCTTACGACGTGATATTTCTCGACGCGTTCGGCAGCGACAGCGTGCCCGCGCATCTCACCACCGCGGAATTCCTGGGCGCGGTGCGCCGCGCCTTGAACGCGCACGGCGTGGTGATCGGCAATGTGTGGAGTGAAAGCGCCAACCGGCTTTACGATTCCATGGTGCGCACTTATCGGGCAGCCTTCGACGAGCTGTTCGTGCTGCGCATGAGCGGCGCCGGCAATCGCATCCTGCTCGCCCTGCCACGCGCGCAGCCGCTGGACCGCGGCGAAATCGCGCGTCGGGCGCGCGAGGTATCGACCACGCGGCGCTTCGGTTTCGATCTGGGCGACCTGGTCGAGCGCGGCTACATGCCGTACGGCGCCAGCCCCGTGGGCGGCCGCGTGCTGCGCGATGCCGATCTGAAAGCGGGTGCGAATTAAGGCTCCCGGCTGTCTATGCTTGCGGCCCCTCTCCCCGGCCCTCTCCCCGATTCCGGGGAGAGGGGGTGAGAGAGATGTGTAGAGGCTTATATTCCCGGAAATGAGCGGGACACATGACCTGAAAAATAGTTTCTTTTTTCGTTGAACGAAGAAAGGTGCTTTGAAAAAAGTAATCCCCCTCTCCCCCGGAAACGGGGGAGAGGGCCGGGGAGAGGGGGGAGTCTGCTATCGTTTTGCCTGTTCCATTTCCAACACCAAGGAGAGTAGCGTCATGGCCAAAGCCTACTGGGTTGTGTGTTATCACTCGATCAAGAATCAGGACGCATTCGCGGCGTATGCGAAAATCGCGCCGCCGGCGGTGCAGGCTGCGGGCGGGCGCTTCCTGGTGCGCGGCATGCCCGCCAAGGTGTACGAAGAGGGCATCAACCAGCGCCTGGTGGTGATCGAGTTCGACAGCCTGGCGCAGGCGCTCGCCGCCCACGACACGCCAGCCTATCAAGAGGCGCTGCGGGTGCTGGGCGACGCGGCCGAGCGCGACATGCGCATCGTCGAGGGATTGGCGTAAGAGTCGTGCGCGCCGGGCGCGGCTGCCAGTCAAGCGCACCGAAAAATGTCGAATTGCCGCGCAGGCAGGGTTGCGGCTGTGCGTCCGTCAGCCCCGATCACAGCGGAAAATATAATAAATATCTGTTTTTAAACATGTTTTTTACTTTTCGCTGCAGGCGCCATTTGCACCATAGATGGACAAAATGGATGATTTGGCTATAATGGCCAAAACGATCACTTGGATGCGCCATGACGACATTGACCTTTCGCAACAGCCACGGCGAGCTGGTTGAACTTCCGGCCGTTGCCGCCACGCGCCTCAAGAACGAGTTCGGTGCGGTTCTGGAGCAGGCGACCAGGGGCGGGGCGGTCGCGATCACGCGGCACGAAACGCCCAAGGCGGTGCTGATTTCCTACGAGGAATTCCAGGCGCTGATGAAAGACCGTGCCCCCAGCCTCAACGATTTGAGCGCCGAATACGACGTATTGCTGTCACGCATGCAGGCGCCGGCGGCAAAACGGGGCATGGAGGCTGCGTTCAATGCAACGCCGGCGCAGCTCGGCCGCGCAGCGCTCAAGGCTGCGCGCAAGCGTCGCTGATCTGCAATGGCCCGTGGCTGCTGATTGGTGAGCGCTGCCCGGCCGCCGCGCATTTATGTCCTGGCCGGCGTGAACGGCGCGGGCAAGAGCAGCATTGCCGGCGCCGCGTTTCGCGAAAACGGCGCCGAGTATTACAACCCGGACGAAGCCGCCCGCGCCCTGATCAAGGCCAATCCGGGACTGGCCCAGGCCAGGGCGAACAGCGTGGCGTGGCATCGGGGGCGCGCGCTGCTCGAGCGCGCCATCGCGGAGCGCCTGGACTTCGCGTTCGAGACCACGCTGGGCGCAAACACCATTCCGCGCCTGCTGATTGCGGCAGCCGGCCAGGGCATCGAGGTTCATGTCTGGTATGCGGGTCTTGCCACGCCGGAACAGCACATCCGGCGCGTGCAGTCACGGGTGAAACGCGGCGGTCACGATATTTCCGAAGCGGATATTCGCCGCCGCTACGAGCACAGCCGCCTCAATCTTGTCCATATACTCCCTGCGCTGACAGCGTTGAGGGTCCACGACAACAGCCACGAGGCGGATCCCGCGGCAGGCAAAACGCCAGCGCCGGTGTTGGTGCTGCACATGGAACGGGGCAGAATAATCAACCCGCAGGACCTGCCGCGCGCGCTGGACTGGGTCAGGCCCATCATCGCCGCGGCGATCAAGCTCGACATGGCACAGCCGAGGTGACGTGAGGACATGGTGAGAGCAGGATTTTTTGCAGGATTGCTGGCGCTGCTTGCCGCCGGCTGTGCGCCGCTGCCGCAGTACACCAGCCTGCCCGTGGAGCAGCGGCCGTCGCCCAATTTCGGCGAACGGCGGCCCAATTTCGTGATCCTGCACCACACCAGCAGCAACAGCGCGGCGCGCGCGCTGTCCACGCTCACCGACCGCGCCAGCGAGGTCAGCGCGCATTACCTGATTGCGAAGGACGGCAGGATCTATTACCTGGTCGACGAGCTGAAACGTGCCTGGCATGCCGGCGCCTCGTACTGGGGTGGCAACCGCGACCTCAATTCGGCCTCCATCGGCATCGAGCTCGACAACAACGGTGCAGAACCGTACGCCGAAGCGCAGATCGCGGCGCTGCTCGAACTGCTTGCCGACCTGCAGGCGCGCTACGGCATCCCGGCGGCGAATGTTCTGGGTCACGGCGATGTCGCGCCCGGGCGCAAGGTCGATCCCAGCGAGCAGTTTCCGTGGCAGCGGCTTGCCGGGCATGGCTTCGGCCTGTGGTGCGAACCATCGGAGGTGGTGATGCCGGCGGACGCAGCGCCGGGAACGGACGGCATCGCATTATTGAGCGCGTTCGGCTATGAGGTATCCAACCCCGCCGCGGCTGCTGCTGCCTTCCGGCGGCGTTTTGCACCGCGCGCCGCGCCGGAATCCTCGCCGGCGCTCAGCGCGCAGGAGATCGCCCTGCTGCAATGCCTGCTGGCGCGCCGCCAGGCGCAGTGACCGCACCCCGGCGGTTTCGGTAGAATGGCGCGTTCGAAATCAGGCCACGAAAGGAATGCGGCAGTGGGTGTAATCGCAGATTTGCTGAAGGAGTTTCCGGCGGCGGGCAAATATCAGGCCGCGCTGCTGGACATCGAAAACGAAAACGCGCGCCTCAAGGCGGAGAACGCCGAACTTCGCGAGGAACTCGCCCAGTTCATCAACCAGTGGGAAACCCTGGACTGGGACGCGGTGCGCGCGCTCATTCATCTCTCGCGCCATGAGCATGCGCACCCGCACGAGATCGCCGGGGCCTGCCAGATGAACATCCAGATCGCGGAGTCGTATCTGAGCTATCTGGCGAAGGGCGGTTTCGTGCATCCGCCGCTCAATGGCGAGGCGCGCTACGGTCTCGCGCACAAGGGACGGCGTTACCTGCGCGAGCGCGGCCTGCACGCCTGAAAGTTCGCGCCGCGTCCGGCACGCCCTTTAGTAATACTGCGTCATAAAATTTTTATGATCTGATGCCTGCCGGCGAGTTCCCTCGCCTTGAAGGGGAAGGGCAGCAAAGAATTCCCCTTCTCCCGCTCTGGGGCGGGAGAGGGCCGGGGAGAGGGTAGGGGAAAATGCAGCACGATGCCAACCCATCCCCACCCCAACCCTCCGCCTGGAAGGGGAGGAAGAAAATATGGGGCACCTTGAAGGGGAGGAAGGCAGTCTGTGACGGTAAATTAGTCCGTGGCCAGCAACTCGACTTCGAATACCAGCGTCGCGTCCGGCGGAATCACGCCGCCGGCGCCGCGCGCGCCATAGCCCAGCGCGGGCGGGATGGTGAGCTTGCGCGTGCCGCCCACTTTCATGCCCTGCACGCCCTCGTCCCAGCCCCTGATGACGCGGCCTGCGCCCAGCGGGAACACGAAGGGGTCGTCGCGATCCTTGCTCGAATCGAATTTCCTGCCGTCGGTGAGCCAGCCGGTGTAATGCACGGTGACGCGCTGGCCGACGGCGGCTTCGGCGCCCGTGCCGACGGTGATTTCCTCGATGACGAGGCCGCTGGCTGTGGTGTTGGAAGACATGCGCTTGTTCCTTTGAATGATCAAGACCGCATTATGCGGGCACCACGCCGCGCTTGAGAAGCGATTTTGCGCGCGGCCCTGCGTGCCGTGCCGCGGCCGCGCAGTGTTAACATCGCGGCCGGAGGTTTTTCATGACCACTGACCTGAATCAGCCCGCGCCGGACGTGTTTGCGGCCGCGCGCACGCGCCGCTCCATCCGCGCCTACAAGCCCGATGCGGTGCCGCACGAAGTGCTGCGTGAAATCGTCGAGCTGGGACGCCATGCGCCCAGCGGTTCCAACATCCAGCCGTGGCGCGTGCACGTGCTGACCGGCAGCGCGCTGGCGCGTCTCGGCGGCGCGATGCAGCGCGCGTTCCTCGACGACGAGCCGGGGCATCATCGCGACTACGAGTACTACACCGATCCCATCGTCGAGCCGTACCTCGCGCGGCGGCGCCAGTGCGGCTGGGGACTGTATGGCACGCTCGGCATCGGCCGCGGCGATCATGACAAATCCAGGGCCTATCGCGCGACGAACTACAATTTTTTCGGCGCGCCGGCGGGACTGGTGTTCACCATAGACCGCAAGCTGGAAAAAGGCAGCTGGCTGGATTACGGCATGTTCCTGCAGACCCTGATGCTGGCGGCGCGCGCAAGGGGGCTGCACACCTGTCCCGAGGCTTCCATCGCCAGCTATCCCGACATCGTACGGCGCGAACTCGGCCTGAGCGCCGACTGGGTGGTGATCTGCGGCATGGCCATGGGCTATGCCGATCCGCAGGCGGTGGTTAACACCTTTCAGCCGCCGCGCATCGCGGTGGACGAGTACGCGGTGTTCATGGAATGAGCCGGCAGCCCGCGCCGCCACGGGGTGCAAGGACCGGCGCATTTCGGTATCCTTGCCCTGCAGACACCGTAACTATGCAAATAAAAAGGAGGAAGCACATGAAATTCAGCAC
>JAESFZ010000305.1_pt1 | contig 26145 bp, 23 predicted proteins | sample 9269561 | NCBI WGS metagenome assembly JAESFZ01 (sample SAMN14515552, study PRJNA621657) | algae metagenome | isolation source: Tildeniella nuda ZEHNDER 1965/U140 and co-occurring heterotrophs from wet... | place: Switzerland: Stansstaad, Zurih | collected 1965-01-01
CATCGTCGCGGTCGGTCGGTCGCGCGTCGTAGGCGTCCACGATGCGCGCCACCAGCGGGTGGCGCACCACGTCGGCGCTGGAGAGGCGGGTGAAGGCGATGCCCTGCACGCGCTTGAGCACGCGCTCGGCATCGATCAGGCCGCTGAGCTGGGTGCGCGGCAGGTCGATCTGGCTCACGTCGCCGGTGATGACTGCCTTGGCGCCGAAACCGATGCGGGTCAGGAACATCTTCATCTGCTCGGGCGTGGTGTTCTGCGCCTCGTCCAGGATCACGAAGGCGTGGTTGAGCGTGCGCCCGCGCATGAAGGCCAGCGGTGCGATCTCGATCTGCTGGCGCTCGAAGGCCTTGGCCACCTTGTCCGCGCCCATCAGGTCGTAGAGCGCGTCGTACAGCGGGCGCAGGTACGGGTCCACCTTCTGGCCCAAGTCACCGGGCAGGAAACCGAGTTTTTCCCCCGCCTCCACCGCCGGGCGCGTGAGCACGATGCGCTGCACCGCGCTGCGCTCCAGCGCGTCCACCGCGCAGGCCACGGCCAGGTAGGTCTTGCCGGTGCCGGCCGGGCCGATGCCGAAGGTGATGTCGTGCGTGGCCATGTTCTCCAGGTAGCGCGCTTGGTTGGGCGTGCGCCCGCGCACCTCGCCGCGCCGCGTCTGCATCGCCAGGGCGCCGTCGCCGGGCTCGGCCAGCGCGGTGTCGCCGCTGAGCATGAGCTGCACCTGCTCGGCCGGAATGGGCCGCTTTGCCATTTCGTACAGCGCCTGCAGCGCCTCCAGGGCCTGGGTGGCTTTCGCCTTGGGGCCTTCGATGCGGAATTGCTCGAAACGGTGCGCCACCTTGACCTGCAGCGCGGCCTCGATGCTCCGGATGTGGCTGTCCATGGGCCCGCACAGGTGCGACATGCGCGTGTTGTCGGGCGGCGAGAAGGTGTGTCTGAGAATCAAACCGATAATCCTGAAAACCAAGGATTTCCCGATGATAGGCAAGTTGACCGGTACGTTGCTGGAAAAGAACCCGCCCCAGATCCTGCTGGACTGCCACGGCGTGGGTTACGAGGTGGACGTGCCCATGAGCACCTTCTACAACCTGCCCGCCTCGGGTGAGAAGGTGGCCCTGCTCACGCACTTCGTGGTGCGCGAGGATGCGCAGATTCTCTACGGCTTCGGCACCGCCCCCGAGCGCGAGGCCTTTCGCCAGCTCATCAAGATCAGCGGCGTGGGCCCGCGCACCGCGCTCTCGGTGCTCTCGGGCATGAGCGTGGCCGATCTGGCGCAGGCGGTGAGCGCGCAGGACAGCGGGCGCATCGTCAAGGTGCCCGGCATCGGCAAGAAGACTGCGGAGCGCCTGCTGCTCGAACTCAAGGGCAAGCTCGGCGCCGACCTGAACCTGACCGGCGCAGGGCCGGCACAGAGCGACGTGCAGAGCGACATCCAGCAGGCGCTGATGGCGCTCGGCTACAGCGACAAGGACGCCACCGCCGCGCTCAAGGCCCTGCCCAAGGACGTGGGTGTGGCCGAGGGCATCAAGCTGGCCTTGAAGGCCCTGGCCAAGTAAAAAGACCATGAGCATCCAGACCGACGACTTCACCCCCGCGCCCCGCGTGGTCTCGGCCGCGCCGGCCTCGCCCAAGGAAGAGGCGATCGAGCGGGCCCTGCGCCCCAAGCTGCTCGACGAATACGTGGGCCAGGCCAAGGTGCGCGAACAGCTGGAAATCTTCATCGGCGCGGCGAAGAAGCGCAACGAGGCGCTGGACCATGTGCTGCTGTTCGGCCCGCCAGGGCTGGGCAAGACGACGCTGAGCCACATCATTGCGCAGGAACTCGGCGTGAACCTGCGCCAGACCAGCGGGCCGGTGCTGGAGAAACCGAAAGACCTCGCCGCGCTGCTGACCAACCTCGAAGCCAATGATGTGCTCTTCATCGACGAGATCCACCGGCTCAGCCCGGTCGTCGAGGAAATCCTGTACCCGGCGCTGGAGGACTACCAGATCGACATCATGATCGGCGAAGGGCCGGCGGCGCGCAGCATCAAGCTGGACCTGCAGCCGTTCACCCTGGTCGGCGCGACCACGCGCGCGGGCATGCTCACCAACCCGCTGCGTGACCGCTTCGGCATCGTCGCGCGGCTGGAGTTCTACACCTCCGAAGAGCTCGCGCGCATCGTCAAGCGCAGCGCCGGCTTGCTGAACGCGCCGATGGACCCCGAAGGCGGATTCGAGATCGCGCGCCGTTCGCGCGGCACACCCCGCATTGCCAACCGCCTGCTGCGCCGCGTGCGCGATTTCGCGGAGGTGAAGGGCAGCGGCACCATCACGCAGGACATCGCCAACCGCGCGCTGGCCATGCTCGATGTCGATCCGCAAGGCTTCGACCTGATGGACCGCAAGCTGCTGGAAGCCGTGATCCACCGCTTCGACGGCGGACCGGTGGGGCTGGACAACATCGCGGCCAGCATTGGCGAAGAGCGCGACACGATCGAGGACGTGATCGAGCCGTACCTGATCCAGCAGGGTTTCCTGCAGCGCACGCCGCGCGGGCGCATCGCCACGCTGGCGGCGTACCGGCACCTGGGGGTGGCGCCGCCCGCCAACGCCGGCGAGCTGTTCAGCGAGTAGAACCGACACGGGGAGGTGGGGATGGAGCCAGGTGTGCATCAAGGCCGCCAGGAGTTTCGTGCGTCCTGGCGCAGCAGCATCGCTGTGCTCGCGATCGTTCTCATCCTGATGGCCGTGGGGTGCACGGTGGCCGCCGCGTCGCACGGTGGATGGGCTTTTGGCGCCCTGGCGCTCTTCTTCGTCTTGATGGCCTGGCTGTTGCTCCTTCCGTTCCTGAGCCGGCACCCCGTGCTGCAGGTCGATGCGCGGGGCATCGGTGGGTTCCAGCTGCGTGGCCACACCGTGCCGTGGGCCGAGATCGCGAATGTGGACCACCTGACGATCCAGGGCCAGGACCAGATCCAGCTCACGCTGAAAGAAGGGGCGCCATCGCTGGCCGCCACCCGGCGCTGGTTCAGCGCGCGCAGCCTGCGCGCCATTCCGCTGGCATCGCTGCGCCGCGCCGATCGCCCGCTGGCCACGCAGGCCGCCCTGCAGGCGTTCTACCGGTACGCCGGCGCGCAGGCAGAAGTGGCAATGAACCAGCGGCTCGATGAGCTGGTGGCGGAGGAAGCGTTCGAGGAACGCCTGCGCGTGCTCACCCCCACGCCGTGGGCGCTGTACACGGTGATCGTGGTGAACGTGGCGGTGTGGCTGCTCAACCTGCTGGATGACATGAGCCCGACGACGCCCAGCCCGGCCGAGCTGTTCGCGTGGGGTGCTAACTCCAGCACTGCCGTCGTGCGCGATGGCGAGCACTGGCGGCTGCTTACCGCCACCGTGCTGCACGGCGGCGTGCTGCACCTGGGCCTGAACATGTTTGCGCTGTGGGACGCCGGGCGGCGCGTGTGCCGCTGGTTCGGCAACGGCCAGTTCCTGCTGATCTACCTGGCCGCGGGCCTGGCGGGCAGCGCGCTCAGCCTGCACTTCTCGTCGCAGCAGGCCGTTTCCGTCGGCGCTTCGGGCGCGGTGTTCGGCGTGCTGGGGGCGCTGCTGGTGGGCGTGTACCAGCACCGCGACAGCGTGCCCAAGGCGATGGCGACCCAGCTGCTGACCAGCCAGGGCGTGTTCGTAGCGCTCATGCTGGTGCAGGGGTTCGCTCGGTCGGGCATCGACAACGCGGCGCACGTGGGTGGTCTGGTGGTCGGGGCGTTGACGGCGTGGCTGCTCGTCGAACTGGTGGACGAGCGCGCCACCCAGGGGTTGCGGCGCAGCCGCCAGGTGCTGGCCGCGGGCACGGCTGCCGTGGTGGTGGGGTTGCTGGTGGCGACCGCCTCGTCCGGGGTGGACCACCGGCAGCTGTTCGGCGTGCAGGATCGCCTCACCCAGCTGCTGCCCCGGCTGCAGGCCGCTGAGGCGGCGCTGCAGCAGGATGCGAAAGACCAGAAGGACGGGCGAATGAGCGAGGCGCAGTGGATCGAGGCGATGGCGCAGCGCCACATCCCCACCTACCGCGCCATGCAGGCGGAACTGGTCGAGCTCGGCCCGCTGTCTGGTGTGGGGCGCATGGCGGAGTTCCGCGAGTTCCACGCCATGGTGCTGGAGGTGATGACGCTGGAGGTGGGCAAGGCCCGTGGCACGGTGGACGCCACACGGGCGGAACAGCGCCTGAAGGAGCTGTCTGCCGACATGATCCGCGTGGGCGAGCGCCTCCGTTCGAAAGACGAGCCGCCTACCACGCCCTGACGGCGGAAGAGGCCGTCGATGCGGCCGGCTCGGCGCCTGGCCGCCGGCCGCGCAGCATGCCCATCACGATCAGCGCCTGCGCAGCGTAGTAGGTGCCCAGCACCCACACCTGCGACATCGGCAACGGCGACACGAACCGGTTCGTGGCCAGCAGCGCATCGCTGACCATGAAGAAGCCGGCGCCCAGCGCGACGGCCAGTGATGCGCCGTCGCGGTGCAGCGTGGCACGGCCCACGGCCTGCGCCGCCATCAGTGCGATCACCAGCACATAGGCCGCCACCGGCCCGCGCAGGGCCACGGGCAGGCCGCCCTGCCAGAGGAAGGCGTACATCGCCGCGCCGATGCCGAGCGTGGCCGCGAGCGCGCGCCGGCTTGGGAACCACGGCACGCCTTCGCGGAACAGCGCGATGTAGGCCAGGTGCGCCAGGAGAAACGACACGAGCCCCGGGATGAAGTAGCCGGGGAACATGAGAAAGGCATCACCGGCCAGCGAGAACGCGAGGGCGGTGATCAGCAGGAGGTCGAGGCGCCGCAGCCCGCCAGCGGAACGTGCTTGCACCACCACCACGCCCACGGCCACCAGCATCGCCAGGGGCTTGAAGACGCGGTGCAGCTCCAGCCAGCCGAGCGCGGCGGCGCCCATGGACAGGGCGCCGCAGTCGATCAGCAACGCCTCGCCCATGCCGATGCGGCCCTGCATCACCGCACCGATGGCCCACAGCGCCGCCAGCAGCACGGTGAACACCACCGCGCTGCGCGGGAGCGGCCATGCATCGGCGAACCACAGAAAGCCCGCCACGCCCGCCAGCAGCAGGCCGAACTGCACGCCCGCGAACCACATGGCGCCACGGCCCATGGGTGGCGCATAGCGCTGCACCCCGGCCAGGTCGAACGCCGGCGAGGGAAAGCGCTCGGCCAGGTCGGCGGGGCGCCAGCCCGGGGGCTTGAACCACACCCGCAGCTTGTCGGCCCACCGGCGGGTGTGCCACGAATCCTTGAGCAGGCCCCAGTACACCTCGCCGTTGGCCCACAGCGGGTCCCAGCTGCGCAGGGGCTTGCGCGTGCCGTACACGCACTTCTCGTCTTCCTCCTTGAAGCTGCCGAAGAGCCGGTCCCAGACGATGAGGATGCCGCCGTAGTTGCGGTCGAGGTAGCGGTCGTTCACCGCGTGGTGCACGCGGTGGTTGGAGGGGCTGCAGAACCAGCGGTCGAACCAGCCGAGCTTGCCGACCTGCTCGGTGTGCACCCAGAACTGGTAGAGCAGGTCGATCAACGCGACCACGCCGAACACCAGCGGCGGCACGCCTGCCACGGCCATGGGCAGGTAGAACACCCAGCCCAGCAGCGCGCCCGAACTGGTCTGGCGCAGCGCGGTCGAGAGGTTGTAGTCCTCGCTCTGGTGGTGCACCACGTGCGCGGCCCAGAAGATGGCGCTTTCGTGCCCGGCCCGGTGCAGCCAGTAGTAGCAGAAGTCGTAGAACACCAGGGCCGTGAGCCAGCCGATCCAGGACGTCCAGAACGGGTGGTCGGGCCATATCGCCACCGCCGAGTAGACGGCGGTGTAGATACCCACGCGAAGCAGCCGCGTGAACACGGCGCTGATCTGGCTGAGCATGCCCAGGCCGATGCTGGTGATGGCATCGTCGAGCCGGTAGGTGTTGCGCCGGCGCTTGAGGCCGAGGGCATACTCGACCGCGATCAGGGCGAAGAACACCGGCGTGGCCAGCACGATGATCTGGCTGGGGCTCATGGCAGCTGTAGCAGGCGTGGCAGACAGGGCGCGGGCATCCGCGCATTGTGGGCACAAGCGCGCGGTTGCGCCCTTGGCATGAACCCGCATGCCACGTGCCAGAATCGCGGGCATGTCCGCTCCCCCGTCATCCGCCACCCCGGAGAGTGCCACCGCTGCGCTGTACCGCGCCGCGCTGGGGCCTGTGAACACGGCGCACTACCTGGCCCTGTTCGACCGGTTCGACCACGCAGGCCGCGCCAGCCCGGTGTGGAACCCGGCCGCCGGCCTGCTCACCGTGAACTGGATGGTGTTCCGCCAGCTCTGGGGCGCGGCCCTGGTGTACCTGGCCTGTGCCCAGGGCGCGGCCTTGCTGGTGCTGGTGCTGGCGCGCCGTTTCCTGCAATGGCCGCCATCGGTGGAATGGGGCGTGCTGCTGGCGCTGCTGTTGCTGAGCATCGCGCTGCCCGGCGCCTATGGCACGGCCTTGCTGCACGCCGACACGCGCCGCCGCATGACACGCGCCGTGAGCCAGGCCCGCACCGTGCGCGAGGCCTGCGCCACGCTGGAGAAACAGGCCAGTTCGAAGGGGCGGCTGTGGGGGCTGGTGGCCATCAACTTGCTGCTGGCCGGTGCTGCGGTGGCGGCGTACCTGGAATGGCGTCCCGCAGCGCCGGTGCCGGCCACCGTTCTCAGCGAGGCGCCTGCGCCCTTGCCGGCGCCCAGCCCCGCGACTGCGGAGGCCGAGCCGGTGGTGCAAGCCGCTGTCGCCACCTTGCCGCCCCCGTCCGAACCTGCACCCACACCAGCGCCTGCGCCAGAGCCCCCGCCTGTCATCGTCTCCCCGCCGGTACTGCCTCCCCCGCTCGCCGCCGAGGCGGCCCCATCGCCTGAGCCACCGCCCGCCGCGCCACCCGTTGCCGCGCCGCCGCCCGAGCGGGCCACGCTGGTCGATCTACCTTCCCTGCCGGCCCCCGCCCGCGCGCCTGCCAGAACCGCTCCGCCACCGCCCAAGCCGGCAGCTGCGCTGGCCGCACCCCAGGCGCATGGCATCAACGTCGGCCTCTTTGCCGACCCCGCCAATGCCGAGAAGGCCCATGCCCGGCTGGTCGAGGCGGGTTTTCACGCGATCCTGCAGAAGGTCGAGTCCGCCAGCGGAGAACGCACCCGCGTGCGCGTTGGTCCGTTCGCGGGCCGCGCGCAGGCCGACGAGGCGGCGGCGCGCATCCGCGCCATGGGGTTGGACGCGGTGGTGTTCGTGCCCTGACTGGCGGGTTGTGGGTGCGCCTCAGCCCAGTGCGCCGCGCGCGTCCACGCGGAACAGCCGTTCCACCTTCCCCTCGGTCAGGCCGCCGCGCACGCCGAGCATCATGTTGTGCAGGTTGACGGTCGGGTCGCAGTGCCCGGGCACCAGCCAGACCGTGTCGCCCAGGTTGGGCAACGGGTGGCCGGCATGGGTGGCGCGCAGGATGCCGTGCTCGTCCCCTCCGTTGGCGAACACCAGGCCCGAGGGGCTCCACACGGTCGGCAGGCCGCTGTCGATGGCGTGGCTCTTGTGGCCCGCATCGCACACGGCGTGCTGGGCACCCCGGCTCATCACGTGGGCCTTGATGAAGAGCGCGTGCTCGAACACCGGGGCCAGTGGCGCGCTTTCGTTGCGGGCGTAGTCCGCGTCCATGAACAGGTAGGAACCGGCCTGCAGTTCGCCCCAGACGCGGCTCGACGTTTCCAGCGCGAAGGTACCGGTGCCGGCGCCGGTGATCAGCGGCACGGTGAAGCCGGCCGCCTGCAGGCGTTCGCGCGTGAGGGCAGCGGCCCAGGCGGCTTCGCCGATGGCCTTGGCGCGGTCCGCCGGGTCTCGCCGGTGCTGTGCCTGCCGGTGGTACGCCTGCTGGCCGCCGAAGCGCAGCACCGGATGCTGGGCAATCAGCCGCGCCAGGTCCACCGCCGGCTCGCCCGGCGGCACGCCGCAACGGCCGTGCCCGACATCAACCTCCACGAACACGTCAATGCGGCCCTCGCCGCCCACGCCCGCCGCCTCCAGCGCCTGTGCCAACCGCAGCACGCCGGCCGCACTGTCCACCGCGATGGCGAAACGGGTGTCTGGCAACGCCTGAACTGCCTCGGCCAGCCGCTTCAGTTTCGGTAGCGCAATGACTTCGTTGCTGATGTAGATGTCAGTCACACCGGCGCGGGCCAGTGCCAGGGCCTCGTCGGTTTTCTGCACGCACACGCCCACGGCGCCGTGGGCCATCTGCAGCCGCGCCAGGTCGGCGCTCTTGTGCATCTTGGCGTGGGGCCGCAGCCGCAGGCCGTGCGCCCGGGCATACGCCGCCATGTGGGCGAGATTGCGTTCCATGGCGTCGAGATCGACCACCAGCGCCGGCGTGTCGATGTCGGCCACGTCCTGGCCGATGAGCGCCTGTGCGCTCTGCCATGCCGAGGGGGACGGGGGGTCAAACGCTGCGTTCATCGAGCGGCGCTCCGGTGGTCTGCAGGTGGTGGGTGTCGCCCCAGCCGACCAGGCTGAGACCCTCGGGGGACCACAGCAGTCGGTTGATGGCGGTGTTCGTCAGTTCCCAGCTGCGGGGTGCGGTGAGCTCGACCCGCGTGGCCGCGCGGTAGAGCATGTCCAGCACGCCGCCGTGCGCCACCATGAGCACCTGTTCGCCGGGGTGGCGCGAGGCCAGTTCCAGCACGGTGGGAATCACGCGGCGCTGCAGTTGTTCGAGCGACTCGCCACCTGCCGGCGCGAAATCGGGCATGCGCTTGCGCCAGGCCAGGGCCTCCGCCGGCCATCGCTGTTCCAGTTCGGCCCAGGTCTGGCCCTCGAAGCGGCCGAAGTGGCGTTCGCGCAGCCCCTGGTGCGGCGTGACAGTGAGGTTCTTGACGCGCGCCACCGCCTGGGCGGTCTCGAAGGCGCGGCCCAGGTCGCTGGCGTACACGGCGGCAATCGGCTCGTCGCGCAGCGCCTCGGCCAGCTGGGCGGCCTGCCAGCGCCCGCGTTCGTTGAGGGCGATGTCGGTGTGGCCCTGGATGCGGGTGTCGCGGTTCCAGGCGGTTTCACCATGGCGCACGGCCAGGATGCGGGTGACTTGCAAAGGGATTCCTTGAACACGGGGGAAGACCCGCAACTGTACCGGCCGCGCCACTGCCGCGCACGGCCGCACGCGTGGAAATCCGGGGTTTGCGAGACAATCCGGGGCATGACGCAGTCGCCATTCCCGACCGATGGGGATTTTTCCTCCCTCTTCAATTTCCGGCCGATCGGGGCCTACCGCAGTTCACCCGAAGGCCGGATGCTGAGGGCGAACCAGGCGCTGGTGCAGCTCAACGGCTACGCCTCCGAGGCTGACATGCTGGACGCGGTGAACGACATCGCCCTGGAGTGGTACGTCGACCCCCGTCGCCGCGCCGAATTCAAGACCCAGCTCGAACGCGATGGTTTTGTGCGCGGTTTCGTGTCCGAAATCCACCGCCACAAGACGCGCGAACGCGTCTGGATCAGCGAGAACGCGCACGGCGTGCGCGACGCCACCGGTGCGCTGTGCTACTACGAGGGCACGGTGGAAGACGTCACCGACCGCATGGGCGACCAGAAGGCGCTGCGGGAGAGCGAAGAGCAGTTGCGCCTGATCACCTCGCAGGTGCCGGGCGCGGTGTTCTCGGTGTACGTGCGGCACGACGGCGAACGGGAGTACCGCTTCCTGAGCGCGGGCATCCGGGACATCTACGGCTTCGAGGCCGAGGACCTGATGCGCAACCCCTCGCTGCTCGCGCGGTACTTCCACCCTGAAGACCAGGCCATGCTCGAGCGCGACCGGCTTGCCATTCTGGCGGGCCAGTCGAACCTGGAGACGGAGTTCCGCGTCGTGCTGCCCGACGGCACGATCAAATGGATCAGCAACCGGTCGTCGGCCGTGTCACGCGACGAAAAGGGTTTCCTGCGCGTCGGCATGCTGCTCGACATCACCGACCGCAAGGAGGCCGAGGCCGCGCTGCACGCCAGCGAGGCGCTGTGGAAGCTGGCGCTGGAGAGCGCGGGCGACGGCGTGTGGGACTGGAACCTCGTGACCGACGAGGAGTTCTTCTCCAGCGGCATGAAAGCGATGTTCGGTTACGACGAGACCGACGATGTCAACCTGTCGTTCGAACTGGACAACAGCACCCACCCCGAGGACGTGGCGCAGATGCTCGCCGACCGGCAGGCGCACTTCGAGGGGCGTGCGCCGGTGTACCGGAACGAGCGGCGCATCCGCTGCAAGGACGGCCAGTGGAAGTGGGTGCTCTCGCGCGGCATGGTGCTGTCGCGCGATGAGAACGGCAAGCCGCTGCGCATGATCGGCACGCACACCGACATCACCGAGCACAAGCTGGCCGAGGCCCAGCACCGCGCGCTCGAGGTGCAGCTGCGCGAGTCGCAGAAGATGGAAGCCATCGGCACGCTGGCCGGTGGCGTGGCGCACGACTTCAACAACCTGCTGGCCGCCATCCTCGGCAACCTGGTGCTGGCGCGCGAGGACCTGGGTGAGCAGCACCCGGCGCAGGAAAGCCTGACCGAGATCAACCGCGCGGCCATCCGCGCGCGCCAGCTGGTGCAGCAGATCCTCACCTTCAGCCGCCGCCAGGCGCAGGAAATGGTGCGCCAGCCGCTCACGCCGCTGGTGGAAGAGGCGCTTGGCCTGATGCGTTCGCTGCTGCCCGCCGGCCTCAAGCTGGTGGCGCGCCTGCCCGCCGCCGGCCTGCCGGTGCTGGCCGATGCGACCCAGATGCAGCAGGTGCTGATGAACCTGTGCACCAACGCCTGGCAGGCCATGGAAGACCGCGCGGGCGACATCACCGTGGCGCTGCGCGAGGTACGACTGGACGCCTCTCAGGGCCTGCAACTGGGCGGCCTGGCCAGCGGCGCCTACGCCTGCCTGAGCGTGGCCGACAACGGCCCCGGCATGGACGAGGCCACGCAGCAGCGCATCTTCGAACCCTTCTTCACCACCAAGGCACCCGGCGCGGGCACCGGGCTGGGACTGGCGGTGGTACACGGCATCGTCAAGGCGCACCGCGGCGTGATCTCGCTGCACAGCCGCCCCGGCGAAGGCGCCCGTTTCGACGTCTACCTGCCGCTGGCCTCGGAGGCCGCGCTCGAGGCGGCCGCACCGCCCACCGCGCCAGCGCCCACGGCGGCGCCCGCGGTGCAGGGCAAGCACGTGATCTACATCGACGACTACGAAGCGCTGGTGTTCCTGGTGGGCCGCCTGCTGCGCAAGCAGGGCTACCGCGCCAGCACCTTCGAGTCGGGCGAGGCCGCGGTGGCGTGGCTGCGCGAGAACCCGGATGACGCGGTCGACCTGGTGGTGACCGACCAGAACATGCCAGGCATGTCAGGGGTGGATGTGGCGCGCGAGGCCCGTGCGATGCGCCCCGGCCTGCGTGTGGCCATCGTGTCGGGGCACGTCAACGACAAGCTCATTGCCGAGGCAACGGCGGCCGGCGTGAGCGATGTGATGGGCAAGCAGGACAGCATGGATGCCCTGGGCGAGGCGATCCGCGAACTGCTGGTGCGCGCGACGCGCTGAGCCGGGCGGTTGGACGCCCGGCCGATCGGGTCCGCTCAGCGCGGCACTTCGATGTTGACCTGCCGCACGCCTTCGGGCGGTGCCGGGAAGTCGCGCAGCGCGGCATCCAGCATGGCCGACCACAGGCCGTTCGAGCTGTTCCACCGGCCGTCGTGCGCGGACCGGGTTTCGTACACGACCTTGCCGCTGGCCGCATGGCGGATCACCAGCGACACCTCGCGCTTGTAGTACGGGGTGTCGATGCGCGGGTACACCGGCATCCAGATGATCTGGCCGCGGCCGGTCACCACGTAGTCACGCCCTGGCATGGCGTAGCCAAAGCCTGGGCCGAAACCACCGTAGCCACCACCCCAGAAAGGGTCGTAGGGGCTTTCCCACGGCGCACGCGGCAGGCGCACGGTGCCCGCGTCCACCTGCACCACCCAGGGCGAGGCGGTGCCCTGCGCGGCGTGGGTCCAGCCGACCTTGGCCAGCGCGAGCTCGGTGAGTTTTTCGAGTTCGTCCTGGCCGGTGGCGATGCGGCCCTCGCGTTGCGAGGGCAGGCGTTCGAAGCGGTAGATCTGGGGCGCCTGGGGAATCGTGACGGCCGTGCCGGGCTTGGGCGCCTGGTCCGCCCAGCGCGCGAAGCTCTGCACCTGGTTGTCCACCAGGTAGACGCTGGCGCAACCGCTGAGGGCGAACAGCGCGGTGGCCGCGGTGAACAGCCTGAAGCGCCGCAAGAGAGGATGGGTCGTCATGGAAGCCTCCTGAATGGCATGGCGGCGGCCTGAATACGGGTGGGTTCAGTGCGCCGCGGCAATGGGTATGACTGCGGCCGTCGCCGAAGCGTTCCCTTGCGCCGCCTGCCAGCCATCTTCGCTGGGCAAGGCGCGTGCCGCCCCCGGCAGCGGTTCCTCGTCGAAGGCCTTGTCGCCATTCTCATCGGCCTCGCCGGTGGCGCGAATGGTTTCAAAAGGAAACAGCGAACGGTCCATCAGGTGGCTGGGCACGATGTTCTGCAGGGCGGTGAACATGTTCTCGACGCGGCCGGGAAAACGCTTCTCCCAGTCCTTGAGCATGAGGCCGACCTGCTTCCGCTGCAGGTTTTCCTGGCTGCCGCACAGGGTGCAGGGGATGATCGGGAACTGGCGGATCTCGGCCCAGCGGATCAGATCCTTCTCGGGCACGTAGGCCATCGGGCGGATCACGACGTGCTTGCCGTCGTCGCTCACCAGCTTGGGCGGCATGCCCTTGAGCTTGGCGCCGAAGAACATGTTCAGCATCAGCGTCTGCAGCATGTCGTCGCGGTGGTGGCCGAGCGCAATCTTGGTGGCGCCCAGTTCGCCCGCCACCCGGTAGAGGATGCCGCGGCGCAGTCGGCTGCACAGGCTGCACATCGTCTTGCCTTCGGGGATGACGCGCTTGACGATGGAATACGTGTCCTGGTTCTCGATGTGGAACTTCACGCCCAGCTTCGTGAGGTACGCGGGCAGGATGTCGGCCGGAAAGCCGGGCTGTTTCTGGTCGAGGTTGACCACGATCAGCTCGAAGTTCACGGGCGCGCGCGCCTGCAGCTTCTGCAGGATGTCGAGCATGCCGTAGCTGTCCTTGCCGCCAGAGAGGCAGACCATCACGCGGTCGCCTTCCTCGATCATGTTGTAGTCCACGATCGCGCGGCCGACCTCGCGGCACAGGCGTTTTTCCAGTTTGTGGTTTTCGAATTCGGTGTTCATCTGGCGGTCCTTACCACTGCCCGCTTTCCATGCGGATGGCGACTTCGCAGTCGTCGAAAATTTCCAGCTTGGCGATCTTCACGCGCACGCCGATCACGCCGGGCAGCTGCATCAGCCGGCGCGTGAGCTTGCCGATCAGGCTCTCCAGCAGGTTCACGTGTTCGGCGGTGCACTCGTCGATGATGATCTGGCGCACCTTGCGGTAGTCCAGCACATGGCCGATGTCGTCGTCGTGCGGCAGCAGGGGCTGCGTGCCCTGGTTGAGTTCGGCGTCGACCTGGATCGGCTGGGGGCTCGATTTCTCGTGGTCGAGGATGCCCAGGTTGGCGTTGAAACGCAGACCCGAGAGAGTGAGGGTCTGGTTGCCGGCGGCGGTGGCGTTCATGGCGGTCGTGCTGCTTACATCAGCGAGAAGTCGCGCTCGAAGCGCATGAGGTGCTGGCCGCCGTCCACCAGCAGGGTGGTGCCGGTGATGGAGCGGTTGTCCAGCGCGAAGGCCACCGTGGCCGCCACGTCCTGCGCGCTGGATGAGCGGCCCAGGGGCGATTTCTGGTGCAGCTCGGCGAACTTCTCGTCCGTGAGCAGGTGGCTGGTGAGCGTGAGGCCAGGCGCCACGCCGACCACGCGCACCTGCGGTGCCAGGGCCAGGGCCAGCATGGTGTTGGCGGCCTCCAGCGCGGCTTTTGACAACGTGTAGCTGAAGAAGTCCGGGTTCATGTTCCAGAGCTTCTGGTCGAGCAGGTTGACCACCGCACCCTCGGTCTGGCGCGCCACCACATGGGTGTGCAGCGCCTGCGCCAGCAGCACGGCCGCGCCGGTGTTGGCGCGCAGGTGCTGTTCCAGCGCGGCGAAGCCGAAGCTCTGGGCGCTGTCGTGTTCGAAGAGGGAAGCGTTGTTGACCACGGCGTCCACCTGGCCGAAATGCGCCACCACCGCCGGCAGCAGGGCATGCACGCTGGCTTCATCGCCCAGGTCGGCAAAGAAGCTGTGGGCGCTGCCGTCGCGCCCGCTGCGCAGCGCGCAATCGGCCGCGGTGCGTCGCGCCTCGTCGGCGGAATGGCGGTAGTGCACGGCCACGTTCCAGCCCGACTGCGCCAGGCCGAGGGCGATCTCGCGGCCCAGGCGTTTGCCCGCGCCGGTGACGAGCACCGTGCGGGTGGCAAGGGGGGAGGTGGCGCTGGGCATGAAGGACAATCCGGGGGTGCGGAACCCCATGGCAACAGAATCCGAGAGTTTAACGAGCCCCCTTCTGGCGCGGGTGCGCGAGGCCATCGCCCAGGCGGGCGGCTGGCTGCCGTTCGACCGCTACATGGCGATCGCACTGTACGAGCCCGGCCTGGGCTACTACGCCAATGCGCTGGCGAAATTCGGCCACCTGCCCGAGACCGGCAGCGATTTCGTGACGGCCCCCGGGCTCACGCCTCTGTTCGGGCAGACGCTGGCGCGCCAGGTGGCGCAGGCGCTCGCCGCCACCGGCACCGACGAGGTGTGGGAGTTCGGCGCGGGCACCGGTGCACTGGCCCTGCAGGTGATCGAGGCGCTGGCTGCGCTCGGGCAGCCGCTGCGCCGCTACACCATCGTCGACCTCTCCGGCAGCCTGCGCGAGCGCCAGCGCGCCACGCTCGCCGCGCACGGTGGTGTGGTGCACTGGGCCGATGCCCTGCCCACGCAGATGGACGGCGTGGTGCTGGGCAACGAGGTGCTCGATGCCATGCCGGTGCAGCTGCTCGCCCGCGTGGGCGGTGTCTGGCACGAACGCGGCGTGGCGCTGGACGCATCGGGGGCGCTGGCCTGGGTCGACCGCGCCACCGCGCTGCGCCCGCCGCTGGAGGTGGGGGGCGAGCACGATTTCGTCACCGAGATCCACCCACAGGCCGAGGCCTTCGTGCGCACCCTGGCCGACCGGTTGCGGCGCGGCGCCGCCTTCCTGCTCGACTACGGTTTTCCCGAAGCCGAGTACTACCACCCGCAGCGCGGCATGGGCACGCTGATCTGCCACCGCGCGCACCGCAGCGACCACGACCCGCTGAGCGATCCAGGCGAGAAGGACATCACCGCCCACCTGAACTTCACCGGCATCGCGCTGGCCGCGCAGGACGCCGGGCTCGACGTGCTGGGCTACACCAGCCAGGGCCGTTTCCTGCTCAACTGCGGCCTGCTCGATCTCGCCCGGCACGCCGATGCGCGGCAGAACGCGATGATGCAGAAGCTCGTCAACGAGCACGAGATGGGCGAGCTGTTCAAGGTCATGGCGCTGGCACCCGCCGGCAGCGGCGCCGGATGGGTGCCGCTGGGCTTCACCGCGGGCGACCGCACGCACAGGCTCTGACCATGATCCGCTGGATGATTGTCATCTTCCTGGCGCTGGTGCTCATCAGCTGGTTCACGCCGCTGCTGCGCAAGCTGGGCTTCGGCCGGCTGCCGGGCGACGTGCGCTTCAAGGCCTTCGGGCGCGACTGGAACTTGCCGTTCGCCACCACCATCGTGCTCAGCATGCTCGCCAGCCTGCTCGGCTACCTGATCTGATCGCACCCGCCGGCCCGGGTGCCTTGAAATCCGCCGCCCGGCGTTCATCTGCAGACATTGCCCCTGTGGACCGTTCCATGACCACCGACCCCCTGCACATCGTCTGTCCCCATTGCCACACCACCAACCGCGTGGCCCGCGACGCCCTGGGCCAGTCGCCCGACTGCGGCAAGTGCCACCGCGCGCTGTTCGCCGGCCAGCCGGTGGCGCTGGACGAAGTCGGGTTCGATAAACACGTGGGGCGTTCGCAGGTGCCGGTGCTGGTGGACTTCTGGGTACCCTGGTGCGGGCCCTGCCGCGCGATGGCGCCGCAGTTCGAGGCGGCGGCGCGTGAGCTTGAGCCGCACATGCGGCTGGCCAAGGTCAACACCGAGGAGGCGCAGGCCCTGGGTGCGCGTCTGCAGATCCGCAGCATTCCCACGCTGGCGCTGTTCGTGAACGGGCGCGAGGTGGCGCGGCAGCCGGGTGCGATGGGCACGGCGGACATCGTGCGCTGGGCGCGCGCGAACCAGCCGCGAGCCTGACCGCACCGACGGCGCCTGCGGTTGGCGTTATGGTCGGGGTCTGTCCGACCGATTTCTTCGCACCATGTCTTCATTTCCGAACCGAGGTCGCCTGCTCGCCGACGTGGGCGGCACCAACGCCCGGCTGGCCTGGCAGGACGGCGCCGGCGCCCCGATCGAGCACATCCGCGTGCTGCCGGTGGCCGAACACGCCAGCCTGCAGGCCGCGATGCGCGTCTACCTGGGGGAACTGGGCCGCCAGCCGGCGGAAGCGGCCATTGCCATGGCCAACCCCGTTACTGGCGACCGGGTCAGCATGACCAACCACGACTGGTCGTTCTCGCAGGCCGCGTTGCGCGAGGAATTCGGCCTCTCGGCGCTGCGCGTGCTCAACGATTTCACGGCCCTCGCGCTGGCCCTGCCGCACCTGCCCGCGCACGAACTGCGCCAGGTGGGTGGCGGCGAGCCCGTGGCCGGCGCGGCGATCGCGCTGCTGGGTGCCGGCACGGGTCTGGGCGTTTCGGGCTTGCTGCCCGATGGCGCGGGCGGCTGGGTGCCGATCGCGGGTGAGGGCGGCCACGTGACGCTGCCGGCGGCCACGGCGCGCGAGCGCCTGGTGATGGACGAGCTGGTGGCGCGCCACGGCCATGCCTCGGCCGAGCGCGTGGCCAGCGGCACCGGCCTGCTCGAAACCTGCCAGATCCTGTGCGAGGCCGATGGCGCCGACGCCAGCGCGTTCACCAGCGCTGCCGCGGTCACCGAGGCCGCGCTCGAAGATGGCCACCCACAGGCGCTGGAGACCCTGCAGATTTTCTGCGCCGTGCTTGGTTCGGTGGCCGGCAACCTCGCGCTCACGCTGGGCGCGCGCGGTGGCGTGTACATCGGCGGCGGCGTCGTGCCGCGGCTGGGCACCTGGTTCGACAGCTCGCCCTTCCGCGAGCGCTTCGAGGCGAAGGGGCGCTTCGAGGGCTACCAGACCGGCATCCCGGTCTGGGTGATCACCTCGCCGCAATCGCCCGCGCTGCTGGGCGCGTCACACGCGTTCGACGCGCGATCCTGAGCCGTTTCAGGTGTCAGGAACGGCGGCCAGCGCGGCCAGGAAGCGTTCGCGCCACCAGTGCACGTCCTGCTCGCGGATGCCCTGCAACAGCGCCTTGTGGCGGCGCTGCCGTTCTTCCAGTGGCATCTGCAGCGCGCGCTGCATGGTCTCGGCGGTGCGCGTGGTGTCGTAGGGGTTCACCAGCAGCGCTTCCTTCATCTGCTCGGCCGCGCCGGCAAAGCGCGAGAGCACCAGCACGCCCGGGTCGTCCGGGTCCTGCGCGGCGATGAATTCCTTGGCGACCAGGTTCATGCCGTCGCGCAGCGGTGTCACCAGCGCCACCGCGGCCGCGCGGTACAAGCCCGGCAGGCGCTTGCGCGCCACGTTGCGGTGGATGTAGCGCACCGGCATCCAGTCCAGCTCGCCGAAGTTGCCATTGATCGCGCCGCACAGGCTTTCCAGTTCCTGGCGCAGCGCGGCGTACGCGTCCACCGACTCGCGGCTGGGCGCGGCGATCTGGATCAGCGTGGCGCTGCCGAGGTTCTCCGGGTAGGCCTGCAGCAACTGGCGGAACGCCTTGAGCCGTTGCGGCAGGCCTTTGGAATAGTCCAGCCGCTCCACGCCGAGCAGCAGGCGGCGACGCGAGTATTCGTCGCGCATCTGCTCGAACATCTCCTGCGATTCGCGGCCTTCGCCCAGCCCGATGAACTCGTCCACGTCGATGCCGATCGGAAACGCCTGCACCTGCAGCGTCTTGCCGAAGGCGCGGAATTCGTGTTCGCCGAGGATGTCGGCCGGGGTTTCGGTGTTCACGTAGCGCGCGAAGTGCGACACGTCGGCCTCGCTCTGGAAGCCGACCAGGTCGTACGCGAACAGGGAGCGCATGAGCCAGTCGTGCTCCGGCACGGCGGCCAGCATCAGCGGCGGCGGCAGGGGGATGTGCAGGAAGAAACCCATGCGCTGCTTGCAGCCCATGGCGCGCAGCTCGGCGGCCAGCGGGATCAGGTGGTAGTCGTGCACCCAGATGATGTCGTCGGGCCGCAGCAGGCTCTTGAGCTTGTGCGCGAACATCTGGTTCACGCGGCGGTAGCCGCCGATGTAACCCGCGTCGAAATCGGCGAGGTCCAGCCGGTAGTGGAACACCGGCCAGAGCACGCCGTTGCTGTACCCCAGGTAGTAGCTGTCGTGGTCCTCGCGACTCAGGTCCACCGTGGCCAGCTGCACCTTGCCTGCGGTCTGCACGTGCAGGTCGCCCTCGCCGGGCGTGCCGTCCTCGACGACCTTGCCGCTCCAGCCGAACCACAGGCCACCCGAGGCCTCCAGCGCCTGTCCCAGCGCCACCGCCAGCCCGCCCGACGCGGTCTTGCGCGGGTCTGCGATGCGGTTCGAGATCACAACCAATCGGCTCATGCGAAAACCTCCGTGTGCCGATGCATTGTCAAGAGATGCCGCGGAACCGGCTTTGCCGGGCCGCAGGCGCCGCCCCTTGAGGGGTAGCGCCGCAGGCGATGCGGGGGGAGTGTCATATCACCGTGTCCCAACTGGCCGAAAGACGAACGGCCGCATTGATGATGCCGACCATGGAGTAGGTCTGCGGGAAGTTGCCCCACATCTCACCGGTGGTGGCGTGCGTGTCTTCCGACAGCATGCCGAGCGGGTTGCGCGCGGCGAGCATGGTCTCGAAGATGGCGCGCGCTTCTTCCACGCGGCCGATGCGCGCGAGCGCGTCGATGCGCCAGAACGTGCAGATGTTGAACGCCACCTCGGGCTTGCCGAAATCGTCGGCCGCCTCGTAGCGGCGCATGAAAGGGCCATCGCACAGGTGTTTTTCCAATGCGTCCAGGGTGGAGATGAAGCGCGGGTCCTTGGGGTCGATGAGCCCGACCTCGGCCATCAGCAGCACGCTGGCGTCCAGGTCGTTGCCGCCGAAGCTCTCGGCGAAGGCCTGGCGCTTCTCGCTCCAGGATTCGCGCAGGATGCGCTCGCGCATGGCATCGGCGCGGCCGGCCCACAGCTCGGCGCGGCCCGGCAGTTCCAGCGTGCGCGCGATCTTGGCCAGGCGGTCGCACGCGGCCCAGCACATCAGCACCGAGCTGGTGTGCACGCGCGCGCGGGTGCGCAGCTCCCACATGCCGGCGTCGGGCTGGTCGTGAATGAGCATGGCGCGCTCGCCCACCGCTTCCAGCTGCTCGAACTCGGCCAGGCCGGCCTGGTGCAGCAGGCGCTTGTCGTGGAAGGACTGGGCGGCGGCCAGCACGATGTTGCCGTACACGTCGTGCTGGAAATGTTCCTGCGCCTGGTTGCCCACGCGCACCGGGCCCATGCCGCGGTAGCCGGGCAGGGTGTCGCAGATGCGCTCGGGCAGTTCGCGTTCGAGGCCGATGCCGTGCAGCGGCTGGATGTGCCCACCGCCCGCACCCACCACCACGTTGGCCAGCCAGCGCAGGTAGTCCTCCATGGTGCCGACCTCGGACAGGCTGTTGAGCGCGCGCACCACAAAGAAGGCGTCGCGCAGCCAGCAGTAGCGGTAGTCCCAGTTGCGCTCGCTGCCAGGCGATTCCGGGATGCTCGTCGTCATCGCCGCGATGATCGCGCCGGTGTCTTCGTACAGCGAGAGCTTGAGCGTGATGGCCGCGCGGATCACCGCTTCCTGCCACTCCAGTGGCAGCGCCAGGCGGCGGCTCCAGTTGCGCCAGTAGGAAATCGTCTCCTGTTCGAAGTGGCGTGCCGTGTCACCGATGCCGGTGTCCAGCGTCTCATCCGGGCCGAAGATGAAGTTGTGCTCGCGCATCAGCAGGAAGGGCTCGCGCGAGAGCACGTGGCTGATGGATGCGTCGGTGTGCAGGCGCAGCGTCTGCCCGTCGCCCACATAACGGATGTGGTTGCTGCCGGAGGTGATGGTGGGCGCCGCCCGGCCCCAGTCGAAGCGCGGCAGCAGGCTCACGCGGATGCGCGGCGCGCCCTTGAGCGGACGCACGCGGCGCACCAGCTGGGTGGGCCTGAAGTAGCGCCCGCGTGAGAGGAAGCGCGGCGCGAAATCGGTGATGGACAGCCCATTGCCGTCGCGGTCCCAGAGTTCGGTGACCAGCACGGCAGTGTTGTGCTCGTAGCGCTGCGTGGCCTCGGCCAGGTTCTCGATCTCGATGGCAAAAAAACCTTGCTCGGCGTTGTCGCCACCCAGAAGCGCATGGAACACGGGGTCGCCATCGAAGCGCGGCAGACAGCTCCAGACCACGCGGCCATGCGGATCGATCAGCGCGCTGAAGGCGCAATTGCCCACCATGCCCAGCGAGAGCGAGGGGGGTGCGGGCGGGGCAAAACCGGAGATCGTCATGGTGCGGTGTTCGGGGTGAGAAGGGCGTCGGACAACCAGGCGCGCAGGGCCTCGGGGCTGGGGCAGCGGTGGCGGGCGTGCGTCGGGCCTTCGCCCACCTTGATGCCTTCGCCGCCCAGGCGCTGCACCACTTCGAAGCCGGCCTCGTCGGTCACGTCATCACCCGCGAACACGGGCACGCGGCCGGCGAACGGCGCTTCCTGCATGAAGGCCTCGATCGCCGCGCCCTTGCTCACGCGGGCCGACTTCACCTCCACCACCGCCTTGCCGCGCAGCAGCTGCAGGCCGGGCTCGTCGGCGATGGCCTGCTGGAGCGTGCTCATGCACAGCGCTTCCAGCTTCGGGGCCTGCCGGTAGTGCAGGGCCATCGACGTCTGCTTGCGTTCGAGCAACAGACCACCGTGGCCGGCCACCAGCTGTTCGGCGGCGGCGATGGCGCGCGCCAGCCCGCTGGGCCGCGTGGTCGCCGCGCCGCCGTGTGGCGACAACCGGACCGCTCCATGCTCGAACGCCGCCGGCCAGGGCCAGGGCGAGGCGAGCATGGGTTCCAGGTCTTCGCGGGAGCGGCCCGTCACGAGGGCGAGTGCCCCCCCCAGCCGGGCGTGCAGGTCGTGCAGCAGGGTCTGCAGGTTCGGGTGGATTTCCACCGCATCGGGCCTCCGGGCCAGATCGGCGAGCGTGCCGTCAAAGTCCAGGAACAGCGCGGAACGGTCGGTCAATAGCCGTGGGAGTGTGCTCATTGGCCACTACCGTAACAGGGTAGGCGTTCCCATGTCGTGAAAAATCGTTTTAACCCACCGCCCGGGTGAGAGACTGTGCCGCCGCTTGACGGGCACGCCCGTGCTCAATCGGTCGAAGGTTCGGGGCTGGCCTGGCCCAGCGCGTGCGCCACCGCCGCCACACGCGCCTGATGGATGCGCTGGCCCACGCGCTCACCGGCCAGCCCTTCGGACTGGGCCTGCGCGGCCACGGCCGCCGTGTCCACCGACCGCGCCGCGGCCAGCGCCAGCGCCAGCCGTTCGCGCTGCGGGTAGGGCTGCTCTTCCAGGCCTAGCCGGCCGCGCGCATCGCATTCGCAGGCGAGCAGCACCTCGTGAAAGCGCGCGGGCTTGCGCAGCGCGTCGCAGCGCTCCAGCAGGCGCTCCACCGCGCCCGCGCTGAAATCGCCGCTGCGGTGGATGTTGCCGTGCTCGCGCGCCACCACGTCGGCGAGTTCGCGGCAGTCGTTGGGCACACGCAGCCGCTCGCACACGCCGCGCAGCAGGTGCGCGCTGCGCTCCTCGTGGCCGATGTGGCGCGGCAGCACATTGGCCGGCGTCGTGCCCTTGCCCAGGTCGTGGCACAGGCAGGCGAAGCGCACGGTCAGGGGTGCATCGAGGCGCGCGCTCATGTCCATCACCATCATCAGGTGCACGCCGGTGTCCACTTCGGGGTGGTACTCCGCGCGCTGCGGCACGCCCCAGAGGCGCGCCACCTCGGGCAGCAGGCGCTGCAGCGCGCCGCATTCGCGCAGCACCTCCAGCATGCGGCTCGGCCGTTGTTCCATGAGGCCGCGCGCCAGCTCCTGCCACACCCGTTCGGCCACCAGGTGGTCGGCCTCGCCGTCGTCGACCATGCGGCGCATCAGTGCCATGGTCTCGGGCGCCACGGAAAAATGGGGGAAACGCGCCGCAAAGCGCGCCAGCCGCAGGATGCGCACCGGGTCTTCGGCGAACGCACCGGTGACGTGGCGCAGCACGCCGTCGCGCAGGTCGCGCTGGCCGTGGTGCGGGTCGATCAGCGGGGCGCGGGCCGGGTCGTCCGCATGCTCGGCCGCCACGGCCATGGCATTGATGGTGAGGTCGCGCCGCGCGAGATCGTCTTCCAGCGTCACGCCCACAGCGGTGTGGAAGGCAAAGCCGTGGTAGCCCGGTGCGGTCTTGCGTTCGGTGCGCGCCAGCGCGTACTCCTCGCGCGTCTGCGGGTGCAGGAACACCGGGAAATCGCGCCCCACCGGCAGAAAGCCGTCGGCCGCCATGGCCTCGGGCGTGGCGCCCACCACCACCCAGTCGCGGTCGGCATGCGACACCGCCGGCACATCCGTGCCGCGCGCCATCAGCGCGTCGCGCACCGCGCCACCCACGAGATAGATCTTCATGGGGACGAGTTTAGGCGTTCGATCGGGCTATCGGCCCAGGCGGTAGGGCTCGTCGAAGTCGATGAAGTCGTGCTCGGCCAGTGCTTCGTCCACCCACGCCTGCACGCCCGGCAGCGCCAGCACGCGCGCCACGTAGGCGTCGAGGTCGGCGGGCAGGGGCAGGCCGTAGGTGCGGATGCGGGAACACACCGGCGCGAAGTAGGCGTCGGCAATGGTGAAGCCGCCGAACAGCAGGCTGCCGGACGGTTGCGCGGCCAGCAGCTCGCTCCAGAGCCCGCACACGCGGGCGACGTCTGCGCGGACGTCGGCCTTGTCGCGCCAGATCAGCCGCCCGGTGTCGGGCAGCGAGGCTTCGATGTTCATGGGGCAGTGGGAGCGCAGGGCGCCGAAGCCGCTGTGCATTTCGGCGCAGACGCTGCGGGCGCGGGCGCGGGCCTTCACGTCTTTCGGCCAGAGCTGGAGCTCGGGGAAGCGTTCGGCCAGGTATTCGGCAATCGCCAGGGTGTCCCAGATGGCGAAGCCGTCGTCCACCAGCACCGGCACCTTGGCAATGGGGCTGATGGTGCGCAGTTCCTTCTTGAAGGTCGAGTTGGCGTCGAACGAGTCGAAGCGCACCATCTTTTCCTCGAACGGAATGCCTGCCTGTTTCATGAGCACCCAGGGGCGCATGGACCAGGACGAATAGTTCTTGTTGCCGACGTAGAGCTGCAGTGCCATGGGAAGAATCTCCTGAAAGAGCCGCCGATGGTAGGGCGTTGCGTGCCTTGCATTGATGCCAAAACGCCGCGCGATTGATTCGCGCCCACCCGGGCCGCCATACGGACCCCGGTGTCGATGGGCAACGAAAGCGTCAGGCGTATTTTTCGAGAATGCGCGTCGAGCGCTCCACCTGCCGGAACGTGTTGATTTCGGAGTCCGATTCCGACACCGCTTCCATCACCGAGCAGGCCATCATGCGGTAGAACGCCTTGTCCATCGCCTTGCGGGCGGCAGCCATCTGCTGGGCCACGTCCTCGCAGCCGCGCCCGGCTTCCACCATCTCGATCAGGCCCCGCACCTGGCCTTCGATGCGTTTGAGCCGGTTGACAACGTCGCGGTGGTGCTCGGGGCGCTGGGCCATGGGGTCGCTGCCGGGGGCGGGTCGGCGGGCGAGGCTCTTGAATGGGGAAGTGGACATCGGCGTTCCTGTAAGTGAAAGGTACTGGTTTTTATCGGCACGCCGAGTGTGCCAAAAAAAGATACCCCCGTACCCCACCCTCGCCCGAAGTTTCGTGAATCAGCGGACCACGCGGTTCCGGTAATCCAGCAACTGGCTGCGCCCGCCGCGATCGCCCAGGTAGGTGGGCGCCACCCCCTGCACATGCGCCGGCTTGATGCCCAGCGCCGACAGGTCAGGCCACTGGCCCGAGGCGACGTTGTCCACTGTCATCGAGTCCAGGTTGTCCCGGCTCATCACCGGGTCGCCCGGTAGCCATTCCATGATGCGGGCCTGCAGCCGCGCCAGCGAAGCGGGCAGCGGCACGATGGGCCGCTGACGGCTGCCATGCCGCCCCGCGAGGCGCACCAGTTCGGCCAGGGTCAGCACATCGGGCCCGGTGCATTCGAAAGTCTGGCCCACGCTGCTCATCGGCAGGTTGCTGTCGCGCAGGCAGGCGACCACCGCATCGGCCACGTCCCCCACCCACACCGGCTGGAACTTCGCCTGGGCGTGGGCCAGGGGCACCACCGGCAGCACCGCCTGCAGGCGCGCGAACAGGTTGAGGAAACGGTCGCCTTCGCCAAAGACCACGCTGGGGCGCAGGATGGTGAGATCCAGGCCGGCGCCGCGCAGCACCTCTTCGCCGCGCGCCTTGCTGCGCTGGTAGCGCGAAGGCGCGTCCAGGTTCACCCCGAGGGCGCTCACGTGCACCACACGGCGGATGCCGTCTGCCGCGCAGGCCTCGGCGAGCGACAGGGGCAGCTCCACGTGCACGCGTTCGAAGTCGTCCTCGCTGCCGTGCAGGATCGCCACCAGGTTGACCACCGCGTCATGCCCATCCAGCAGGCCCAGCAACTGTCCGGGGTCGTGCACGTCGGCCTCGAGCACCGTCACCCGGGGCAGGTGCTGCACGCGCGCGGCGTTGATGGCGCGTCGGGTGGGCACGGTGATGCGCCAGCCCTGGCGGTGCAGTTTTTCGCAGACGTGGCGGCCGATGAAGCCGGTGCCGCCGAGGACGAGGATGTTTTTCATGGGATGCGGTGCGCGTGGGGCGCGTGTCAGGGCAGGTCGGGGTTGACGGTGGGAACGTTTGCGGGCCGCGGGCCCACCGTGCCCAGCCGCGCGCGCAGCGACTGCGGCTGGCCGGTGATGAGGGCGGCATAGTTCGTGGTGTTGGCCAGCACGCGCTTGACGTAGTCGCGCGTTTCCTCGAACGGGATGTTCTCGGCCCACACCTCGCCCGCCAGCACGGGCCCGTTGCGCCACTGCCGCGAGCGGCCCGGACCGGCGTTGTAGGCCGCGGCGGCCAGCGGGAGCGAGCCCTGGAAGTCGTCCAGCGCGAACTTGAGGTAGGCCGTGCCGATGCGGATGTTGGTGTCGCGCTCGGTGATCTGTGCAGGCCGGAAGTCCGTCATGCCGATCTTGTTGGCGGTCCATCGGGCGGTCGCGGGCATCACCTGCATGAGGCCGGACGCGCCGACACCCGAACGCGCGTCGGTGATGAAGCGGCTCTCCTGCCGGATCAGGCCGTACACGTAGGCCGGGTCCAGCCCGATCTCGTTCGCGCGGCTGACCACCTGGGCGCGGTGCGGTGTGGGAAAGCGCTGCGCGTGGTCCAGCGCCTCGGGTGTGCGCAGGCTGGTGTTGATGCAGCGGTCCCACAGCTCGTGCTGGCAGGCCAGCGCCGAGGCGGCGAGCAATTCGCGCTCGGGCATGCCGCCGGGCGTGTGCAGGCCCACGGTGTAGTTCCATTCGCGCACGCCTTCGCTGCGCAGCCCCAAACGGATGGCCGCCAGCGCGCGGCGCAGGCCGGGGTTGTTCTGGGCGGCGGCCACTTCTTCTGCGGTGAGCGGCGCGGGCGCGACCGGCACGGTGATGGGCAGGCCGAGCTCTTCCATCGCCAGCTGCTCGTAGAAATCCCGCGGCGACGCAATGCTTTCGAACAGCTGGCGCGCCTTGGCGGAGGCGGCCACCGGGTCGGGCAGCTTCAGCGCCTGCACCGCGCGCGCTTCCCAGTAGACCCAGGCCGGGTCGCTCTGCTGCGCCTCGCTCATCGCGCCCACCGCGTCGTGCACGGCATTCCAGGAGCCGGCGCGCAGGCCCGCGCGCGCCTTCC
>JAESFZ010000307.1_pt1 | contig 25642 bp, 24 predicted proteins | sample 9269561 | NCBI WGS metagenome assembly JAESFZ01 (sample SAMN14515552, study PRJNA621657) | algae metagenome | isolation source: Tildeniella nuda ZEHNDER 1965/U140 and co-occurring heterotrophs from wet... | place: Switzerland: Stansstaad, Zurih | collected 1965-01-01
CGCGACACCTCGAATCAATGCGAAGTGCCAACACAGAATCACCCAAGCAGCCCCCGCTGCCACCCCCATCTCGCCACCGAGTCAATCCGCCGCACCACAAACGACCAAGATGTGTGCATGCCGTAGCGCAAAGCGGGGGAGAGGTGTCGAGGGCGTAGCCCGAGACGGAGAGGGGGAATGTGCCAAGGCAGGGCAGGACAGAAAGCCATGCCCACAGTCCACGCCGCTCTTACGTTCTCTGCGGCACGGCCGGGCCGTTTTCGGCCGGCTTGTCCTCTTCCATATCCTTGACGATGCCCATGAAGCTGCGCAGGAAACGCTCCATATAGCCCAGCGTCTTGCCGAATTCCTCCTCGGTCGGCAGGGTGGATTCGATCCTGGCAGCGAGCGAGTTCTCCAGCTTCTCCACCCGGGTGCCGAGGGCCGCGAGGTCATCCTGGAGCCGGTCGATCTCGTCCTGGTAGGCCACCCGCTCGTCGGCCGCGAGCTTGCACACCAGCGCCGCTCCTTCCTGCGCGCAGGTCGACATCTCGCCGGTCTCACGGTCCATGCGCACGAAACCGTCGCCGGATTTTTCCAGCACGTAGCGGCCATCCTGGGCGAGCGCGGCGGTCGAGGCGAGCGCGGCAAGCAGCAAGGCGGCGGGGATGGCATAAAGGCGCATGGCGACCTCCGTCGGATTCACCGCGGAAAACTGCCACAAGTTTACGCCGGAATTACGAAGAGGCGCGCCTCTTCCCTTTTCGCCCGGCGCCGTTCGGCCTATAGCGCGCTCATGCACCAGACCATCTACAAGATCAGTCCGAAATCGCTGTGGGCCGAGGCCGAGCGGCGGGGCGTCTTCACCGGCGCGCCGGTCGACGTCGCCGATGGCTTCATCCACTTCTCCACCGCCGCGCAGGCGGCCGAGACCGCGCGGCGGCACTTTGCCGGGCAGGACGATCTTCTCCTGGTCGCGGTCGATGCGGCGCGGCTGGGCGAGGCGCTGATATACGAGGTGTCGCGCGGCGGCGACCTGTTCCCGCATCTCTACGGCCCGCTCGACCTTTCCGCGGTCAGATGGGTCAAGCCGCTGCCGCTCGGCGCGAACGGCCACGTCTTTCCGGACCTCGGCGCATGACCGGTCTGTTCGAGCAGGTCGGCCGGCGGCTGCTGTTCGGCCTCGACCCGGAAACCGCGCACGGCCTGTCGATCAAGGCGCTGCGATGCGGCCTGCCTCTGCCCAAGCCGCCCGCCGACCCGCGCCTGGCCGTGCGTATGGGCGCCCTCGCATTTCCGAATCCGCTCGGCATGGCGGCCGGCTACGATAAGAACGGCGAGATCCCCGATGCGCTGCTTTCGGTCGGCTTCGGTTTCGCCGAAATCGGCTCGATCACGCCGCGGCCGCAGGCCGGCAACCCCAAACCGCGCATCTTCAGGCTGACGCGCGACGCCGCGGTGATCAACCGGCTCGGCTTCAACAATGAGGGCCACGCGCGCTGCGCGGAGCGCCTTGCCGCCCGGCAGGGACGAACCGGCATCGTCGGCGTTAACATCGGCGCCAACAAGGACAGCACCGACCGCATCGCCGATTACGAGGCTGGCGTGCGGCTGTTCGCGCCGCTCGCCACCTATCTGACGGTCAACATCTCCTCGCCCAACACGCCGGGCCTGCGCAACATGCAGGCGCGCGGCGAGCTTGCCGAATTGCTGGGGCGGGTGGCGGCGGCGCGGCAGGCGCTCGCCGAGGGGGCAGGTCGCGACACCCCGATCTTCCTGAAAATCGCCCCCGACCTGACCGAGGCGGAACTGGAGGACATCGCCGCCGAGCTTTCCGCGCATCCGATCGAGGGACTGATCGTCTCCAATACGACGCTGTCGCGCGACGGGCTGAAGGACGCCACACTTGCCCGGGAAACCGGCGGCCTTTCGGGCAAGCCGCTGTTCGCGCGCTCCACCATCGTGCTCGCCAAGATGCGGCGACTGCTCGGCCCCAAGGCGGCGATCATCGGTGTCGGCGGTGTCGATTCGGCGGAAACGGCGCTGGAAAAAATCCGCGCCGGCGCCGACCTCGTCCAGCTCTACACGGGCCTGATCTATGGCGGGCCGGCGCTGCCGGGACGCATCCTGCGCGGCATGAGCGCCGTGTTGGATCGGGAAGGCATCCCGTCGGTCGCGGTGCTGCGCGATATCCGCATGGAGCACTGGGCGGGCAAAGCTATCTGACGCTCAGCATATGCGGGCGCGCCGCGCGCCAGCAACTCAGGCCGCTGGGCGGCGGCACGAACAGCAGGATTGCGCGGCATCGGCATCTGCCGCTAGCTTGCGCACGCCGTGAGCAGCAAGGCCGTCGATGTCCAAGCCGAGACTGCCGTGGCAGGCTTCGCGGTCGGAGGGGCACATGCACCAGCAGGACAGCGCCCCGACGGAGGCGAGCCGGAAGACGATCCTCGTCGTCGGCACGAACGCGGGGCAGGCCGACCTGATCCGCTACATGCGCACGCGCGGGTGGAGGGTGCTCGCCTGCTCGAAACTGGCGGACGAACCGGGCCGGGAACTCTGCGACGAATTCTTCCAGGTGGACGTGAGGGATGTGGAGCGCGTCGTCGCACTTGCCCACGCCCGGGACGTCGATCTGGTCTACTCGGTGTCTTCCGATACGACAAACGGGACCGCCGTAAAGGTCGCCGAGGCACTCGGCCTGCCGCACTTCCATTCCTCCGAGCTCATCCGGATCCTCGACAACAAACATAAGCTGCGCGAGATTCTGAACGAGCACGGGATCAGCGTCGTCAAGTTCAGGCACGCCGCGACGCTTGAGGATGCCAGTGGCTGGAGCCACTATCCGTGCTTCGTCAAGCCCGATGCGTCGCAGGGCCAGCGCGGCATCTCAAAGGTCGACCGGCGCGAGGATCTGGAGGCGGCGTTCCAGGCCGCAAAGGCGGTCGGCGGCGCAAATTCGTCGGTCATCATCGAGGAATTTCTCGCCGGTATCGAAATCCCGTTCAATGTCCTGGTGAAGGATGGAGGGATCGTCTTCTGCGAGCCCAACGAGCGTTTGTTCATCAGCGAGGCGTTCATCGGTCTCGCCGGCGGACACGTTCACCCGTGCTACAACGTGCCCGCCGAGCAGCAGCAGGCCGCGCACGAGCTGGTGTGCGCCTTGATCGAGCTTCTGCGCATCGACAACGGTCCTCTCTACGTCCAGGTCATGGTCACGAAGGACGGCCCGAAGGTGGTCGAGATCGGCCCGCGCGTCGACGGAGGGCACCTGTGGCGGCTTTTCGCCGCCGCCGGCCATCCCGACTACATCGACCTTACGATGCGCGTCCTCCTGCGGGAGCCGCTTCCCCTTCCACGGCCACGCAACGGCGAAGCGCCCCGATGCGAGCTGATCTTCTACCGTGCCCCCACCGGATACCTATTCGCGGCGGCCAACCACCCCATTCCTGAAGACGCGCTCTACAGCGAGTACCGCTACCATGATGGCGAGGTCATCAAGCCGGTCAACGGCAAGTTCGAAGTCGTCGGCTATTATGTCCGTGCCGTCGATACGGAAGAATCGACAAAATATGCGGCCAACGTGCGATAATCCAGCTGGGCATCAGTCGGAATCAGTCGGTTGCACGGAAGGAAAGCCGAAGGCGCCTCTTGTCCTTCATCCTTGCGGAAAATCGCTTAGGGATGCTCCCACCATGAGCCTCCACATCGTCAGCCACCCCGACTACGACGCCAACTTCCCGGCCGACCATCGCTTTCCCATGGGCAAGTACCGCGCGCTGGTCGAGCGGCTGGAGGCGACCGGTCTGCTCGCCCGCTCGATTCATGTGGAGCCCCGACCTGCCGAGGAAGCGGCGCTGAAGCGGGCGCATGACCCGGCCTATGTCGACCAGGTGCTGGCGGCCCGGGTGCCGGAAAGGATCGAGCGCGAGATCGGCTTTCCCGTCAGCGAACGCGTGGCGCGGCGTGCCCGCCGTGCCGCCGGTGGCACGGTCCTCGCCGCGCGCCTGGCGCTGGCACATGGCATCGCCTGCAATGCCGCCGGCGGCAGCCATCATGCGCGGCGCGCGCATGGCGCCGGCTTCTGCACCTTCAACGACGTCGCCGTGGCGGCGCTCGACCTGCTTGCCGACCGGCCGCAGGCGAAAATCCTGGTGGTCGACCTCGACGTCCACCAGGGCGACGGCACCGCCGACATTTTTCGCGGCGAGCCGCGGGTGTTCACCGTCTCCATGCATGCCGAGAAGAACTATCCGGTGCGCAAGATCGCCTCCAGCCTCGACGTCGCGCTGCCCGACGGCATCGGCGACGCCCAGTATCTCCAGCATCTGGCGGCGGCGCTTGCCAGGATTGATACCGCTGCCGCGTGGGACATCGTGTTCTACAATGCAGGGGTCGACCCGCATGCGGAGGACCGGCTCGGCCGGCTGTCGCTGTCGGATGACGGTCTGCGCCAGCGCGACCGCATGGTCGTCGCGCGCTTCCGGGCGCTCGGCGTTCCCGTCTGCGGCGTCATCGGCGGCGGATATTCGCGCGACATCGCCGCGCTCGCGGCGCGTCACGCCATCCTGTTCGAGGTGGCGGCCGAGTTCGCCTGATCGCAGGCGCCTCGGCTGTCCTGTCAAGACTGTCGCCGGCCTCAGCTGCGACGGCCGCCCTACCGCCGGTAGCTCAGCAGGCGGAGGATGACGAAGGCGGGGATGACGATCGCCGCACCCAGCAGCAGGTAGCCGAAGAAGCGGTCGACGGTGGCGAAGCCGAGATTCCAGATGCGCAGCAGTGTGTCGCGTACCCAGTCCAGCACGTCGAGCGGCGACCAGCCGAAGGCGCTCATGACGACGCCGACGAGGAAGGACACCACCAGCAGCTTCAGGAACACGCGCAGCGGCGTATCGCCGAGGAATTTTGTCAGGCTGGACACGATTCGCCTCCTTGCATGAAGCACCGCATAGGCGCTGACGCCGGCTACTTCAAGGCCGCAGTCGTCGCGGAAAGCCCGTCAAAGCCGATTGCGGAAGCGCGGCGGGCCGTGTTATCGAGGCTGCCGCGCGGGTATGATGTAATGGTAGCCTGTCAGCTTCCCAAGCTGAACGCGCGGGTTCGATTCCCGCTACCCGCTCCACCGCTTGCCGCTCCTCCCAAGCCATGATTTGACGGTGTCACGCGCGAGGCCGGCGATGCAGAACCGTGTGGCAGCAGTTCCATTCAGGTCATGAAGTGAAGATCGTCGCCTTTCGGCCAAGCGACTTTTCGCGCCCCTGAAGGAGCTTCCCAGACCTTTCTTTTGTCGACGCACGGCATCAATTCGTCCCCGGCGGGGTCCAGCCAGCGTTGCGCAGGCCCGCGACCAGCGCGTTGACGATCTCGTCGGTTGCGTGGTGCCGCCGGTAGGCGGCGGCGGGATCACTCCCCAACAGGGGCGATATTTCAGCCATCCTGGCAAGCGCCTCATGCGCGCCGGCATCATTGCCGAGCGCGCCATGTGCTATTGCGATGAAGGACCAGCTTATGCCGGAGCCGTCAACGGCGCTTCGCTTGGCCGTATCAAGCATTTCCGCGTACCTGCCGTGCAGGTAGTGGTCGACTGCAACAAGGTGGAAATACCAGCCGGGCGCGTTGACCGTCCGATCGATCGCCTGCTGAAGATAGGGAATTCCCTCCTCGAACTTGCCGCGCACCGCCATCCTCCAGCCGAGCTGCGCCAGCGTATCCGGATCGTTGGGATTGAGCGCCAGGGCCCGTCGCTGGATGACCTCCCCTTCGTCGTAGCTGCCCATGTAATGGTTGATCGAGGCGAGCGCCTTGAGCGCGAGCACGTTCGTGCCGTCGAGCGCAACGGCATGCGACGCGGCGTCGAGGGCGCGGCCGTAGGAAAGCGTGGCACTCCCCTCCGGATTGAGATCGAACCGTCCCTGATCCAGATACAGCCATCCAAGCATGGCCCAGGCTTCCGCATAGTCGGGATCGCTTTTCACCGCGGCTTCGAGGCACGCCAGCACTGGTGCGTGAAGCGCCGTCGCGAAGCTTCGCCGGTAGGCATAGGCGCGAAGCACGCATTCGTAGCTCGACATGCTCGGTTCGAACCCAACGGGCAAGGCGCTGGTGATCTCCGTTCTGAGAATGCCATAGGGCTGCCCGAGCGCGGTGGATATCGCCGCGCCGATTTCGCTCTGAACCGAAAGGAGAGTGCCCGGGCTCGGCGACCGGTCGAACTGTTCCGCCCAGACGATCCTGCCGGAGTCCACGTGAACCAGTTGGGCGCCGATCATCATGCGGGATGCCGCCGCCTTGACGCTGCCGGTGAGCACGAACGACGCACCCGCGCGGTCCCCCGCCCCTACCGGATCGTCGAGCGTGCCTTGCCCGGTCGGCAGATACAGCAAGATATCGGGGAAGCGCCTGAGATCGGCCATGAGCTGCTCGGAAATTCCGGCGGCCAGGAACGCGGCGTCGGAGCCTTCGCCATAAACCTTGAAGGGCAGCATCAACAGCGCCGAGCCGCGAGGCTGGCTGGCGGCACTATCGCGCCAGTCGGCGAAGTGAACATAAGCGGCGCTTGCAACGAGCATCAGACCGGCAGCAACCGCGCAGACGGCCGGCCAGCGGCCATTTCCGGAAAACCGTCCTGCGGTCTCGGCGCCGGCGATGGGCCCTGACGCGGGCTGATCCGCGGCGACGGTCGGCCCTCCGTCCGAAAGGCTCTCAAGGGGTCCCGGCGCTTCGGATTGCGCCAGCTGAACATCGGGAGCGTAGTTCCCCGTGGGGATGGAGATGCGCAGGGGATTTCCACGACCTGCCGCCACGTAGTAGCCGTCCAGATCCCGCCGCAGCCGCCGAGCCTCGAGGCGTACGACCGGATCCGACTGGGCGTCGAAGTCTTCGCCTCGCCGGAACACCGCCACGCCGATCGTATAGCCTTTGAGTTCGTGGCCCCGGCCGGCGAGCAGTTCCTCGACCAGAAAGACCAGCATTTCCCGGCGCCGCGGCGATGCCTTGAAATCCGGGCTGCCCAGTATTCGGGATAATTCTTCGCGAACTCTATCCGGCGAAACATGGCCGCCACGATCGGTCGAGAAGATTTTACGGACCGAATTCATACGGGCACGCCGACATCTGCTTGGCGACGGAACTGGAAATCCTTACGCCAGATTCGGCTGCGGGCAAAGCCCCGCCGCTACCGTTCGTACCTGTTCGCACCTTCCTTTTGTGACGTGTCCGCGTGAGCGTGCGTTGCATTCAGACGACCAGAAACCATTGAAGGTCTTGCTGGATGTTCGACCTGGCGCCGGTTCTACGCCATTTCGCGGGCCACGAATTCGAAATACGCCGCCGCTGCGCATCCGACCCGGCGTTCAGCGCGATCTGCGAGGACTATGCGGCCGCCACGACAGCGCTGGAACGTTGGAAGAGCGACCGCAGGAAGGCACAAGATTACCGCCAGCTGTTGCTCGAACTGGAGGACGAAATCCGTGAACACCTTCGGAGGCCGATGGGATCGACTGCCCGAACGGGATCGAAAAACATATGACCATCGTACCGGACGCGTAGCGTCGGACGTCTGCCGGGCGAAATCTTTCCGAGAGCAAACGACAAGCGAGGAGTCGAATTCATGAACGCGAAGACATTGTTCGGGAGTGTCTCTGTCGTCGCGGTCCTTGTTGCTGGACCCGTGCAACCTACCTTTGCCCAAGACCAAGATCAGCGCAAAGAGGCGACCGAGACGACAAAGGCTGCAAACCAGAAGCTGCTTGGCGAACTGCCGTTCGACGACACGAGCGACTTCGACGATGCCAAGAAAGGTCTCATCGCGCCGCTTCCGACCGCCGTCATCCAGGGCCAGTCCGGCAATCCTATCTGGAATCCGCAGCAATACGGCTTCATCACCGAGGGCGCGCCTGCGCCCGACAGCGTCAATCCCAGCCTCTGGCGCCAGTCGCAGCTCATCAACATCTCGGGGCTGTTCGAGGTCACGGACGGCATCTACCAGGTGCGCAACCTGGACCTGTCGAACATGACCATCATCGAAGGCGCGGAAGGTGTCACGGTCGTCGATCCGCTGGTTTCCGAGGAGACGGCCAAGATCGGGATGGACCTTTATTATCAGCATCGCGGGCAGAAGCCGGTGAAGGCCGTCATCTACACGCATAGCCATGTCGATCACTATGGTGGCGTCCGCGGCGTCGTCAGCGGGGAGGATGTGAGCTCGGGCAAGACCAAGATCTACGCACCGCACGGCTTCCTCGAGGCCGCGGTGGCCGAGAACGTCTTCGCAGGCAATGCGATGAGCCGCCGGGCCAGCTACATGTACGGCAATCTGCTGAAACCCGATCCCAAGGGTCAGGTCGGCGCCGGCCTTGGCACCACCACCTCGGCCGGAACGGTCACGCTGATCCCGCCCACCGACATCATCGCGGAGACGGGCCACAAGGAAACCATCGACGGACTTACCTACGAGTTCCTGATGGCGCCGGGCTCCGAAGCTCCGGCCGAAATGCTCTGGTTCATCGAGGAGAAGAAGGCGATCTCAGCCGCCGAGGACGCGACCCACACGCTGCACAACACCTACTCGCTGCGCGGCGCCAAGATACGCGAGCCGCTGCCCTGGTCGAAATATCTGAACCAGGCACTGGTGATGTGGGGCGACAAGGCCGAAGTCCTGTTCGCCCAGCACCACTGGCCGACCTGGGGCAAGGAGAACGTTACGGAGCTTCTGGAGAAGCAGCGCGATCTCTACCGCTACATCAACGATGAAACGCTGCGCGCGGTCAATCACGGCAAGACGATGCGCGAGATCGCCGAAACCTTCAAACTGCCGGACAGCCTCGACAAATACTGGGCAAATCGCGGCTATTACGGCTCGATCTATCACGACGTCGCGGCCACCTACGTGCTCTATCTCGGCTGGTTCGACGGCAATCCTTCCACCCTTCACGAACTGCCACCGGCAGAAGCCAGCAAGAAGTACGTCGAGTTCATGGGCGGTGCCGATGCGGTGCTGCAAAAGGCGAAGGAATCCTTCGACAAGGGCGACTATCGCTGGGTCGCGCAGGTAACGAACCATGTCGTCTTTGCCGATCCGGACAATCAGGCTGCCAAGAATTTGACGGCCGATGCTCTGGAGCAGCTCGGATACCAAGCCGAGTCCGGGCCATGGCGCAACTTTTATCTGACCGGCGCACAGGAATTGCGCAACGGTATCATGCAAGCGGGAACGCCGAGCACCGCAAGCCCCGACACGATCCGAGCGATGTCGCTGGACCTGTTCTTCGACTATCTCGGCGTGCGCCTCAACAGCGAGAAGGCGGGCGATGCGCACATCACCCTCAACTTCGATTTCGGCGGGGCCGACGGCAAATATCTGGTCGAGCTCGAAAACGGCGTGCTCAACAACACTGCAGGCAAGCAGGCGGATGCCGCGGACGCTACCGTCACGCTCTCGCGGGAGACCCTGAACAATATCGTCCTGGGTCAGACGACTCTCGAAAAGGCGACGACGGACGGCGACATCAAGATAGCAGGTGATTCCGCAAAGCTCGGCCAGATGGTTTCGATGCTCGACACGTTCGACTTTTGGTTCAATATTGTTACTCCGTGACATGCGATGGCCAGCCTGGGTGCCACCTTGCTGTGGCACTCAGGCCCCGAGAGCGTCGAGTGGGGCGCGGGCAGCGTCCTGCCATCCAAGCCGGAGGTGGCGAATGCGATATCGGGCTTTGCTTTCAGGTACCCTGGCAGTCGCGGCCAGCGCTCACGGGGCGTTGGCCTGTGGTTATCATTCCGGGCTGGCAAACGCAGCCTTCGACGTAGCACATCCCAGATCGCTGGCCGTTGCGGTCGCCATTCGCCAGGCCGCTGACCGTGGCGTCCTCGATAAACGGGAAGAACCCGCCAAGCTGGCGCTTTTCGGGGCAGGCTACCGCCGTGCGGTGCGACAGTTGCATGAACTCGAAGACAGATTAGCGCGCGTCGCATCTCGCCTCGACAGCCTCGAAAGCCGGCAGTTTGCGCTTGTGCTCGTGCGCTCGCGGCTGTGGACCCGGTACGTCATCCATGCCGGCGATGTGAAAGCCGTCGTTCATACGGCTGCTGCCGATGACAGTGAGACTGTCGTCCTGTCAGATGAGAGCGTCTTGAGTGCGGTCGTCGACAAGCAGGTGGCATTCGACGCAGCGGTCGAGCAGGGACTCGTGGAAATCGTCAACGATCGGGACGGAAAGGTGCTCGGCATCCTACGTGCTGCCCTTGGAGGCGAGGTGTGAAAATCACTGAGGAAGAACAAGTGATGACGTCGAAACGGCGGTTGACACTGGCGGCATTCATCATCGTCTTGGCTGCGGCGGCACCCGCCTCCGCCCAGGACGCGGACCTGGCGAAGCAGCTCTCCAATCCGATCGCCTCGCTGATCAGCGTGCCGTTCCAGTTCAACTACGATTCCGGCTACGGTCCCAATGACGGCGACCGGGTGACTATGAACATCCAGCCGGTCGTTCCGATCTCGCTCAACGAGGACTGGAACCTGATCTCGCGGACCATCGTGCCGGTGATCTGGCAGGAGGACGTCGCCGGCCCGTCCGGCACCCAGTTCGGGCTTGGCGACACCGTGCAGAGCCTGTTCTTCTCGCCCAAGGCGCCGGGCCCGGGGGGCATCATCTGGGGCGCCGGCCCCGTCATCATGCTGCCGACCGGCACCGATCCGTTGCTCGGCGGCGAGAAATGGGGCGCCGGGCCCACCGCCGTGGTGCTGAAGCAGTCGGGTCCCTGGACCTATGGCATCCTCGCCAATCACATCTGGTCGTTTGCCGGCGACGACGCACGCGCGGACGTGAGCTCCACCTTCCTGCAGCCCTTCATCTCCTACACGACGGCGGACGCCTGGACCTTCGCGCTCAACACCGAGTCGACCTACGACTGGGAAAGCGAATCCTGGTCGGTGCCGGTCAACTTCATGGTCAGCAAGCTGGTGAAGTTCGGCGAGCAGCCGGTCAGCCTGGGGGCGGGCATCCGCTACTGGGCCGAAAGCCCCGAGGCCGGACCCGACGGTCTCGGCGTGCGCGCCTCGGTTACCTTCCTGTTTCCGAAGAAATGAAGGCGAGATTTCGGGAGCGAAAGCAGGTAATTTCGCTCCCGTGCATGACTATCGAGGTGGGACGTGGAATGAAAATGCTTAGCCGACTTGAAACTGTTCTTATGCTCGGTCTCCTGGCGGCCGTCCCTGCCCAGGCCGCGGACGTTCCGATACCGATGTCGCCCGAGCAGGTCGAGGCGGAGGCCGATGGCTGGACCTTCGCCGTCAGCCCGTATTTCTGGGCGGCCGGCCTCTCCGGCGACATCGCCCAGTTCGGCCTGCCGGCAACCATCCATATCGACGCGGATTTCGGCGACATATTCAACAATCTCGACTTCGCCGCGATGGCGATCGGCGAGGCCCGCTACGACCGCTTCTCGATCTTCGGCGACGTCATGTACACGAAGCTGACGGTCGGCTCCGGAACGCCGAGGGGCATCGTTGCCGACAGCGTCGACGTCACCTCGGAGACGTTCGCCGGCCTGGTCGGCGCCGGCTATTCGCTGTTCAAGGACGACCGCAGTTATTTCGACGTGGTCGCCGGCGCGCGGGTCTGGAGCGTCAACACGGAAATTTCGGTGAATGGCGGCCTGCTCGACGGCGCCGACGTCAGCGACGGCGAAACCTGGGTCGACGGGCTGGCCGGCATTCGCGCCAGATACGCCTTCACCGACGCCATCTACGTGACCGGCTGGGGGCTGGTCGGCGCCGGCCAGGCCGATCTCGACTGGGATGTGGCGGCGGCCCTCGGCTACAAGTTCAACGACACGTTCTCCGCCGTCGCCGGCTACCGCGCGCTCGGCGTGGACTACAGCAAGGACGGCTTCGTCTTCGACGCCGTCCAGCAGGGCCCGATCATGGGCCTCGTCGTGCATTTCTAAAGGACAGTAAACAGCGGGAGGTCACCGATATGAATAGCAAGAGCACCCGAAGACTTGGCCTCGCCGTTGCGGCCACGCTTGCCTCCATCCTGCTGGCAACCGCCGGTCCGACATCCGCCCTTGCCCAGGAGCAGACAGCCGCGGCCGATCCGGGCGCGGCCGCCACGCAGGCGCCGGAGCCGCTCAGCGCCGACGAGCTGGAGGTGCTGGTGGCGCGCATCGCGCTCTATCCGGACGAATTGATCGCGGTGGTCACCGCGGCCTCGCTCTATCCGCTGCAGATCGTCGAGGCGTCGCGCTATCTCGACGACTACGCCAAGGACAAGAGCCTGAAGCCGAAGGAAAGCTGGGACGGCAGCGTCATCTCGCTGCTCAACTATCCCGAGGTCGTCAAGATGATGAGCGACGACCTCGAATGGACGCAGGCGCTCGGCGACGCCATCGCCTACCAGCAGAAGGACGTGCTGATCGCCATCCAGCAGTTGCGCGAGGAGGCGGTGGCGAAGGACATCATCAAGACCGACGACAAGGTCAAGGTGGAGACGCAGGGCGACAACATCGTCATCCAGCCGGCGAACCCGGAAGTCGTCTATGTGCCGCGCTACGAGCCTGAGATGCTCTACGAGCCGGACTATGTGGCGGCGCCGATCGCCTACTATCCCGATCCCTATCCCACCTACTGGTATCCGGGCGCGACGTTCTTCGCCGCGGCGGTGACCGGCGCGGTGTGGGCCGCCGCCGTCGACTGGGACGACTGGGACGTGTGGGGCGGCCACTGGGATGGCAACGACATCGACATCGACTGCGACCATTGCTTCAACAATCGGGACTTCGACGGCAAGATCAACTTCAATGACATCGACTGGAAGAATGTCGACCGCTCGAAGCTCAATTTCGACCGGGATCAACTGAACAAGTTCGACCGCACCAACATCAAGAACCGCGTGGAGGCCAATCGCGGCAATTCGATCCGCGACCGCGCGGCGGACATCAAGCGCAGCCATCCGGGCAACAACGCAGCCCGCCACGCCAAGGCCCATGACATCCGCAAGAGCACGCTGGACGGTCTGAAGAACCGGCCTGGCGGCGACCAGATCCGCCGTCCGGATGGCCAGCGGCCGGCAGCACGCCCGGCCGGCGACCGGCGCGCGGCGGCGCGTCCGAATGCCGATCGCCGACCCGCCAACATCCACCGCCCGGCCGGCAAGCCGAAGATGGGTCACAAGGTTGACCACAGGCCGCAGCACCACTCGGCGCTGGGAAACGTCGATCGCGGCAAGATATCGAGAGTCCATTCCAACCGCGGCCGCCAGGCCATGGGGGGCGGGCACCGCGGTGGTGGACGGGCCATTCACCACGGCGGCGGCGGACGCCAGCTGCATCGCGGCGGCGGAGGAGGAAGACACATGGGCGGCGGACATCACGGCGGCCGCAGGCGTTGAGAAGAGCGAGGAGGAAACCATGAACACCACCCTTCACAACATGCTCCGCACGCTCTCCATGGCCGCGCTTATGGCCGGGCTCGCAACGGGTCTGCCGGCGGCGGCATCGGCGCAGGAACAAGCCCCGGCGGATCAGGCGGCGGCAGGCGCGGCAAGCGAGGCTGAAGACCCAGGCATCTTCGCCTTCGAATCGGAACAAGACCCGCCGCTGTTCGACAATGCGGAGGCCGCGATCGATGCTTTCAAGAAGACCTTGACCGACGACGACTTCGACGGTCTGGCGAAGCTGCTCGGCCTCGATGCGGCCAAGCTCAAGGGCGCGGACGGTGTGATGGACACGTTCGCGCAGATCCGCGAGGGCGCGGCGAAAACACTGGTGGTCGCCGATATCGACAACGGAAAAAGCCTGCAGATCGGCGAAAAGCTCTGGCCGTTTCCGTTTCCGCTGCTGAAGGGCGACGACGACGGCAAATGGGCGTTCGATACCCAGGCCGGTCTGGAGGAGATCGTCAACCGGCGCGTCGGCGAGAACGAGCTTGAGGTGCTGGCGGCGATGCTGGCCTATGTCGAGGCGCAGAACGACTACACCATGGAAGACCGCGACGCCGATGGCGTGGAGGAGTTCGCGCAAAAACTGATCAGCAGCGAGGGCGCGACCGACGGCCTCTACTGGCCGGCCGACGAGGTGAACGGCGAAAGCCCGGCGGGCGACCTCAGCCAGGCGGAGTTGACTGACGCCGCCGAGGGCGACGGCTACTTCGGCTATCGCTTCAAGATCCTCACCGGCCAGGGCGACAACATCGCCGGCGGCGCCTACGACTATGTCATCAACGGCAACATGATCGGCGGCTTCGCCCTGGTCGCCTGGCCGGTCAAATATGCCGAAACGGGCGTGCACACCTTCGCGGTCAACCAGCAGGGCATCGTCTACGAGGCCGATCTCGGTCCCGCGACCGAGGCGATCGTCAAATATATCGACCGCTTCAACCCGGACGACAGCTGGAGCGTCACCGCCGACTGAGGAAGAGCCGATGCCCCCCCTATCCTATACGGTCCCAATCGCCTGATGGAGGTGTGAAGCATGATCCAGCTGGCGGCCCTTCTCGCTAGGCCGATTCTCGGCAAGCTGCCGCTTCCCGAAGCGGCGAAGGACAAGATGGCCAGCGTCAACCAGCTGCTGGCTGGCGGCTCGGGCGAAAGCTGGATTCCGCTTGCCCGCCAGCAGGCGACCTTGCCGGTCAAGACCCAGTTGCGGGGCGAATCCGCCTCGGTCGAGCGCGGCGAGCGCGATCACGACGGCAAACCATTGCGCTGGGTGCAGTTCGAGTGGCCGGCGCTGCAAGTCGATGATTGCACGTTTCACAAGGTGTGCTGGCGCTTCTACCAAAATGGCCTGATCTGCCTCGAACTCGTCGCCAGCAAGGATGCGGCGGGGCTGGACGTGCGCGATCTGGTCGGCCACGGCATCGAGCTTCGCGACCGCAGCGGTTTCCTGATCGGCATCTGGTCGGCCGCTTTCGCGATCCAAAAGGGAACCGACCGTACGGTGTTTCACGCAGCGGCAGCGGACGACTTCCAGCCGCTCAGGCTGCATTTCGACGAAACAGCCGAAATTCAGGGCGGCATCGCATTCAGGATCTGAGTTGAGAATACCTGCCGCAAAACCCATAGAAGGAAAGCTCGCATCGGAAGTCGAAAGTTAAGTTAGGGGATGTATCATCTGTTACTGATCTGGCGAGGTAGAAGTCTCGCGCCGATTTTTTGTAACCAAATTTTATAGTTAAATGCTTATCCATTATTTGTTGACCGCCTTGCGGCTATGCTGTTTAGATGATTTTGGGGGAGGGGCCACTTTTCACGCGCATTGTATGAGCGCGTAGCTGGAGCGACCGATCATGGCGGAATACGACAGCAGTTTCTACACCGTAGGCACCTATGACCCTGGCACCGGTATCTTCACCCCCACCGCTGATAGCGTAGAAGCTGACCACCACGCTAGCGACAACGAGGGCAGCGGCCAGCCGGGCGAAACTACCTTTGAGACCGGGGACAATATGACTATCACTGGCGGCCCACTCTCAGGGGGCGGCCAGTATGTGGGCTTCTCCGGCGACGGCTTCCTCGTCCAGCAGGGCAGCGACTACTATTTTTTCTCCAACACGGGATACACCTCAGGCGAACCACTAGAGATCGATACCGATGATCCCTTCCCCGTTTGCTTCGGCGCGGGAACGCTGATCGCGACGCCGGATGGGGAGCACGCGGTCGAGACGCTTTCCATCGGCGATCTTGTCATGACGGCGGACGGGCGTTCAGTGCCGGTGAAATGGATCGGCCGGCAGACGCTGTCGACGGTATTCGGCATGCCTGACGGACGGCGACCCGTCTGCGTGTCCGGCGGGGCGCTGGGTAACGACCTGCCTCTCCGCGATCTGCGTGTTACCGCAACGCACGCCCTGCTGATCGACGGCGTGCTGGTCCATGCCGGCGCGCTCGTGAACGGCACGACGATCCGGCGCATCCCGTCGAGCGAACTCGGCGAGCGTTTCGTCGTCTACCACATCGAGACGGAGAACCACGAGATCGTGCTCGCCGAAGGCACGGCGGCTGAGACTTTCATCGACAACGTCTCGCGCGAACGCTTCGACAACTACGCCGAATACAAGGCGCTTTACGGGTCTGCGCCCGCGGCGATGGAGGAGTTGCAGCAACCCCGCGCCATGAGCTCCCGCCAGGTTCCGGCTTCGATCCGCAGCCGGATCGCGATGGCCGCGGCGGCGCTGCGACGCGCCGGGGAGCGTGCAGCCTGACCTCTCGGACCCATGCCGGCGTTCCGCGGCCTTCAGACCCGGATGCGGACATCGCGAAACACCCGACCGACATAGGACGTCGGCTGAAGTGGTCGCGCGAACTCGCCAGGCTTGGCCGCCACCGGCAGGCGCAGGCCGTTTTGAGGGAAGGCCTGGCGCTCATGCCGCACGCGCCGCGCCTGCTGGCCGAACTGTCGGGTCAACAGCGGAGGCAAGGCCGGCTCCAGGCTGCGCAGAAGACCCTTCAGGTCCTTGCAAAGCACCATCCCGACGATCCCCGCCTGCCGCAGCTTCGCGCAGCCCAGGCCATCGCGACCGGTGATGTCGCAGAGGCGGAGCGAATTTACGCGGCCGGCGTCGCTGCGCGGCCCGGGGACGAGCAGCTGCGCCTGCGTTGGGTTCGCTGCCTGCTGCGGCTCGACCGCCAGATCGAGGCACAGACCGTGCTGGCGGAGGGCCTTGCATTGGAGCCGGCGTCCGCCGACTTGCTGGCTGAACGAACGTTGCTGTATTGCCGGATGAGGCAGGCCGAGGCGGCGCAAGCAAGACTGCAGACGCTGGAAAGGCAGGCTTCTGATCATCCGCTGCTGCCCAGGCTGCGGCAGATGGCGAAGAAGCTTGGCGGCGATGCCCCCACGACAGAGCGGACCTATGCCGCTGCTGTCGAAGCCAGCCCGCGGAACATTGCGGCGCGCCTGCGCCTGGTGCGCCACCTGAGAGGGCTTGGCCGCTATGACGAGGCGTTGTCGGTTTTGTCGGATGGGCTTGCGCAAACCCCGGATTCGGCCGAGCTGCTGGCTCAGCAGACCTTCCTGCTCGGCAAGACGGGGCTACTCGAAGCAGCGCAGGCCAGCCTTCGGCTGCTGGCGGCACACCACCCCGATCATCCGCAGATATCGCAGTTCCGCGGCACCCAGGCCGAGGCTGCTGGCGATCTGGACGAAGCGCAGCGCATCTTTGCCGCCGATGCGGCGGCGCACCCGCACGACGCGGCGCGGCGCGTCCGCTGGACAAACAGCCTGCGAAAATCGGGGCGCATCGAGGACGCGCTCGAAATACTCGCCGGGCAGGCGCAGCCGACCACGGCCGAGCGCAAACTGGGGATCGAATGCCTGTTGGAAGCGGGCCAATGGGAGGAGGTCTCAGGGCTCCTCGACTGTTGGCCGGACACGGGCAGGCCCGAAGACTGGCTGGTCAAGATGCGCCTTCGGATGCGCCTGGCAATCCTGAGATTCGAGCACGGCACCGCATTGGAGCACGCAAAGGCGATGCTTGCCGTCGCCCCGGACAATGCCAGCGCCGGCATCGGCTTTACACGAGCGGCAGCGGCCGCCTTCCAGCCCGAGCTTGCCTGGAAGGCGCTGGTGCACATTCCCCGGAAATCGCCGAACGGAGGGCCGCCGCGCCGGGGCGCCGGCGCGCTGCGCAGCCTTATCGGCCAGATCGTGAACGATCTCCGGCTGCGGCCGCAGGAGACAGCGCAACTCGCGGCGGCCGCCGAACTCGGCACGGAAGCATTGATCGAAACCGCTGGCGCTTTACTGCGCTCGGGCCCCGGCAATTTCGCGGCGGCGCTCGGTCTGCTTATAGGCCTGGCCCGCGCCGGAGTGTTCACGCCGCCCTCTGCAGGTTTGCAAGCCAACTGCCGCATACCAAAAATCCTGCATCAGTTCTGGGACACGGAAACGCCGCCCAGGGACGTGGACCTGCTGATGGAGCGGGCGAAGGCCGTGAACGGCGACCTGTCCTATCGGCGCTGGAACGACGCTGCCGTGCGACGCTTCCTGTCGGCGTTCGGCCGTCCCGAGCCGCTGCGGGCTTACAAGCTGGCGCGTCATCCCGCCATGAAGGCGGACCTGTTCCGGCTGGCCGTGCTTTATGCCGAGGGAGGCGTCTATCTCGACGCAGACGACTATTGCGCCGCGCCGTTGAGCACCCTGCTTTCTCCGGATGTCACGTTCTGCTGCTACCAGGACGAATTCTGCTCCATCGGCAACAATTTCCTGGCAGCGACACCGCGCCATCCGCTCACCGGTGCGGCGTTGCGCGAGGCGGCGCAATCGGTGATCGAAGGCGCCACCGAGTCGCTATGGCTGGTCACCGGGCCGGGCCTGATGTCGCGCGTCGTCGCCAATTCGATCGCCTGGACGCCGGATCTGCGCCCTTCACCCGGCCTGACGGTCCTGCCGCTCCGAATTTTCCACGGCGTCGTCCATCCGCACCGGCGAGTTTCCTACAAGGCAGATGCACGGCATTGGATACGGGCCGCCTGACATTGTCGCGTCCGATGCTGTGTAATTGACGCCAGCTTCCCAGGCTGATCGCGCGGCTTCGATTCCCGTTACCCGCTCCAGAGCCCTACCTGCACGGCCCCGCGCGCGGCCCTCAACCGGAATCCGACAGCTCGATCCAGGCGGGTGCGTGGTCGCTCGCTCCCTCCAGGCCGCGGGTCTCGCGGTCGACGCCGCCGGCGACCAGCCGGCCGGCGAGGTTCGGCGAGAGCAGCAGGTGGTCGAGGCGCAGGCCGGCGTCGCGCGGCCAGCGGTTCCGCTTGTAGTCCCAGAAGGAATAGATGCGTTCGTCCGGGTGCAGCGTCCGGATGGCGTCCGTCCAGCTTCGCCCGACCAGCCGGCGGAAGGCGGCGCGGCTTTCCGGCTGGACCAGCGCGTCGTCGTCCCAGGAGCGCGTCGGATAGATGTCGAGTTCGGTCGGCGCGACGTTGTAGTCGCCGGCCAGCACCACCGGCGCGCCGGTCCTGCGCAGCGCCGTCGCGTGCCGCGCGAGCCGCTCCAGCCAGGCAAGCTTGTAGTCGAACTTCGGGCCGGGCTGCGGATTGCCATTTGGCGCGTAGATGCTGGCGATCAGGATGCCGCCGACGGCCGCCTCGATGTAGCGGCTCTGGCGGTCGTCGGGGTCGCCCGGCAGCTCGGCCCGGGTCAGGACCGGCATCGCGCCGTGCGCCAGGATGGCGACGCCGTTCCAGGTCCGCTGCCCCGCCCAGACCGCCTCATAGCCGGCCGAGCGGATCGCAGCGGCGGGGAAGTCCGCGTCGGCGGCCTTCAGTTCCTGCAGGCAGACGACATCCGGCTTCCGCGCCGCCAGCCAGCCGAGGAGATTGGCGAGGCGGCGATTGACGTTGTTGATGTTGTAGGTGGCGATCAGCATGGGCGAGGCAACGGCCGCCCCGCCTACGCTTCGTCGTCCTGCGGCACCGGGCTGAGGCCGAGCCAGGTCGGGCTGCGGCCCGACGCCAGCAGCGCCAGGTCGGTCTCGCCGACATCATACTGTTCGCCGCGCACCGAAACGCGGGAGACCGTCGGACGGTCGGTGGAATAGACCTCGCGGACGATGCGGATGTTGCGCCGCTGCAGCATCTCGCGCACGGCCTGGCGCTGGCGGACCTGCTCCGAGACGGCGGCCTGAACGGAAGAGGGAAGGCCGGCCGGCGGCCTAGGCAGGGAGCTTTTACGCTTGTCCATGACGCAACTCCGAACTGCCGGGATCAACGCACAGTTGGCTTCCCGCCGCAAGCGGGAATCGTCCGCGTCGTCTCAGCCGGCGGCGATCCGCTCCGCCCAGGCCCAGGCCATCTGCGCCATGGTGTTGAGGTGATCGGGGGCCGAATAGCCCGAAACCGACTTGCGCGGCTTCAGGTCGTGGTCGCCGTCGTCGAGCCACAGAATCTGGATCACCTCGGACAGCGCGTAGCCCGATACCTCCTCGCGTGTGCCGAACTCGTCGCGCGTGCCCTGGCAGATCAGGGTCGGCGTGCGCAGCGTTTCGAGATGCTTGGTGCGCAGCTGCGTGGGCTTGGCCGGCGGGTGGAACGGATAGCCCAGGCAGAGCAGCCCGGCGATCCGGCCGGCGCCATGGAGATCGTCCGCCACCATGCTGGCGACGCGGCCGCCCATCGACTTGCCGCCGATGACGAGCTGGCCGTTCTTTCCCAGCGCCTCGACCGCGGCCAGATATTCGGGCTGCAGGGTTTCGGCTCGCGGCGGCGGCTTGCGGCCGTCGCCGCTGCGGCGCGCCGCCATGTAGCCGAACTCGAAGCGGGCGACGCGAAACCCGGCTGCGGCGAGCGCCCGGGCCGCGGCGGTCATCGACGCCGAATCCATCGGCGCGCCGGCGCCGTGCCCGAGCAGGATCGTCGTCGGCGCGGAGTCCGGTCCGTCGAAGAGAAACGATGTCATTTCAGCTCGCGTTCTTCTGCGCCAGGTCGACGAACTGGATGCCGCGCGCCGCGATGCGTCCCCATTCCGAGTGGGGATCGAGCTCGAGGTAGCGCAGCCACCAGCGGCGTGCTTCGGCGAGGTTGCCGGCCTCGTATTCCAGGCTCGCCAGGTTGTAGACCGCATCGGCATAACCCGCGTCGAGGGCGATCGCCTTGCTCAGGCTGCGGCGGGCCGCGTCGGTCCTGCCCTGTTCGGCGTCGATCGCCGCGAGGTTGAACCACGCCTCGACGAATTTCGGGTCGCGCTTGATCGCGCCCATATAGGCCTGCCCGGCCTCAGCGAGCCGGCCGAGATGGCGCAGACAGTTGCCGCGGTTGAAATGCACCACGGCGTTGCCGGGCCTGTGCGCCAGATACTCCCGATAGATCGCGGCGGCCTGCTCGTGCCGTTCCTGCGCCTCCGCCTCGTCGGCCAGGGCGCGCAGCGCCTCCAGTTCGACATCGTCGCTGGCGAGCGGCAGCATCACCTGCCCGTCAAGCTCGCTGACGCCTCCCTGCGCGTGCTGCGCATAGATGGCGTCGCTGCGCTCCGCATGCAGCGCCAGCGACGCAAGCGCGCCGACGGAGGGCGAGCGGCGGATCGACCTGACGATGGTGCTCCACGACGTGCCGACCAGCAGCATGACGTATTTCTTGGCCAGGATCAGGTCGCGGAAGGTGAAGGGCTCGACGTCGCGCTCGAACGCGTCGAAAAGCGCCAGGAGATCGAAAATGGCCGGCGGCAGCCCGGCCTGCTCGATCAGCACCTGCCGGGCCAGCGTCGCCGGCGCCGGCTGCGCCAGGCCCAGCAGGCGCAGGAAGCCGTTCTCGCTCAGGAGCTGCCGTCCGGCGCTCCTCTCCCGCTCGACGGCGGCCTCGATGCGCAGCTCGTCCCAGCTCTCGATCAGCCGGTGGCCGAACACGACATGCGTGGTGCCGCGGGTGACGCTGCTCCGCAGCACGCCGCCCTGGCGCTCGACCTCGCGCCGGACGGCCCGCCGGGGGAAGGACGCGAGCGCCCCGATCAGGCAGATGGTGTTGCCGGCGAGCGCACTCACTTCCTGCCCTTGGCCGATGCCTTTCCGCCGCCGGACGCCGCGACCTTGAGGGCAGGCTTGGCCGGCGGCTCCGCCTTGGTCTTGCTCTTCGCCGGCGGCTTGCTCTGCGACAGGCTGGCCTTCAGCGCGTCCATCAGGTTGACGACGTTGCCGCGCTCGGGTGCGGCGGCGATGATCGGCTTGTGACCCTTGAGCTTCTCGCGGATCATCGTCATCAGCGCGATCTCGTAGCGGTCCTCGTAATTCTGCGGATCGAAGGTCGTCGCCTTCTGCTGGATGAGCGCCTCGGCGAGCTGCAGCATCTCCGGGTCGGGCTTTCCGACCGGTATGTTGCCGAAATATTCGGACGTGCCGCGGACCTCGTTGGGATTCCTCAGCGTGCAGACGAACATGCCGGTGTCCCGCGCGCCGATGGTGACGACGCGCTCGCGGCTGGAGAGCACCAGGCGGGCGATGGCGAGCTTGTTGGTCCGGCGCAGCGCCTCGCGCAAGACGATGAAGGTCTCCTCCGCCATGGCGCCGTCCGGGGCGAGATAGTAGGGCGCGTCCTGGTAGATGACGTCCATGGAATCCTGGTCGACGAAGGCTTCGATGTTCATCGTGTGGTTGGATTCGATCCTGACGCTCTCGAGGTCGGAATCCTCGATGATGATGTATTTCTTGTCCTCGTACTCATAGCCCTTGACCAGATCGGAGCGCTCGATCAGGCCGAGCTCCGGGTCCACCGGCTTCATGTTGATGCGGTTATGGGTCTTCTTGTGGAGCTGGTTGAAGCTGATGCGTTCGCTTGAGCTGGTGGCCGGATAGAGCCGGACCGGACAGCTCACCAGGCTCAGCTTCAGGTAGCCCTTCCAACTTGCCCTTGGCGCCATGTTTGTCTCCTACGCGACGACGCGACTATCTCTTGACCTGCAACGGAGGCGGCAATTCTCGGGCAAAGTCGTTAATGTCCGCCCAAGGATCGCCCGTCGTCTCCAGAAGGCCCGGCACGGAAGAGTAGTTCAAATCCTCCGGAGCGTCGATGGACTCGAGATCGCTCCAGCTCAGCGGCGTCGATACCGGCGTGTGCGCGCGGCCGCGCAGCGAATAGGGGGCGACCGCGGTGGCGCCCCGCGCATTGCGGTGGAAGTCTATGAAGATGCGCTTCCGGCGGTTCTCTTTGCCCATCACCGTCGTGAAGACCGTCGGCGCCGTGGCCGCGATCCCCGCGGAGATTTCGCTGGCCGCCTCGTGGAACTGCTTCCAGCCGAGCTTCCTGGTCGTCGGCACGACGACGTGGATGCCCTTGCCCCCCGAAGTCTTGACGAAAGGCTCCAGGCCGAGGCCCTGCAACGCGCCGCGCACATGCACGGCCGCCTCGACCACTTCGCGCCAGGCGATGCCTTCGCCCGGATCGAGATCGAAGACGACCCGGTCCGGCCGGTCGAGGTTTTTCCGCAGCGTGCCCCATGTGTGGAACTCGACCACGCCGAACTGCGCCAGGGCAAGGTACCCCTTGACGTCCTCGACCGAGATGTAGCCCTTGGTCTCGCCTTCGGAATTCTTCGTGTCGAAGGACGCGATGGTCGGCGGCATGCCGGTGAAGGGGTGGCGCTGGAAGAAGCAGTCCTGCGGCCTTCCGGTCGGGCAGCGGAACAGCGAGACCGGCCGGCCGAGAAGGTGCGGCAGCATGAAGTCGCCCATGGCGGCGTAGTAGACGGCGATGTCCAGCTTGGTCGGCCCCGATCTGCCGAACAGGCGGCGGGTCGGATTGGTCACCCAGATGGTGGCGAGATCGGCATCCGAGATCAGCCGCTTGCGTGCCGGCGCCGAGGCGGCCGAGGTGAGCTCGACCTCGCGCAGCCCCTTGAACACCGAATGGCGCAGCAGATTGTCGGTCGTTCTGGCGCCGTAATGGATGCGCGCCGACAGCACCGGCCGCACCCAGATGATGTCGCGCGGCGCGCCGTCGAGCGGCTCGGCGCCGCTTCGCAGCGGCTCCAGCCGGGCCAGCAGCGCCTCCAGGGTCGCCGCGTCGAAGCCGGTGCCGACCTTGCCCCGGTACTGGAGTTCGCCGTCGGCCCACTCGGCCAGCGCCAGCGAAGCCAGGCCTTCGGCGGCCTGGGAGACCGTGTAGCCGGCGATGACGAAGTCGTCGGCCTGCAACGCCTTGGCCTTCAGCCAGGTCTTCGACCGGTCGGACTGGTACGGTGCGTCGGCGCGTTTGGAGACGATGCCCTCCAGCCCCATCTCCGAGGCACGCTCATACAGCGCCCGGCCGTCGCCCTCGACGTGATCGCTGACCTGGATCGCCGAATTCGCCGTGACGCTGCCGGCGAGGAACTGGCTGAGCAGCGCCTTGCGCTGGATCAGCGGCACGTTCCTGAGGTCCCATCCGTCGAGATGGAGGAGATCGAAGGCGTAGAAGGTCAGTTTTCCGGCCGCGCCAGTGGAGAGCGCGTCCTGCAAGGCCGAAAGCCGCGGGATGCCCTTGTCGTCGGTCGCGACGATCTCGCCGTCGAGGATCGCCTCGCGGCACGGCAATCTGGCCAGGGCGGCGGGCAGGTCGGCATAACGCTTCGTCCAGTCGAGGCCGCCGCGGGTGACGAGCCGCACCGCGCCGCCGGCGATGTGGGCAGCCGTGCGGTAGCCGTCGAATTTTATCTCATGCAGCCAGCCGTCGCCGTCCGGCGGCGCCGGCGTCGGGGAGGCGAGCTGAGGCGCGATGCGCTCGGGCGCCGGACCCGCCACGGCGCCCTCGATCCTGCCCGGAGCAAGCCTGGCCGGGCGGGGGGCGGGCTTCTTCGGCTTTGCGACCAGCTCCTCGATCCGGCGGCCGGACCTGGCGCTTTCCGGACGGCTCGCCAGGATGTCGACGGTCGTGTCGGCGAAAGGATCGCGCTCCTTGAACAGGATCCAGTTCCTGTCCTCCTCGCCCGGCCTGGGCTTCATGCGGGCCAGCATCCACCCGCCCTTCAGCTTCTGGCCGAACAGGCGGAACTTGAAGGCGCCCTTGCGCAGCGATTCTTCGGCGTCCTCCATCGGCGCCCACACGCCGGTGTCCCACACGATCATCGGCCCGCCGCCATATTCGCCTTCCGGGATCACCCCCTCGAAGTCGATATATTCGAGCGGATGGTCCTCGGTCTCGACGGCCAGGCGCTTGTCGGCGGGGTCGAGCGACGGTCCCTTGGGAACCGCCCAGCTCTTCAGCACGCCGCCGAGCTCCAGCCGCAAGTCGTAATGATTGGCCGTGGCGTGATGCTGGTGGACGACGAAGCGGTTGCCCGTGCCATCGGCCGAACCGCCCGCCGGCTCGCTGGTCCTGGCGAAGTTGCGCTTCTGCCGATAGGTCTGGAGTTTCCCGCGCGCCATCGGCGCAAGCTAAGCAGGTTTGGCCGGCTTCGCCAACAGATGAGACGGTGCTCGCCGCGCCGGCGATTGCCTGTAGTACCTGCCGACAGCATGCATCGCCGCCACGCCGCGAAAAAATCCGCGGTGGCCACGCGCGGCCACGACGATGAGGCGCCGCACCGCCGCTTCGGCCGGACGCAGGAGCCGGAGTATGGCACGGTGGAGGCGGCGGGGAAGGGTAAGTGCCGGGGACAGTTTACTTTTTTCGGCCCGCGCGAGGCCTGAACCGCTGCGGCCTTTCTGCCGAAAGAAAGTAAACTGTCCCCTGAGTTCCTCGAGTTCCAGCCCGGCCATGGCGACGAGCATGGCGAGGATGTGCTTCAGCGCCTCGCGATTCTTCTCGATTGCCGCATCCCAGTCCACCGCCGCCTCCTTTCCAGCACAGGCGGGGGATTGTCGCTCCGAACGGGAGGAGGGGGATAAATTCGGGAAAACAATCCTGACGGATGCTGACAGGGGCCGCATGCGCAGAGTATCGCGCATGACAAACGGTGGCTCTCCGTCGTCTCCTACCCCCACCCCTAACCCTTCCCTCAAGGGGGAGGGGGACCCGGCTTGCGTCTCCGCCAGCCGCCATCGTCGATGATTTCGCTCGGCACAACGGCCGCAAAGTCCCCCTCCCCCTTGAGGGGAGGGGTCAGGGGTGGTCCAGACCGGGCAGATTGTTGACAGAATGGACCGGCGAGATGGTTGACAGATTAGCGTGTCGGCAGGGGAAGGAGCCTGCCGATGGTTTGGACTGGAGCGAGCATCGAGGAAGTGAAGCGCCGGTTCATCATGGACCGGCTTTCGGGCGAGTGT
>JAESFZ010000308.1_pt1 | contig 25368 bp, 20 predicted proteins | sample 9269561 | NCBI WGS metagenome assembly JAESFZ01 (sample SAMN14515552, study PRJNA621657) | algae metagenome | isolation source: Tildeniella nuda ZEHNDER 1965/U140 and co-occurring heterotrophs from wet... | place: Switzerland: Stansstaad, Zurih | collected 1965-01-01
GGCTGAAACTCACGCTATAGACAGGGACACTATGCCCCTTGAGCGTCTGCAACTCCTGCCCCTGGCGGTTCCACAGCTTCACGGTCTTATCCCCACTGGCAGTAGCAATCGTCTGTCCATCCGGGCTGAAACTCACGCTATAGACAGGGACACTATGCCCCTTGAGCGTCTGCAACTCCTGCCCCTGGCGGTTCCACAGCTTCACGGTCTTATCCCCACTGGCAGTAGCAATCGTCTGTCCATCCGGGCTAAAACTCATGCTATTGACATAGTCGCTATGCCCCTTGAGCGTCTGCAACTCCTGCCCCTGGCGGTTCCACAGCTTCACGGTCTTATCCTTACTGGCAGTAGCAATCGTCTGTCCATCCGGGCTGAAACTCACGCTATTGACATAGTCGCTATGCCCCTTGAGCGTCTGCAACTCCTGCCCCTGGCGGTTCCACAGCTTCACGGTCTTATCCTTACTGGCAGTAGCAATCGTCTGTCCATCCGGGCTGAAACTCACGCTATTGACATAGTCGCTATGCCCCTTGAGCGTCTGCAACTCCTGCCCCTGGCGGTTCCACAGCTTCACGGTCTTATCCTTACTGGCAGTAGCAATCGTCTGTCCATTCGGGCTGAAACTCACACTCCAAACATCGCCACTGTGTCCCTTGAGCGTCTGCAACTCCTGCCCCTGGCGGTTCCACAGCTTCACGGTCTTATCCCCACTGGCAGTAGCAATCGTCTGTCCATCCGGGCTGAAACTCACACTCCAAACATCGCCACTGTGTCCCTTGAGCGTCTGCAACTCCTGCCCCTGGCGGTTCCACAGCTTCACGGTCTTATCCTTACTGGCAGTAGCAATCGTCTGTCCATTCGGGCTGAAACTCACACTCCAAACATAGTCGCTATGCTCTTCTAAGCGATCGCGCTCTTGAACTCCGTAAACCACCTGACGGAGCGTGGCGATCGCTCGCGTCCGAGTATCGGACTGTAAAGTCTTGCTCTTGGATTGCTCAAGCTGCTTGACCTGTTGCCCCGTTTTAATCGCTGCAATGAGTGACTCAAGCTCCAGGTTCGATGCCAGCAAGTTTTGGGCAGCAACACTCTGAAAGTTAAGATCCGCATTCGTTTTCTGATGATCGGCTTCTTGCTGCTTCTGAAAGGCAAACACGGCTGCGCCCAATGCTAAAAAGGACAACAGCCCCAACCCCGCCAAAAACAGTCGCAGTCGCTTAAGTTCTCGTTTGCGGTTTGCTTCCCGCTCCGCCGCTTCCTCATCACGTGCCGTCACGCTATCATCCAAAAACTGCATCGTCTGGTCAAAGTTGGGTGCATAGCGTTCTGCCCATGCCGCATTGGGCTGTTGTTCCTGCCGCCAGTTAAGGGCGATCGTCAACTCTGGGTCGCGCAACAGTCCAGCTCGCTGCTGCTGGTATAGCTCTGCGGTATCTGCCAGCCGTTTATAGATCTGTGCCGATTGGCTCTCTGCCTCCACCCAGCCATCCAGCCGCTGCCACACGCGCATCAGGCTTTCGTGAGAAATGTCCAGCATGGAATCAGCTTGCAGGGGGGTGGGCAGCGGTGGAGTCAAAAAGGTACCGCTTCGTGTGCGAAAGGCTTCTACAATGGCGATGATTTCTGCCTCTGTCGCCCCCGCGATCGCGCCTGCATCCCGTACCCGCGTCGGTCGTCGAATGCCGCGTCCATCGGTTCCCTTCTCCGTCAGGCATTGAAACAGCCAGATGGCACGCTGTCGCGCCTGATCATCTGGTAACTCATCGAAAAGCTCATCCCCATGCTGGGATAGTGCCCGCTCCATGCCGCCGATCGCCTCGTAGTGCAGTACATCGATCGGTTCATTGCCCTGATGGTGTGCCGTCCAGTAGTCCCACGTTCGCATCAGCGCGTGCTGCAAAATAGGGAGCTGATCGGGGTTATCGCCCACATCGTTGAGCAAGCGACTCACCAGACGTGGGGTGATCGTCCCGCCTCCTACGGCAACCGGAGCCTCGATCGCCTGTCGTTGCTGGTCACGGGTCATGCGGGGAATCAAATACTGGCTGTCGTTCATCGTTTCGGGCAGATCGCGAAACTGGGCGCACTCGCCCAAAAAGTCCGATCGCATCGTCAGCACCACATAGATGGGCAGTGCCTGCTGCCGCGTTGCCTCCAGCAGCAGCTTCACAAATGCCGCTGCCTCATCCCCCGCCGCCTCGTTGGACGACTGTTGCTTAAACCGAAACAGTTCCTCAAACTGATCCACCACCAGCAAATTTTCGTCCGCTGGCAGCCGTGACTGCTGCACCGCTTCTACTAACCCCAGCGCACCCCGTCGCAGCACCGTCTCCGTAATAATCGTTTGCAGGCGTTGGTCTTCCCCTTCGGAGCCGAATACATCGGTATGGTTCAATGCCTCTGCCAGGTTCGCGATCGGTGCATTCCCTGGTCGCAGCAGCGCCACTCGCCAGCCTGATCCTACGCCTGCCATAAAGCCGCTGTAGAGCGCAGGCAGCAGTCCCGCTCGTACCAGAGAGGACTTCCCACTACCCGATGTGCCCACCACTGCCAGAAAGCGGTGCGATCGCAGCCGCCGCAAGAGTTCATCCGTCTGTCCCTCGCGCCCAAAGAACAGGTGGTCTTCATCCGCCTCAAAGGGGCGCAAACCGGGAAAGGGATTGGTGCGGGTCTGGGTGCCTGTGGTCATCGGTGCTGTCCTCCCTGCGCCTGAGCAATCTGATCAAAAAACGGTGCCAGTGCCGCTGGCGTAAAGGCATCAAACTGCTTGAGCACGATCGCCTCATTGGTACGCAGCATTTGTTTCTTCGGATTCTCTGGTGCCGCTACATAAATCGCCTTTGCCAGCATCGGCTTCGTGCGCCCGTAACCCGCTGCCTTTTGTAAATCACGCAGCTTGGTGCGGAGCCACAGGTCGTTGCCGCTGCCATAGTAAATCAACACCGCATCACACTCGCAGAGATTGGTTTGATGATCCTGCCGCACCTCGGCTTCGTCGCCTTCAAACGCAGGTAGCATTGCCTCCCAGCCGCGATCGAAAATGTGATTGTAGACAGGCACAATGCCCTCCAGGTCTTTTTGGTCGCAGATGAGGTAGACGCGTACCGTTGCGTCGTCGGTGGAGCCGTTGTCCGATCGTGGCGGTGGCGCAGTCAGTCGATCCTGGATAACGGTTTTGAGTGCTTCAATGCCTGTTTGCAGCCAATCGGGATCGTCCTGTAGCGATCGAATCAATTCCTGCTGGCGATCGTCCTGGGTTTGTAACCCCACAGGCATCCAGACCAACCGCGAAAACTCCTTGCGTTCCTGACACTGGGCAACCGCCAGATCATGCTGGAGCGCCAGCAGCGATCGCTCTGCCGCCTCTGGAATCATGCCGTAGCGTGCCCCAATGAGATGAATGGAGAGCTTGCACCGTGACAGGTTCTCCTTCACCACCCGTTCAAAGTCGGGATAGTAGGTGGGCAAAGTCTGGTCAGGCAACACCAGATGTCCCCGTTGCTGGAGTTCTCGCTTGATCTTGTCGCGATCTTCCTGCAAGTCATAGCTCGTTTCTGCCAGGTAGACCGCCATGCCGCTGGAACCCGCGATGGTAACCGTCTTGCCATTACTCACGCTCGCTGGCTCTGTTACCGTCGTCTGGGCACCATTTCCTTGAGTGGTGACCTCCGGTTCGGCTACAACTTCCACCCGCGACAGCGCTTCCAAAAGCTGGCAGATGTCATACGCCAGGTCAGACAGTTTAGCCCAGTACCGCTGCTCTGCCTCAGACCCAAAGATGCGGTTAAACATCATCGGATTTTCGTTGCGATCGCGCTGATAAAACTCATAGCCCAGCAGACCTTGCACTTCCTCTGGCTGCCGTTCCAGGGGCACAGGCGTTTTGATCACCTTAAAGATACGGGCTTTGTCGGCAACCCGCACACCACCTGTCCGACTGGCAGCCGTGTGAAAGCCCTTTAGTTCCTGAACACACCACTCAGACTTGATGTAGCGCGGCGAGAAGATCGACACCAACAGCGCTACCGTCGAGAACTGATCCACGATCGTGTCGGCAAAGTAATCATTGCCTTGCAGTTTCGGATCACGCCAGATGCGGGGACGATCGCCCAGCAGTTGTGCCAGCAGCTTCTCTAATGATTGATGAAAGTCCGAGATCCAGCCCTCCTGCCCCTCCATTAAAGGTTCATTGTCAATATGGGCATAGCTGATGAAGATGTCGTTCTCGAAAGCGCTTTCAACTGTCATTGCGTTTATCCAGACGTATGCGTTGCAGCACCCTTGCCACCAACCGGGAACCCGCACTAAGACTTTTGTAGGTTGGTCTGAGGGTACGAAGCCCAACGCTCCCACAGATATTGGGCTTCATGCTTCAACCCAACCTACTCGGCTTAGGTAATCTGCGATCCTAAGTATCTTCATGAGCTTTATTCTACCGCTGAGACGCTTTAGACGCACGAAAGCTGACATCTGTACTCAGCAAGGCAAACCTTGGAGGGTTTAACCACAGATGCGGCACGATGCCAAAACCATTCGCTCAAACCGCCGAGGGTTTGATGGTGACTTCCACTCAAACGTTAGTAACTTCCATTCAAGCGTTGCTTACTTCCATTCAACCGTTGGTCACTTCCACTCAAGCGGTAGTGACTTCCATTCAAACATTGGTGACTTACACTCAAACGTTGGTGACTTCCACACAACCGTTGGTGACTTACGATGAAGCTGTGGTTACTTACGGTAAAGCTGTGGTTACTTACGGTTAAGCGTTTGTGAAGAGAGAAACCGGGTTTCTGGATACCATCTCAGCGTCAACGGGAGGAGCTTGTGAAGAAACCCGGTTTCTGGGAGGCTCGTGAAGCCATCCGTACACTACTGCCGTGCAAGTACTCACCGATCGCCCAACCCTTCTTAGAACCCATACATAACCTTGCGGGGTTCGCGGCTCTCAAACTCCTTGCTTGCAAGCCATGCTGGTCTTATCCACTCTCACAGCAGGTTTATATCTTATGTCCCGCAAAAAGCGTACCTCCCGGATGCTCGAAAGCGTTGAACTCCGCTCCGCTGGCTTAAAAGCCGTTGACCCCATGATGAACTTTGGGGATGTTCGTACCCTCGCCAATCTCACCGCTCAGATGGAACAACTCCGCGCCAAACTGGATGCTTACAACACCGCTCTCGCCATCATCGATTCCTCCAAGACTGAAATTGATGCCCTGGAGAAGACCCTGGGCGACCTGGCAGACCAGATGTTGATTGGCGTTGCATTTAAGTACGGCAAAAACAGCCGCGAATACGAAATGGCAGGTGGTGTTCGTAAAAGTGAACGCATTCGCCGGAGTACCGTAAGTCGTCTCAAAGCAGGAGCAGACGAACAAACGAGCAGCAGCACGAGTGGGCAAGCCGTTTAGTCTGCCAACGTGAATCTTCCAACGCCAGGGCGATCGCAGCCTGCCAAACGCATCAGCAGCGCGATCGCCCAACGGCTCACAGTACTATTGTTATGACTTAAACCTCGGAAGTTTACGTAAGCATTAATCCCGATTGGCAATACGCGATTGTAGAGGTGAATGATGCAGTCTCCACCGTTAGGTCTTTCTAGCGAGCGCTTAAACACCGTGCTGACTTCGCTTAAGCAGCACTTGATTGAGCTGTATGGCGATCGCTTGGAGCAGCTCGTTTTGTATGGGTCACAGGCTCGTGGCGATGCTACCCCAGACTCCGATATTGATGTCCTGGTCGTCCTGAACGGTGTTGTAAACCCTGCTGACGAAATCACACGCACCGGGCATCTGACCGCAGCGCTCTCCTTAGATTACAGCGTTGTTATTTCTTGCGTTTTCATAGCTGCCGATCGTTACTTGACCGAACAAAGCCCTCTACTTCTCAACGTTCGTCGTGAGGGCGTTCGGGTTTGACTCCAGAACAGGAGCCGTACCCGTTGAGTTTCACCGCTATCTCATTGAGGCACAGGGCAGTCGCAATATTGGAGACTAGGACACGATCGGTCCTGGTATCACGCCAAGCCAAGCAATGACACAACTCGATCGTGCTGCACAGTTTATTGCTCTGGCGAGACAGCAACTTGATACATGGTTGCCTGAATAACGACTGAACCATCAATATGATGGCGATCGCCGCAAAAAATGCTCCACTTCCAGGACTTCGTGTTAGAACTCTAGTGAGCCACACTTTACTACTGATAGTGTACACTGTGGTTTCTAGAGACCATATCTAGCCAAAGCCCATCCGTTCCCAAGAAGTGAGCGCCTAACCTATGGTTCAAGAACTTAACCAAGTTCGTTCCAAGCAGGGTCTGCAATCCAGTGCCGCTACAACCGAGGATTCAGCCTTTTTATCGGGTCAGTTTCCTATCACGGCTCCGACTGCTAACCCTGTCTTCTTCCGCACCTACAGCCGTCGTACCGAAAACCGTCGTGAGCCATTAGCAGCCGTTATCCAACGAACAACGCAAGGGTTGGTTGAACTAGGGCAGCTTACTCGTGAAGAAGCTGACTTGATTCAGCGTATGCAGCAGCAGCTTAAAAGTATGCCGTCAGGACGCTGGCTCTGGGTTGGCGGTACAGACTGGATCAATAAGCCAGAGAATTTTTCGGGGGCATACAACTGCACCAGCACCAACGTCATCGACTGGCAAGCCTTTGGGCTGATGATGGATCTCGCCATGATGGGTTGTGGCACTGGCGCGATTCTGGAACCTCGCTACATCAATCAATTACCCGCCATTCGCAATCGTTTGCTGGTCACTTTAGACGGTGAAATCGGTACAACCCCTGCGGCTCAGCGGCACGATCGCACTCAGGTAAGCATCAACGGCAACCAGGTACACATTCTTGTGGGTGATAGCCGTCAGGGGTGGGTGCAGTCCTACAAAACCTTGCTGGAGCTGTCAACGGACGATCGCTTTACGGGTGATGTTGCTGTCACCGTCAACGTGAGCGATGTTCGCGCTGAAGGGGAAGTGCTGAAAGGCTTTGGCGGCATGGCGAACCCCATTCGGCTACCCGCCTTGTACGAACGCTGTGCGGCATTGCTGAACAAGGCGATCGGGCGACAGTTGACTTCTGTAGAATGCTGCCTGTTGATTGATGAAGCCGCTGCAACCGTTGTGGCAGGCAATATTCGGCGTAGCGCAGGGATGCGACAGGGCGTGAGCAGCGATACAGCATTCGCCGTTGCGAAAGATAACCTGTGGCAGCAAGATGACGCAGGCAACTGGCGCATCGACCCCGAACGCGATGCCTTACGGATGGCAAACCATACGCGCGTTTATCACCACAAGCCAACTGAGCAAGAATGCGTGGATGCGGTTCGCAAACAGTTCTACTCTGGTGAAGGCGCGATTCAGTACGCACCAGAGGCGATCGCCCGCTCCAACCGCGATTTGCTAACCACACCAGAACTCAAAGCATCGTTTCTGACAGCTTACAATCAGGGCGCTGCAACAGAATGGTTACAACAACACAATCCTGCGATGCCCCAAGATGAGCTAGAGCATCGTCTGGGACGCTATGGACTGAATCCATGTGGTGAGATCCTGGGTGCGGATTTCCACTGCAACCTGGCAGAAGTACATTTGAATCAGCTTGATCCCACTCATCTGGATGAGCAAGCTGATGCCTTCAAAGCCGCAGCACTGTCTGTAGCGGCATTGTTGAATCATCGCTTTGCGGAACCGCGCTACCAAAAATCGCGTGACCTTGATCCGATCGTCGGTGTTTCCTTCACCGGACTCTTCGATTTCTTCGTTCATGCGTTTGGAGTTGAGTGGTTGCGCTGGTGGGAAGCAGGTAGACCTGACACCGTGCCGGGATTAGAGTTCAAGCAACAAGAGCAAGCCTACCTGTCGCGCTGGCGAGAAACGGTGGAGCAAGCTGTATGGGAGTATTGCGATCGCCACCAGCTAAAACGTCCCAATCGCTGTACCACCGTCCAACCCGCAGGCACCAAATCCTTGCTCACAGGAGCCAGCCCCGGTTGGCATCCACCCAAGGCACAGCGGTTCATTCGCCGCATCACCTTCCGCAAGAACGATCCAGTCGCGCTGGCATGTCTGGATTACGGCTATAGCATTGTGCCATCTCAATCAGACAAAGACGAGAACGGCAATCTCTTGAACGACCCGTTTGATCCGCGTTGCACAGAATGGCTGGTGGAGATTCCGGTCGAAGTGTCGTGGGCGAATTTGCCGGGTGCCGACACGATCGCGATCGAACAATTCTCTGCCCTTGCCCAGTTCGATTTCTACATGCAGGTGCAAACCTACTACACCGCTCACAACACGAGCGCCACGATCGAACTCACCGAGGCAGAAATCGAACCACTGGCACAGCGAATTTATCAGACGATCGCCAACGATGAAGGCTATATCAGTGCAGCGCTGCTTGCTCGCTTTGATGCACCCTTTCCCCGGTTGCCGTTTGAAAAAATTGATAAGGAAACGTTCGATCGTCGCCAACAAGACGTGCAGGCAAATCAGCAAACCAGCGATTTCTATGCGGCTCTCAGTCGCTACGACTCTGGCTTCAGTCTCGCTGAAGGTCCTGCTGGCTGCGATAGCGATAAATGCATGTTGCCAGAGAAGACGTGAGGCGTGAAGGGGATCGAAGCCGCAACTCAATTAAATGCGATCGCAGTAGATAACTTCAGGAGCAGGTTTTGCCATGAAGCAATAGCAAAGCCGATCATGTAGTGCATGAACCGTCCTTACGACTTGCAGCATTTGCAGTAAGCTCTTTGTACTTTATTAACGTTACGGCAGTCGATGAGAGCTATCGACTGCCGTCTTTTATAGAATTAAACATCTCAAGCAATGAACTAAGTTGGTATTTCTTTGGAAGAAGTTTGCTCTAAGGTTGAGTTCACCAAATCCACGTTGTAAGTAATTTCTTGCGGTCTACCAATTTGAATATTGTTCACTTCAAATGCCTGTCGCACTCGAAGACGGAACTCGCGTCCAACGCTCCACTGTTGCATCGGCGCGGTTTTCAGCCAAACGCGCACTAGCATTCCTGTATGGGATAGATCGTCGATGCCCAAGATTTCGGGGGGTTCGAGGAGACGATCGCGCCATTCCGGTTCGCTGTAGAGTTCTTGTGACACCTGCCGCAAAACGTCCAACACCTGTTTGGGGTCATTTTCATAGGCAACCGTGATCGAAAAATCCACCCGCGACCAGAGGCGAGTTAAGTTGCTGACATCTGTGATGTTGCTGTTGGGAATGGTAATGAGTTGACCTTCGCCATTGCGTAACTGAGTGACACGCAGGTTCAGATTCTCTACGAGTCCACTTTTCTCGCCAATCTTAATCACATCGCCGACCGCAAACTGATCCTCAAGCAAAATCAAGCAGCCGTTGACCAGATCTTTGATCAAGCTTTGAGAACCAAACGAAATAGCTAAACCGACGATCGCTCCGCCTGCCACGATCGAACTGGTCGGGATATTAAACAGCGCCAGCGTCCAAATAATGCCAATGGCAATCAAAACAAAGGTGGCGAGTCCTTTGAGGGCTTCTGCAATGGTGGTGCTTCTAAGGGCAATGCGTTGGGCTTCTGCAAGGGGGGTGAGTGGAGTGACCTTCCAGGAATGCAACACGCGATCGATTAAACTTTTGCTGATGCGGATGGCTAAACTAACACCGAACCAGATCACAATTAATGCCAGCGGTGTTGCCCAGACATAACTACTCCAACGCATCAGCAAAGGAATGATGGAAATGATGCGGGCAATGCCGACATACCACATCAAGATGAAGAGCCAGAGTAGCGCCCATTGGAGAGATTTGTCGATGTCTAAACGACGCTTCACGCTGAATTGGTGTTGTAGGGTTGCCCAAAAGCGCGATCGTAGATCTGTTATCTCTCTCGCTTCAGTTTCTTCGCCTGCGATCGTCTCTGATGGAACGGTCTTTGATGGAATGGTCTCTGATTGAGTTGGCTCTGATGGAACAGTCGGTTCTGACTGAGGCGCTACGCTTGTTAGAGGCGCAGTGGATGCAGCTAATTGCGCTTGATGCTGGTGCTCCAGAACGTCTTGCCTGCGAGTCAAAAGGCGACGCAGAAGCCAAACAACAGCACTGGCAATCAATAATCCCAGTAAGATTTGCAATGCCTGCCCCAATCGCTGTCGAACAACTTCGGGTGTCGTCAACTGCTTAAGCCGAGCAACTTCGTTTTGAAGAATCGTTTGCCATGTTTGAGCTAATTCGTTTAGGGTTTTGCCATTAAAATCAGCATCCGGTTCTGTTAGCGTCACTAAGCGGATTGGGCGAGACGATTGGTCGTCGCTGATCTGGATCACAGGTCGATTGTTAAGGGTGGCGATCGTCACAATCGGCGTTTGTTTGGCAGAGTAAGTGCGATAAAAAACCCGCCATAACCGCTCATTGACCTCTTCTGCCCGGACTTCCACCGGAAGCAAACTATCGGGGATTTTGTCTCGATTCAGAATCGTTGGAGAGGTCACCTCAAACAACTCTTTACCGTCCAACGGCGATTTGATGGCAGCGGTTTCATATTCTCCGTGACGGCTGACCTCCGAGGGAGGATTGAAGGAGTTATTCGCCGCACCCGATGGAAGAGAGGGCAGTTGGCTTTGAGCGATCGCACTCCAACCCAGCACCAGCACGATCGTCATCAGGCTAATGAACCCAAACCGGATGGTGAGGCGACGGAATCGCTGCAAGGAAACCATAAGCATGAAAAGTCACCGCCCAATTGATGCTGCACCAATGTTTACCCTTCAGCAGCCGATCGCCGATGGTTCTTATTGATGATTGAGCCTGAGCGATTGAATCGCTTGCCGTAGCCTGACAATCGGCTCCACTCCATTCATGTCAAGCCCAAATTGTGTCGCTGTATGTTTTTGCATTGCCAACAGATTTTGGTAGAGCACAAGCTTCGACCCGATCGCCTTAGGAAAATTCTTGTACTTCCGCTTCGAGAACAACCCTTCACCCATGACCTGCTTTAGCTCCGCTTCTGGCACCACGCTCGGTTCTTCAGTGGACAGTTCAGCCGCTTGCAGCCTGTTTTCCAACCGAAACGATCGTCTAATTTGCACAATGAGCATAATGATTAACACAAGGTTGTAGAAGTATGACCCATAGCGCATACCGTCTAACAGTGGCGTAAACACCTGACCGGGTCTCTTAAAGTCTAGAGGAACACCTTGCAGGACACTCTGAATCATCGCTACAACGATTGTTGTAACTGCCAAAAGACCGAAATCATACGCGCTGTGCATCACAGCCGCAATCAAAAAAAAGAGCACAAAGCGCTTCCACTTCCGCCACCCGCGCTGGGTTGACTCTGCCGCAAACCCGATGCCCATGCCCACAAAAGCCTACCAGACGACGTGTTCGCTTAAACCCCACAGTCCGAGGCGCGTCGATTGTTCAGCCAACACATCCAGCACGGGTGATTTATGGATGAGATTGGCAATGTAAATTCCCATCTCAATGATGTTAAAGCCCATTCCTGCCAACGCCCCATAGACGATACCGTCTTTTCGCGTGCGGATCAGGTTCGGGATATAAATTGCCAATAAGAGCACGGGTAAAATCTTTAGTCCCTAGCATGACAACTCCAAAATGTTCAAGTAGTACAAATTACATTGACTTGAACCTCGGAGATCTAAGTCAATCGGTTCAATCACAGTGTCTATTTCTGGGTCTATTTCTGGCAGTCGGCGGCACCGCCTGCGTAAACGATCGACTGATAGCGTCCGTCATCCGTGCGGATCGTCACGCAATAGTTGGTTCTACCTTCCAGCCAATAGGTGTACCCTCCGTTATCCGCTTTGACGAAGCGATAACCCCGCTGTTTGATGGCGTTTTCTGCCTGCCCCGCCCTTGCCCCTACCAAATCACTCAGGCGAGGGACGGTTGTACCCGCAGTGGGTTGCCTGGAAGAAGGACTTCCAGCAGGGGTGTTGCTTGAAATGTTACAGTCCGCCGAGCCGCCTGTGTAGACGATCGACTGATAGCGCCCTTGCTCCGTCCGGATCGTGACGCAGTAGTTCGTTCTGCTTTCCAACCAGTAGCTGTAAACGGCATCACCGGAGGGCGGATCAGTTTTGACGAAGCGGTAGCCGCGTTGTCTGATGGCATTTTCTGCCTGTCCTGCCCTCGCCCCCACTAAATCACGCAACCGAGGCACAGTAGCGCCCGCGTCAGGCTGAGAACGAGCAACGGTAATGCCACTCGTTAGGTTAGCTGTACTCTGTGCGTAGGGTACAGTGCTGGCTTTGGCGGCTATAGCAACACTAGCGGAAGCGATCGCCACTGCCATCGCTAAAACTGAATTGGTCAGCTTCATCACAAAAAAATTCCTAAACTATATACGGTAATTTTAATTGATGACGCGCCCTAGAATGACGTTGCTATGTGAATGAAACCACGTTACAGAATGGGACGATCGCCGTTTGGGTGGGTATGTTAACAGCAGCAATATCCTCTCTAGCTTTGTTGAACCTTCCATGACGTTTAGCCAGTGTTTGAAGCGACGAGTGCTCCGGTTCGTCAGCCTGTTTTTAACCATTCTGATCGTCGTTGGGTTTACGGCTGTCTTGCAGGTAGAGGCAACGCCAGACAGCAGTCATAGTCAGACTACGATCGTTGTCGTGCGTAAGGCAGTAGCAATCCCTGTAGTGACAGCCGATCGTCTGCCACCAGAAGCACGATCGACCATTCACTTGATCAGGCAAGGTGGACCCTATCCCTACGCTAAAGATGGCACTGTTTTTCGCAATCGAGAACGACGACTACCGCAAGCGCGGACTGGTTACTACCGGGAGTACACTGTTAAAACACCGGGTGAGCGCAATCGGGGCGCACGACGGATCATCACCGGGCAAAAGGGTGAACTTTATTACACGGGCGACCATTACGCCAGCTTTGTGAGAGTGCAGTAGGACATGGATGATTTAATCGCAGTGCTTGAAGGTGAGCGTCGTGCAGGACTTTACAAGCTTGAGACAGCCGTCAACCTAACGACGCTCACAGCTCTAAGTCAAGAGCATCACGCTCGGTTGTTCCACCTTGACGGCGCAACCATCACAAACAAAGCCGCTTTTCTACACGCGATCGCAGATGCAATGCTCTTTCCGCACTACTTTGGGCAGAACTGGGATGCCCTGGAAGATTGTCTCACCGATTTAGATTGGCTGAACGGCGATCGCTTTATCCTACTGTACGAACAGCCCGAAGTCTTTGCCCAAAGCGACCCGATCGAGTGGCTGGTCGCCCTCGATATTTTGCGATCGACGGTCGATTATTGGCGCACCAAAAGCCGGACATTCTCTGTGCTGCTCCAAGGCAACAACACGGATCTAGTCGGGTTAGAGTCGCTTTAACGGGACACTAAACGCCAGCAGTATCGCCGATTTGAGTGGAGTCATGACTCCCAAAAATCGCTTCAGCCTGGCGGTAAAACTTAAATTCCATCAGGTTGTAGAACGGGTCTTGCAGAAAGAACGTACGATGCTCTAGCGGCAACCCTGGAAACCGATGCTTTGCCTGTTGATAAAACGTCAGGTCGTTTTGCTGCGATCGTTCTAATAGCGCTTCCCACTCTACTTCCGCCGTAAAAATCAACCCAAAATGTCTGGGATAGATGCCTTTTTGCAAAGTCAGCGGCTCATGCACGACATGCGCGACCAGTTGATGTCCATATAAATCGAGAATCACAGACTCTACATTTTCGCGCCCTACGCCGCAGCCCAAGCCATCGGCGTAAAACGCTTTCGTCTGAGGAATATTACCGACGGGAAAGGAAAGGTGGAAGAGGATAGGCATAGGGAAAGGCGTGAGGGATGAGGGATGAGGGACAAGGGATGAGGGGAGATGAGAAGGAAGTAGGAAAAGGTTTGAGTTTGGAGCTTTGAACTCGGAGTGCCGAGCTTAGAGGTCGGAGCGTCGAGCTTTGAACTCGGAGAGTCGAGCTTTGAAGTCGGAGAGTCGAGCTTTGAGGTCGGAGTGCCGAGCTTAGAGGTCGGAGCGTCGAGCTTTGAACTCGAATGGTTGAGCTTTGAGGTCGGAGTGTCGAGCTTTGAGGTCGGAGAGTCGAGCTTTGAACTCGGAGTGTTGACTTTAGAAGTCGAACGATGGAGCTTTAAACTCGGACGGTCAGGGTCTAAACTCCGAGTGTCGAGCTTAGACATGGGAGGATGGAGCGTAAGGCTTGAAACATCAAGCTTAAAGGTTGGGAAATAGAGCTTAGAGGGTTACCTTTGTGGGAGCATGTCATCTTTGCCGATTCCGAACTGCCCTCATCCCCTAACCCCTTCTCCCAAAGGGGGAGAAGGGGAACCGAACCGGATTGAAGTCCCTCTCCCTTTTGGGGAGAGGGATTTAGGGTGAGGGCCCAAAAGTGACATGCTCCCACCTTTGTCCTCTGCCTTCTGCCTCTTCGCTAAAGTGAGGTGTGAGGTGTGAGGAGTATTAGCTTCTGCCCTCTGCCCTCTGCCCTCTGCCTTCTGCCACCGATCGCAATGTCACAATAAATCTGTCGCACTCCTGGAACTCCGGTCGATGATGCTACTTTCTACAGGTTCTATTTTGCACCTTTTAGCCTTTAGCCTTTATCCTTCATCTTTTCTCCTACCCTGGCTCATTGCAGTTGGCTTAAATACCGTTCTGCTGGCGATCGTCTGGTTTTTGCCCAAAAAACTGCTGACACCTGCGGGCATTATTCACGCCTGGATTCTAGGTGTCCTGGTATGGGCTTCATTGGGATGGCAAGGCTATGCCGTTGTCGTGTTCTACTTTTTGGTGGGATCAGGCATCACGCGGGTCGGGATGGCTCAAAAGGAGGCAGCGGGCATTGCCGAGAAGCGATCGGGCGCACGGGGACCCGAAAACGTGTGGGGATCGGCACTCACCGGAGCCGTATGCGCGGTTGGCAGCGTGATTGTCCCGTTCGCATTGCCTTCAGAGCAGAGTGCATGGCTTGTATCGTTGCTGCTGTTGGGCTATGTGGCAAGTTTTAGTACCAAGCTTGCGGATACGTGTTCTAGCGAAATCGGTAAAGCCTACGGTCAGCGCACGTTCTTGATTACAACCTTGCAGCCCGTGCCGCGTGGGACAGAAGGTGCCGTGAGTTTAGAAGGCACGATCGCAGGTATCGTCGCTTCGGTGGCGATCGCGCTGGTCGGCTGGTTAGTCGGGCTGATTCCTCTCTGGCAGGTTGCCATCTGTGTCGTAGCAGCCTTCATCGGCACAACTATCGAAAGCGTGATTGGAGCAACATTGCAAAGCCGTTTTTCCTGGTTGACCAACGAGGTGGTGAATATTCTGAATACGCTGATTGGCGCTGTCGCAGCAATGCTGCTGGTGCAGGGATTGCGTGTCGCAAATCTCAGCCTATAGATCTAAGCCCATAGACAGATAAAGCGTCCCTCACGTTTTAGCGATAGTCAGCATCATTCGCTCTACTTAAAGTGAGACTTCTCTGATCATGTCATTCGCTGCCTTCGAGACTTTACGCCCTTTAGCCAGTCGTTTGGCGCTGGATTCGAGCGCCACTACAGGCATTACGCCCACCACTGCCTTCGATCGCCAGCTTCAGGCTGAAGTCGCAGCCTTTTGGCGATCGGGTCATACGACAAACAACGCCTTGAGCGTATCGCCAACTGCTACGTCCGCGATCGCAACGGGACGTACACTCACAGATGCGTTTCCGCTGGGCACAGTGAGTAGTCCTCAAACAATCAATGGCTTTGCTGGCACCGCTGCCACCGAAAGCTATTACAGGTTTACGCTCAGCACGATCAGTAGCCTGAATGTGTCCTTAACCAATCTGACTGCCGACGTGGATCTCCAGCTCATTCAGGATGCGAATCAAAATAGCATCGTTGATCTCGGAGAAGTCATTGGAAGTTCCGCTAACCCCAGCGCTCAAGCGGAGTCGATCGCAACCGGGTTAGCGGCGGGAACGTACTTTATCCATGTGTACCAGTACAGTGGCGACACAAATTACACCTTGAGCACCCTGGCAACGCCGTTAGCAGTCCCAGTCGGCTATGACTCAAATTATGGGTATGGTCTAGCTAATGCAGGCAGCGCTATTGCCAGTCTGCCTGGGCAAAGTCAGCCGCCAACAGTCTCCACGAACAACAATGCGTGGGATCTTAATCTGGTCGGTGCGCCTGTCGCCTGGGCAAACGGTTATACCGGGCAGGGGGTCGTTGTGGCGGTGGTTGATACGGGTGTTGACGTGACTCACGCCGATCTAAACGACAACCTTTGGACGAATCTGCGTGAAATTTCTGGCAACGGCATTGATGACGACAGTAATGGCTTTGTCGATGACGTGTATGGCTGGGATTTTGTGGATCGAGACAACACACCCATGGATCTCAACGGACATGGCACTCATGTTGCAGGGACGATCGCAGCCGAGCAAAATGGGTTTGGTGTGACTGGCGTTGCCTACAACGCGAAAATCATGCCGATTCGTGTGATTGGACTAGACGGTGGCAGTAACCGTGATGTGGCAGCTGGCATTCGCTATGCCGCAGATAATGGAGCCGATGTGATTAATTTGAGCCTGGGTGGTAGTGCCTCCAGCGCGATCGCCGATGCTGTGAAATATGCCGCTCAGGAAGGTGCTCTAGTCGTAATGGCAGCCGGAAACGACGGTGGTAGTCAACCCGTTTTCCCAGGCAATTTAGCGAATCAGTGGGGCATTGCAGTAGGCGCGATCGACATCAATAAAAAGCTGGCAAACTTCTCCGATCGTGCAGGCGTTGTACCACTTAACTATGTCGTCGCTCCAGGCGTGAACATCCTTTCCACGTTCCCCAACAATACCTATCAAAGCTTGAGTGGTACATCTATGGCTACGCCTCACGTTTCTGGTGTTGCAGCCTTGTTGCTCAGTGCCGATTCTACCCTCACCCCGGCTCAACTTACGAGTTTGCTAGATACGACTGCAACCAACCAGGGTTTAACCGTATGACAACCTGCTTATACTTCTAAGTAGCGTCGCAGAAACGTTTCCAGGGTTTCCAGCTTAAAATTAAACGTAGACTCCAAGCGCTCAGTTTCGGCTGGAGTGGTGAAAAATTCGTTTGCCAGCAATGTCCGCAAGGTGCCCAGACTGGAGCGAAGCTTGGGGTTAAAGAGACCGATCGCACTGCGTAGTCCATCTAACGCTAACAGGGGAGGGTTCAGCAAAAACGGTTCACGGTTGAAGATCAGGCTAAAAATATGTGGAATATCCTCTCGTTTAAGAATTTCTGGTCCACCGACTGGGAAAGTTTGGTTGTGTGCACCTTCAACTGAGACAGCCGCGATCGCAAGGTGTGCTAAATCATCGGTGCTGACGATCGACGATCGACTCAGTGGATCGCCAATCAGCACATACGCTCCTGTCTTCCGAAACTGTTCTGCCAAAGGGAGCAGGTTGGAGGCAAACCCAGAGGGGCGAAGAATGGTGTAGTTCAAACCACTTGCTTGCAGGTATTTCTCCACTTCGCGCTTTGCTTTGAAGACAGGCGCATCCTCATAGCCACGATCCACGCCCAGTACTGAGATGAAAACAAAATGCTGCACTCTGGCTGCTTTTGCCTGGTCAATTAGGTCAATGTTTGCCTGATAGTCGAGCGTTTCAGCGTCGTCACTGGATGTTTCACCAGAGCCGTGAGCGCTGATGATGGACTGTATTCCCTGGCAAGCTTTGTGCAGGTCTCGCTCTCGCCGTAAATCACCAATAAAAATTTCAGAGCCGCGATTTTCTAGTTCCGCATAGCGAGAATTCAAGCGCACGAACGATCGTACAGGCATTTCACGCTCTCGCAACAGCCGCACCAGCCGACGACCGAGATCTCCCGTTGCTCCAGTCACTAAGAACATAATTCAGCAGTTGGCTACGAATGGTGAGTTGAATGGTGTGTGCTTCAATTTTATGTGATTTCGCCTGGAAGCGGGTTAAGCCCTTGAGCGGGTACAACGGTGTTTGTACTCGAAGCCGCTACAGACTGTCTAGTTGAGCGCGATCGCGCCTGCTGTAGTCTTATAGAATAGAAGCAGCTAAGGCACTAACCGTTGTGAGCGTGGGCTATGCTGCCATCTGACCTGCAATCGACCCTACCCAGCAGTGACGAACTAATTGATTCGGACGATTTTCCTGTGGATAATGAAGAGCAAAACTTTGTGCCCAATGTCTTGCTGTTTTTGTTGGAATACATTTGGAAGTCGCGATCGGATTGGTTTTTTGCCGTGGATATGGGGGTCTATCACACCACAGGTTTACATCCCAAAGTGCCAGTCGTACCAGATGGGTTTTTGAGCTTAGGCGTAGAGCGACGCAAGGGCGGTAAGCCACGGCGTAGCTATGTCGTTTGGGAAGAAAAAGGAGTGCCGCCGATCGTAGCGTTAGAGGTCGTGTCGCAGACTCCAGGTGGTGAATACGACGAAAAAATGGCGCTCTATGCAAAGTTAGGTGTGCTGTATTACGTCGTTTACAATCCCCAGTTTTGGCGACGGGATGGGCAGTTGCCGTTTGAGGTTTACAAACTGGTAGACGGTCTCTATGTGCTGCAAGTAGGGGAGCCGTTTTGGATGCCAGAAGTCGGTTTGGGGATTGGGCGCTGTCCTTTGGCTAATGACCCGCTCAACCGGGAAATACTGAGCTGGTATGATGCAGCGGGTCATCGCTATCAAAACGAGGCGGAGGCAGAGCGATCGCGAGCAGAAACAGAGCGATCGCGAGCAGAAACAGAGCGATCGCGGGCAGAACATCTAGCAGAACGGCTACGGCAGCTAGGGGAAGAGGTGTAGTTATTGTTCAGCGGTCAGCTTTCAGCGGTCAGCGATCAGCTTTAAATCCCAGGCTGACCACTGATCGCTGAAAGTTCCACCCAGACTGGCGCATGATCGCTGGGTTGTTCAAGCTTGCGGGGCGTTGCGTCGATCGCGCAGGCGATCGCGCTGGTACATAGATCAGGTGTGAGATAAATGTGATCAATCCGCCAGCCCAAATTGCGCCTAAACGCAGCCGCACGATAGTCCCACCAGCTAAAGTTACCACCGTCAGCCGTAAACTTGCGGAATGCATCGGCAAAGCCGAGTGCCAAGACCGCCTGCAATGCCTGACGCTCCAAGTCGGTCGCCATAACCATCTTTTCGCGCCCGGTTGGATCGTGAATATCAATGTCTTCCAAGGCAATGTTGAAATCACCGCAGACGAGAAGAGAACGGGGCGTAGGGAGTGGGGAGTGGGGAGTGGAGAGTGGAGTCGTACCGTTTTCTACTTCTGGCTCCTGATTTCTGGCTCCTAGTACCTGTATGTAGTCTCGCAACGCTTCTAACCAGCTCAGTTTATATATGTACTTATCGCTGCCAACGGCGGAACCATTTGGCACATAGAGATTGACAATACGAACATCATCAAGTAAGCCTGTGATGACTCGTTTCTGCTCATCCAGGTCGATCGCACGATCGCCTAAAATCGGCGCAAACCCTACACTCACATCGTTTAAGGGCGAGCGGCTGAGAATCGCTACGCCGTTGTAGCTTTTCTGCCCAGAAATGCAAGCGTGATAGCCAAGATCAGTAAACGGCTGTTGGGGAAAGCTTTCATCCATCACTTTCGTTTCTTGCAAGCACAGCACGTCTACTGGGTTTGCTTGTAGCCACTGCACAACATGCGTAAGGCGAGTACGGATTGAGTTAACGTTCCAGGTAGCAACTTTCATTAATGAGTCAGCGCGATCGGCTTCATGAGAATACAGCAATTTTCAACGTAATACACTCGGAAATTGCAAGACGAAACTGGTTTGACCACTGCCACTTTCAACCCGGATTCTGCCTTCTAAGCGTTCGACGAGTTTTTTAACCAGCGCTAAGCCTAAGCCTGTACCGCCGTGTTTCCAGGGATCGTTGTGGGGAATGCGGTAGAACTTGTCAAAAATCCGATCGCGCTCGGCAGGCGGAATTTCTACACCTGAGTTTGTCACTGTAATTTCAATGGTGTCGGCGCGATCGCAAGGAAGCAAATGACCGCGCTTTGGCACTTCTAGCTCGTCTGTTTGTACAATTGCCACAGCACGGGCAACCACCGTAACGGTTTCATTACGGGGAGTATACTTGCAGGCGTTGTGCAATAGTTCGCTCAAGACACGCTCCAGGTAGGAGAAGTCAGTCGTCATGGGTGGTAAGTCTGGAGCAACCACGATCGATAGCGCCTGCTGTTGTGTTTTTGTCCGCTCAAAGAACGGTTCTGCTACATGCGGAAGCCAGATTTGCAGGTGCAGGGTTGATAAGAAGAGCGGATCTCTCCCCGAATCCAGCCGCGATAAATCGAGCAGGTCATTGATCAATTTGATTTCGCGATCGCCTTCATCCTTCAAAATTTGAAAGTAGCGGCTGACTTTTTGAAACAAGGCAAGATCGGCGATGGAGTCATCAAAAGCTTTCGTCTTGCCATCCTTATCGCTGAACAAGGTGACCTCAAGCATCTGGGTTGCCATTTTGATGCTCGACATCGGCGTTCGTAGTTCGTGAGAAACCGTGCTAAGAAAATCGTCTTTGAGCTGATTGAGCCGCTCCAGTTCAATGACCTGCGCCTGTGCTGCTTGATACAGACGCGCTTGCCGAATGGCAATTGCACATTGATTGGTTACTTGCTGCACCAGGCGAATTTCCATCTCGCTGAAGCTGGCATCTCTGCTGCGAAAAAGCCACAAATCGCCGATCATTTCTGGCTGACTATCGCCCTGGTCAGGGTCAGCCGCTACAAAGATGGGACAAGCAAGAATCGCGTATTTCGCTTGGATCGCTCGGACTGGGTTGCAGAAGGTTGGTAATGGACAAAACTGGAGATGTTGACCCTGGAGCATTTGACCATAAATATCTGCTTCAGATTCGATCAGTAACTCGCACCCTAACCCAGAAGGCAGGTCATGACAAACATACTCATGGGTAATGATTAGACTCTGCCGCTCAAGGTCATAAAGTCCGCTGCTGCAACCGTTGAGCTTGAGTTCAATGGCGAGTTCCCGTACTGCCGTTTGCACAATTTGGTTCTCATTCAAACTATCGCGTACGCTGTCGGTAATGCGTTTGAGCAGCGCTTCGTAGGTCAGAGCTTGCTGAAGCTGGTTGATGTGCTGCTGGATTTGACCTTCTAAAACAGTGTTAAGCTGCTTAACCTGCTGGAACAGTTCCGATTGCTGAATCGCGATCGCAAGCTGTGTTGCCAACTGCGTGAGGAAATCAACTTCCCATGACTGCCACACTCGCGTTGCCGCGCATTGTTGCACGGACAGCAAGCCCCAAATGTCTTCGCCAAGGGTAATAGGCAGCAGCATGATGGCTCGTATTTGATGCTGTGCGAAAATCTCGACGCGAAACGCTTCTAGACCAGCGTCATAAATGTCTGTAATGATCGTTTGCCCTTGCCGCTGATGTTGCTTGAATGCCTCGATCGTCAGACGAGGATCACGAATCACTTCACCCTGAATCGATCGCCACGGTTCACAAACCGACTCAACTGTGACAGTGCCCGTTTGATCTGGCTGAAAGCGATAGATAATAGCACGATCAGCTTCCAGTAATAGCCGCACTTCATGCACAGTGGTGTTGAGAATATCATCCAAGTGCAGAGATTGGCGAATGCGTTGGGCGATCGCGCTGAGTAAGCGATCGCGTTCTGCCTGCTGTTTAACTGCGTCTTCAGCTCGTTGGCGGGCACTCAGCATTGCCTGCTGTTCACTGGTATCCATGATCAGCGCATAGTAGCCACAAACCTGCTGTTGGGCATCCATGTCTGGTACGAGCACACCACTTACATGGCGACTACCGCCCCACTGATACGGCAACTCTATCTCATAGGTAGCAATTTCGCCTGCCAGCGCACATTCAACCTTGCCTCGAATTAACTGATAGGCTGCTTTGCCAATTACCTCGGACAGTCGTTTACCGCACATCGCTGCTTGAGGCTGACCAAACCAGGTTTCGTAGGTTTTGTTAACCACTTGGAGGCGTTGATCGCGATCGACGTACGAAATGCAGACAGGTAACGCGTCTGTAATGAGTTTCAGGCGCTCCTCGCTTCGTCGCAGCGCTGCTTCAGTTTGTTTTAAGGCGGTGATGTCCAGCACAACGCCATCCAGCCAAAGCCCCTCGCCCTCTGCACTATAAACGCCATGCCCCTGTTCGCAAACCCACACAACCGTCCCATCTGACTGAATGTTGCGGTATTCCAGCACGAACGGTTGCTTGGCTGCAATGGCAGCACGAAGTTCCCGGTTCACCCTCTCTAAATCGTCGGGATGGCAAATTTTGTTGAAGCTCTGTGCCTTGTTGTTGATAAAATCAGTAGCCGGATACCCAGAAAGTTTGGCGATCGCGTCACTAATGAAGGCGATCGTCCAATCATCATCAAAGGCAGCACGGTAAACAGCGCCCGGAACATTGTTAACGAGTGTTCTAAACTGCTCCTCACGCTGACGCAAGGTTGCTTCTACCTGCTGGTGCGCTTGAAGCTCTGCCCGTAGTCGTTCATTTTCTCGCTGCAAGGTAGCCGTACGCGCCTGTACCTGCGCTTCCAGAATGTCATCAAACGGTTGCACTTGTACTGTGGCAGCGCCATCCTCTGGTTTTCGCGGTTGCTGAGAATGCCGTTTTGTCATTCGATTGCTCTTTGATTGAGCAGAAGCTGTCTGCGATCGGTTCGCTTCTATTAGAGCAAACTCTGAGGCAACGGTTTGAAGCAAGATAAACAAACCACGTCTTTATCTAAGGAATTAGACGTTCAGACATTAAACTCTAGCGGTCATACCACACAATTTAACCGACTGCGATAGATCTATGCTGGCGTTGCTTCATCAACGATAGTGCTTTTGTCTCAATAATGCGATGTGCAACTAAATTTACCCTCATCCCCACCCTTCTCCCCAGAGAGAAGGGCTTTCTCGGACTTTTCCGATTCCCTCTCCTTCTGGGAGAGGGCTAGGGTGTAGCTTGCTTCCCGAAGGGTGGGCAATCTCAGCCAGTGTTTTAGGAAAGTCGCACATCGCGTCTCAACACGCTAATCGGTCTTATTTTGTCAACTGCATGAGTTTGAAGGGACATTATCGTAACGTCCCTTCAAGCAATGGCTATGCTGTCAATCCAACGGAGAACCATGTTGATGACTTGAACGAGCATCGAAAGTAAGCGCTTACACAGCAGCAAGAACTGCGGCTGGAGTAAAATAAGCATTCTGTTCAGCCCGCAGCTTATCGGAAAGACGGTTAGGCGGCAATTCTACATCGTCATACGTAAGCGCCTGGTCTTTAGGAATATCGCGCTTCAAGCGGCAACCCTCTGCTAAACCCATCGGCAAGAGGTTTTCTGCCTGCACCACCGTAGAGTTTTCGCACTGACCATACGTCATGTAATAGCCAATGCCATCCAACGTTTCACCCGCGTTTAAGTTAATCTTGGCAACGGTAATGACATCAACGACGGGACCGGCGATCGGAGCCATCACTGCATCGTGAAACAACACTACACGGGCAACGGATAACGGCACTTCAAAGTGACACAGGTGATACGGCGTGTAGAAACTGTAGAGCGGACCTTCACCTAATTTGTAGAGGTTGAGGTAGTGCTGTTGTTTCGGATCATCATGCGTACCAAACACAAAGACACCAGGACCTGGCTTCGTGCCCACCACATAATCCACAATGCCGCCCAACTCTTTCAGTTGATCCACATCGTACATGCCAGTCATCTCATCCACGTGCCCCTTAAAGTCGTAGCCCAACATGCCGCGCTTAGCGACTTTCATGCCAGTCGCATTGGCAACGATCGCCTGCTCAAAGGAGATTTTGCTACCATCTGCAAAGCTCGTAACCATATGCGCCTGCTGTCCCCACTTCTTCGCAAACCCTTCTTGCGTGGTGGGATTACGGTACGGGTCTTGCAAGCCTTTGATGTTGCCACAGAGTAACGGCGTTAAACCAATGCTTTTGACAAAGCGGTAAAGATTTACTTCAACGCCCGGTTGATCGCCATCACAAGCGGAGAGAATCACGCCAGCACGATCGGCGTATACCTTAAGAATCGAGCCAATGGTGCCGTCCAGCTCGGCATTCATCAAAATGACGTGCTTCTTGTGCGCGATCGCCTCCAGGACAACTTCGGCACCGAATTCGATCGTGCCTGTCACTTCAATCAGTGCGTCAATGCCTTCAGCACGGCATAGCAACATGGCATCATCAGTGACTGCATACTTGCCCTGAGCAACGGAGGCTTCTAAATCAGCAACCGTGTTCACAACCTGAAACGATTCGATGCCCGCCTCAGTGTAGGCACGCTTTGCTCCATCTAAATTGCGGTTAAAAATCGCCACCAACTCCATCCCTGGAACCGAGTTTGCGATTTGGTTCGCAATGCCACGTCCCATAAAGCCAGCACCAATCATGCCAACCTTTACGGGTTTTCCCGCTTCTGCACGGGCTTTTAAGGCGGTATCAACAATAAACATCGGTAACTCCTAGAAAAACTTGTTCAAGCAAATGAATGACGCTGAATGCGAAAGAAAACTTAACTTTTACTACCGTGAAATGAATCGTTGATGGTAAATAGGTAGGTGAGATCAAAGGTAGGATGGGTTAGCGTTAGCGTAACCCATGCGGGTGTTGGGTTTCGTGCCTCAACCTAACCTACACAGGTCTTATATTTGATTAGTCCCACCTACTTACGTCTCAATTAATTTGAAATCGCTATGGATTCGCCTTGGTATCGACTGGCTCGTTTAAACCTGGGGCGTTGGACTCGAAGCTGAGGTCTGATTGAGAAGAATGCAGTAACAAATCAAGCAGCCCTTGAGCATATCCCAGTGAATAGCCGAGACCCCAAATCCACCAGGCAAAGCCTCCTCGACCTCGCCGGATTCTGAAGATACTCATGGGTAGTAACTTGACTCCACCCGGTAGATACTTCAGCATTCCAAGCAGATGGTTTCGGAAAATAGACCAATCCATCTTCATGCCGTAGCGCTGTTGGAGCAAAGGAAGTTCGGGTCCCCAGTTCTTACCCTGGCGATACAAAGCCTTGAGCGTATGGCGCAGACGGTAGTGGACTACGGCTTCAGGAACAAAATGTAGTTCTGTACCTGCCAATTGCACCTTCCACGAGTAATCCATATCCCAGGCGCAGATGAGAGATTCATCTAATTCCCCTATCGCCTCGTATAGCGATCGTCGCAGACCCATGTTGCAGCCAAAGGCGGTAGTGCTACACAAGTAATGATGCATTGTAGTGATGGATGAAGTACCAAATGGCACCAATGTGATTCGCTACTGATTTTGAGAAGGATAAGGTTTTGCGGACTAGCCGCGATACCCGTTGCCTCA
>JAESFZ010000309.1_pt1 | contig 25145 bp, 19 predicted proteins | sample 9269561 | NCBI WGS metagenome assembly JAESFZ01 (sample SAMN14515552, study PRJNA621657) | algae metagenome | isolation source: Tildeniella nuda ZEHNDER 1965/U140 and co-occurring heterotrophs from wet... | place: Switzerland: Stansstaad, Zurih | collected 1965-01-01
CGGGAACAGGCCTGCCAGGATGACGGCGACCGTCATCGCCTTGGGCCGTACGCGCAGCACTGCCCCTTCGCGGATCGCATCCAGCAGGTCGCCGGTACTTGTCTTGCCGTCGTCGACCCGGTCGTCCCAGGCGTGCTTGAGGTACAGCAGCATGATCACGCCGAACTCCGCGGATACGCCGGCCAACGCGATGAACCCGACCGCCCCCGCGACGGACAGGTTGTAGCTGAGCAGGTAAAGCAGCCAGATCCCGCCGACCAGCGCGAACGGCAGCGCAGCCATGATCAGCAGCGCTTCGTCGAAGCGCTTGAATGTCAGGTACAACAGCACGAAGATGATGAGCAGCGTGAACGGCACCACCACCTTCAGCTTGGCGGTGGCCCGCTCCAGGAACTCGAACTGGCCGGACCAGGAGACGGAGTAGCCCGGCGGCAGCTTCACATCTTTCGCGACCGCGCGCTGCATGTCCTGCACCGCCGAGCGCAGATCGCGCCCGCGGATGTCCACGTAGACCCAGCCCGACAGCCGTGCGTTCTCGCTGCGTAGCATCGGCGGCCCGTCGGCGACGCGAATCTCCGCAATGTCGGAGAGCACCAGCCGTGCCCCGCGCGCGGTGACGATCGGCAGGGTCCGCAACCGCTCCAGCGAATCGCGGATCTCGCGGGGGTAGCGCACGTTGATCGGAAAGCGCTGCAGGCCTTCCACTGTTTCGCCCACGTTCTCGCCGCCCACGGCCGAGGCAATGACCGACTGCACATCGGCGATGTTCATGCCGAAGCGCGCCGCCGCGTCGCGCTGGATGTTCACATCCACGTAGCGACCGCCGGTGAGGCGCTCGGCCAACGCGCTGGAGACACCCGGCACGCCCTTGAGCACGCGTTCGATCTCGCCCGTGATGCGGTCGATGGTGGCCAGGTCGGTGCCCGCCACCTTCACGCCCACCGGGCTCTTGATGCCGGTAGCCAGCATGTCGATGCGGTTGCGGATCGGCGGTACCCAGATGTTGGTGAGGCCCGGCACCTTGACGATGCGGTCGAGCTCCTCGACCAGTTTGTCCTGCGTCATGCCGGTGCGCCATTGCTCGCGCGGCTTGAACTGGATGGTCGTTTCGAACATCTCCATCGGCGCCGGATCGGTCGCCGACTCGGCGCGCCCAGCCTTGCCGTAAACGCTGGCCACCTCGGGAACCGTTTTGATCAGCCGGTCGGTCTGCTGCAGCAGTTCGCCGGCCTTGCCCGCCGACAGGCCCGGCAGCGCCGAAGGCATGTAGAGCAGGTCGCCCTCGTCCAGGCGCGGCATGAACTCCCCGCCGATGTGCTGCAGTGGCCATAGGCTCAGCACCAGCACGACCACGGCGCCCAACAGCGTGAGCTTGGGCCAGCGCAGCACCGCGTTCAGCAGCGGCCGGTAGACCGCGATCAGCAGCCGGTTGAGCGGGTTGGTCTTCTCGTCGGGGATCCTGCCGCGTATCAGGTAGCCCATCAGCACCGGGATCAGCGTCACCGCCAGCCCGGCGGCGGCCGCCATGGCGTAGGTCTTGGTGAAGGCGAGCGGAGAGAACATGCGTCCTTCCTGGGCTTGGAGCGTGAAGACTGGAACGAACGACAGCGTGATGATGAGCAGCGAGAAGAACAGGGCGGGCCCGACTTCGGCCGCCGAGTCGGCCACGACACGCCAGTGGCTCTCGCCGCGCAGGCTCTGGCCGGGGTGGTCGTGGTTCCACTTCTCGATGTGCTTGTGGGCGTTCTCGATCATCACCACCGCCGCATCGACCATCGCGCCAATGGCGATCGCAATGCCGCCCAGTGACATGATGTTGGCATTGACGCCCTGGTAGCGCATCACGATGAAGGCCGCCAGGATGCCGATCGGCAGCGAGACGATCGCGACAAAGGCGGAGCGCAGGTGGAACAGGAAGATGAAACACACGACCGCCACCACGAGAAATTCCTCGAGCAGCTTGAAGCCGAGGTTGCGCACCGCCCGCTCGATCAGGTTGGACCGGTCGTAGGTCGGCACGATCTCCACCCCCTTGGGCAGGCTGGCCTGCAGGGTCTGGAGCTTTTCTTTGACGGCGGTGATGGTCTCCAGCGCGTTCTTGCCCGAGCGCATCACGATCACGCCACCGACGGCTTCGCCTTCGCCGTCGAGCTCGCCGATGCCGCGGCGCATCTCCGGGCCGATCTGGATGCGGGCCACGTCGCCCAAGCGGACGGACACACCGGCATCGGTCGTCATCAAGGGGATCTTGCGGAAATCCTCCAGGCCCTGAAGGTAGCCCGAAGCCCGCACCATGTACTCGGCCTCGCCGAGCTCGAGCACCGAGCCGCCGGTTTCCTGGTTGGCTTTCTGGATGGCGTCGACGACCTGCGTGTGCGCAATCCGGTAGGCGGCCAGCTTGTCGGGATCGAGCACGACCTGGTACTGGCGCACCATGCCACCGATCGACGCGACCTCAGCGACGTTGGGTACGGTCTTCAGCTCGTACTTGAGGAACCAGTCTTGCAGGGCGCGCAGCTGCGAGGCGTCCTGCGTGCCGCCGCGGTCGACCAGCGCGTACTGGTAGATCCAGCCGACACCGGTGGCATCAGGCCCGAGCGAGGCCTTGGCACCGGCGGGCAGGCGCGACTGGACTTGGTTCAGGTACTCCAGCACCCGCGAGCGTGCCCAGTACAGGTCGGTCCCGTCCTCGAACAGCACGTAGACGAAGGAATCGCCGAAGAACGAATAGCCGCGCACCGTCTTCGCACCAGGCACCGACAGCATGGTGGTCGTGAGCGGATAGGTGATCTGGTTCTCGACGATGCGCGGCGCCTGGCCCGGGTAGGTGATGCGGATGATGACCTGGACGTCCGAGAGGTCGGGCAGGGCATCCAGCGGCGTACGCAGAACCGAGTGCACGCCCCAGGCGCTGAGCATCAGCGTGGCCAGTAGAACGAGGAAGCGGTTGGCAATGGACCAGCGGATGAGCCTGGCGATCATGGCTTGCCCCCTGGCTTGGCCGGTGTGGCGGGCGCGGTGCCGGGCGTGGCCGGCGTCACACGGGTGAGCTGCGGCAGGTCGTCCTTGTCGATGAAGAATTCGAAGCTCGCGCGATCACCAGCCCTCACGTTGCCCGGTGCACCGCCGGGTGGCAGCTTGAAGTCCATGGTCATCGCGCCCCACTTCATCGTCGGGATCGGTCCGTGTGAGAAGGTCATCGTGTCCGCGGTGATGCTTTCCACCTTGCCTTCGCCCACATGCCTGGGCGAGGCCGCACTCGTCGGAAGCGTTGACGTTGAGGGCGAAGCCGTCGCAGGTGCTGCGGCGCCCGCAGCTGGTACGGCGTTCAGCCGTGCCTCGACGCCCTTGAGACTCGCCTCCGAGTCGATCAGGAATTGCGAGGACACCACGACGCGCTGGCCGGCTTGAAGCCCGCGCTTGATCTCCGTCTGGCCGCCGCTTTCGATGCTGATTTCGACATCGACCGGTCGGAACCGTCCGTAGTCTTCTGCCAGCATGACGACCGTGCGCTTGCCGGTCTGGATGACCGCCTCGGTCGGAACCAGCAGCGCCTTCGGCGCCTGCGTGTCGGCGAACTGCATCGAGACGAACATGCCAGGCACCAGCCGGCCGGTCGGATTGGCCAGCTCCATGCGCGCCTTCAGGGTGCGGGTGGCCGGGTTGACGTCCGGCAGAATGGCCTGGACCTTTCCGTCGAATACCTCGCCGGGCGCGGCAGGTGATCGGGCTTGCACCTTGGCGCCCGGACGCACGAGCGCGGCCTGGCTCTCCGGGACTTCGGCGTTGGCCCAGACGGTGGACAGCCCGTTGATGCGGAACAAGGTCGCACCAGCCATCACCGTCATACCTTCGCGCACGGCCAGCTCCGTGACCACCCCGCCGATAGGCGCAACCAGCGTGATGCGAGGCTGGGTGCGGCCGCTGCGGGCTACGAGTTCGATCTGGCCGTCGCTCATGCCGACCTGGCGCATGCGCTGGCGGGCGCCGTCGACCAGTGGCTCCATCTGGATGCCGCGCATGCGCTGCACGGACAGGAATTCCTCCTGTGCCGCGATCCACTCGGGCACGTAGAGCTCGGCCAGGGCCTGGCCTTTCTTCACCGCGTCGAGCGTGGCACGCACATGGAGGCGCTCGACATAGCCCGTGGACCGCGCCTGCACGATGACCTGGTCGCGCTCGTTGAAGGCGATGCTGCCGACCGCGGCCACCTGCGGCGCGAGGATGCCTTCGGACACCGGCGCAGTTCGCACGCCGAGGTTCTGCTGGACGCGCGGGCTCACGGTCACGTTGTTCTGGTCGCCGCTGTCGCCACCGGCATAGACCGGGGACATCATCATGTCCATGAAGGGCGATTTGGCCGGCTTGTCGAACCGGTTGCCCGGCACCATCGGGTCGTGGTAGTAGAGGATCTTCTTGCCGTTGGCGGGGTCGGTGTCGCCGGCCTTCAGACCCGCCGCGATGTGGCGCCGGGTGGCGTCCTCCCCGGTTTCGTTGCGAGTTTCTGACGAAGCATCCGGAGCGCTCACTGTAGGCAGCGCCGCCGGTGCTGGCGCCATGTTTTTACCACGTTGCAGCCCGAAGTTGTATGCGCCAAAGGCGGCGGCGGCAAGGACCGCCGCAGCGATCAGCCCAAAGAAGAAGGGTTTGGCTTTCATTGTTGTGGCTCCGAGGCGTCCACGGTCGTTGTGGACGCGTTGCCAGCGAGTGCCGGGCGATCGACGGGAATCAAGAACTCAAGCTGGGCCCACAGCGCGGCGGTGTCCATCTCGAGGCGCAGGCGGTCCATGCGCGTGTCGATCTCCATGCGTCTGGCCTCAAGTGCTGCGCTCAGGTTGGCCACGCCGCCACGATAGGCGGCCAGTACCGCACGGATGCGATCGGCCGCCAGCGGGATCAGGATGCTGTCGTACTGCGCGAGGCGATTGCGGTTGCTTTGCCATTGCTGCAACAGGGAGAGCGCTTCTGCGGTGCTTTCGCGGGTGATCTCTTCTCGCTGGGCGCGCATCTGCTCGACCGTCGCGAGCTTGGCCGCGAGCTCCCGGTCCTGGCGATTCCTCTGGTCGAGCTGCAGCGGGATCGACACGTTGAGCGACACCATGTTCGAGTAGGCCGGGCCGCGCTGGCTGTACATCAGCTCGACGGTCCAATCAGAGTGCTTGTTGCTCTGCGCGATGTCGGCTTCGGCGCGTGCCACGGCTTCCTGCCTTGCCATCAACGCAATTTGCGGATGCGCTTGGATCTGGGCCTCCAACTGGTCGGCATCGAGCCGAACAGTGCCCAGTTCGGGGAGCTTCCCCGACGGTTGGATTGGGCCGGGGCCGATCCAGCGCGTCAGGCGCGTCTGGGCCGTGGCAATCTGGCGATCTTGCTGGAGGATGCGGTCGTCCAGTTGCGCCAGGGCCGAACGGGCCGCGAAGACGTCGGCCTGCGTGCCCCGGCTACCCCGGTAGGCCGCGTCCGCGCCTTCGACCTGCAGCGTCAATTCCGCGCGCTGCGACTGCAGCAGGTCGCGCATGCGCATCTGGAAGGAACGCGCGAGCCAGGCCATGGCGGTGTCACGCCGCAAATTGGTCAAGGCCACCACGCGGGCGGCTTCGGCCGCTTCGGCCTCCCGGTTGAAGCGCGCAGAGCGCGCAGAGCGCTTGTCCGCGCGGGTGAACTCCTGCATCAGGCCGATCGAGCGCATCGTCATGAAGTCGCGCGTGACGCTGAAACGGTCGCTGCCGTTGACCGGCAAGTTGCTGATGCCCCCTTTCAGCACCGGATCGGGCAGTTGCCCGGCGGCAACGGCCATGTCGCGCGCGGCGCCCCCGGCCGCGTCCTGGGCGACGAGTTGGCGCGAACGCTCTTCGGCAAGCCGCAAGGCCGCATCGAGGGTGAGCGCCTGCGGGGTCTGTTGCGCTTGGGCGCCGAGGCTGAGGGTGCCGGCGCATAGCGCTATTGCGACGGCCCAGTGGCGGGGCCAGCGTCGTGCGGTCGACTTGGCGGGAAAAGAAACTGTGAACATGAGATCTCCTGACGACAAACCCCGGGGGGGCGATGTCGGGCCGCTGCGCGCCACCAGGAGAACCGGTGAGAACAGCAAGCCACGACCGAAGCGCCGTCCGGCTCGAAGGAGCCGTCAGCGCAACGTCGATCTGTGGATCAAGTTCGGGAGACGCAGTGAAGGATGGCGTGCGGGGGCGATGCCGCAACCAGTGCACTCAAGGAAGTCGCCGCAGGGCGTGGGGACTGTGTCGCCTCGGGTGCCCAGGGGGTCAGGAGAAGCGGCGCTAGCAACGCGACGGGGATGGTCAGCGTGGATGCATGGTCGCTTTGCTGGCCGAACTTGCAGTGCTCGGCGCATAGGTTGGCAGACCCTGCATCTGCCATGCTGGCCATGTCGCCGCAAGGGGGGGCCTGCGTGGCGGTGTCAACGCTTGCATCGACAAATGGGACCGTGCTGCCGGCCATCTCCATGGAAGCAGAGCCCGAGCCCATGGCGCCCAGGGACAGCGCTGGGCACGCGTAGGCGGCAATCGCCAATTGCGCAAACAGCAGCACACCGATCAAGCCGCGGGCGATCAGCTGCACCAGGCGGCGTGTCATGACCACATCCTGGACAAGGCCGCCCAAAGCACATCGGTAGCGCGAGGGGCGCTACGACCGTGCTTGGCATGGATGGCTGTAGGGGCCATGAAAGATGCGTAAAACGCTTTGACGGATTCGGTGCGTGTGGGGTGGCTGCACGAATTCTAGTTCTAGTCGTTGAAGAACGGCCGCAGATGGCGGCAATACGCGGGACTTTTGACATTGCGCGCTACTGGGCCGCGCGCAACCCCATCATCGGCTGATGGTTGGAACCGCCCCCGCCCCCTGTCGCGTGGTGCAGACGACTGGAACGAAGACTAGACCGCCTGATGCACCGTTTCATTTAGAATTCGCCGAATGCACCGGGTTCGCCTGTTCGTCCTTTGGATCATGATGGTTGCCGTGCCCTTCCAGGGGTACGCAGCGGCAGCCATGGTTTTTTGCGGACCCGGACACGCTGGTGCAAGTGCAGAAATGTCCGCCGAGCTGCCCGCGGCGCGCGACGTTGTCCAACATCCACATCTGGACGGGCATGCGGACCAGCACCACGAGATCGAACAGGACGCCAAGCAACCTGTCAAGGACAGCCCCGCCACGTTTGCAAGCGCGGAACCTGACGCGATGCACAAGTGCGGCATTTGCGGCGCGTGCCATGCTACGGCTTTGATCGGTACGTTGGAACTGTCCGTCTTCTGCGATCTTCCCCGCGCCGACCTGGCGGAGCCCGCCATCACGATGGTCACGCTCGCGCCCCGCGTTCTCGACAAACCTCCTCGCGCGTAACGCGTTCGTGCGCCTGTGACCTACGTCACGGGTCGCAGCGAACGCTCATGTATCGCCTGCGTCATGCCTCTGAAGGCAGTTCTGACGCATTTCGTTCATGAACTTGCGAGGACTCCATGTTCCATTCATCGCTGGCCCGTTGGCTGGCTGCTTTTCCTGCCATTGCAGCGCTGGCTGCCGTGGCCCAGCCTGCGCCCGCGCCGGGCCCCGTAGCTGCGACGGCACCGCCGCCAACCCTGATCTATAAATCCGCGCTTGAGGGCTATCGCCCCTTTGCGGACGAAAAGCCCATTCCCTGGAAAGAGGCCAACGAGACGGTCCACCGCCGCGGTGGCTGGCAGGCCTACGCCAAGGAGGCATCGGAGGGAACGGGCGCGGCACGAGCCGAATCGCCCAAGGGCGCAGCCGCTGCACCGCCTGCACAGTCAGGCCACTCGATGCCTATGCCTGCCAAGAAGGAGAAGCCATGAAGCGCGCTTTGCGTTTGACGGCCATTGCCGCTGCTGCCGCTTTCCTGGCGGGCTGCGCGTCGGTCGGTATCGACGACGCCTTGAAGGACACGAACACCAGTGGGCAGCAGTTCACTGGCGGCAAGCTCGAACTCAGCCGCACTCAGGAGCAGCGTGACCGCCGCGCCGCGCTGGCGCAGGAACTGCTGGCCAAGCCGCTGTCGCAGAACGACGCAGTGCAGCTCGCGTTGACCAACAGCCCATCGGTCCAGGCCCTGATCGCTCAAAGCTGGGGCGACATTGCTGCGTCGAACCAGACCAGCCGGCTGCCCAACCCGATCTTCACCTTCGAGCGCATGCGCCTGAACAGCGAACTCGAGCTTGGTCGGCTGCTGTCCTTCGGGCTCGTGGACCTCATCCTGCTGCCGCAGCGCCTTTCCATCTCGCGAAGCCAGGCGCATCAGGCCAAGGTGCAGCTCACCGGTGCCGTCGTCGATCAGGTCACGCAGGTCCGACAGTCCTGGGTGCGTGCCGTCGCCGCACAGCAATCGCTGCAGTACGCGGAGCAGGTCAACAAGTCGGCCCAGGCCAGTGCCGAACTCGCACGCAGGATGCAAATGATCGGCAACTTCAGCAAGCTCCAGCGCGCACGCCAGCAGGTCTTCTATGCCGATGCAACGACGCAGTTGGCTTCGGCGCAGCACGCCACCACGGCCGCGCGCGAGGAATTGGTGCGTGTCCTGGGCCTGGACGATGCCCAGGCCGCCAAGCTGACCTTGCCTGAACGCCTGCCCGACCTGCCGAAGGCACCGCGCGAAGGAAATGAAGTCGCAGCCACCGCGACCGAGCAGCGTCTCGATGTCCAGATCGCGCGCGCCCAGCTGGACGTGGCTGGCAAATCACAAGGCATTAACCTGCTGTCGACCTTCACCGACGTCGAAGTGGGTGGTCGTCGCGACACGGTATTCGACAACGCGCAGGGCACCAAGAGCGCGCGGCGCGGCTTTGAACTCGACATTCGGTTGCCGCTGTTCGACTGGGGATCGGCGCAGCGCGATATGTTGAATGCGCAGTCTCTGGCCGCGGCCAACCGCTACGACGCCACCGTGCGCGGCGCCTCTTCGCAGTTGCGCGAAGGCTACTCGGCCTACCGCACGGCCTATGACATCGCGCGGCACTACCGCGACGAGATCGTGCCGCTGCGCCAGTCCATGGCCGACGAGAACGTGCTTCGCTACAACGGCATGCTGATCGGCGTCTTCGAACTGCTCGCCGAAGCGCGCGACCAGATCTCCAGCGTGACGAACGCCATCAATGCCCAGCAACAGTTCTGGCTGGCCGATGCTGCGTTGGCGGCTTCTGTGATGGGCAAGCCCACGTCCGTGGGTGCCTCGATGGCCGGTTCAGGTGGCGCAGGCGCCTCCGCTGGCGCAGCCCACTGAGCTCACAACCGATTGAATCAACATGACAAACAGACGCAATTTTCTGAGTGGCGCCGGTGCCATCACGGGCGCCCTCGCGGCCGCGAGCGTGAGCAAGGTGGCGATGGCCGCGCTGCCCGAGCCCGTGCTTCAGACCACGCCCAACACCATGCCGCCGCTGATGCCCGCGAGCGGGCGCCCCTACAACCCCGTGGTCACGCTCAACGGCTGGACCTTGCCTTGGCGCATGCGCGATGGCGTCAAGGAATTCCATCTCGTGGCCGAACCCGTGGTGCGTGAGATGGCGCCCGGCTTCAAGGCCAACCTGTGGGGCTACAACGGCCAGTCGCCTGGACCCACCATCGAAGTGGTGGAAGGCGATCGGGTTCGGATCTTCGTGACCAACAAGTTGCCCGAGCACACCAGCGTCCACTGGCATGGGCAGCGGCTGCCCAACGGCATGGACGGGGTGGTGGGCCTGAACCAGCCGCCCATCCGGCCCGGCAAGACCTTCGTCTACGAGTTCGTCGCGCGCCGGCCCGGCACCTTCATGTACCACCCGCATGCAGACGAGATGACGCAGATGGCCATGGGCATGATGGGCTTCTGGGTGACCCATCCCAAAGCCGAGCATCCGCTGATCGAGAAGGTCGACCGCGACTTCGTGTTCCTGCTCAATGCCTACGACGTAGAGCCCGGCAGCGCCACGCCCAAGATCATGACGATGCTGGACTTCAACCTGTGGTCCTGGAACAGCCGGATCTTCCCCGGCATCGATTCGCTCAACGTCGGGCTCAACGACAAGGTGCGCATTCGCATCGGCAACCTGACGATGACGAACCATCCGATGCACCTGCACGGACACGAGTTTCTCGTCACAGGGACCGACGGTGGACCGACGCCCAAGTCTTCGCGTCAGTACGAGGTGACCGCCGACGTGGCGGTTGGCCAAATGCGCCAGATTGAATTCCTCGCCGATGAGGAAGGAGACTGGGCCTTCCACTGCCACAAGAGCCATCACACGATGAACGCCATGGGTCACGACGTACCCACCATGATCGGACTGGACCACAAGGACGTGGCCAACCAAATCAAAAAACTGGTGCCCGACTACATGGTCATGGGCGAGCGTGGAATGGCTGACATGGCCGAAATGGAAATGCCGATTCCAGACAACACCGCGCGAATGATGACCGGCGAAGGTCCGTTCGGTTCGGTCGAGATGGGCGGCATGTTCAGCGTCGTCAAGGTGCGCAAAGGACAGAAGGCCGGTGACTACTCCAATCCCGGCTGGTTCAAGCATCCCGCTGGCACTGTGGCCTACGAGTTCGATGGTGCGGCGCCCGAGACCTCGCGCCACGGCGGCGCGGGCGCAGCTGCGATGCCCGCCCAGAACATGCCCGCCAGAAACATTGAAGTCCAGATTCGCAAACCCACCGGTGGTCATTCCAACCACTGATCTTTTCTCCGTTCCCGTCCAACTCTCAAAGGAAACACATGCAACACACTCTCCGCAGCACCGCACTCGCTGCCTTGATGGCACTGGCTGCAGCAGGCGCTTTCGCATCGGGCACGCATGCCGGCGGCCATGGTCACGATGCCGACGAGGCGATCGGCAAGCCCGGCGTCGCTGCCAAGGCCACGCGTACCATCAACGTGGACATGACGGACAGCATGCGCTTCACGCCTGCCGACATCACAGTCAAGCAGGGCGAGACCGTGCGCTTTGTGATCAAGAACTCGGGGCAGATCAAGCACGAACTCGTGCTCGGCACCGAGAAGGAGCTCAAGGAGCATTACGAGGTCATGAAGAAGAACCCCGAGATGGAGCATGCCGATCCAAACATGGTGACCTTGGCCGGCGGCAAGACCGGCGAGATCGTCTGGCAGTTCACAAAGGCCGGCAAGGTTGACTTTGGCTGCCTGCAACCAGGCCACTACGACGCCGGGATGAAGGGCGCCGTGAAGGTGACCAAGACTGGGAAGTAAGTGCGCTGCTCCCGCTGCAGGCCTTCACCGGGATGCGGCGGGACTGCAAATTCATTCATGTCCAAGGAGAATTTCATGTCGAACATTCGCATCGCACTACTAGCATTCGTTGCCGCCTTCTCGTTTGCTGGCGCGGCCAGCGCGCAATCCTCCAAATCGATGTCGGACATGCCAGGCATGTCCGATAAGGCGCCGGCAGCCAGCGGCTCGGATGCCGCCGCGGCCTCGGAGCTTGCCGAAGGCGAGGTCCGCAAGGTGGACAAGGACAACAAGAAGCTCACGATCAAGCACGGTCCGCTGAGGAATCTGGAGATGCCCGGCATGACCATGGTGTTCGGCGTCATGGACGACGCCATGCTCGACAAGGTCGAGACGGGGGCCAAGGTCCGCTTCCTGGCGGAAAAGATCGACGGGAAGATCGTGGTCACCAAGATCGAAGCGGCCCGCTGATCTCGACAAGAACTTCGTAGGCAGCAGTGCAGTAGTCTCCATGCAAGAGTTCGAGATCCTGTCGATGTCCTGCGGCGGCTGCGCGAACCGGGTGGTTCAAGCGGTCAAGAACCTCGATGCGCAAGCGAGGATCGAGATCGACATGCCAACCCGGACGGTGCGCATCGAAACCACGGAGGACCGCGCATCCGCCGCTGCAGCCTTGGCGCAAGCGGGGTATCGGCCGACGTAACTGCCCCGGTGAAGTACTGCGGGCCGGAGATGGGTCTCCAGCCCGCCATCTCTTTATTTCCTGTCGGAGATTTCGAATGAACGACACGCCCGCCAGACAAACAGAACATCAGCATGATCGCCATGCTTCGCATGGGCACTCCCCAGCGGCGAGCTCGACCGATGTGCTCGAAGGATCGCTGAAAGATCCAGTCTGCGGGATGAAGGTGAGCGCGCAATCGCCTCACGTTTTGCAGCGTGAGGGCAAGTCGGTCTATTTCTGCAGCGCAGGGTGCAAGGCGAAATTCGAGGCTGATCCGGCGAGTTACGCAAAGGCCGCCTCCGAGCCTGATGCGTCATCGGTCCCAGAAATCGAGCCCACCGCGCAGGCGGATGCCGCCGGCACGATCTACACCTGCCCCATGCACCCGGAGGTCCGGCAGGACCATCCGGGCAACTGCCCCAAGTGCGGCATGACGCTGGAACCCGAGATGCCGACGCTCGGCGAGGGCGAAGACCCCGAGCTGAACGACTTCAAGCGGCGCTTCATCTGGACGTTGCCGCTTACCGTTGTCGTCACCGTGCTCGCCATGGCTGGCCACCGCCTGCAGTGGTTCGAGATAGGCACGCAGAGCTGGATCGAGCTTGTGCTCAGCGTGCCGATCGTGCTGTGGGCCGGCTGGCCATTCCTCGAGCGTGCGGTGCAGTCCGTCGCGAACCGCAGCCCGAACATGTGGACCTTGATCGGCCTGGGCACGGCCGCCGCCTTCGCCTACAGCGTGGTCGCCACAGTGGCGCCCGGCGTGTTTCCCGCGTCGTTCGTATCGATGGGGCGTGTCTCGGTCTACTTCGAAGCGGCCGCGGTGATCATTTCGCTCACCTTGCTGGGGCAGATCCTCGAACTCAAGGCACGTTCGCAAACCTCCGCGGCCATCAAGTCGTTGCTGGGTCTAGCGCCCAAGACGGCACGCCGGATCGGTGCCGACGGCACCGAAGAAGACGTGCCCATCGGCCATGTGCATGTTGGCGACAAGCTGCGCGTCAGGCCGGGGGAAAAAGTGCCCGTGGACGGGGTGGTGATCGAAGGCACCAGCGCCGTCGACGAGTCGATGCTCACCGGGGAGCCGTTGCCCGTGACCAAGCGCGTCGGGGACAAGCTCATTGGCGCGACGCTGAACACCAACGGCGCACTGGTCATGCAGTCGGAAAAGGTCGGCTCGCAAACCGTGCTCGCGAGCATCGTGCAGATGGTTGCGCAGGCCCAGCGCTCCAGGGCGCCGATGCAGCGCATGGCCGACCACGTGGCCGGCTACTTCGTCATGACCGTCATTGGCATCGCGGTGCTGACGTTCTTCGCCTGGGGATTCTTCGGGCCGCAACCCAGCTGGGTTTACGGCCTCATAAATGCCGTGGCGGTGCTCATCATCGCCTGCCCCTGTGCACTCGGCCTCGCGACGCCGATGTCGATCATGGTGGCGACGGGCAAGGCGGCCATGCAGGGCGTGCTGTTCCGCGATGCTGCGGCGATCGAGAACTTCCGCAAGGTCGATGCGCTCATCGTCGACAAGACCGGCACACTGACAGAAGGCAGGCCGCAGTTCGAGCGCGCGGTGCCTGCGCCAGACTTCACCGAAGACGAGGTGCTGCGCCTCGCGGCCAGCCTGGACCAGGGCAGCGAACACCCGCTGGCCGACGCCATCGTGCGGGCGGCGCGCGAGCGCAACCTGGCGCTGGACACACCGGAGGTTTTCGAATCCAGTAGCGGCATCGGCGTGAGCGGCGCCGTGGCCGGCAGGAAGCTGGCGCTCGGCAACACGGCGCTCATGGAACAGCTGCGCGTACGGGTCGACGACCTCAAGCCGCAAGCCGAAGGCCTGCGGGCCGAGGGCGCGAGTGTCATGTTCTTGGCGGTGGACGGCCAGCCAGCCGGCCTGCTCGCGGTGTCGGACCCCATCAAGCCCACCACCCTGGAGGCGCTGGCCGCGCTCAAGGCATCAGGCCTGCGCGTCATCATGGCCACGGGCGACGGACTGACCACGGCCCGGACCGTCGCCGCGAAGCTGGGCATCGATGAGGTGCACGGCGAAGTCAAGCCCGCAGACAAGCTAGCGCTGGTCGACAAGCTGCAGCGCGAAGGCCGCATCGTCGCGATGGCCGGCGACGGCATCAACGACGCCCCCGCGCTGGCCAAGGCCGACGTCGGCGTGGCGATGGGCACCGGCACCGATGTCGCGATGAACAGCGCCCAGGTGACGCTGGTCAAGGGCGACCTGCGAGGCATTGCGCAGGCACGTGTCATCTCCGAACAGACGATCGCCAACATGAAGCAGAACCTCGGCTTCGCCTTCCTCTACAACGCCCTCGGCGTACCACTCGCTGCGGGTGTGCTGTTTCCGTTCACGGGATGGCTGCTGTCGCCGATGATCGCGGCGCTGGCGATGAGCCTGAGCTCGGCCTCGGTCATCACCAACGCCTTGCGCTTACGTGGAGCCAAGAGCGACGTGCAGGCGTCCCACACCGGCGAATGATCGATCTAGGGGTGTGCGGCCCAGGCGGCTTCGCTCCGTGCGAGAGATGTCCTATTAAATCTAAGTTGCTCGAGCAGAATTTGCTGGACATCTGCCAGGAGAACGTCCAACAGCAATAGTGGGCGGTTGCAGAGCACTTGCTGTGCGCCATCGACGCGTGCGCCCATACGAACCCGGCACTTTCCACGTCGTACGCCACGTTCGCCCCAAGGTCGCTTGCGCCACCTGTAACACGATCACGCAGGCACCAGCGCCGAGCCGCCCTATCGACCGTTGCATGCCGGCACCGGCCTGCTCGCACAGGTACTGGTGAGCAAGCACGGTCCTGGTGTTACGCAACGGCACGAGTGCGCAGGACAGCACAACAACTTGAGCAATGCGCATGGACCAGGGCTCGCTACAACAGTTACGTCAGCGAGGTGAGGGGGCGCCCTCTGCTCGCTCCCTCTGCGGAGAGAATACGTTCATGCGTCTATTCAGATAATCTTTCTTATCACAACAGGCTCTTTGCTTGATTAAACTGGCGCGATGAGAACGCACCAGGTCACAAGGATTGAAGCTGGCTCGGCACGAGCCGGCTCTCCGATCGGATTCCCGGGGCAAGCTTCCCTGGCTGCATTGCGTGCCTGGTATGCGGGCCTGAATGCTCGCGCCTGCGTCGCTCAGTACCTCGGCCATGACAAGGCGAACGGCCAGTCCTCGCGAGCGATGTTGAGCGCGATTCGCAAGCAACTGGCCGCGTTTTCCCGAGCACGTCATCGCGAGGACTTGGCCGCGCTGCTGGAGCATCCGGCCGCCGAGCGGCTGCAGCGCGCTCGCGACGTTCTGCAAGGCATCGAAACGGTGCGCCTTCTACCAACACCGGCGCCACTGGTGACCGATGGTGTGGACGACTGGCTGCCAATGCGGGCGGCTCGGGCGCTCAAAGCTCATGGCATCAAGACCTTGGCCGACCTGACAGTGCGGGTGCCGCGCCGGCGTCGCTGGTGGGCTGCAGTCCCGGGCCTTGGCGCCACCAGCGCCCGGCAAGTTGAGGCATTCTTCGCGGCTCACCCGGAATTGACTGAGCGGGCACGGGCGCTGGTCCCCGTCGCTGCGCAGCATGACGTGGTTCCTTGGGAACGGCTCTACGTTCCACAGGATGTCGACGGCTCGCAAGGAACCTTCCGGGCACCAGCGGCCACCAGCACGCTGAGCGCGGGCAACGACTACGAGGCGGTGCATGCGTGGCTCGGATTGCACGAGTCGGCCGCAACTCAGCGTGCCTACCGCAAGGAGGCCGAACGGCTGATCCTCTGGGCTGTGCTCGAGCGCGGCCGGGCGTTGACCTCACTCACCACGGAAGACGCGATCGCGTATCGCGCGTTCCTGCGGCACCCCACGCCATCCCGGCGCTGGGTGGGGCCGGCGCGGCCGCGCACGGCCAACGACTGGAAGCCCTTCACGGGTGGCCTTGCCCCGCGTTCCGTCGCCTATGCCTTGTCGGTGGTGGGTGCGATGTTCCGCTGGCTGATCCAGCAACGCTACACCTTGGCCAACCCCTTCGCTGGCATCAAGGTGCGGGGGGCGTCGCGCTCGGAATCGACCGCTGTCACACGGGTCTTCAGCGATGGCGAATGGTCATTGATCCAGGCCGTGGCCGAGGGATTGGAATGGGGCCATCAGTGGGAAGTTCCGGCAGCGCAACGCCTTCGCTTCGTGCTCGAATTTGCATATGCCACTGGCCTGCGGATCAGCGAGCTGGTGTCGGCCACGCTAGGGCAGATCGAGGTCGACGGCCATGGCGACCAATGCTGCATTTGGTCGGCAAGGGCGGGAAGGCGGGCAAGGTGGCCCTGCCAGCGATGGCACGCGCGGTGCTCGATCACTATCTCATGCACCGCCAATTGCCGATCACGCCCACGAAATGGGACCCACGTACGCCATTGATCGGCAGCATAAGGCCGGACAGCGCGGCCAGCATCACGACCGCCAGGCTGTGGAGCATCTTGCGGCGCTTCTTCCTAAAGGTCGCCGAAGTGATCGAAGCCGACAGCCCGATGACCGCTGACAAGCTACGACGCGCCAGCCCGCACTGGATGCGCCACACGCACGCGACGCACGCGCTGGCGCGCGGTGCGGAACTGACCACCGTGCGGGACAACCTGCGGCACGCCTCGATCCAGACCACCTCGATCTACCTGCATGGCGATGAGGTGAAGCGGGCGCGGCAGATGGATGCAGCGTTCGCGGGACGCGACCGGCGTTCATGACCCCGCAGCGGCCTTGCGCAATGCACAAAGCTCGATCCGCGCGGATTCGCGGATCTGCTCCCGATCAAGCTCCGGCACGGACGGATCGAACATGCCTGCGAAGACACTATCGAGCCAAGGGTCACGGGTGCTGAAACATTCGACTGCATAGTCGAGCCAGCTGGCGTAGCCGGGGGGTGGGGGCAAAGGCTTGTCGATCATGAAGGTAGTTCTCCTGATAGAGGCATCGGCGCCGACGCGCTGCGGACCGCGTCAGCTTGCCAGCGCCAAAGCCGATGCGCAAGAACCCCGCACCACTACCGGTTGCGTGCTTAATTTTCGAGCACCATCATTTCAGCTGCAGATTTTTGCGGTCGGACTCATCAGACCCAAACAAAATCAACAGCTTAGCCCTCGATTGCGCGCCGCTCAATTTTTGGGCAAGTCATTTCAGCTGCGGATTTTTGCGGTCGGCCCTTCCTGCCGCGCATCAGCCAGCAGCCTGACGACGGCGCGTAACCCGGTCCAGCAGAGCATCTGCGTAGGGCGTGACCGTGAAGTCCATGGTTCCGCGGAAGTTGATACCGCTGAAGTGGACCGGCCCCATGTGCGCCAGCCAGTCGTCGTCGATCGGGTGCTTGTCTTTTGCAAACCGGTCAACCACCTCCTGCATCCTGTGCGTGTTCCAGGCGATCACAACGTTTGTCAGCAACGCGTGGCAACCGCTGATGGCGGCCATTTCGTCCTCACGGCGGCCACGGCTTGGCGCGATCCGACCGAAGTAGATAGAGCGCTGGAGCTGGTGTACCGACTCGCCGCGGTTGAGCAAGGTGTGGATTTCGCGGCGGAAGCTCTCGTTGGCGAAGTAGTCGCACAGGAAGACCGTGCGCAACAGCCGGCCCAGGCTGTCCAAGGCCTTGAAGACCGGCGAGCCAGAAGCATTGGATCCGAGCCGTTCCAGTAGATCCTTTGGGGAGACACGCCCGGTGTGGATCGACGCAATCACCCGCATCGCCTGATCCCAGCCTTCGAGGATCGACTTCTCAGTCACGATTTTCACATTGAGGCGCTCCATGTTCTCGGGCAGTTCCATTCCGTGCAGCAACATCAACTTGCGCTCGGAGAGGTTGCGCAACTGCGGGCACAAATCGAAGCCGCACAGCTTCGCCGTGGCCATGGCTACGTTGGTGTAGCCGTGGGTGTCCACCGCCAGCCAGGCCAGACGCCGATCAGTTGGTTGCTTTGTGTTGTACCAATGGGCGCCGTGCACCGCTGCGGCGGCCTGGCGGGTGTTGAGCACGATCGGCTGGTCGTAGAAGACGCCGTACGAGTTGAGCACGTGGGTGTAGAGGCCCACTGCAAAAGTGCGTCGCCAGGGATCGACGCGGGCGTTGAAGAGGCGGTTGCTCGCGTCCAGAGCCATCATGTCGGAGGAGCCTTTATCGCCTTTGCCCCAGAGCGCGGCGATCGCGTGCTCCATCTGGAAGACCAGCACCCGCTCGCTGGCCTGTCGCACCCGTTCAGCGTTTTCCAACGTCCGCATTGCAGCGGCGATGTGCGACACCTCAACGCCAGGGATCATGGCTGCGACGCCGGCGGCGTCGTTCTCGGTGCCCATCGCGAAAATGCCACCGTACAGCGCGATCAGCTCCGATACGGTCTTGGCCCTGCGCCCGAGCAACGCCTCGCTGAAGTTGCTCTTGGCGTCGACCTCGATGACGATGTTCTCGATCCGCTCCTGACCGATGATCTTGAAGATGGCATCACGGCTGCGCGTCACCTGAAGATCGATGTCTTGTGGTGACAGGCGGGGCAGGCTGACGTTGCGCTCCTGGTTGATCTCAAGCTTGCCAGCCTTGAGCGCTTCCGATACCGCCTGCAGGCCACTGTCGACGTTGTGGCGCACGCGTTTGAGGTACAGCTTCGGGTCGGAGAACAGCCCCATCGCGCCGATGAGTTTTTTGCGATCGCGTTCCCACTCGTCGTGGGGGATCAGGAAGTCCTCGCGGTTGCGGTGCTTCCAGCTGTGATCGATCCAGAGAGTTCCGCCGCGCAGCCCTTTGTGGATGGCCATCGCAGTCGATGCCTGCAGCGCACCGAGTGCGCGCTTGCGGTCGGGCCCGTTGATCAGGTCGTGCCAGACCTTGGAGGTGATGGATGCGTCGAAGCCCTCTGGAAGTTCTCTGGCCCCTTGCTGCTGGACGTCGCGCAAGGCTTGGGCCTGGGCCAGTGCGTCATCACCATCAGGTCCCATGATGGCGATGCCGTTGAAAGCTTGAAGCACAGCGCCCATTGCCAGCCGCTCGCCGGCCAGGTAGTCACGCACGACCGCAGAGCCGGAGAGGCTGTTCGATGGCGCATCCTCCGGGTACATGGCCTGCAGAGCCTCGACCTTGTGGCGGTCGGTCGTGTTCTTGGAATGCAATAGCGCGCGCACCTGCGTCTCGCGCTGCGCATACTCGGTTGCCGACTTTGCGCGTGTCGACTGCACGCGATTTCGTCCATGCCCGATCATCCGATTGATCTGGCGGCCGCCGATATAGAACAGGTTGTCGGTGAACTCGAGCAGCGTGGCCCTCAGGAAGCATGAGAGTTCGAGGGCCTGCGTGTTCTCGGCGAGCAGACGCGTCGCGCTCGGTGGCCTATGTATCACGGCGCGGGCATAGGCGCGAATGCGGTCACCACCGATGGCGGAGATATCCCAGTCGTGCACGCCAAGCGCTTTCAGGTAGGTGATCTTCTGACTGGCTTCCTTGAGCGACTTCAGGCCGTGCTTGCCGGGCGCTTCCTTCAACCATTCAAGGATGGTCCCGCCGTTGCGACCCTTGCGTGCGCCGAAGACGGCGGAAATGGCGTTGCGCAGTTGCGGAACCGGAATCTTGGTGTGCACAACCTCGATGGCCACTGCAACTTCGGCTTCGGAGGCCTTGTGTGTGATGCTGCGAACGACCCGCTCGCTGGGAATGAGGAGGTGATGCTCAAGCAGCCACACCTCGGCGCGTTTGCGCAGATCGTCAGCGGTGATGGTGGTGGCTAAAATCGCCCTGAGAGCAGCCTCCAGTTCGTCGAGGTCCTTCTGCGCCGGGTCTCGCAGGCCCGCATGTTCAAGGACCCATTTCCGGTGCTCAGTGAGGGTGGCGGCGCGCTGATAGAGAGATCGGAGGGTCGCGATCTGGCGCTCGTTGATGTCGAGCTCGGCGCACAGGTACTTCAGGACGATGTAGGGGACGGCGGTGAGCTTCTCGAGCGATCGACCGGAAGCCCGCAGGAAAACAAGAAGCACGGCAGGGCCAAGCGCGCGATCCTTGTATTTCTCTTTGATCGCTTTGACGTCGTCGGTAGAAAGACGAAAGCAAAGGCCGACATCGATGTCCGTGAGGTTCTTTGGGAATGCAGTCGTACCGACGAAGCGCTGATGAAAGCCTGACATGGCCCCTCCCGAGTGGCCGAGGGAATTGGCCGGCGGGCGGTCATGGGGTCAAGTGTCCACGTGCGCCTGGATGTGATGGGGTTTACCCTCGGACTCCGCAGTAAATCCAGGCATCGAAAACGAGATCACCCCTCCGTGGATGATTTACCCCCCTGCTTTGAATGCTTGCGCGTGGGTTGCTGTGCGAGAGCGGTTTTGAGCGAGATACGAAGAGGGCGCGCAAGCGCGAGTTCCTGGACGAGATGGGCCTGTGGTGCCGTGTGCCGAGAGCTGATCTCGTTGATCGCCCGATCGCGCCGATACCCGGCGCCAAAGGCGGGCGCACGCCGTTTTCCATTGAGACCTTGCTGCGTATTCATTCCATCCAGTAGTGGTTCCACCTTTCGGACCCGGCTATGGAAGAGGCGAGGTATGACATGGCGCTGTTCCAGGAGTTCTTGGGTACGGATGCGGGCGAAGACAGCTTGCCCGACGAGAGCACCATTCTTCGGTTCCGTAACCTGCTCGAAGCCCCAAACCTGAGTTTGTAGATCCTGGCCACCGGCATTGCCACGCTGATGACCAGCGGACTCCAGCTCAAAAGCGGCACCATGGTCGATGCTACGCTGATCGAAGCGCCGAGGTCGGCCAAGAACAACCGTGGCGACCGTTATCCCGAGATGCACCAGACAAATAAGGGCGACCAGTGGTACGTCAGGATGAAGGGCACATTGGGGTCGACGCGAACTCGGGTTTTGTGCACAGCTTGGTGTGTACAGCGGCCAACCACGCCCAAGGACAAGCGGAGCAGGTCAAGGCGCGCATCCGGTCCAAGGTCGAACCCTGTTCCCGGCACTGAGGCGCCGGTTCGGGCACGTGAAGGTGCGCTATCGCGGGCTGCTCAAGAACACGGCGCAGCTACACATGCTGTTTGCGCTGTCTATGGATAGTGCCTCTGCATGCTGCTACAAGGTCGCCCGTCGCGGCGAAATCGTCCAGCAACCCACCTATGGCAGACCAATGCTGCCGTCATCTGAAATCGCGCATGACAACTCCCGCGCCTGCAGGTGTTGTGCAGACTTTCCCTACTGACCACGGAGTGGCGAAATTACCTTCATCGCAACTAGCAAGGACTGCGAGCCAACGGCTTACCGCCAACGCCTGAGGGCGCGCTGGAAGAAGAGGCTATTGGGTATCTGAAGCAGGGCCCCTCCGCTATCTGGGGTGGCGTCCTGCAGTGTCGTGTAGACGAGGTTGATGTCGACGACGTGGCCTTTGTAGCCGGGTTTGTCGCCTGATTCTAGAAGTTCGACTATGTCGCCATGGCGAAACGCACCAGTTACGAAAATAAGCAGCGTGCAGAAGAGGTTGGATAAGACGCTCCAAGCCGCAAAGAAGGCTACAGCCCCCACGGTGACGAAGCCGGTAAAGGCTGTCCAAAGCACTGGGCCTGACACGCCGAGGCGTTGCAGCGACAAGAAAAAGGCGCCTGCGCCAATGGCGATGTTGATGGCGCGCCGCGGCAGCAGGACAACTAGAGGGGGGAGTCCATACTTGGCAGCCATGCGTTTGGTCAAATGCCTGACCAAACGCATGAGCAGCCAAGCAACGAGCGTCACAGCTGCGATCTGAGTGAGAATGACAATGGTATCCAGCCATTGATCGGCCCAACGTGGCAATTGCGTATGGATCTGCTGAAGCGATTTGGTCATGTTGGAGATATCGGGCAGGCTCAGGGGCCGCCGGAGAAATGGGAAAAAACTGCCACCGCGGCGAACCATCGCCGCGTTTCCCTGGCCGCGGCGTTAAGGTGCTTGAGTTCCGCACTGCCCGCAGAACTTCGCGTTCATGACCATAGTCGCTCCACACTGCACGCACGCTTTGGGACGCAGCGACGTACCGCAGTTTTGACAGAATCGCGCGCCGTTTGCGTTGGCTTCGCGACACGCCGGGCACGCGACTCCGGCTACGGCAGGTTCGCTCACGGGGCGGTTGCTGTCGCGCGATGGCGCGCCATGGCCGTAACTTCCGTGACGGCTGCCATGGTGACCTCCAAGCAGGGTCTTCCACAAGCTCATTGGTAGCTCCTTTCTGTGAACCAGCAGGACTCAGAGGTGGCCGAGCCACCATTTATCCAAAGTTAACGAGCGATCGTCAACGCCTCCGGATCCTCAAGAGGGCCGCAAAGGTCGGTAGTCATGGGCGGACGATCTCTGGTGGTGTTCTGATCTGGTCTCTTACAGGCAAGTATAGAAAGCCAATTCGCTTGGCAACCGTCATGGCGATGACGCTTTTGTTATCTTGGCGGGCCGGGAGCCGCACCTGCCAGAGCAGCGGGCACAGCACCGGCTACTGCACTGAGCAAGGTGCCTTCAGGACTAGTCGGAGTACCAATAGCAGCGTTGGCGCGCGCGGTGCCAGATTGTGGTAACGCTCAAGATCTCATCGGCCAGGCCTCTAGGCACGACGGCGCAATTTCGACCGAGTTTCCAGGTGGTGACGCTGAGATTTGCGTCTCGGAGCAAGAGCTTTAGGGGCCTCTCGGTATCGTGGTATCAATATCTGCGGGCAGGTCGGCCAACAACCTATGGTCTTCGATGGCGCGATACTCAACTCGTGGCCCACAGTCTCCGGAGGCGCTGCCCTTGACGCCTCAGAGCTGCATTCGCACATGTGCGCGAACATGACGCTTGTCCACGCAAATGCGCGCGCTCGAGATATCTGAACGCGGCGTGGATCTCATCGACCTGATCTTAGGTGCGCTCGACCAGTGTCCTGTCAGCGCGTCCCGCCAACACTTAAGGCCGCTTCGGGTAACAAGCTGCGATGCTTCAACGATTGCCGTGGGCGAATGTAGACGATAGCCGCTGAGCATTGCCCAGTGGTTGGGTCATTGCCTCTCTCTTTTTGGATTTCCTCCAACGACTGGGCCGGTGCGGCAGGATGAGAAGACGTCACGGTCGTTACGGTAGGTTGACGCCTGCGTCGAGGTCAGTCCAAGGATTGAGTGATAAAGGTTGTCGTGCGACAGCTGGTCCCTACGCGAAACCAGACAGTTTGCGTCGATCCCCAGTCGGTCCTGGGTGGCCTTTGGCAGCCATGCCATGAAGGGGACCTGCTTCTGGACCGTGGGCGCGAAGCTGTACGGCATACCGTGCAGAAATACGCCCTTCTCACCCAGCGACTCGCCGTGGTCAGAAACGAAAATCATCGACGAGTCGATCCGATCAGCCTGACTTTGCAATGCCATGATGATCCTGTCCAAGATGTAGTCGGAGTACGAAACGGCGTTGTCGTATGCATTGACCACCTGCTCAGGGCCGCACCGGTCAAGGGCGTTGTCCTGGCAGGCGGGGCGATAGCGTTCAAACGCAGGTGGATAGCGCAGGTAGTAGGACGGCCCATGCTGACCTTTCATGTGCACCACCACCACGGTGTCGCGTTGAACGTTGTCCAATCGCTCCTGCAGGGCACTAACGAGGACGTCGTCCTGGCACCCACCCGGTCCACACGCATCCCCCGGCAAGGTTGCTGGTACGTCCACAACTTGCACGCGATCGCACACTCCCTTGCACCCGGAGTTGTTGCTCAACCACCAGACGTCCATGCCGGCGCGCTGTAGCACATCCAAGAGGCTCTCGCGCCGGAAGGCCATGCCGTCCTCGTAGCCTCCTCTTCCCACATCTAGGAACATACAAGGGAGCGACACAGCTGTAGCTGTACCGCACGATTCGGTACGTCCAAAGTTGACAAGATTCTGGCGGGCCGCGAGCAGCGGGGTCGTCTCGCGTTCGTAGCCGTTCACGGACAGGTTAGCTGCACGCATGGTCTCTCCGACAACCAACACCAGCACCATCGGGTGCTGACTCGATGGATCGCTTGCAACTCGAGTTGCTCCGAGCGAAATCTGCTCGATTTCTCGTTTTGGCTTTAGTTTGACCTTCGCGTAACTGTGCGCTGCGGAGAGGTAGTTCGTCGGCACGAGCTGCAGACGCAAATCCCGATGGCTGCGAAACAGAGAGATGTAGGCACCACTCTGGAGGACCAGGATCGCACCGGCCACAAGCATCAGGCCTGAGAGCGTGAGCAACTTTTCGGTCAACGTACCGACTATGCTTTGCTGCGCGCGCGGCCACATAGCGATCACCATGGCCGGCGCGACACCAAGCCCGAGGATCCATAAAACCATGCTGCCGCTAATGAGTTCGCGAGCCTCAGCAGGGTCGGTTTCCATGACGTTTGTGAACATACCTCGGTCGAACGAGATACCGTAGCGGTGCATGAAAAAGGCCACCGCGGCGGACAGAACCAGCACGATGCCAAGAACCGGCTTGGCAGCTCGACCCCACGTCAGCAGTTCGAGAACTGTCCAGACCCAGACAAGTGCGAACAACGGCAAGGTGACGAGGAATCCAGCGCGCGAGGCCTGCCAGCCGCCAACGGAATCCCACAGCGCAGACCAAAACGGCTGGTTCAGAGCCGCAAGAAGCCAAAGGGCCGAACACAGATTGATGATCGTTCCCCGAACGGCGGGAAGACGAGCCGTCATACGCGACTCCATTTACAGACCCGGCTACGGCTCTCAGATCGCAGGTAAGGCACGAATGAGGGGAGTGGAAGAAGTGCACTGCGTGTTCCTGCGAGCGCAGAGAACTCTGGCGATTCGGCACATGCCATTCGCCGCAAATAATTGAACATGAAGGTAATTTTTTGAATTCTCTAAAAGGGGCGAGAAATTCTAAAAATCCCAATCTGTTGCATTGCTGGCAGTGAGGTGACAATTTCTTTATTCTCACGTCATTGAGGCTCTTGCGTGGAGCTTGAATTTGGAACTGCCTTAGCTCGGTAATTCTTCCCATCGAACGAGTGTTGATTGATCCGAGCGCACTAAGCCAGCGGACTGCGCAGAAGGTCGCCATGCCTCGCCGATGAGCAAGCTGCCGGCCACTCGTTGCCGGCCGGTGCGCCGCGCCAGAGAAGTGCTACAAGACGAGCAAATAAGGACTTCTGACTAAATACTCATGAAAAAGTCAATCAATTGACATCAGCAAAGCCTAGAATTCGCCGATGTCCGCCGGTCCCGACGGGTGGAAAATATCGGG
>JAESFZ010000310.1_pt1 | contig 24943 bp, 23 predicted proteins | sample 9269561 | NCBI WGS metagenome assembly JAESFZ01 (sample SAMN14515552, study PRJNA621657) | algae metagenome | isolation source: Tildeniella nuda ZEHNDER 1965/U140 and co-occurring heterotrophs from wet... | place: Switzerland: Stansstaad, Zurih | collected 1965-01-01
CTGCGTTGGAACGCAACGTGCCGCGGGGCTGCCGGCCATACTAGCCGATCCGAAGCGGTCGACGGCGGCCACGCGGGCCGCGCCGACCTTGTGGCATCAGGATGCCTTGTAGAAGATGTAGTCGGCCTGGTACTGCACGACCTGCTTGGCACCCACGTTGCCGGCACCACAGGCCGAGCTCGGGGCGATGCCGCCCTTGGTGGCCACGCGCTGGGTGTAGGTCACGCCGTTCAGTGCGCCCATGCCCATGGCGGGGTTTGCCTTCACCAGCTGAAGGGGAATGTTGGCTTCGCCGTTGGGGGCCACGGCCACCTGGGTGGCGGTGAACTTGGAGCCATCCATGGCTTCCCAGGTGGCGGGCGGGCCATAGTACTTGCCGACCTGCTTGCCGCTGCGGTCCAGCAGCTTGGCGTCGGGGCCGCCGAAGACCCATTCGTGCTGGCCCGGCATGTTGGCCTTGACCTTGCATTCGTAGGTGATCTGGCCGACACCCACGGTTTCCCAGGCGACCTTGTGGCCGGCGGGCACCTTCACGGCGTCGGGCAGGCTGGCCTGCGAATACATGGGGGCAGAAGCGCCACCCATCTGGGAGGCACAGGCGGTCAGGGCGAGGGCCGCGGCGGCGACCAGGGTGGATTTGAACAGCATGGCAAAACTCCTCGAGGTTGGGGTTGTGGGCAGCAGCGCAAAAAAGGCGCCACTGCTTCCACTACGCACCAACCGGGGTTCTGGATGCAGCCGGATGAAAAAAACTTCAGGCCGCGCGCGGCCGGACCTTCGAGGCCGCCAGTTTCGCCTGGGTGCGCGCCTTTTCCACATCCGCGTCGAACGCCAGCGCCACGCCCATGCGGCGCTTGGTGAAGCTCTCGGGCTTGCCGAACAGGCGCAGCTCGGTCTGGGGCACCTGCAGCGCTTCGTCCACGCCGTCGAAGGCAATGCCGGTGGCGTCGACCCCGCCGTAGATGACGGCGCTGGCGCCCGGGCTGCGCAATTCGGTGGACACCGGCAGGCCGAGGATGGCGCGCGCATGCAGCTCGAACTCGTTCTGCCACTGGGTGATCATGGTCACCATGCCGGTGTCGTGCGGGCGCGGGCTCACCTCGCTGAACCACACCTGGTCGCCTTTCACGAACAGCTCCACGCCGAACAGGCCCAGGCCACCAAGGTCGTCGGTCACCGCCTTGGCGATGCGGCGCGATTCGGCCAGCGCCTTCGGCGTCATCGGGTGCGGCTGCCAGCTTTCCACATAGTCGCCACTCACCTGCACATGGCCGATCGGATCGCAGAAATGGGTGTCGGTCTCGCCGCCGGCGCCCTTCGCGCGCACCGTCAGCTGCGTGATCTCGTAGTCGAAATCGATGAAGCCTTCCACGATGATGCGGCCCGGGCCGACGCGGCCACCCGACATGGCGTAGTCCCACGCGGTCTTCACATCGGCTGGGCCGTCGATCTTGCTCTGGCCCTTGCCGCTGCTGCTCATCACCGGCTTGACGATGCAGGGGTAGCCGATGCCGGCATCGATGGCGGCCTGCAGCTCGTCGAGCGAATCGCAGAATTTGTAGGGGCTGGTGGGCAGGCCGAGGGTTTCGGCGGCAAGGCGGCGGATGCCCTCGCGGTCCATCGTCAGGCGCGCGGCGCGGGCGGTGGGAATCACGCGCACCACACCGGCGGCTTCCAGTTCCTGCAGCATGGGCGTGGCAATCGCCTCGATCTCGGGCACCACCAGGTGCGGGCGCTCGGCCTCGATCAGCGCCTTGAGCTGCGCCGGGTCGCTCATGGTGATGGTGCGGGCGTGGTGCGCGACCTGCTGGCCGGGCGCGTTCTCGTAGCGGTCGACGGCGATCGTCTCCACGCCCAGGCGCTGCAGCGCGATCAGCACTTCCTTACCGAGCTCGCCCGAGCCCAGCAACATGACCCGGGTGGCCGAAGGAGACAGAGGAGTGCCCAGCGTGGTCATGAAAAGCTCCAGGGAGAAGAATGGAAAGAACGAGAGGAATTCAAATCGACTGGCCCATGGCCTCGCCCAGCTGCACCGTGTTGCCGGGTGCCCATTCGGGGTTGAAGGCGATGGTGTCTCGCGGCCACAGCAGCACCACGGTGGAGCCCAGCAGGAAGCGGCCCATTTCCTCGCCGAGGTGCAGGTGCAGCGGCTTGTCTTCGTAGGACCACTCGCGCACCGTGCCCGGGCGCGGCGGGTTCACCACGCCGTGCCAGGTGGTGGCCATGCTGCCGACGATGGTGGCGCCCACCAGCACCTGAACGAAAGGCACCGTGGTCTCGCCCACCTGCAGGTCGAACACGCAGACCACGCGCTCGTTGCGCGCGAAAAGCCCGGGCACGCCCTGGGCCGTGGCCGGGTTCACCGAGAACAGATCGCCCGGCACGTGGATCATGCGGCGCAGCGTGGCCGCCGCCGGCATGTGGATGCGGTGGTAGTCCTTCGGGCTGAGGTAGATGGTGGCGAAGGCGCCGTCGTCGAAGAGCGCGGCCAGCGCGGCGTCGCCGCCCACCAGTGCGCGCGTGCTGTAGGTGTGGCCCTTGGCCTGGTAGATCTGGTCGCGCGCGATCGCGCCGAACTGGCTGATGGCGCCGTCCACCGGGCAGACGAAGGCCGCGTCGGCCAGAGGCCGGGCATCGGCGCGCAGGGCACGGGTGAAGAATTCGTTGAAGCTGGCGTAGACCCGCGGGTCCGGGTTCGCGGCCTCGGCCATGTTCACGCCATACTTGCGGATGAAGCGGCGGATGATCCACTGGGTGATGCCGCCCCAGCGGCCGTTGGCCACCCAGCCACCGAACACCGTGAGCGCGCGCTTGGGGAAAAAGTACTGCAGGGCAACGGCGAATGGCATGGGAAATGGGGCTGGGGGCGGGTCTTGCATTGTAGGGGGCGGCCCTGCGCGCCCCTGTGTGAGCGGGCACAATGCCGGCACATGAAAGACGCCCTGTTCGAATGCCAGCACCTGGTCAAACGCTACGGCGAGAGCACCGTGGTCAACGACCTCAGTTTTGCCATCGGCCCCGGCGAATGCCTGGGCGTGATCGGCCCCAACGGCGCCGGCAAGACCACCACCATCCGCATGTGCCTGGGCCTGACCGCGCCCGACGCCGGCGCGATCACCGCCTTCGGCCTGGACATGCCGCGCGACGCGCTGGCCATCAAGGCGCAGCTGGGCGTGGTGAGCCAGATGGACACGCTGGACCCGGATTTCGATTGCGCCGAGAACCTGCAGGTGTACGGCCGCTACTTCGGCCTGCCCTCGGGCACCATCCGCGAGCGCATCCCGAAGCTGCTGGATTTCGCCGCGCTCGCGCACAAGGCGAAGGCCAAACCGGGCGAGCTCTCGGGCGGCATGAAGCGGCGCCTGTCGCTGGCGCGCGCGCTGGTCAACGACCCGCGGCTGCTCATGCTCGACGAGCCCACCACCGGCCTGGACCCGCAAGCCCGCCACCTGATGTGGGAACGGCTCCAGATGCTGCTGCAGCAGGGCAAGAGCATCCTGCTCACCACCCACTTCATGGACGAGGCCGAGCGCCTGTGTTCACGCCTGCTGGTGCTGGACCACGGCCGCAAGATCGCCGAAGGCCGGCCGCGCGAACTGATCGCCCAGCACCTGGAGCCCGATGTGGTGGAGGTGTATGGCAACGGCGCGCTGGCGCTCGCGCACGCCGAGGAACACGCCGGCCTGCGCGCGCTGGCCGCGCGCTTGGAGGTGAGCGGCGAGACGGTGTTCTTCTACACCGCGCAGGCCATGCCGCTGCTGGCCGCGCTGGGCGAACATCACCACCTGCGCACGCTGCACCGGCCCGCCAACCTGGAAGACCTGTTCCTCAAACTCACCGGCCGGCAGATCCGCGAGGACGGCTAGACCATGCACACGAACACCCCATCCCCCTGGGCTTCACCGCGCCTGTCCATGCGCTGGTGGCCCGTCTTCCTGCGCAACCTGCTGGTCTGGCGCAAGCTGGCCATCCCCAGCCTGGTCGGCAACATCGCCGAACCACTGATGTGGCTGGTCGCTTTCGGCTACGGCATGGGCGCGCTGGTGGGCGAGGTGAACATCGGCACGCCGCAAGGCAGCGTGGCCGTGCCCTACATCCTGTTCCTCGCCAGCGGCAGCATCTGCATGAGCGCGATGAATGCGGCCAGCTTCGAGGCGCTGTACTCGGCCTTCTCGCGCATGCACGTGCAGAAAACCTGGGACGGCATCATGAATGCGCCGGTGAGCCTGGACGACGTGGTGCTGGCGGAAATGCTCTGGGCCGGCTTCAAGGCCCTGTTCTCGGTGACGGCCATCCTGATGGTGATGCTCGCGCTGGGCATCAGCCACTCACCCAAGCTGCTGCTGGCCTGGCCGGTGCTGCTGGGCGTGGGCATCACGTTCTCGTGCATTGCCCTGGTGTTCAACGCCCTCGCCAAGGGCTATGACTTCTTCACCTACTACTTCACCCTGTTCCTCACACCCATGATGTTTCTCTCGGGTGTCTTCTTCCCGCGCGAGCAATTGCCCGGGCTGGTGCGGCAGGTTTCGGACTGGCTGCCGCTGACGAATGCGGTGGAACTGGTTCGGCCCCTGTTCATGGACCAATGGCCTTCAAACGCCTGGTTGCATGCCTCGGTGCTGCTGGCCTACACCGTTGGCGCCTTCTGGCTGGCGCTGGCCCTGACGCGGAAACGCTTCGCCAGGTAAGCCCCGGCGCTGCGGCCGCCTCAGTGAACGGCGACGGTCAGCGCGGGCTGGGCTTCGCAGTACAGCTCGCTGCCCGAATCCATGAAGTCTTCGGCTTCGATCACGGCGTCGAACTCGCGGGCGGCGTCGAAGATCTTCGGGATCAGCGGCTTGTCCAGCGGACGGCAGACGCGGGCACGCAGGCCGCGCAGGTTGGCGCTGGTTTCCATGGCGCTGATCACAGCTTCCGGATCGAGCATCAGGACGAAGGGGTTGAGGCGGGTGGCGGCGGTGGACATGGTGGGTTCCTGGGGTCGGTTGGGTGGGTGACAAACGGCTTGTCGATGAAACAAACTGTACCGATGCACCCCTGGAACGTTAAGTCGGCGCCCTGCCATTCGCGCTGTAGGAACTTCACTGACAGGGCGTGTGTTGTCCCTACACCCCATTCGTGAACTGCGTCACGAACTGCCGCCGCGCAAGGCCTCCACGCTGGCGCGCACCACCGACTGCACACTGCCACTTTCCCTGAACTGGTTGCGCAGGTAAGTCGCATGGTTGCCCACGCGGCCGGCCGTGCGCTCGATCTCGTCGAGCGCGGCGAGCGAATTCAGCGCCACGCCATGCGGCGTGAGGTGGCGCAGCGTGGCGAGGATGTCCTCGCGGATGCTGATCTGCTCGCGCGTCTTGGGGTTGACCATCATCCCGTCGAGCCCGAAGCGGCAGGCCTGGAAACGGTTGTAGGTGTAGACAAGGTAGTCGTCCTCTTCGGGCGGCGCCTCGCGCCTCTCCAGCAGGTGGCGGCACAGCGCCTGCAGGTAACACGCCAGACCCGCCGCACGCTCGACCGTCAGCGGCGTGTCGCACACGCGCAGTTCGATCGTGCCGTACTCGGGCTTGGGGCGGATGTCCCAGTAGAAGTCCTTCATGGACTTCACCACGCCCGTGCTCTCCATCTTCGTGAAGTACACGTTGGCGAATTCTTCCCAGCTGAGCACGAAGGGCGCGCGCCCGCTCAGCGGGAAAGCGAACACCGAGTTCAGGCGCGCCGAATCGAACAGCGTGTCCACGCCCTGCGAGAAAGGCGACGAGGCCGACAGCGCGATGAAATGCGGCACGTAGCGGTTCAGCGAATGCAGCAGGAACAGCGCTTCGTCCGCGCTGGCGCAGCCGATGTGCACGTGCTGGCCGAACACGGTGAACTGTTTGGCCAGATAGCCGTACAGGCCCGAGAGCTGCTCGAAGCGCGGCTTGGAGAAGATGCGCTGCTCGAACCAGCGCTGGAACGGGTGCGTGCCACCGCCCGACAGCTCGATGTTGAGCCGGTCGCCCGCGCTCACCAGCGTGTCGCGGATCTGCTGCAGCTGCGCCAGCAAGGGGCCATGTTCGCGCTGCACGTCGGTCGCGATCTCGATCATGCTCTGCGTCATCTCGGGCGTGACCACACCCGGGAATGGCTTGCGGCGCAACAGCTCCAGCAGGTCATTGGCGCTGCTGGAGAGGTCGAGGTCGTAGGTGTTGACGAGCTGCAGTTCGAGCTCGACGCCCATGGTCAGCGAATCGGAGGCCTTGAATGTTTCAAGAGGCATGGCTTATCCCTTCGTCACGTGGGTCTCGTGCGCGGCAAGCAGCGCACGCTGCGTGACCACCGGGCCGAGCAATTCCTGCAGCAGCATCATGCCGGCCATGACCGAGAGCACCTCGACCGCCGGCGCGAAGCCGTACAGGCGGCTCTGTTCGATCAACAGGATGGCGAAGGCCGACATGGGCGTGAGCGCCAGGCCAGTGAGCAGGCCCTTGCGCTCGGTGATACCCGACAGGCGCGCGGCCACGAGGTTGCAGCCAATCTTGGAGGCCGTGCGAACCACGATGAGCAGCACGCCGATCAGCATGCCGGTGCCCACGTCAGCCCAATCGAGCAGCGAGGCGATGTAGACGAACAGGAAGATCGACAGCAGGTCGCCGGCGGTGCCGAAGTCGCGCTGCGCGTTGGTCAGGTGCACGCGGCGTTCGCGCGCGACGATGCCGAAAGTGAGCGCCGCCAGCAATGGCGAGAGCTTGAGGCCGTACGCGGCGGTGGTGAGCAGCAGCACGGACAGCGCGAACACCACGGTGACGCCGCGCTCGTGCGTGTTGCGCTGGCGCAGCAGCCAGGGCACGGCCACACCGAGCAAGGCGCCCACGGCCACCGAGGTGCCCACCTGGTGGATGCTGCTGAATGCCGCCAGCACCAGGTCGCCCGATGTGCTGAGGTACCAATAGCCCACCACGAGCTTGAGCACGAGCACCGAGACCATGCAGTTGATGGCGCAGAGGTGGAGCACGCGCTCGGTGACCTGGCCGGCGCTGCGCAGTTCGTTGGCCACACGCACGATTCCGGCGGGCGAGGCCGAGATCGACAGCGCCGCGATGATGAGCCGAATGTCGGTGGCGAGGCCGAACCAGCCGCTGACCCAGTAGATCACCGCGAAGGTGACGACGGATTCGATCAGGCCCAGCACCAGCACCCAGGGGTTGTGGCGGAACCAGCGCAGGTTGATGCGGTAACCCAGCTCGAACAGCACCAGCGACAGCGCCACGTTGGCCAGGAAGGGCAGGCCTGGCACGTCGGTGGTCAAGCCAGGCAGGTTGATCAGCCCGCCAATCAGGCCCACCGCGACATAGCTGGTGACGCGCGGGATGTGCCAGACCGCATGGGCGCGCTCGGCGATGAACCACGCCAGAAGCAGCACCAGGGGCCAGGCGATGGACTGCAGCAGAAAACTGTATTCGGTAACCATGGGTAAAACTCCTCGGGCGCGAGTTTGATGGACGAATTCCGCAAAGCGTGTAGGACACGCGCTGAAAACATCAGGGCATCAGGCAATCAGCGAAAGCTGAACGGAGTGCCGCGAACACGGCGACGGAATGCCAGGTGTGGGGGCGAGAAGCGGTCAGGCCGCGAAACGCTGCGTGAGCTCTTGCAGGTGGAACTCGTCGAGGACCTGCTGCAGGCGTTGCCGGGCACGTTCCTGCGTGCCCTGGCGGTCCGAACCCATTCTACGGGCCAGGATCAGTTCGTTCTTCATCGAGTGTTCCCACCCCACGAGCTCGGTCACCGTCACGCTGTAGCCATGCGCTTCGAGTTGCAGGCAGCGCAGCACGTTGGTGATCTGGCTGCCGAACTCGCGCGTGTGCAGCGGGTGGCGCCACAGCTCGGCCAGCGGCGTGCGCTTGAGCGCCAGCGCCTTGTGCTGCCGCATCACGCCGGCCACCTCGGCCTGGCAACACGGCACCAGCACCATGTGGCTCGCCTGCTTGGCCAGGCCGAACTGGATGGCGTCGTCGGTGGCGGTGTCGCAGGCGTGCAGCGCGGTGACCACGTCGATGGTGGCGGGAAGGGCCGGGTCGGTCAGCGCCTGCTGCACCGTGGTGGCAAGAAAGTCCATGCGCTCGAAGCCCAGCCGCTCGGCCAGCGCCCGGGACTTGTCCACCAGCTCGGCGCGGGTTTCCACGCCGGTCACGCGGCCCACCGGCTTGTCCTTGAAGAACAGGTCGTACAGGATGAAGCCCAGGTACGACTTGCCGGCACCGTGGTCGGCCAGCGTCACGTCGCCGCGCGCGGCCAGCACCTCGGCCAGCAGCGGCTCGATGAACTGCACCAGGTGATACACCTGCTTGAGCTTGCGCCGCGTATCCTGATTGAGCTTGCCCTCGCGCGTGAGGATGTGCAGCTCCTGCAGCAACGGCACCGACTGGCCGGGCCGCAATTCCGGCAGTTGTTCCTGCAGCGTGGGCGCGGGTCGCGCATTCGCCTTGTGTTTCGACATGGGGCGATCATAGGGCGAGCCATTTGCCCCCTTGCCACAGCGACAATCCTGCATGTCCAACGAACACAACAACCCACACCCCTACAGCGCACTCACCCCCGACGTGGTGCAGGACGCGCTGGCCCACATCGGTCTGTGGGGCGATGGCCGCATGAGCGCGCTCAACAGCTTCGAGAACCGCGTCTACCAGATCCATCTGGAGTCGCCCGTGGGCGGTGTGGACCAGGTGGTGGCGAAGTTCTACCGCCCGGGCCGCTGGAGCGACGCGCAGATTGCCGAAGAGCACACCTTTGCGGAAGAACTGGTGGCGGCCGAGGTGCCGGCCGTGCCGCCGTTGCGCGTGCAGGGCGAGACGCTGCACCACTTCGGCGGCTTCACCTTTGCCGTGAGCCCGCGCCGCGGCGGGCGGCGGCCCGAACTGGACGATTTCGATGTGCTGGAATGGATCGGCCGCTTTCTGGCGCGCATCCACACCGTGGGCGCCTGTCAACCGTTCACCGTGCGCCCGGCGCTCGACGCCGCCAGCTTCGCGCACGAGCCACGCGACTGGCTCATGGAAAACGGCGCCATTGCGCCGGAGGTGCGCAGCGCCTGGGCTGCGGCGCTGGAAGAAGCGCTGGCCCTGATCGAGGCGCACCCGGTGCTCAAGGCCGGCGCACCGATGGACGCAGAAGGCATCCAGCGCATTCGCCTGCACGGCGATTGCCACCCGGGCAACATCCTGTGGACACCGGAAGGGCAGCCAGGCGCGGGGCCGCACTTCGTCGACCTGGACGACGCGCGCACCGGGCCGGCGGTGCAGGACCTGTGGATGCTGCTGTCGGGCGACCGCCGCCAGCAGATGCAGCAACTGGGCGCCATCGTCGACGGCTACGAACAGTTCCGTCCCTTCGACCGGCGCGAGCTGGCACTGATCGAGCCCCTGCGCACGCTGCGCCTGATCCACTACAGCGCCTGGATCGCGCGCCGCTGGGACGACCCGGCGTTTCCCATCAACTTCCCCTGGTTCGGTAGCCGCGACTACTGGCAAGGGCAGGTCGACATGCTGGTGGAGCAGATCGAGGAAATGCAGGGTGCGCCTTTGATGGCGTGAGTTTTTTCGCTGCGTTTCTCTTATGGACCTCGTGGCGTGCCGATGGCGGCGCCCGGATTGACCGGACCACCCGGCCTCCCAGACCCCTCCGCCAGAAACCCCTGAAAGCAAAATGGTTTTCAACAATTTAATTGCACACAATTTAATTGGGGCATACAGTCCACATCCATGAACACGCAGCGCCTCAACACCGACCAGGTCCTCAAGCTCGACCACCAGTTGTGCTTCGCGCTGTATTCCGCCTCCCTGGCCATGACCAAGCTCTACAAGCCCATGCTTGAAGAGATGGGTCTGACCTATCCGCAGTACCTGGCCATGCTCGTGCTGTGGGAAAACGACGGCGTCACCGTGTCCGAGCTCGGCGAACGCCTGTACCTCGACTCCGGCACCCTCACCCCCCTGCTCAAGCGCCTCGAAGCCGCCGATCTTGTTACCCGCCTGCGCGACGTGGAAGACGAACGCCGCGTGCTCATCCGCCTCACCGCCGCCGGCCGCAAGCTCAAGGCCCGCGCCGCGCGCATTCCCGGCTGCGTGCTGCAGGCCACGCAATGCGAACTGTCCGAAGCCATCGAACTCACGCGGCAGGTGCAAACCCTGCGTGACCGCCTCATCGCCTGAACCCTTCAACCTCTTTCAAACCCGCTTCAAGTCCGAAGCGATTCAACCCAGGAGCCACACCATGCCCACCTCCCTCGACAAAGTCCTCTACACCGCCCGCGCACACACCACCGGCGGCCGCGACGGCGCCTCGCGCAGCGACGACGGCCTGCTGGACGTGAAGCTGTCCCCGCCCAAGGCCATGGGCGGCGCCGGCAACGCCACCAACCCCGAACAGCTCTTCGCCGCCGGCTACTCCGCCTGCTTCATGGGCGCGCTCAAGCACGTTGCCGGCATGAAGAAGGTGGCTGTTCCTGCTGACGCGTCCATCGACGCCGAAGTGGACATCGGCCCGATCCCCGCCGGTTTCGGCATCGCTGCTCGCCTGGCTGTGAGCCTGCCCGGTGTGGACCGCGCCGTGGCGCAGGACCTGGTGGACACCGCTCACAAGGTGTGCCCCTACTCCAACGCCACCCGCGGCAACATCGACGTGACCATCACGCTGAAGTAAGCCCTGCGCGCGCAGCAAAAAGGCCCGCCGGTTCGCACCGGCGGGCCTTTTTCTTGATGTCCTGCGGCCGCGGGCCGATCTCAGTTGCGCTCGTTCGGATCGTGGATCACCGTGCTGGTGCCCACACCCACCCCGACGCGGGCGTTGCCGTTGCCAATGCCGGTGCTGGCGCCCACACCGGCACCCGCGCTCACCTGCCCGCGCTGGTTCACGCCCACCCCGACACCGACCGGCCCGACGCCGGTGCTGACACCGGCACTCACGCCGCCCGTGCCCGCGCCGACTCCGATGGAGAACGGGCCGAGGGGCACGCCCACGCCGATACCCACACCCGCGGAGCCGCAACCGGCAAGCAAGGCGGCGCCGGCCAGCAACAGGCCTGCTGTGCAGCGTTGCGTCAAGAATGAAATTCGGGTTGAAGCGGTCATGGCAAAGGCCCTCTCTAGCGGATCAGGAACCCATTGTGACCGCCCCGGCTGGCAAAAGTGCCCGCCGTGATGCAACGTTTCGTCACAAGGCCGGTCAGGCCGGCGTCTGCCCCACGCGTTCGATGGCGTCCGCCAGCCAGTCGGCCGGGAGGTTCGCGGCGGTATCCACCGGGCGCACCGCCCAGCCGCCATCGGCCACCACCACCTCGGCCAGGCCACCCTGCCAGAGCAGCCAAGCCAGCCAGGCGCACTGGTCAGCGGTGGGCGCTTCGCCCGCCGGAGCCGACAACAGGGCGGTGAAGGCCGTGCCGCCGGTCACCTGCACCCGGTCGCCCTGCAGCTCGCCGCCGAGCGCCTGTGCCAGCACTGAAAGAGCGCCCGCGCCGTCGCGCCGGGGGCCGAATTCGCGCAGCCAGTGGCGCAGGTGCGCCGCCACCGCCGCGCCGCGCTGCGCCTCGGCCTGCATCAGGTCGGCATGGTCCCAGCGGTGCCAGTCGATGGCGGGCTCGACCTGGCCCACGCGCAGGGCCGCCTGGGCGTAGCGATGCAGCGCCTGTTCGTGGCCTTCGGCGTGCACGGCAGCGCCCACCATCAGCAGGGCCGAGAGGCGGCTGGCCAGCAGCTGGCCCTGCTGGGCCATCAGCTTGTCGCGCATCAGGCCGTCGCGCTCGCTGCGCAGTTCGGCCAGCTCCAGCGCGTTCTTCAGATCGGCGCGCAGGCTCTCCAGCTCCCAGGGCTTGTTGATGTAGCGGTAGATCTCGCCGGTGTTGATGGCCTCGATGGCGTCGCCCAGTTCGGAGTACGCGGTGGTCAGCATGCGCACGATGCCGGGGTAGTACTCGCGCGCATGGCGCAGCAGCTCGTTGCCGTACTCGCCGGGCATGCGCTGGTCGCACACCAGCACAGCCACCTCGGCGCCGTGCTCGGCCAGCATCGCCTTGCCCTCTTCCACCGAGCCCGCGGTCAGCACCGGCGCCAGGGGGCCCACCAGGCGTTCGAAATACTTCAGGGCCATGGCCTCGTCGTCGACGTACAGAATTTTCACGGGCTTCACGGATTCTCCTGAGCGGGTAGCTTTGGTTATTGGGCGGAAGGGAAATACAGGGACACGGTGGCGCCCTGCCCCGGCTCGGACCGGACGACGATCGAGCCGCCTAGCGAGGTCAACACGCGCCGGCAGAACACCAGGCCCATGCCACTGCCACCGGAGGCCGCGCGGGTGGTCAAGGGTTCGTGGGTCAGGCGGCCCAGCACCTCGGCCGGGATGCCGGGGCCGTTGTCGCGCACGTGGATGACGGCCTGCACCGGCAGGCCGGGCGCCGGCGCCTCGCGGCCCAGCACCACATGCACATTCGGGCTGGCCGGCGGTTGGGGCCGCAGGGCCAGCATCGCGTTCTTGACCAGCGTGCACAGCACGAGATAGAGCAGGTCGCGCCGGCCCGGCAGCACAAAGTCGGCTTCCAGGTCGCTGGTGAGCCACTGGGCCTCGTCGTTGTCGAACGGGTATTCGTCGCGCACGGCCTGCACCAGGTCGCTGGCGCGCAGGCTGGGTGCGCTGTCGGGCTGGTAGGCGTCGCGCGCGGTCTGCACGAAGGTCGAGACCAGCGACTGCGCGTACTCGGCGCGGCGCTGGGCGGCGTTGATCATGAACAGCACGTCGCCGGGCTTCTGTTCCTGGATGTGGGCCACGCCGTTGTCACCGGCCTGCGGATCGAGGTGGCGGTCGCGCATGGCCGACAGGTAGCCCTGCACGGTCGCCAGCGGCGTGGTGACCTCGTGGGCAAGAAAGCCCAGGGTCTCGCGCAGCGTCGCCGCGCGGCGGTCCAGCAGGGCGCGTTCGCGCGCCCGTTCCTGGCTGGCCTGAAGGGCCTCGCGCAGGGCCTGCCGCGTCAGCGCCTCGTCCAGCGGCTTCTCCAGGATCTTCTCCACATGCCCCTGATTGACGGCGGACATGGCGACGTCCTTGTCGGCGTAGGCCGACACCAGCAGGCGCGCCACGTGCGGGAACTGCTGACGGGTCTCGCTCAACAGGGCCACGCCGTCGCGGTGTGGCATGGCGTAGTCGGTGAGCAGCACGGCCACCTCATGGCCGCGCTGCGCGAGCAGGGCCAGTGCCTCGTCAACCCCGCCGGCGGTGAGCACCACGAATTCGTCGCCATACAGACGGGCGAACCACTTGCAGGCCTGTGGCTCGTCGTCCACCATGAGAATGGCATGGGCGCCCAGGGGGCCGCGCGTCACAACGGCTTCATCGGGTTTCATTCAGGGGCCTCGGCAAATCAAACGTGAATTCGGTCCAGCTGCCCAGCTCGCTCTCCACCGCCAGCGTGCCACCGTGGCGCTGGACGATGCCGTAGCTCACGCTCAGGCCCAGCCCGAGGCCGGCGCCCACGTCGCGGGTGGTGAAGAAGGGTTCGAACACGCGCGTCAGGTTCTCGGGTGCGATGCCCGAACCGTTGTCGCGCACCGACACGCGCAGGCGGTCATCGTTTGGTGTGACCGTCACCGCGATGCGGGGCTGTTCGCGCTTGGCGGCCTGCAGCGCCAATGCGGCGTTGCTCAGCAGGTTGATCAGCACGCCGATGATGGCCGGCTCGTCGCCCAGCACATGGCTGTCCTGCGGCAGCTCGATCGGCACGTCGATCCCCTTGAGCTCGTAGCCGGCCAGCCGCACGGCCGAGCGCACCGCGTTCTCCAGCAGGAAGGGCCGCTGGCTGTCCTGGCCGGGCTTCTGGTACGCAAAGGTCTTGAGGTCGGTGACGATGTTCTGGATGCGCTGCATGCCTTCGCGCGCATCGTTCAGGCTCTCCTTGAGCATCTCGTCGGTCTGGGCGCCCTTGCAGGTCAGGCCCATGTTGATCGCCATCAGGCTGTAGTTCACCGGGTTGTTGAGCTCGTGCAGCAGGCCGGCCGAGAGCGTGCCGATGGCGGCCATCTTCTCGCGCTGCAACAGCTGGCCCTTCACTTCGGCCAGCGTCGCGTTGATCTCGCGCAGCGACGCGTTCTTCTCGGACACCTCGTGCTGCAACTGGAACAGGCGCAGGCGGGCTTTCTCGTTGAACCAGGTGCACACGGCGCTCGCGCCCGCCGAGAACAGGATGAACAGCGAGTTCGTGACCAGGCGCGGGATGTTGCTGGACGCGTCCGGGTGCAGGACGCAGGCCATCAGGTACAGCGCCAGCGTGAGCACGCCGAAGCCGATGCCCTCGAAGAAACTGATCGGCAGGATGATGCCCACCGCATAGAGCGCCAGGTGCAGACCGACGAAATAGATCGACTGCGCGCCGTCGGTCTCGTAGATCATGAAGGCGATCATGATCTGCGGCAGCAGCAGCCAGAGCATGGTCAGCGAGCGAACATTCCTGCGCCCGAAATCCGTGAACAGCAGGCGCAGCACGCCCAGCGTGAGCCCGACCACCAGCAGCCGCAACAGCGTGAACTCAAGCAGGCGGTCGGGGTAGGAGAAGTAGTCCAGACCGAAGCCCGCCAGCACCAGCACGATGGACGTGATGCTGCCCGCCTTGCTGTACGTCAGGCGGAAGTCCGAGAGCTGCTGCTCGTACGGCGAGCTCGGCCGGTTAGCCATTCTCAAGCGCCATCGCTTTCAGGTGGGCGTTGACCACCACTTCCGCAAAGATGTTGACCCCGGTCGTGTCGGTGTACAGCGTGGCCGGGGCGTTCACTTCCTCCATCACGGAAAGCATCTGCTTCTCGTCGCGGTAGATCAGGTGCCACTCCAGCAGGTGCTCCATGCCGAAGCGTTCGGGGTTGTCTGAATGCACGTTTGTGACCAGCAGGTGGGCGCCCGGGTTGCTGCGCGAGAGGAAATAGCGGATCAGCCGCGAGCAGACCTTGTCCGACAGGTAGTCGAACAGGCCCGCGCAGTAGATGTAGTCGAAGCCTTCGCCGTCGCGCGGCGCGGTGTCGCGCGTGGCGCGCTTGAGCAGTTCGTGCACCGACTCCTGCACGTATTCCACGTGCACCGTCGCCTTGTGCTGCCGCGCGGCCTCCTCGATCTTCTGGCGCGTGTAGTTCAGGGTTTCCAGGCTGAAGTCGATCAGCGTGAAGTGCAGGCGCGACAGGTCTTCGCCGGATGCGATGAGCTTCTGGATCTCCACACCCGGACCGCAGCCCACGTTCAGCAGGCGCAGCGGGCGGTCCCGCTCGGCGGCGAGGGCCACGGCCTTCTTGAGGAACTCCACCAGTATGTCGATGCGGTTGCGGTGTGCCACCGCCACCGCGGCGCGCAGGAACATCGCGTTGACGAGCTGGATATAGGTGCTGCTGCCCTGCCGCGGGTCGCCCAGGATCTGGTTGACCATTTCGTAGTCGCCCGCGTAGCCGAGCGGCTTGGCAAAGGTGCGGTAGACGAAGGGCGCGCGCAGCACCAGCGGGTGCAGCGCGGTCTGCGCATAGGAGCGGTGCATCAGGGAGTCTTCCGCCGGCAGGCGGGAAGCCTCGTCCTCCAGACGCACCAGGAATTCCTTGCCCTTGACCATCAGGGGTTCGGCTATCGCGTTGAACACGTCGTCGGTCAGGCGCCCATCGGGCAGGCGTGGCAGCGAGTCGACCATGTCGGCCTGGTCGATCCAGCGCGCCGTCTCGGAGAGGAAGGCGCGGAACTCGCTGATGGTGACCTGGTAGCTCTGGCGGATCTTGAAACGCGATTCCCAGTCGGACACGAAGCGTGCCGCCTCGTCGCGCACCTGGTTCACGTTGCCGCGGATCGCGTTGAGGTCGGACCACTCGTCGATCAGTGCGACCGAGATGACGGCCATCAGCCCGGTGTTGAGCAGGCTCACCACCACGGCCTTGCCCTTGTAGATGATGCGATCGCCCGAACGGATGGTCAGCTCGTTGAGCACCTCGCTCACCTGGACGATGGAGTACGGGTTGTAGATCTCCATCACCAGCGAGCGGCGCTGCAGGCTGGTCAGGGTGCCGCGTGCACTCTCTCCCTGGCTGTTGCGGAAGGTGACGACGTGATCGAAAGGTCGCTGTAGGTACACGTTTGGGCCGCTGAATCAGATGGTCGGGGCAGGTGCCGTGCACTGCGCCTTGAAGGACTCCCCGGCCCCGAGTGTAGTCAACCGCATACCCTGCCCGGGTATGCGGCCTTCCGGCTCATGCCAGCAGGGCGTTGACGCGCTTCACGTAGGCCGCCGGATCGTCCGGCAGGCCACCTTCGGCCAGCAGGGCCTGGTCGAACAGGATGTGCGCGAGATCGTCAAAGTGCGCACTGCCTTCGAGCTTCTTCACCAGCGCGTGTTCGGCATTCACCTCGAGGATGGGCCGCACCTCGGGCGCGGGCTGGCCAGCCTGCTTGAGCATGCGGGCCAGCTGGGTGGAGTAGTCGCCATCCTCCACCACCAGGCAGGCCGGCGAATCGACCAGGCGCGAGGTGACGCGCACGTCCTTCGCCTTGTCCTTGAGGCTTTCCTTCAGGCGCTCCAGCACGGGCTTGAAGGTCTCGGCCGCCGCCTCCGCGGCCTTCTTCTCTTCCTCGTCCTGCAGCGAACCGAGGTCCACCGCGCCCTTGGCCACGCTCTGCAGCGGCGTGCCATCGAACTCGGTCAGGAAGGACAACGCCCACTCGTCCACGCGATCGGTCATCAGCAGCACCTCGATGCCCTTCTTGCGGAACACCTCGAGCTGCGGGCTGTTCTGCGCGGCGGCGCGGTTGTCGGCGGTGATGTAGTAGATCGCCTGCTGGCCTTCCTTCATGCGGGCCTTGTAGTCGGCCAGCGCGGTCAGGCCCTCGGCCTGGGTGCTGGCGAAGCGCAGCAGCTTCGCGATCTTGTCGCGGTTGGCGAAGTCCTCGCCCAGGCCTTCCTTGAGCACGGCCCCGAACTCCGCATAGAACGCGGTGTATTTGCCCGCGTCCTTCGCGGCGGCGGCCTTGTCCTCTTCCGACACCACGTCGGTCACGCCATCGGCACCTTCGGCGGCAGCGGGCACCGCATCCTTCTTCGCCAGGTCTTCCAGCATGGCGAGCACGCGGCGGGTGTTGCCTTCGCGGATGGCCTTCACGTCGCGGCTTTCCTGCAGCAGCTCGCGGCTCACGTTGAGCGGCAGGTCGGCCGAGTCCACCACGCCCTTGACCCAGCGCAGGTACGACGGCATCAGTGCTTCCGCCTCGTCCATGATGAAGACGCGGCGCACGTACAGCTTGATGCCGGCCTTGCGGTCGCGGTTCCAGAGGTCTTGCGAGGCCTTGGCGGGGATGTAGAGCAGCTGCGTGTACTCGGTGCTGCCTTCCACCCGGTTGTGGCTCCAGGCCAGCGGGGCCTGCGTGTCGTAGCTGAGGTTGCGGTAGAACTCGGCGTACTGCTCGTCGCTCACGTCCTTCTTGCTGCGCGCCCACAGGGCGTTGGCCGAGTTCACGGCCTCCCATTCGTCCAACAGCACCTGCTCGCTCTTCTCGGCGTCCCACTCTTCCTTCTGCATCAGGATGGGCAGGCTGATGTGGTCGGAGTACTTGCCGATGATGGACTTGAGCTTCCAGCGGTCGAGGTAGTCGCTGGCGTCGTCGCGCAGGTGCAGGATGACGCTGGTGCCGCGCGCGGCGCGCTCAATGGTCTCGACCTCGAAGTCGCCGGTGCCGCCGCTGACCCAGCGAACGCCTTCAGACGCGGGCAGCCCCGCGCGGCGCGATTCGACGGTGATCTTGTCGGCCACGATGAAGCCGGAGTAGAAGCCGACGCCGAACTGGCCGATCAGCTGGGCGTCCTGCTTCTGGTCACCGCTGAGGTGGCTCATGAAGTCCTTGGTGCCGCTCTTGGCGATGGTGCCGAGGTGGTCGATCGCCTCCTGCGCGCTCATGCCGATGCCGTTGTCGGTGATCGAGATGGTGCGGGCCTCGCGGTCGAAGGCCACGCGCACCTCGAGGTTGGGCGCATCTTCGAACAGCGCGGCGTTGTTCAGGGCCTCGAAGCGCAGCTTGTCGCAGGCATCGGACGCGTTGGAGACGAGCTCGCGCAGGAAGATGTCGGGGTTGGAGTAGAGCGAATGCGTGACCAGGTGCAGCAGCTGCGCCACTTCGGCCTGGAAGGACAGGGTTTGTTTGCTCATGGGATTCAACGGACGAAAAAAAGGAAAACGCGCTCGGTGAGAGCGCAACGCGAGGCGGAATTATGGGCTGGGCGCCGGATTTCAAGCCTCGGCGGCCGGGGGCGGCGCCAGCCACGCGAGGACCTGCCGGGCCACCACCGGACTGGACAGCAGCTCCAGGTGGCCGGTGCGGTACACGGTGCGCTGGCTGTCGCGGGCGAACACCAGCCGGAAACGGGGATCGTCGTGCTGGCCGAGCGCGCTGCGCAGGGGCACCAGTCCGTCGCCGGTGAGCCGCTCGGCCAGCAACCCGCGTTGCGGGGCAAGCGCGGCGGCCACGGTGAAGCAGGCCACGCCTTCGGGCAGGGGCAGCGGCTCGTGCAGCCCCTCGCGCACGCGGCCCTGGTGCAGATCGGTGATGCCGGCGCTGCGCAATTCGCCCAGGCGCGTGAAGGGTGCGGTGAATGGCGTGGCCGCCAGCAGGGTGTTCAGCCACTGCCCGGCGCGCTCAAGCGGCGCGCCTTGGTGGGGCGTGCCGAGGAACACGAGGTGCTGCAGCAGCGGACGCCAGCGGTGGCTGGCTTCCTGCGCCGCCTCGCAGGCCGCACGGGCCACGAGCCCGCCCATGCTGTGGCCGATGAGGGTGATGGACTGCAGCGGCACCGGCCACTGCGCGACGAGCCACTCCAGGTGCCGCGCCAGCTCACGCCCGTTGGCCGCGATGTGCAGGCCGCTGTTGTAGCGCAGGTAGACCGGGGTGGCGCCCAGCGCCTGGGCAAGGAAAGCGCCGTGGTCGTGGCCGTTGCGCAGCCACTGGGTGTCGTTCATGCAGAGCCCGTGGATCAGCACGATCAGATGGGGTGAGGCGCCCACCAGGCGCTCGCGCAGCAGGGGCGGGCTTTCGAGCGGCAGGCGACGGCCCTGGTGGCGCAGCTCCATGGCCTGAGCAAGGGGGTTGCCTGTGGCGTGAAGCCGGTCGCCCATGACGCCGTTGAGTGCCGCGAGCACGGCTTCTCGGCCAAGCGAGGGTTCGGGGTGGCGCGCGGGGTCGTCCAACATGGGCAGCAGGGCCGCGAGGGCACCATCCAGCCCGTGGCCCACCAGTTGCGTCACCCCGCGGATGCCCTGGTAGATCTGGCCTGTGAGGCCGCCGGCGCGGTCGGGGGCGGTGCCGGCCGGCAGGCCCAAGCGGTCGCGCACCGACTGATGCACGCTTTCAGCGATGCCGATGACGCCGGTGGTGGCCTGGGTGACGAGTTGCGCTGCTGCCTTGAGATCGCTCGGCCGCACATGGCGCAGCAGGGCGTCGCGGGTGGGGTTGGGCGGCTGGGTCATGGGCCATTGTGTGGGGATTGCGGTGCTTTGTGTGTGACGGTTGGTTGTTGGTTTCTGGCGCGCTCTTGTGGAGAGGTCGGGTGGTCCGGTCAATCCACGCACATCCGCGATAAAGGGCCGGAGCAGGCGGGCACCGCCATCGGCACGCCACGAGGTCACCGCAAGAAAAACCTAGAAAGACTCGGAAGCCGAAAGAAACCGCCACTGCCCCACCGGCAGATTCCCCAGCACCACCTGCCCGATGCGAATGCGCTTGAGGCCTACCACGTGCAGGCCCACCTGCTCGCACATGCGGCGGATCTGGCGCTTCTTGCCCTCGGTGAGCACGAAGCGCAACTGTTCCGGGTTCTGCCAGTCCACCTGCGCGGGCCGCAGTTTCTGGCCGTCCAGGCTCAGGCCGTGGCGCAGCAGCGCGAGCTGCGCCGGGGGAAAGATGGCCTGCACGTCCTGCGCCACCACGCCCGCGCCCTGCGGGCCGTTGGGCGCGAACTGCACGCGCACCAGGTATTCCTTTTCCACGCCACTGCTCTCGCCGATCAGCTGGCGCGCCACCCGGCCGTCCTGTGTGAGCACGAGCAGCCCGGTGGAGTCGATGTCAAGCCGGCCCGCGGGCGCGAGGTTGCGCGTGTGCTCCGGCGCGAAACGCCGGCCGTCGCTGGGCGTGCGCGCGTCGCCGCGCCATTGGCTCGGGGCGCCGATCAGGGTGGCGGCGGCTTCGTGCCCGTCTTCCGGCTGGCCGCTCACATAGCCCACCGGCTTGTGCAGCAGGATGGTGACCTGCCCGCTCTGCTGGTGGCGCGCCTGCGCCGCCACCTCGATGTGCGCGTCGGGCGGCACGGGCTGGCCCATCACCGCCGGCTCACCGTTGACCTTGACCCAGCCGCGCGCGATCCACTCGTCGGCCTCGCGGCGCGAGCACAGGCCGAGGTCGGCCATGCGCTTGTTGAGACGGATCTCGCCGCGCACGTTGCCCACGCGGGCGAGGTCGGGCCGGTGGGGTTGCGTCGTCGGGCGCGGGGCAGGCGCGGGCGCGCGTGGCGGGCGCTCGGCGCGCAGGTTGTCGGGCGCGTTGCGCGGGGCGCTGCGGGCCGGTGCGGGCTCGCGCGGCGGTTTGGGGGCGGAGGCCGACACGCTCTTGGCGCGCGCGGGGCCGGGTGGCCGCACCGGCGCGCGTCGTGGCGCGAACGGATCGGCGGGTGGCTTGCTGGCGGCGCCCGGTTTCAGCTTGAGCGTGCGGGCGGCGGGTTTGTCGGTCGTCATGCGGGGATCATCCCAGATAAGCCCACAGCGGCGGGACGTGTCGTCATGCATCCTCCAGGGTGCCGGAGCGCAACGCGGTCAGATCGAGCACGCGCAGGCCGCCGTAGTCCACGCGGATCCAGCCCTTGGCGGCCAGCGTGGTCAGGGCCTCGTTCACGCGCTGCCGCGAGAGGCCCACCAGGTAAGCCAGCTCCTGCTGGGTGATGCGCAGCACACCGCCCACGTTGGGCGAGAGCAGCGGGTGGAACAGCGAGGCCAGGTTGCGAGCCACGCGCAGATCGGGGTCGTTGAGGCGGTCGATCTCGCGCGCCGCGATGAACTGGCCCAGGCGCTCGTTGAGCTGGTGCATCACGAAGCGGTTGAAGCCGATGGAGTGGTCGAGCAGCCAGTCGAAGGTGTCCACCGGCAGCCCTGCCACGCGGCTCTTGCGCAGCGCGAGGATGTTGTAGCGGTACTGCTCGTGCTTGAGCACCGTGCCCTCGCCGAACCAGCCACCCGGCGCCACGCCGGTGAAGGTGATCACCGGGCCCTGCGAATCGTCGTTGCTCATCTTGAGCAGACCGTCGACCAGACCGAACCAGTAGGTGACGGGCCGGCCGAAGCGGCAGATGTAGTCGCCCGCCTCCGCGTCGCCCACCACCAGCGCGGCCACGGCGCGTTCGCGCTCGCTGGATGTGAGGCTGCGCAGCCAGGGAATCTCGGCCAGCTCCGCCTCGGTGGGCGGGCGTTTGCGGTCGCGCAGGACGGTGCCGGAACGGGGGGAGGCGGAGGTGTTCATGGGGTCAACCCGTCTAGGGAAAGTCCTAGGAGGGATGACCCGGAATTGTCGTCGAACCGACAACATGACGTCAAACGAAGACCTACCATGCGCGACAGAACGGAACGTCCCAACGGGGATGTTCCTGGCACCGGCGCCATGGGGCCGGCCTCAGGAGACACGCATGCAACACACGTTCCCCCGGCTCTTGCTGGGCCACGCGAAAGTCCGACCGCAGGGTGCGGCGATGCGCGAGAAGGAATACGGCATCTGGCAGACGACGACGTGGGCCGGCATGGCCGAGCTGGTCGAGGCGCTGGCCTGCGGGCTGCACCAGGCGGGGTTGCAGCGCGGCGAACACCTGGTCGTCATTGGTGCCAACCGCCCACGCCTGTACGCCACCATGCTGGCGGCGCAATCGCTGGGCGCGATCCCCGTGCCGCTGTACCAGGACGCGGTGGCCGCCGAGTGCGTCTTCCCCATCAACAACACGGAAGTGCGCTTCTGCGTGGTGGAAGACCAGGAGCAGGTCGACAAGATGCTCGAGATCCGCGACCGTTGCCCGCAGCTTTCGCACATCTACTACGACGACCCACGCGGCCTGCGCAACTACGACCAGCCCGGGCTGAGCGGCGTGGAGGAATTGGTGGCGGCCGGTCGCGCGCATGCCCAGGCCCATCCGCAGCTGTTTCGCGAGCAGGTGGAACAGGGCCGGGCCGAAGACGTGGCCGCGCTGTTCTTCACCAGCGGCACCACCGGCAACCCCAAGGGCGTGATGCACACCCACAGCAGCCTGATCGACCGCGCCACCGTGGGCGCGGCCTTCGACAAGCTCACGCCGGCTGACGAGGTGCTGGCCTACCTGCCGCCGGCCTGGGTGGGGCAGAACATCTTCAGTTATGCGCAGTGGCTGGCCGCAGGCTACGTGGTGAACTGTCCGGAGTCGGCATCCACCGTCACCATCGACCTCAAGGAAGTCGGCCCGACCTATTACTTCGCGCCGCCCCGCGTGTTCGAAGGCCTGCTCACCAGCGTGATGATCCGCATGGAAGACGCGGGTGCGGTCAAGCGCAACCTGTTCCACCGCTTCATGGCGCTCGCGCGCCGCGTGGGACCCGACCGCATGGACGGCAAGCCGCTCGGCCTGCTCGACGCCATCAAGTACCGGTTGGGCGACTGGCTGGTGTACGGGCCCCTGCGCAACAACCTGGGCCTGTCGCGCGTGCGCGTCGCCTACACCGCCGGCGAGGCCATCGGACCGGACCTGTTCAGCTTCTACCGCTCCATCGGCATCAACCTCAAGCAGCTCTATGGCTCGACCGAGACCGCGGTGTTCGTCTGCCTGCAGCCGGACAACCAGGCGCGCGCAGACACCGTGGGCGTGCCCTGCGAAGGGGTCCAGATCAAGCTCTCCGAGAGCGGCGAGATACTGGTCAAGTCGCCCGGCCTGCTCAAGGGCTACTACAAGAACGAGGCCGCCACGGCCGAGGTGCTCACGGCCGACGGCTGGTACCACACCAGCGACGCCGGCTTCATCGACGCCACCGGCCACCTGAAGATCATCGACCGCGTGAAGGATGTGGGGCGCCTGAAGGGTGGCACTTTCGACGGCGCCATGTTCGCGCCCAAGTATGTCGAGAACAAGCTGAAGTTCTTCTCTCACATCAAGGAAGCCGTGGCCTACGGTGACCAGCGCGAGCGCGTGTGCGTGATGATCAACATCGACTTCGAGGCGGTGGGCAACTGGGCCGAGCGGCGCAACCTGCCCTACGCCGGCTACACCGACCTGGCCCAGAAGCCCGAGGTGTACGAGCTCATCAGGGACTGCGTGGAGAAGGTCAATGCCGACCTCAGCCGCGATGCCCTGCTCGCGGGCAGCCAGATCAGCCGCTTCCTGGTGCTGCACAAGGAACTGGACGCCGACGATGGCGAGCTCACCCGCACGAACAAGGTGCGCCGGGGTTTCATTGCAGAGAAATACGGCGTGCTCGTGGAGGCCCTGTACGGCGGCAGGTCCGAGCAGTACATCGAAACGCAGGTGAAGTTCGAGGACGGCCGCACCGGTTCGGTCAGCGCCACGCTCAAGCTGAGCGATGCGAAGACCTTCACCCCCGTCCAGGCCGCCGCCTGAGCCTGAACACCACTTCCCACCATGACACAGAAGAAGATCGGCGACGTCATCCTGAACGTCCACAACATCAGCCTGCGGTTTGGCGGCGTGAAGGCGCTCACCGACATCAGCTTCGACGTTCGCGAGCACGAGGTGCGCGCCATCATCGGGCCCAACGGCGCGGGCAAGAGCTCCATGCTCAACTGCATCAACGGGGTGTACCAGCCACAGGAAGGCTCGATCAGCTTCCGGGGCCGCACCTTCAGGCACATGAACAGCCGCCAGGTGGCCGAGATGGGCATCGCCCGCACGTTCCAGAACCTGGCGCTGTTCAAGGGCATGAGCGTGATCGACAACCTCATGACCGGGCGCAACCTGCGCATCCGCAGCGGGCTGCTTTCGCAGGCCTTCCGCAACCCTTTCGGCATTGGCGGGGCGCAGAAGGAAGAGGAAACGCACCGCGAATTCGTCGAGCACATCATCGATTTCCTGGAGATCCAGGCCTACCGCAAGACACCGGTGGGCCAGTTGCCCTACGGCCTGCAGAAGCGCGTCGACCTCGGCCGCGCCCTGGCCATGGAACCCCAGGTGCTGCTGCTGGACGAGCCCATGGCCGGCATGAACCTCGAGGAGAAGCAGGACATGAGCCGCTTCATCCTCGATGTGAACGACGAGTTCGGCACCACCATCGTGCTGATCGAGCACGACATGGGCGTGGTGATGGACATCTCGGACCGCGTGGTGGTGCTCGACTACGGCAAGAAGATCGGCGACGGCACCCCTGACGAGGTGCGCAGCAACGAAGAAGTGATCAGCGCCTACCTCGGCACTTCACACTGACAGGCGGAGACACACGACATGGCATTCTTCCTGGAAACACTCTTCGGCGGCCTCATGGTGGGCATGCTGTATTCGCTCGTGGCCCTGGGCTTCGTGCTGATCTTCAAGGCCTCGGGCGTCTTCAACTTCGCGCAGGGCGCGATGGTGCTTTTCGCCGCACTGGCGATGGCGCGCCTGTCCGAATGGATCCCACAGTGGACCGGCATCGACAACAAGTGGGTGGCCAACGTGGCCGCGTTCGTGATGGCCGGGTTCCTGATGTTCATCATGGCCTGGCTGATCGAACGGCTGGTGCTGCGCCAGCTGGTCAACCAGGAAGCGGCCACGCTGCTCATGGCCACGCTGGGCATCACCTATTTCATCGACGGCCTGGGCCAGAGCCTGTTCGGCAGCAACATCTACAAGATCGACATCGGCATGCCCAAGGACCCGGTGTTCGTGCTGGACTCGGTCTTCCAGGGCGGCCTGCTGCTCAACCAGGAGGAC
>JAESFZ010000312.1_pt1 | contig 24463 bp, 22 predicted proteins | sample 9269561 | NCBI WGS metagenome assembly JAESFZ01 (sample SAMN14515552, study PRJNA621657) | algae metagenome | isolation source: Tildeniella nuda ZEHNDER 1965/U140 and co-occurring heterotrophs from wet... | place: Switzerland: Stansstaad, Zurih | collected 1965-01-01
TAAAGTGGAGATGAAGGTCCTAACCGATGGCCCCGAATTTCCTGCGGTGGCGGGCGTGACGAACGGTGCGTGGATTGACGACACTCGCGATCTAAACCTTTGGCTTGCCGCCGAGCTACGTTGGGAAGGCGAGCTGAGAGGGTAGGAGAATCGACTCGATTACGGGCGACCCGTTTTGGCGTGAAGTTCTTCCAACCGGTCCAATTGAGGGCGCAGACGTTGTATATGACCCTCAAGGTTGTCGATCCGCATCTGCAGCGCCGATTTATGAGGATCGGCTAAGAAACCCACGAGTTCCAGGTGGCTTTCCTGTTCCGCCCTCATGCCAGACATAAGGTCCTGAGCGTTAGATAGGGCTTCATCAAAGGCAGAAAGTGAATGTGCAGGGTGGTCCGGAAACCTCCAGACTTCATCTTCGGCAAGGTCCCTGTTTTTGATCTCCGCCACAAATTTGTTCATCGCGCTAATTGTTTCGTCACAGGACCGAATCATATCAGTCAGCTCGCTTTCTGAAGCAACTTCACTAAGGTCCTTAAGGTAATTGCTCAGGGCTTTCGGACCGCTCGGAATTACACCAGCGCCAATCTGACCACTTCTTCGCTCCCGACTCTTTCGCCGTTCGGTCATCAAGTAATCGCGACGCTGTATGGCAATATCGCGTATCTGCGTCAGCAGCCTGATCGCGTTCGCTTCAGCGTTTGATACCTGTCTCATGAAGTCCTCCTCAATCATGCTATGGCACCCCATTCCGGAGCGCTTCTATTAGTCGGCGCCCATTAGCTCCCGCGTGGCGCGCACCTTGCCGCTCTCGATATCCCTCACGTTCACCATCGGGTAGCCCACTGGGGTATTCGCGCTGTCCTCCCAGGCACTCACGATCATATCCCGAACCACCTGCGCGCCCGCCGCGAGGCGCTGGGTAGCAAAGTCGATGCCGCGCTGATCGCCGCGCTTGAACGCCCCTTCTTTCTCCAAAGCGTATAGCGGGATGACCTGGGCGAGGCTTGCCAGGATGAACACTCGCGTCTGTACCTCGATGGGACATTGGCAGTCCTTGTAGGGACCCACGAGAGCCGCCACCGAGGCCCTCTTGAGGTTCGCCCGTACAAACGCGCCCTCGAAGTAGGCGTGTATCCTCGCCGTCGTATAACCGTTCGGGTTCGGGTAGTTGCCCCAGCCGTTGAAGTGGACGCTAACGTGAAGAGGCTGCGAGGCGTCACCGCCGTAGTGGCTCCAAATGCCTATGTCGCGGATCGTGAGCTTCTCGCGTAAGCGCCTGTCGGCTTCGAACCATGCGCGTTCCTCGGGCGTCGTCGCTGTCTCCGCTCCCTTTACTGCCGCCCGCCAGTACGCGAAGTCCTTTCGGATTTGCTGCCAGCCATCAACGATGGAGTAGGGGAGATAGCCCGCCTTGTACTGCGTGAAGCCCTTCGCCCTTAGCGCCGTGTCGTACGCCTCGCGGGTCTCGGGAAGTTGGCTGAGGGGCAGCACGCCTTCGACGGAGCCATCGTCCGCTAGATCGACGTAGTGGCCCGGATCGCGCTCGGCGTCGTGCGCTTTACCGGAGCCCTTGGAGCGGTCGAGTTCGCGGCCCATGACGGTGATATCGGCAATTGCCTCAGGGGTACGGAGGAACGCCGGGAGGTTCTCGGGGAGGTTCTCGATGGCGATCCCGGAGACCCATTCGTGCCCGGTAGCGCCCCAAGCGAACGCAGTGCTGGGCCCGCTAAAGCTCAGGACGAGCAGCAGCGGCAAACGGGCCATGCCTCTCGCTCGGCACATCGGCGGGCCCCATTGGCGAAAGCTCATATGTCCCTGCCTTGAACCTTGGCTAGGCGTAGTTGGTACGCAGCTTCTCCGACGGAGCCCGCAAGGGCGATCACTAGAAGGACGGCAGCCAGGAGAAGAAGCTTGGAACGAGCATCTCTAGACAACAACTCCCATTGGTCGTCGGGATTCCTGACGAACAAATTTGCGCCGTCAGTTACCTTCTTCAGATCATCCATGAACGCTGACAACTCGGGAGCCCATTGATCCTTCTGGAGGATCGGGAACTTCTTCCCTTCCACAACATATGGGAATGCAAGAATGCCATTAATTTGCCGAAGGTCAGAGCACGGCCGATTGTCTTCCAGGCCCTTTCCGCATCGGATACTCATCTCCTCTAGTACGCGCGCCTTCGCATGAACGAATGAGAGGACCGCTTGAGGTGTTGGGTCTCCGGAGAAGCCATGGCGCATAACGGTTTCAAAGTTGAGGAGCAGCAGGAAGATGCCAACTGCACTAATGAGTGTTGACCTGAGCTTTGTTGCTCGCCACTCGATCAGAGTGCCTTTTCCATTGTAGCCGCGATACAAATTCCAGCCCACCAGAACGACGGCGAGCAATCCGATCCCTGCCCACGCGCTATATATGAACGTCGGTAGCACCATGTCTCCCCCCTTGCCGCGTCGTGATAGTCGAACCTACTGGTTTACCGAGCGCCATTCACTAGCAAGCGCCTTCGCGAGCCCATCGAAATTGCGCGCAGTACCGTCCTTGCCGCCCACGCCACCAGCTCGCCAGACAGTGACCATCGCCTGACGGCCACTCTTCTCGATGCGTGCAAGCGTCGAAACTTCGATGGCCGCGCTGGCGGAACAATCGGGGAGCACCGTTACATAAACCTCGATGTGACCATCGGGAGAGTTCTCGGGCTCCACAAGCGAGAGGCCCGCCTTGGATACGACGGGAGCAACGCGAGCGGTCAGCCAAGTCTTGGTAAACCCGCACTTGATCGCCGCCGCTGAAGGCGGCTCAACGACGAGCAGAAAAGTTCGCAAGCCACGGAGATTTTCTGTTTCGCTTGCACGCACATCGAAGCAGAACAGGGCTGCCACGGCAGCTAACGCGAAGGGGCGCATGAGAGCCTCCTCAATAGAGCGGGTACTTGAGCGAGGAGCACATCTCAACGACTAGCTGCTTGCCTCTCTCGGTAAGCGCAGCGAGCTTCATGCGGGCGTCCACAGGATGGTTGATCTTTGAGAGGAGATCGGGCGGTTCGCCAAGTGACCGTCCAAACTTCGGAGAGCCTGCGCCCAAGTGATCGAGGCCGACGCTGGCAGAGGCTTCGCTAATGTCGAGCGCCTTGGCGATCTGGACGGGCACGGTCGGCCCGCGCGAAGCGACGAGCAGGATCATCTCGAAAGAATGGAGCGAGTTGCTGTTGCAGTAGCGGCGATATGTTTGCACGCACCGCAGAACATTCTCTAAGGAGTCGTGTTGGGCATCCACAGGGAAGTTCATAGGGCGGCACCGCAGGTTGGTAAGCGACCCCGCCGAAGTATCAGGTGGTTCCCAGAATGTCGATACACGTAAAAAGTGTCAGTAGACCTACGGGATTTCTTGGGAGACTCATTGAGCGTCCCGAAGCTTGGCGAGCACGTTACCGCGTGGGGCATCCGTTGGGATGAGCGGCGAAGGTGCTAAGCTCGCGGCGAGAGCGGCATAGTCGCCTTCTAGAGAGTGGGTGCCGCTCGCGATCTACCCACAACCTCCCCCCTCTCTAGTCATATGGGTACTACATCTCCGAAAGTTAGTGGCCGCTAATCGGCTCAACGCAACTTACTGAGATGCTTAGCGGAGCCGGGGTTTTATTTGGATTGAAGATAGTTCAGCGTTCGCCTTGTCGCGTCGCGATGGTCGCGTCGTGAGCCCACCCAGGGGAAAGACAATGCGTGAATTGCTCTACTTCAATTGTTCCGGCTTTGAGTTGTTTGTCGGACTCTACGACACTCCCGCATTGAGCCATTGGCATAAATGCGGCTTGGTTTGGCGGCGGTTGATCGTGTCGTGGGCAGCGCCCCGGAAGGCGCAGGCTGCGAAGCCTTAGAGCGCTTTCCCCGAGGAACCCTGAGAGGGCCGCTGAGCATCAAGCCGGTGGCCCTTTTCTTTTGGTTTCGTGGGTTGTGTTCGTCCATAATTGCAGCGGGGAATTGTGGGGGCTCATGATCAAATTGAGAAAGAAGAGCGCGATACTCGTACGTGCCTTGATTGCCGTGGGTCTCGTTATTTCGTCACTTCCTGCTGCTGCACAGGTGTCGAAGATCGAAGGCTACGACGGTTACTTGTTTGGAATGACGGTGGAGCAGGCCTTGCGTGTGAAGGCCGGTACCAATTACGCGCCTTGTGAGTTCAAGGATGTAGTTGGATGCATTGAATACGATGCGATGGTGTCCGCTTTCCCAACAAGGGTGGCCGTGCAGTTTAAGGGAGCCAGTCCACGACTGGTTCAGGTGGTGCTGAAATTTGATTCGCTAAGGGAGCCCATACGGCACCCCTGCAAGGTGATTACAGCTGAACTAGTGCGCTTACTTGTAGCCCGGTATGGCGGAGAACCTCTTGTAGTGCAGGGCGACGCTACCTGGACCTCGGCACAAGGGGGTTCAGTATCGCTCACTCAGCTCTGCATTGATGACAAGAGGGGCATCAACGCGGTCGTGTATCGGCCGTCTGCCGCGCTCTGAGTAGCGGTTGGCGACGATTAGATGATCGACCTCAAGAAGCCCCTAGAGGGTGTTCCCGGTCTCCTGCTCATGGCGGCCCTGGTCCTGTTCGGCGCGACCATCGGCATAGCCGTTGCGATTGGCTTTACCTGGATACCGATGAGCGGGGAGCTTGCGAACTTCCTCGGGGGAGTCGTGGGAGCGGGTCTTGGTGCAGCGCTCGCGGTGATGGGCGCGGTGTATGTGCAGCGGCGGGATGCCCGAGATCGGCTCACCCACCCCCTCAATCTGTTTTTGACGCGAGCGGAGCGGTTAGCGAGTGACCTCGGTAACCTTCAAACGTTTTTGGTAAACTTGGAACCTACGCTTGAGCGTGGAGCCGATTGGGGCATTAGCGGGATGCTGATCGACGAGGCCGCAAAAGGTGCGGCGGCCCTTCCGGATGGTGCGGAGTTTCCCCGCAAGATTCACAGCCGAGCCGTACGACTGAAAACGGGCATAGTAGGCTTGGAGACTTTTATCGACCGCTATCTAGAGAGTCATTCAGCGGGTAGGGCCACGAAGCAGCGGCATGACATGGCGATGACGATGCTGTCGCGATGGGCACGCGAGGCGGACGAACTTGTTGCGGCCTTACGGAGATTCTAAGCGCGCGTAGGTTCGCTAAGGCGTAGCACGAGCCTGGAGACGCTCGCGGGATACCAAGAGCCTCCCCGAGGAGCCTCGATCTCCCTCCGGTTAAGCTCCGCAGCTATGGCCGAAAAGGACAGATACCCACTAGCTTGCACGTCCTTGAGCGTCTCGCGGTATTCCTCCGCCCGCTCATCGGCTCCTCTCACGATCTCCGCGACTGCCGCCGTGTTGCCCTTGCGGGCCTTCCTGAGGGCCTTCGCGCCGTTCGGGTTACCCAGCCTGTGGCCGGTCCGCGCGAGCCTCTGGCGGGCAACTGCGAGGGCCTCCTTGGTCCTCTTGGAGATGGCTTCGCGTTCGTTCTGGGCAACTAGCGCCATGATGCCGACGACCATCTCGTTAGCGTCTGGCATATCGGCCGCCACGAACTTCACGCCGCTATCCCTGAGGGCCAGGAGGAAGGACGCATTGCGGGACAGGCGGTCGATCTTCGCGATAATGAGGCGAGCGCCGGAGACCTTGGCGCGCATGATTGCCTTGGCAAGCTCGGGACGGTCGTTGCGCTTGCCGCTTTCTACCTCGGTATATTCGCCCAGGAGACGGCCTGAGGTTCCCTTGAGGTAGCCCAAGACGGATGCGCGTTGCGCCTCTAGCCCAAGCCCAGAGCGCCCTTGACGGGCCGTCGAGACGCGGTAGTAGGCCACGTACTTGTCAGCCTTTGGGCCTTTCTCAGTGGTTGCCATGGTGTCGATCCTCCGTGCTTAACGTCTCGCGTAATGCTCGTTAGGCAATTTGATACGACAAACAATGAAGGGAAGCCCCTGAGTCACTTTGACTCACCTCACGGCAGTGCTTAGCGGACCCTTAGCGATCTCCGAGGGCGGCGAACAGCGTGGGCCCAGCAGTGGATAGCGCTGCAATTCGTGCGGCCGTGCTTGGGAGGATCATGAGGGGTAGGAGGGGGGTCACGCTCGCGACGCGCTTGCGCTTAGGGCTTTGTGAAAATCCCAGGCTGACATTCGGGCAAGGAAGGAACTCACATCGAGCGCTAGGACCCTGAAGCTAGGCTCCCTGAGGATGATGAACCTCAAGGCGGGCTACGATGATTATGAAACTGCGCGGAGGCTCTAGGCACATTGCAGGCTTGCCCATCGAGTAGTTCCCTTGCCTCCTCGGGAACCTCCTCATGGTCCATCCGTCCTTGGTCATTATTGATTGGACTAGGAATGAAGACTTCCCCGAGGACCCACTCATGAACTTCCTCGTGAGGCTCCAGGCATCTCTCTCTAGGGCTGCTGTATATCCCCGGAAGAAACTCTTAAGAGGGATGTGACGATTGGGCAGCCGAAATCGCGAGTTACCCTTTTGGATCAACGATATATCGACGGAATAGCCGCGTTTTTCTGTTGGCGTTGTTTGGTCCGTGGCTGCGCTCCAGTGACGGCAAAAGAACCGCGCCAGACAGCCCATATTTGACTCAGGAGAGGCCCCGGCCGTGCCGCCGGTAGGGTGGTAGCCAAATTCGCGTTTGCTCTCCACGAGTCTCCAAAGGCTTCCTAGACGCTGTTGCGAATGCACGCCACTTGGGCCGCTCAGCAGTGCCCATTCCCCTCGCGGGCACGCGACGAGAGGAACCTCAGAATCGCCTCCGAGGTTCCTCCCGTGCCTACGCAAACAGGTACGTTGCGTTCGCGATCTCCGCCACGTCCAGGCGGCCCCGCTTCGGTGGCGGCGGGCGAGTTGCGCCAGCATCATCGAGCATCCTCCCGAGGGTGTTCTCCAGCACGTCCTCTGAATACATCCGAGCGAACTCCTCCCGAAGCAGCCGAGCGAGCGCGCCAACCTTCGAAGGTGTCGCTCCGAAAGCGTCGTGAACAATTGCCACCTGATCCACCCCGGCATCTTCGCGTGCGCGTGCCAGTGACCTCATGAGATGGCTCGCATCGAGAGAATGGATGAAGTGAGGCGGGGCCGCGTCGATTACCTCCCTCCAGTTCGTCGCGTCGGTTAGTGCGTAGTAGAGAAACGTAATGGGCTTTCCGCTCTCTTCATCCTTGATCGTGGTTCGTCGGTTCTTCTGGATGCGATAGTCAGCGAGCACCGGGAAGCCGCAAGGGGAGGTCCAGGCGAAGCGAAGGTTGGGGCCATCGTTCCTCTTTCCAGCCCGCCGTTGCTCCTTGCGCCTCTCGGCCTCTCGCTCCTTCAGGGCCCGCCCGCACGCCTTGAGGTGGTCCATGACTTCAAGTGGAACCTTGACGATATCCTCCATGGCTTCCCAAACGGCGTCGGAGAGCGCCTTCATCGCTGCGTTATAAGAGGCTCGGCTGTCCTTCTTAGGGACAAGCCAATCCGGCCGATCCTTCTTTCCCTTTTTGATCTGCTTCTCGACGCTCTGCCGCACCTTGTCCAAATTGCCGAACTTGGTCCCGCCGTATGGCAACGTCATTACTGACGACTTCGTGTCGGCCCGAGTGACGCGCCATTCGCGCCGCCAGCGGTGGGCATGGATATCTATCTGGGCTTCGCGCTCCTCAAGGTTCCTCTCGGCACGCTCCGCAACGCTTGCATAGATGTCACCGGGCCTCTCGCTCGTTGGGCGGGGCACGAGATTGACCGCGCTTCCCGCGTCTTCGTCTGCCACAAGGGCGGAGCTATGCTGAATGCCAGAGCAAGACCCGTCGAGAATCACCGGGAGGCGGCACAGGGTCTCACCATTCGCATAGTCGTTCCACGCAAGGCACGCGGCGAGAAACTGCCAGGGGCTATCGGCCTTCTCCCAATCCCTCACCGTGCCTATCGGATCTTCCGCAATCCGCTGAAACCAAAAGGCGTTTGCGGTCGCCCAATGAATGCGGTCGTCGAAGCTCTCCTTGTCTTTGCCGTAGGAGTTCGCGAGGTGCAGCTTGAGCCACCACACGCCTTCGTCAGTCAGAGGGTCTCCGATGGCGAACTCAAGCAGGCCGCGCTGAAGGTCGTTGCCCTGCGGTGACAGGTACTCGGAACACGCATACGCCCGTCCCCGGAAGTCCACGTTGTAGACGAAGTGAAAGCGCTCGTTGTTGCTGAACAGTCGGGCGGTCTCGGCCACACGGTATTCGGCGTTGCGCTTCGAGACCAGCTTAAGCCTGCTGGCGTGGTACTCGCGTGCTTCCGCCTTGAACCTTGCTCGCATTGCTTTGTCGGCAGATGCCTCGTTTGGGAAGACAGGCTTTGGCGGAGGGTCCGCAGAGGCTAAGCCACCGCCGCCCTTACCGATGCGACGAAGCTCCTCCAACACGGCATAGACCTTGGGATTGATCCGCCATCCCGTTGCCTGGGCGGCGTTGAGACCTGCGTACACCGTCGAGAGGTCCGCCTTCTTCAGTAACTCTTTATGCTCTCGCCGCGCGTGCCTCATGATCCAGAAGGGCCGCTGGCTACTCGGCACCGATGGATGGTCCAGCGTTCCGCGTCCGTGAAACCCTCCGCCGAACGGCGCGCTCCAAGGTATGGGCGGCTCAACTGTAGGATACTGAACTTCGGCGGAATCTGCCTCGAACTCGGCGGCGCGGCTGATCCATTGGCTCGCCTTCTCCGTCAGCCGCACACCATTGGTCCATTTCCTCCGGGGACCTTCTCCGACTTTCTCTTTGGCGTGTTCCAGCATTCCAAGGCGCACCAAATACTGCATGAGCGTCGCCCCAACGGTCTTGGTCGTTTGCTCATCCCAGCCCTTGCCGCCTTCGAGTATCTCCCTCTGCCAGCCGTTAGCGTATGCCTTCTTGGCCAGCCGCCGACGAGCCGGATCGTTGGACCGGCCCACCAAAGCACGCACGGCTTCGGCTTGCTGGGGCGAGAGCTTTCGCCACTTGGCATCTAGTATCGTGTCCTCGGCAGCGGCTCCTAGGCGTGCCTGCATCGATATCCCGGAAACCCACTCGGAACTCATGCCGTTGACCGCAGCGCGGGTGACCGCAAGGCACACTTCCCCGATGGGCGCTCCCAGCAATGGCTTGAGCCCAGCCCCTCCACTCACGGCCCGGCCGCTATCGAACTTCTCCAGGTCATCCGCCAGGAGGTCCATGAGGCCGTTCACGAGTTGTCGCACGGTGGCGTTGCCGACCCGCGTGAGTGCCTCTCGGCCGCGCTCCTTGGCATCCTTCCAGTTTCGAACGGCCCTCTCACGGCCCTTCTTGCGGGCTATCGTCGTGAGCGCGTCCTGAGTGAGCCCGCGTGTGCGGTCTGGCGAACTGAAGGCAGCCATATCAGCGGTGCTCCAGCGGTGGCACTCCCGGAAGTCCTATCCCGAATGATCCGAGCACGAGGAGGGCTTCGCGTATTGCTTCAACGTGTGAGCCTCGATATCGGAACGCCTGTCGGAGGTGCGCCCTCATGGCGTGCGGCCCAATCCCCTTTGCGGCCCAACCGGCGACGATCCGAGCGGATACCCCGAGCGCCTCAATCGCGGCTTCCTTGGCGATGTATTCTTCATCCGCTGTCGGCCAGGAATGGCGGCGCTGGAAGCCCAGGGGACCGGCCCCGTGGATGCTCAGTCCAAACCTTCCGAGCGTCAGCAGAGCAGCCCGAACGGTCTCGATCTCTTCCCGCGAGTAGCGAAACTGTTCTTGGTGATCCAACTTAACGCAGTAGAGCGGTGCGTTTCTCTTTCGCAGTCCTACTAGAACACCATCAGGTACTCCGAGGAGAGCCGTCACTTCTGATTGGAGAATTAGGTCAGACGGAATGGTTGTCATTGCCTTTCGTGGGTTTGAAGGTAGGTGCCACTGTCTCGCGACCGGCCCGAGAGAAGCCTGCTCTAGCGAATGCTGAGGACCGTTTAGTGGGTCGTTGGCGGGCGGTCCTTCGCGATGATGCTAGTGATGACCCGAAGAAGGTCACCCAGTAACAACCGTCGTCGAGCGGGCCAATGATCCCGGCATCGGTCGGGGAGGGGTCGTGGACGATCAAGCCGTCGAGGCACACAACGGAATGCCCAAGGCCGTTCCGGGAAGTCCCGCTTAGGAGATGGTATTGACCGGCGTTCCACCGGCCCGTCTTGCTAAGTACGTCGCGTAGGCTGTCGGCGTGATTGCCGCCTTCCCAGAAGGGCAGCGAGATTTGGGTGAGGCCGCGCGCTGCAAGCCATTCATCGACAAGCTGCCGAGCTTGGTCTTCCGTTCGGTCTCTGTCGTAGAAGTGAGGCATTTGCTCTGGAGGAATGTCGAAGATCGCGCCGATTGCAGTCCGATGGCAGTCGCCATAGACGCCGTTATTAGGGTCATGGGTGAGCAATTGCTTGAAGGGAGTCATCGGTACAAACCTACGCGCTCCTCCCCAAGTCTACGGGCGCATAGATAATTGTCGCGACGAACTGTGTTTTGCGCCACGCATCGAGTGCGGCTCTCGTGTAGATGGCTCGACCGTCAGGTGCGCGGAAATATGCAGGGCCTTTCTCTCCATCGCGCCAGCGTCTCAGCGTCTTGTCCGAGACAGACAGGTAGGCGGCGGCCTGAGCTGACGTGAATACGTCTTCGGCGGTCACGCTTGTTAGTCTCCTAGTTTGAGGAAGATGTATGCGGGGGTGGTAATGCGGTGAAGAGAGCGGGTGACGAGCAGCGACTCATGCGACTGGATTTGCGTCCACCGCGTTGACGTTACCTTTGCTATTCGCCGGTCACTGGCTACATGGAGCGCTTGGACACTTGCCGGGCTGCCGCTCTTCGTCCCCGATGCCGTTTCTTGTTCTTCTGTTGAGGGCCCAGTTTGCGGCCTATCCGTTTATCTCGCGTGGCCCCGAGCGGGGCTCACAACGCGGTGGCTGATTGTGCTTCTGAGTGGGGCCAGCGGGCCTCGCTGGTTGATATTCGCCACCCGAGTATCCCGAGAGAGGGACTTGGGGTGGGTTACGTCCACACCATTAAGATGGGTGCCCACGTGTCCAAATTGAAGGCTGACTTTGGTTTCGGTCACCACATCCAGCCAGGCCGCAGCGGGGCTTCACTTGTCGAAGAGGGAGCGAGCCAGATAGCTGCCGTCTGGAGCCCTTTAGGCAGCCAAGGAATTCATTGCTCGCCGCTCTGGTACTTTCTCCGCGTCTCCGACGAAAAGCCCTCTATGGCGCTTTAATCCGCTGCAAATCGCGGTGTGGTGTTTGAGTAACAGTGTAGCGGCTGATTCACTGTTAATTGCGAAGTCTCGTGGAAGTCCCGTGGGGGCCTGTGAGGGTGTGCCGGTTGGCGCTCATGCGGAGGGTGAGATGGGCCATATAGAGGTCTCCCGTTTGATGTTGCTGGCTCACGAAACATCTGGCTCGCGAGTAACTTAATGGAAACTAAGGGCTTTCGGCCGCTAACCCTGAATTGGCATTTCGTCCCCATGCGGCCGACCGTGCATCCGATCTAAACTTCGCGCGTGAGAAGTATCGTCGGAGCATGATCGATGACACCGCGCGAGTATCTGGAGACCGTTGTTCGTCCCAACATGGCGGAGGTGAACGAGGACACCGGGGACATTCGATTGGCACACAACGCGATTGCCTCTGTCGATGCGCTGGGCGCTCGGCTCTACCATTGGGCGTCCAAGCACCGGCCTGAGTTGGTTCAGTCGATAGAGCGAGAAGACGACGGCTATCGAGAGGAGCTTGGGCAGCTGGACGGCGATTATCGGTTGCTGTGTGACGTAGCTCTCGCCGTCAAGCACATCGAGCTTCGAAAGAAGACGCCACGACTCGTCTATTCGGTCTCGGAGATTTCGCCTGAGCCGTTGATGGTGGATGACATGGAGGACTTCGACCGCGATTGGACTGAGGAGCCCTGTGTCCTCATTCAAAGGGAGAACGAAAGGCCGCTCATCGCGAGGAACGTCCTGGAGCGAGCGTTGAAATTCCTCGAAGAAAACATGAGCGCGGCCGGGGCTTAAGCCGATGTACCCAGCGAATTTCTCGAAGCCGTCGTGCGCCCAAACATGGCGGAGTTGAATGAGAACACGGGCGACATGCGCTTGGCGATCAATGCCACCGCTTCAATCGACGCGTTCGGCGCTCGCATCTATTGGTGGGCCGTGAACCACGAGCCGCCACTCATTGGTCCGTTCGCCGGTGACGATGATGGGTACAGAAAGCATCTCGCTCCGCTCAACGCCGATTACCATCTCCTTTGTGATGTTGCTCGGGCGTTCAAGCACATCAATTTGCGGACGAAGACGCCGAGGCTCGTCTATTCGGCGGCGGCAGTTTCGCCTCAGGCATTGATGGTTAGTGAGATGGAGACCTTCAGCCGCGACTGGACTACGAAGTCGTGCGTGCTGATCCAAAGAGAGGACGGACTGTCGCTTATCGCGAGGAACGTTCTGGAGCGTGCCCTGGGATTCCTCGAAGGGCACATGGATGAGCTGGTTGCCCCCTAGCGACAGGTGATGCCTGCTAACGACGGGACGGAAAACGCAGCGAGATCATCCACTTGCGGATCATTGTTGGGAGCATTTTCTTCTGGAGCGGAGCGCTGGTTTGACAACTCTGGCTGCCGTCGCGCATAAGCCGCGCCCCCATGGAGGTTCTCATGTCTGAAGTCTTAGAGGACGTACCGCTCTATCGACTCCCAATCACAAAGAAGATGATTGAGGAGTTACCCGTGAAGGCGCGGCGGATGCTGATCTTGTCCGGCGCAATCGCCAACGACATGTCCGAGTTCCACCGGCTAGCGTTGTTTAGTTTGAAGGACTTCGGGAATCGCGAACTAAACATGATGGCCCATGGTCAGAGTTGGGTAATTCTTCGCGTCCTTATCGGGAAGACATTCGAGGCATTCAAGTTCGTCGAGAAGCACCTGAAGGAAACTGGCGAGTTCTACCGTGACTACCTTAAAGGACCGCTGTCCGATCCGAAGCGCGAGATTTTGGCCGAAGACTATCTGTTCACGGCTTATGATCGAGTTTGGGCAAGACTAAAGGCGAACCGTGGTTTGATCCGAGAGATCAGAGATACACACGCCTTCCACTACGATCTCAAGGCATACCTAGAGCAGGGTTTGGCCGGGCTGGACGAATCTTGGGAGACTTCGGTGTTAATGGCCGGGCGCAAACGCCATGGAAACTTCAACGCATTCTCGGAACACGCAATTGTGCGCTCCATGCTGTCGCTCACTGGCAATTCCGACTTGATGCAGGCTATGAATGCACTCCGTGATGAAACGACTGAAGCGTCAGCGGAGGTGTGGGACCTCATGGAGGCAATCATGCTGTGTATTATGGAGAAGCATGGAATGCTGAATGACATACGCGTTACGCAGATTGCGACATTTACAGATGCGCCAAAGTTCAGCGAATTTACAATTCCTCCAGTGTGTTCGGACTAGTCTCGCAAAGCCAAGCGCGCTAGCTGCTGCGACCTTGGTCGAGCTGAGCGAGCCATCGGACGAAGCCTGCCGCTTGGGTCATTAGGAGCTGCCAAACGGGTTCAGGAGGCGCTGGCGGCTCCGCTTCGCCGGGCGCATGACGGTAGTGGTGGCAAGCGTCCACCCAATCCGCGAAGCTGTTGAGCAACTGGTGTGACGCCCTCTGGGCTAGGGGATTGCTGCTGGTTTGCTTGTCGATTACCACCGCTAACGTGCCCTTAGCGTCGCTCGCAGTCAGTCGCGCCTTGCCCGTCATCATCTTGAATAGCGTTTCAGTGGCATCGAATGCGTGGCGAACGGCGTCGCGCGCTTGAGCGGGAGAGCCGTGCAGGCTGTCGTATGCCTTCGCTAAGCTCGCGGCGGCGGTGGCATACCTATCGCCTTGCAAGGCTGCGACCGCGACGTGGCGGGCAGAATGGAATGCTGCATCAACGTACGGATGAACTCCACCCGCAGTGTCAACGGTATAAGCGGCTTGCTCTTCGCGAAAAATGCGCTCGCACTCGGTTACCCACCGAGCAGCCTTGTTGCTGCCGAGCTTCCCCAGCCACCGGCGGGCGATCAAAGTTATGCAATCGAGGAAGACATCAATCGAGCATATGGTGAGAAACTCGTCGAAATTAGGATTGCTGCCGAGGTAGGGAACCTGCTCACCTGTCTCACGCTCAAGGAATTGTGAGAAGTCGTAGCCCAGTTCGCCGCTGTCGCTGATGTCCACGAATGTTCGTGCAATGCGACGGCGAATACGCGGGCCATCTTGGAGGTTAATCGCCCGTTCAAGATAGTTGAACGAGAACCGCTGCCCCTTAGGTGCCCTACCCTCAGCCAACTCCGCCTCCTATGCGGCTATTCTAATCGACGTATCCACTTCGCCTTTACCCGGAGCGGCGGCCCATCGCCATACGTCGCCCGCTGCCCCTCTCGGGCGTGCCCAAGGATACTATCAGCCACCTCATCCGGGCACTCCACCTCACGCAACTTGTCTTCCATCCGATGACGCCATGAGTGCGCCACCGCGCGCTTGTCCAAAATGCCTACGTCAAGCCGCAGCCACCGCCCATACCGCTTCGACGCGGCATCGCCGCGCTTCCCATAGCGGCCTGCCGGGAGGTCACTGAAGAGCCACCCGTCCTTCGCCTTGGCAACCCACTTGAGGAAGCCCTCTGCCACGAGCGCCCGGTGGATCGGCACGTCCCGCCTGGAAGCGCCCGTCTTGATCTCGTGCCCCTTGGCGTCGCTTGTGGTGAACCTGAGGAATGGGATCGAGCCCACCTTCATCACGTCCTCCTTGCGTAGCTGAGCCAACTCATTGATGCGCGCTCCAGTGTACGCAAGGAGCCACGTCAGCCACCTCAGCGCGTCCGCTCGCTTGCGGGCAGCCTTGAGCAGCTTGGCAGCCTCGCCATCGGTGTAGGGGCGGACTGGCTTCTCCTTGGTCTTGTCCTCCTTGAGGGCGATCTTGAGGTCCGCCAGCGGGTTCGTCGTCAGCACGTCCTCAGCCTCAGCGGCAGCGAAGATCGCCTTCACGGGGGCAATGCACGACTCGTTGATCGTCTTAGCCTTCAAGCCCTTCGTGCGGAGGTAATCGCGCCAGCGCCGAAGGTCCTTGCCGGTGACTGCCTGGGCATCGTCATGTTGGAGGAACTCGGAGAATTGCTGGAGGCGGCGGGCGAACTCATCGCGGGTGCGCTGACGAATGTTCTCACGGCCCGTCTCCCAAGCTTTGATGAGGCCCGTGATCGTGACCTTAGGGCGCTTTCGGGGAGCCTCAGGGCGAGGTGCCGGGTAATGCTCGCCAAGATCACCGCTGTCTTCCCCTCGGTGTTGCCGCTGGAGGGTCAATAGCGCCCGGTCGATGGCGTCCCGTGCGGCCTCGCAGAACGCCGCGAAGTCTTCGCCCGATAGCTCTACGTGGCGGCTCGCGAGGAACTCTTTCACCCGCCCCGAGACGATCTGCTGGCCGCTCGCAGGAACCCTCGTGCGGCGGGCTTGTACCAGTTGATAGCGCTGGCCCGACCAAGGTTCTGTGCGGCGTCCCCAGGGACCATCGGGTGCGACGTTCGAGAACGATTCGAAGGGAGCGGGATCGGGCGCGTGCTGGGCTAGGAGCCAACGATAGAATTCGCCAGCGAGTTCGTGTGCGTCCGCTGGGGAGAGGCGCGTTAGCGTCGCCGGTTGACCCCCCTGAGGGGATGAAGTGCCAGCGGGCTTGTCGTGAAGGCGCTCCAACCGTTCATCGTATTCGAGCGCGAACGCCGCATTTCTTTTCTTGGCGATCTTCGCGTCGTTCGTGCGGAGTGACCGTTTGAACTCACGCATACCCGCAGCTTCGCGGAGGTGCTCCGGGAACACTTTTCTAAAGTAGTAGATGCCAGTTGTCGGGTGCCGCCATGGGCGCGCCATGCTGAGAACCGCCAAGTTTGTACCTCGCCTTTGTACCAGCGCGGCTCAACGGAGGTCGAGGAAACCTACATTTCCTTTATCTGCAGCACTTTATGGAGCCGCTGGCGGACAGGGCGGGATTCGAACCCGCGGTGGCTGTTACACCACGCACGCTTTCCAAGCGTGTGCCTTAAACCGCTCGGCCACCTGTCCGGGATGCGCGGTCGGTCGCTCTTATAGCGCGACGAACGGCCAGAGCAACGAACAAGGCGCGACGGCATCTTCCCCCGGCGGGCCGTCTTGGCTAGGGTGCCGACCGCCATTTGGGGGATCGATGGTGGTGTTTCGCGTATTGGGGTGGCTGCTGCTGGCCATGGCCGTGGCAGCGGTCGTCCATGACGGCCTGGCCTGGTGGACCGAAGGGACTTTCCACCTGCTGGGCCTGGGGGATCTCTGGTCGCATCTCGACGTCCGTTCGCTGGGCGAGGCCCAGAATGCGGTCCAGCGCCACCTCTCGGTTTCGCTGTGGACCTGGCTGGTGGGCCCGATCCTGACGATCCCGGCCCTTCCGGCCTTCCTGGTCCTCGGCACCATCTTTCTTTGGCTGGGTGGGCGCGATGGCGAGGCGGCCGACACCGGCGGCTTCGTGATCGGCTCCAGGCCGCCCCGGCGCCGGCGCAGCCGCGGCCTCTGAGGCCGTTCTCTCCGTCGGGCTAATGCCGATCGGGCCTAGCGATTATCCATCTTCAGGGCGGCAATGAAGGCCGACTGAGGGATTTCGACCTCGCCGATCTGCCTCATCCGCTTCTTGCCCTTCTTCTGCTTCTCCAGAAGCTTCTTCTTGCGGCTGATGTCGCCGCCGTAGCACTTGGCCAGCACGTCCTTGCGCATCGGACTGATCGTCTCGCGCGCCACCACGCGTCCGCCGATCGCGGCCTGGATGGCGATCTTGAAGAGCTGGCGCGGGATCAGGTCCTTCAGCCGCTCGCACAGCGCCCGGCCGCGGCTCTCGGCGGCGTTCTTGTGCACGATCATCGACAGCGCATCGACTGGCTCGGCGTTCACCAGGATGGAGAGCTTCACCAGCTCGCTCTCCTCGTAGCCGTCCATTTCGTAGTCGAAGCTGGCATAGCCGCGCGTCATCGACTTCAGCCGGTCGTAGAAGTCGAACACGACCTCGTTCAGCGGCAGGCGGTAGATCGCCATGGCGCGCGTGCCGGCATAGGTGAGCTCGATCTGCTGGCCGCGGCGCTCCTGGCAGAGCGTCAGCACGGAGCCGAGATGCTCGTCGGGCGTTATGATCGTGGCCTTGATCCACGGCTCTTCCATCGACTCGATCTTCATCGGGTCGGGGTAGTCGGCGGGATTGTGCAACTCCATCGACGTGCCGTCGGTCATCTTCACCTTGTAGACGACCGAAGGTGCGGTCGTGACGAGGTCGAGATTGAACTCGCGCTCCAGCCGCTCCTGCACGATTTCGAGATGGAGCAGACCCAGAAAGCCACAGCGGAAGCCGAAGCCCAGCGCCGCGCTGGTCTCGGCCTCGAAATGAAACGAGGAGTCGTTGAGGCGGAGCTTGGAGAGCGACTCGCGCAGCACCTCGAACTCGGCGGCATCGGCCGGGAAGAGCCCGCAGAAGACCACCGGGACGCTGGGCTTGAAGCCGGCCAGCATCTCCGCCGCGGGCTTGCGGTCGTCGGTGATCGTGTCGCCCACCTTGCAGTCGGCGATGGTCTTTATGCCGGCGATGATGAAGCCGATCTCGCCCGGTCCGAGCTCCGCCACGTCGGTGGCCTTGGGTGCGAAGATGCCGACCTTGTCGAGATCGTAGGCCGCGGCGGCGGCCATCATGCGGATCTTCATGCCCCGGCGCAGCACGCCGTCCTGCACGCGGACCAGCGTCACGACGCCGAGATACGGATCGTACCAGCTGTCGACCAGCAGCGCCTTCAGCGGCGCCTCGCGGTTGCCCTTGGGAGCCGGCAGGCGCTTCACCATGGCCTCGAGCAGCTCGTCGATGCCGAGGCCGGTCTTGGCCGAGACCATGACCGCTTCGGACGTGTCGATGCCGACCACATCCTCGATCTCGGTGCACACACGCTGGGGATCGGCTGACGGCAGGTCGATCTTGTTCAGGACCGGAATGATCTCGTGGTTTGCTTCGATGGCGTGATAGGCGTTGGCCAGAGTCTGCGCCTCGACCCCCTGGCTGGCGTCGACCACCAGCAACGAGCCCTCGCAGGCGGCCAGCGAACGGCTGACCTCGTAGGCGAAGTCGACATGACCAGGCGTGTCCATCAGGTTGAGCACGTAGGTCTTGCCGTCCTTGGCCTTGTAGTTGAGCCGCACGGTCTGCGCCTTGATGGTGATGCCGCGCTCGCGCTCGATATCCATCGAGTCGAGCATCTGCTCACCGCGCCGCAGGCCAGCAGCAGCCGGTCGGCCAGCGTGCTCTTGCCGTGGTCGATATGGGCAATGATCGAGAAATTGCGGATCAACGACAGGTCGGTCATTTCAACTGAACTCTACCCACGCAACACGGCGCCTGTCGCCTTGGTGACGGCGGCGACGATCTTGGCCGACACCGCCTCGATCTCCGCATCGGTGAGCGTACGCTCGACCGGCTGCAGGGTGACGGCGATGGCGATCGATTTCTTGCCCTCGGGCACGCCCTTGCCGGCGTAGAGGTCGAACACCCGCGCAGCCGAGATCATCGCCTTGTCGGAATTGCGTGCGGCGCGGACAATTTTCTCGGCCTCGACGGCGGCGTCGACCAGGAAGGCGAAGTCGCGTTCGACCGGCTGGAAAGGCGATAGTACCAGCTTCGGCCGCGCCTTGCTGGCTTTCGCCTTGGGCGGCGGCGGGGCGTCGAGGAACACCTCGAAAGCCGCGACCGGACCCTTCAGGTCGGCGGCAGCGGTGATCTCGGGATGCAGTTCGCCGAAATGCGCCATCACGCGGTCGCCGAGCTTGATCGCGCCGGAGCGGCCGGGATGATACCAGTCGGGCGCGCCCGCCTGTGCGGACATGTTGTCGACCGGCGCGCCGATGCCGGCCAGCACCGCGAGGGCGTCAGCCTTGGCGTCGAACGCATCGACCGTGCGGGCAGGGCCCGCCCAGTTCCGTGGCACGGCCATGTTGTGGCGGAGCCCGGCGGCCACGGTGCGTTGCCCGGTGGGGCTCGCGTCCTTGTACTGCGGTCCGACCTCGAACAACGCCGGATCGGAAAGGCCGCGCGCCTCGTTGCGCGTCGCCGCCTCGATCAGGTTGGGCAGGATCGACGGCCGCATGGTGTCGAGCGTGGCGTCGATCGAGTTCAGCAGGCGCAGGTCGGGCTGGCCGCCGCCGAAGCGCTCTGCCTTCTTGTACGGCAGGAACGACCAGGTGACGGCTTCGTTCATGCCGCGCGCGCCCAGCGCCCGGCGGGCCTGCGGCACGCGGCGCTGCATCGCGTCGCGCACCGGCCTGGAAGTCGGCGAAAGCTGCGGCAGCGAGGTCGTCGGGATCTTGTCGAAGCCCCACACGCGAGTCACTTCTTCCACCAGGTCGGCCTCGCCCACGATGTCGGGACGCCAGGAGGGGACGGCGGCCGTCCACGGGCCCTGGCCGTCGACGGTGAAGCCGAGCTTGCCCAGGATGGACGCGGTATCCGCGCCCGGCACGTCGATGCCGGTGAGAGTCTTCACGCGATCCGGACGCAGCGTGAAACTCCGCTGCCAGTTCGGCATCACGCCGCTTGTGGTGATCTCGCTCGCCTCGCCGCCACACAGCTCCAGGATCAGCCGGGTGGCGACATCGGTGCCCCATTCGACCGATTGCGGATCGATGCCGCGCTCGAAGCGGTAGCGGGCATCCGACTGGACGCCGAGCTTGCGGCCGGTGGCGGCGACGCCGAGCGGCGTGAAATAGGCGACTTCGAGGAACACCTCGGTGGTGTCGTCCTGCACGCCTGTTTCCTCGCCGCCCATCACACCGCCGATGCCGTGCACGCCTTTGGAGTCGGCGATGACCGAAATCGAGGGATCGAGCACATAAGTCTTTCCGTCGAGCGCCATGACGGTCTCGCCCTCACGGGCCTGGCGCATGACGAGATTGCCAGCGAGCTTCCTGGCATCGAATACGTGCAGCGGCCGGTTGAGGTCGAAGGTCACCAGGTTGGTGATGTCGACCAGCGCCGAGATTGGCCTGAGGCCGATCGCTTTCAGCCGGCGCTGCAGCCAATCGGGCGAGGGGCCGTTCTTCACGCCACGGAAGTGGCGGCCGACGACGATCGGGCAGGGGCTGTCGGGCTTGGCCTCGTAGCCGTGCGTCCACTGGATCGGGCTGGCGTAGGTGCCCTTCGGTCGTTCGGCCTTGAACGGCTTCAGCGTGCCGAGGCCGGCCGCCGCGAGGTCGCGGGCGATGCCATGCACGCCCAGGCAATCGCCGCGGTTGGGCGTCACCTTGATCTCGATGACGGCATCGTCGAGGCCGAGCGCTTCCGCGGCCGGCTGGCCGATCACCGCGTCGGCGGCGAGGTCGATGATGCCGCTATGGTCGTCGCCGAGCTGCAGTTCGCGCGACGAACAGAGCATGCCGTTGCTCTCCTCGCCGCGGATCTTGCCGACCTTCAGGTGCAGGGCGGTGCCGGGGATATAGCTGCCCGGCGGCGCGAAGATGCCCTTCATGCCGGTCCGCGCGTTGGGCGCGCCGCACACGACCTGGACGATGGTGCCCGTTCCGGTGTCGACCTTGCAGACGCGCAGCCGGTCGGCGTTGGGATGCTGGATCGCTTCGACGACATAGCCGACTACGAAGCCCTTCAGGGCTTCGGCCGGATTGGTGATCCCCTCGACCTCGAGGCCGAGCATGGTCAGCGTATCGCGCACTTCGGCGAGCGTCGCTTTGGTGTCGAGATGTTCCTTGAGCCAGGAGAGCGTGAACTTCATCGCACGGCCTCCAGGGCGGAGAAGCCGTAGTGGCGCAGCCAGCGCAGGTCGGCGTCGAAGAATGAGCGCAAATCGGGGATGCCGTACTTCAGCATGGCGATGCGGTCGATGCCCATGCCGAAGGCGAAGCCCTGATAGACGGCGGGATCGAGCCCGCAGTTCCGGATCACGTTGGGATGGACCATGCCGGAGCCCAGGATCTCCAGCCACGAATCGCCTGCACCGATCTTGAGTTCGCCGTCTTTCCACGAGCAGCCGATGTCGACCTCGGCCGACGGCTCGGTGAAAGGGAAGTAGGAGGGGCGGAAACGCAGCGGCAGGTCATCGATCTCGAAGAAGGCGCGGCAGAAATCGACCAGGCAACCCTTTAGGTGACCCATGTGCGTCGTGCGGTCGATCACCAGGCCTTCGACCTGGTGAAACATCGGCGTGTGCGTGGCGTCGCTGTCGATGCGAAAGGTACGGCCCGGCACGATGATGCGGAGCGAACCGCCGTCGGCCAACATCTTCTGCACGTCCTTGCTCAGCATGGTCCGCGCCTGCACCGGCGAGGTGTGCGTGCGCAGCACGACGGGCGTTCCGTCGGCGCGTGGCGGCAGATAGAACGTGTCCTGCATCTGCCGCGCCGGATGGTCGGGCGGGATGTTGAGCGCAGTGAAGTTGTGCCAGTCGTCCTCGATGTCGGGGCCATCGGCCCAGGTGAATCCCATCTCGCCGAAGATGACGCCGAGTTCGTCCATTACCTGGCCGATCGGGTGCAGCGTTCCTTCGCGCATCGGCCGCGTCGGCAGGCTGACGTCGATCTTCTCCGCCGCCAGCCGCGCTTCCAACGCCGAGGCGCCCAAGGTGCCCTTGCGTGCGTCGAGCGCAGCCTCGATCTCGCCCTTGAGCTGGTTGACCTGGGCGCCGAATTCCTTGCGCTGTTCCGGCGCGAGACCGCCCAGGGTCTTCATGAGGCCGGTGACGCTGCCCTTCTTGCCGAGCACGGCCACGCGCGCAGCCTCGAGCGCTGCCAGGTCGGCGGCGGCCGAGACGGCTTCGAGCGCCGCACTGCGAATCGTCGAAAGATCGTCCATCTTTCCCACTCTCGAAACCGAACACGAAAAAGGGAGCCTGCGGTCCAGGCTCCCTCTTTGCCGTCTCTAGTCCGTTGCGCCGCTGTACGGCGCCGCGAACTTACTTGAGGGCGGCCTGGGCCTGATCGACCAGGGCCTTGAATGCAGCGGGCTCCCGCACGGCGAGATCGGCCATGACCTTGCGGTCGACTTCGATCCCGGCCTTGAGGATGCCGTTCATGAACTGCGAGTAGGTGAGCCCATGCTCGCGGGTCGCAGCGTTGATACGCTGGATCCAGAGACCCCGGAACGCGCGCTTCTTGTTGCGGCGGTCGCGGTAGGCATACTGCAGGCCCTTCTCGACCTTCTCGATGGCGACGCGGAACGCTGCGTTGGAGCGACCGCGATAGCCCTTGGCGAGCTTGAGAACCTTCTTGTGACGAGCGTGTGCAGTCACGCCCCGCTTAACGCGTGACATGGTCTACCTCTCGTACGGAAAGAAATTGCGCTTGATGATCCGCGTGTCCGGCTCGGACACGATGGCCATCCCGGTCGCCTGGCGCAGGAACCGGTTACCGCGCTTGCTCATGCCGTGCCGCTTGCCGGCCACGCCATGCTTGATCTTGCCCGTGGCCGTGAAGCGAAAACGCTTCTTGGCCCCGCTCTTGGTCTTCATCTTGGGCATTTTTGTTCCTTTTCAAAGGGTTAGCGCCGGAGCGCAGGTCCCGACCCCCTCGTGAAAGAAGGTCGAAAAGTCCTTACAAAGCAGCCGAGGCAATGCCCTTATTGGCCAGGCCGCTCGAAGGAACGGGGCTTATAGCGGCGAGGGTCCGCCCATGCAAGCGCGGGCGGATGTGCCACAGTCAGCCCTTACTGGGGCCTTCAAAGGGGATTTTGCCATGAAACTGGCCGGGAAAGTGGCGCTCGTGACGGGCGCGCAGCAAGGCATCGGGGCGGCGATCGCGACGGCACTGGCCGGGGAAGGAGCCGACGTGGCGCTCACCTGGCTCGACGACCGGGCGGGCGCCGAGGCCGTCGCGGCCAGGGTAAAGGCCGCGGGCCGCCGCGCCCACCTGATAAAGGCCGATGTCTCCAAGCTGGCCGAGGTCGAGGCGATGGTGGCCGAGACTGTTCGCGAGTTCGGACCGCCCGACATCCTGGTCAACAATGCCGGCGTCTATCCCCGCGTGCCGCTGCTGGAGATGCGCGAGCGCGACTGGGACCATGTCCTCGACATCAATCTGAAGGCCGGCTGCTTTGCAACCATTGCGATGGCCAAAGCGTTGTTTGCGGCAGGCAAGCAGGGCGGTTCCGTGATCAATCTTTCCTCGTCGGCAATCCGGGGGGCCGTGCGCGGCGTCCACTACAGCGCCAGCAAAGGCGGCGTGGTGTCGATGACGCGCGCACTTGCCCTCGAACTCGCGCCTCATGGCATCCGCGTCAATGCGATCGCCCCCGGCCTCACCGACACCGCGCAGCCGCGCTACGGCAACACCAGCGACGAACTGGTGGAGATGGCCCGAACCACCATCCCGCTCGGCGGCCGCCTGCTCACGCCGGAGCAGATCGCGCGCACCGCCGTTTTCCTCGCCTCCGACGACTCGAACGCCACGACGGGCCAGGTGCTGCACGTCAATGGCGGCTCATACATGCCGTGAATCGCATGCTAGTCGCCACACGGCGCCTGCTTCTTGCGCGTCTCGACGAAGGCCACGATGCAGGGACCGAACTTGCGGGCGAAGCTGGATTCGGCGCCGGCACCGTGGCCCTTGAAGCCTTCGGGATCGCCGATGACCAGGCCGGTGACGCCGGAAGCGGTGAAGGCTGCATTGGCATCGGCCATGCGGCCGCCGACGTCGTAGGCATCGTCGGCGAAGTTCACCACCACGATGGCGGGCCCCGGCTTCAGGCCCTTGATGACCTGCTGCCATTCGGAGCGCGCCCGCGTGGTATCGCGCATCTTGTCGACCGTGCCGTGATGGGCGGCCGCGATCGAGATCACGCCGTCGACCTTGGCGCCGCGCATGGCGGCGGCCAGCGACACCCAGGCGCCGGCCGACTGGCCGGCCAGCACGACCCGGCGATAACCCATCTCGCGAGCCTTGCCGACCGCGGCTGCCAGGGCCGTGGCATCGCTGGCCCAGTCGGAAATCCATTCCCTGTCGAAGCGGTAAAGGTCATAGCCCAGTCGGGTGAAGCGGCCGACCCAGGATTGCGGCGCGCTGTCGGTGGCGTTCTTGCCCGCCATGTAGCCGTGGCTCCAGACGATCAAGCCGGTGGCGAGCTGCGGGCCACGCATCGACCAGTAGGGCTGTGGCCGCAAGCGGCCGATATCGGGTGCATCGGCGGCGCGGGCCGGCACCAGTTGCCGCCAGTCCTGGTGCGTGACGGTGTAGTTGTTGACGATGTGCAGGGTGCAGGTTTGCGGACCACGGTCTTCGCAGCGCTTCATCGCCGAGGCGATGGCGCTGGCGGGATCGGGACCGCTGACGCCTGCCTGCCAATTCGCCTTGCCGTCGGAACCGACCACGAAGGCGCGGTGCGGCGCGAAGTTCTGGAAATCGTTGAAGCTGCGGGCAGCCTCCGCGTTGAGCGGCTGGGCGGCGGGCTGGGGA
>JAESFZ010000313.1_pt1 | contig 24398 bp, 23 predicted proteins | sample 9269561 | NCBI WGS metagenome assembly JAESFZ01 (sample SAMN14515552, study PRJNA621657) | algae metagenome | isolation source: Tildeniella nuda ZEHNDER 1965/U140 and co-occurring heterotrophs from wet... | place: Switzerland: Stansstaad, Zurih | collected 1965-01-01
GCGTTGAGTTTCCTGAATAGGGATAAACCGTCCAGTACTGCTGTCCCTACCGCCGATCCTGCTGGTGGGTTGCTTACTTGTTGCCATTTCTACATCTCCCACGGGCCGTTTAAGAGAGGAGGCTGCAGCTCGACGATTGATTCGAGGTAAATGCTTCCTGGCGACGAGAACTCGGGCCTGAAAGAGTGGTTCTTAGTCGCTGATTAAATTTTGAGCATATGCCCATAGTTTGTCAATCGTGGCAGACAAACCACAACATATTGTGGTTAATATTTTTAATAATCCACAATATGGAATTTCTCCGTTACTTATCCGTCAGTGAGTAAGTAGGACGAGGCGCCAGTGCGTAGCGGAAGGGGCCACGTAACGCCAAAGCCAATACCCTTGCGGCGACCCTTAGGTGATCGTGGCCCGTATCGTCACCACTCGACGAGCTGCCGGATTGTGAAAGGGGGTGCGGTCTGGCTGCTAACTTTTCGCATTTCGCCTCGCTATTTCTGCCCTCACTTGGTCAAGAAAACTAATTTTCCCATGTCGCGCTGGGACAATGCCGATGAGTTCGCTTGCTAGAATCAGCGCAGCGACACGAGCCTTGAAAACCGGCAGGGTCGCAAGACCCTCGTGAGTTCGAATCTCACACTCTCCGCCACCCCTTATCAGTCGTGCGATGACCAGCGACCTGTGACATCATCAGCCTTCCGCCTCACAGGAGATTGGCTGTCGTTTCCCGGGATGCGCTGCTTCAATCCAATAACCGCGAATAAAATATGACAGACTTCACTCGTATCGGCGCTGCCGAGGCGGCCCGACAGATCCGGGCCGGCAAGCTCACTTCAGAGAAACTCGTAACGGCGTGCCTGGAACGCATCGGGGTCCGCGATACCGAGGTCAGGGCATGGGCATTCTGCGATCCGGAGCTGGCTTTGCGCCAGGCCAGGGCGCTCGACCGCGCGCAAGGGGTACGCGGTCCGTTGCACGGCGTGCCGGTCGGATTCAAGGATGTGTTCGACACGGCGGACATGCCGACAGAGTACGGTTCGCCGATCTATGCCGGTCACCGGCCGCGCTGGGATGCGGCCTGCGTCGCGCTTACCCGCGCGGCGGGCGGCGTCGTGCTGGGCAAGACCGCCACTACCGAGTTCGCCAACGATCATCCTGCGCCCACGCGCAATCCGCACAACCTCGCCCATACGCCGGGGGGGTCGTCCAGCGGTTCGGCCGCCGCTGTCGCGGACTGCATGGTGCCGCTGGCGTTCGGGACGCAAACCGGGGGATCGACCATCCGGCCGGCCGCGTATTGCGGCATCGTGGGGTACAAACCAACGTTCAATCTGGTCAATCGCGCAGGTTTGAAGTTTGTGGCCGAGTCGCTGGACACAATCGGCCTGTATGGCAGAACCGTTGAAGACGTTGCGCTGCTTGCACATGCGGTTTCGGGCCAGGACATGCCCGCGCTGGAACGCAAGCCGGCGGGCGTTCCGCGGATCGGGTTACACCGTACCGCCCGGTGGCAGGACGCCGATGCCGCGGCGCAGTCGGCGCTGGAAGCGGCCGCGCGCAGGCTTTCTGCAGCAGGCGCCGCGGTGCACGACGTCGAATTGGACCAGGACTTCGCCGCGCTCTATGACATGCAGACCGTGATCATGCATTACGAGAGCGCGCGTGCGCTGGCCTACGAGAACGGGCATCACCGGGCGCTCATCAGCGGCAGCCTGGGCAGGCGCCTTGAAAGCGGGATGAAGACGCCCCGCAGGGACTACGAGGCGGCCATGGCGCACGCCAGGGCTTGCCGCTACCGTTTCCGGGAGATGCTGTCCGGTGTTGACATATTGCTCACGCTGAGCGCGCCCGGGGAAGCGCCGCAGGGGCTGACTACCACGGGCAGTTCACTTTTCAACCGCAACTGGACGCTGCTGGGTGCGCCCTGCGTGCAGGTGCCATGCGCCACGGGCGCAAACGGCCTGCCGCTCGGGGTACAGGTTGTCGGCGCCATTGGACACGACCTGACTGCCCTGGCCTGGGCCGACTGGATACACGGCGTCCTGCGCGCTTAACTGCAGCGTGCAACTTCCGCTGGAGGGCGGGGCGACCCCGCATCTCCGCGCCTGGATCACTGGGCCTTGATGTTGGCCTGGCGCACGACGGCGCCAAAGCGGTCCCGCGCGCGCTGTTGATGCTCGGAAAACTGTTCCGGTGTCATCGGCGGCAACGCTTCGGCCGCCATGGAGTCGAGCTGTGCCTTGGTGTCGGGCGCCTGCATGATGCGGCCGATCTCCTGGTTGAGGCGGGTGACGATTGCGCGCGGCACGCCGACCGGCGCGTAGACGCCGGAAATCCAAACCAGGTCCACGTTGGTTCCCTGCTCTATGAGGGTTGGCGTGTCCGGAAAAATTGGCGAACGCCGCTTGCCCGGAACCGCGAGCAGGCGCAGCTTGCCGGACTTGATGTGGGGGATGGCCGCGCCAAGGTCCACGGTGAAATCCACCTGGCCGCCCAGCAGGTCGACGAGCACCGCCTGTGAGCCCTTGTACGGCACGTGCACCGCGTTGAATTTGGCCGTGTTCATGATCATTTCGATCGCGATGTGCTGCAGGGTGCCGTTGCCCGCGGAGCCGTAGTTGAGCTTGCCGGGGTTGGCCCTGGCGTGGGCCAGGAATTCGGAAAAACTGCGCGACGGGATTCCGGGGCGCGCGACTACAAAAAGCGCGGCTCCTGCTGTCGGGGCGATCGGCAGAAGATCCTTGGCCACGTTGACTTCCATCTTGAACAGGTGCGGGTTGATCAGGATGGGGCCGTCGGAGGAGTGCAGCAGCGTGTACCCGTCAGGTGCTGACCGGGCAACGAGTTCGAGGCCGATGTTGCCTCCCGCGCCGACGCGGTTGTCCACGATCACCGGTTGGCCAAACGTTTCCGCCAGCTTCTGCGCCATGGAGCGGGCTATCACGTCGGTGCTGCCGCCGGCGGCGAAATTGACCACCAGGCGGATGGATTTGCTGGGCCAGGCCTGGGCCGAGGCAAGCGACGGGAATGCAAGTGCTGCAACGATCAGGCAACGGACGAGTGAGCGCATGTTTTTCCTCGATGAACTGAAACCCGCCATCAGCAACGGCAAGTGGGCGACGTACTTCCCACGCCCTGGGTCCGGTAGAACGGTTTAGCGAAACACTTAATGAAACATTTTTAGTGAAACATCATATCGCAGTTGAAGCAAAGTCTAGCATTGCGCGTGCCGCGCGAGCAATGTAGTCTAGGCGCGCGCTTGTGCATTTGCCCTGCAAAGGAAAACTCCATGCTGAAAACACACGGCAGGTACGATTACTCTGCGATCTCGAAGCGTCCGGATTACAGCTGGCCGGACGGCAAGCGGCTCGCGGTGCACCTGTGCCTCAACGTCGAGCATTTTGCGTTTGGCGAGGGGCTGGGCAACGACTATTCCGTGCCGCAGCCGCAGCCCAACGTGCGCAGTTACGCCTGGCGCGACTACGGCAATCGCGTGGGCGCATGGCGCCTGCTGGAGTTCGCGGACGCCTACGAGCTGCCCTATGCAATGCTGATCAACAGCGAGCTTTACGACTATTGCCCGGAATTGGTGGCGGCATATGCAGAACGCGGACACGAGATCGTCGGGCATGGCCGTACCAACGCCGAGCGGCAGTCCGAAATGAAGCTGGACGAAGAGCGGCACGCCATTGGCGAGGCGACAGCTGCAATCGAGAAACACTGGGGCAGGAAGCCCATGGGCTGGCTCGCGCCGTACATCGCCCAGACCCACGATTCGCTGGACCTGCTGAAGGAAGCCGGCTACCGCTACATGATGGACTGGTCAATAGACGACCAGCCGGTGTGGTTCCGCACCAAGCATGGACCCATACTGTCCGTGCCGTACGCGCACGACCTCAACGATTCGGTGGAATGCGTTTCGCGCCGCACGCCCTCGCAGATCCTCTGCGACAACATGATCGACCAGTTCGACGAGCTCTACGCGGAATCGTCGCGCCGCCCGCTGGTCATGTCGATCGTGCTGCACAGCTTCGTGCTTGGTCAGCCGCACCGCCTGCGCCAGTTCCGGCGCGTGATCGAGCATATATTGCGCTATCGCGACCGCATCTGGCTGACCCGGCCGGGGGATATCTGCCAGCACATCGAGAAGCTTCCCGCGGGCATCGTTCCCGGAAGCTTGCGCACCTGACGAGCCGCAGGGCGCAGGGTATTGTGGACAACCGTGTGGGCGTGATCTCGAAACCCGGCCAGCCGGAGCAACCGATTTTGCGTCCACCCGCATGCAACAGGCATGCGGAATTTATGGAGGATATTCAGTAATGCGCATTGCCATCATGGGCGCCGGCGGGGTGGGTGGATTCTACGGCGGACGCCTTGCCCAGGCCGGACACGACGTGACCTTCATCACCCGCGGAGAGCATCTGCGTGCGATACAGGAGAAAGGGCTGTCACTGGTCGGCGCGGGCGGAGATGCGCTCATTCAGGGCGCGAAGGCGACCGACGACCCCGCGCAGATCGGGCCGGTGGACTACGTCCTGTTCTGTGTCAAGCTGTTCGATACGGAGGATGCCGCGCGCGCGATCAGGCCGCTGCTGTCGCAAGGCGGCGTGTGCATCACGCTGCAGAACGGCGTGGACGGGCAGCAGCGCATCGCGACAGTGGTCGGGAACGACCGCGTGATTGGCGGGATTGCGTTCGTTTCTGCCGTAATCGAGTCGCCGGGAGTGATCCGCTACAACTCAAAATCACCTTCGATCAGGTTCGGCGAGTCGGACGGCCGGATGTCGGAGCGTGCCACGCTGTTCCGCGATGCCTGCAAGGCCGCGGGTTTCAATGCGGAAATCGTTGCGGACATCCGTTCCGCGCTATGGCACAAGTTCGTGGGGCTGACCGTGAACGCGGCGCTGACGAGCCTGGTGCGCAAGCCGGCCGGCGTCTGCTACCACGATCCCGATCTGCTGGCGCTTGCGCGCAGCGGTTTCGAGGAAGCCGCCGCGGTTGCCAGGGCGATGGGCATCGCACTGCCTGACGACATCGTGGAGTGGCAGGTCCGGAACCATCAGAATTTTCCGCCGGAAATGTACGCGTCCATGTACCATGACCTGGCGCGCTCCCGGCGGCTCGAACTGGAAAGTCTTTCCGGGTTGATCGTGCGCAAGGGGCGCGAGCTGGGTGTGCCGACACCGTTTCACACGATGGCGTACGCCTGCCTCAAGCCTTACATTGCCGGTGTGCCGGGCAAGTAACGAGGCCAGTTACAGCATCGTGCGCTCGGCATCCGCCCAGCAGTTCGGAGTTTCGTAGAGCCTGACGCGTTCCAGTTGCAGGCGATTGCCGTAGCTGTCCTGGTAAGCCTTGTCGAGCAGCCGAAATGCCGCAAGCGCCAGGTGCTCGGCGGTGGGCGGCGCATCGAACCACACCGTCTTGTGGTCGGGCAGGGCGCCCAGAAACTCGGCCACGGGCCTGTCCTCGCGCCAGGCGAGGAAGGCGTGATCCCATGCATCGACGAGATGGCGCTGCGCGATGGCCTTCACTTCCGAAAAATCCATCACCATGCCCTGTGCGGCCGCGCCGCTGGTGGTGATGACGTCGCCGGAGAGGGTGATTTCCAGCGCGTAGCGGTGGCCGTGCAGATGGCGGCATTGACTGCCATGGTTGGGAATGCGATGCCCGGCATCGAATTCCAGCCTGCGGGTGATGCGCATGAGCGGGCTTTCGGGAAGAGCGGCGGATTATAGCAGAGCGCCACGGCCGCCGAATTACCCTGTGCCTGGTTCGGGCAGGAGCAGGCCCGAAGTGCCGCGGACTACTTTTTCCTGCCGTTTTTCGTCAGCGCCGCCTTGCGTAGCGTGCGGTAGAGACGCGGGTTGGCCTGCTTGAGATAAGTGACGACTTCGAGGTCGTCGCCGCGGGCCTTGGCCAGCTCGACGCCCTGGATATGCACCAGGCGCAGCAGTTCGCGCACCGGCTTGGGCATGCTGCGGCCGCTTTCATAACGCGAGCCGCCGCTTTGCGTCACCCCGATGCGCGACCAGAATTCCTGCTGGTTCATGCGCAGCTTGCGGCGGATTTCACGTGGATTGGCAATGCGTTCAAAGGGTTTCATGGGCGGACTCTCATCAAAATAACGATTCAATATCCAATTGACATGAAACCGCCGCATAGGTTCAGCGGTTCTCGGCGGAGTTCGGGATGCGGATCGGGTTTGCCGCGCAAGTCGCCTGATTCGAGACGGAATTATCGTGGCCAGGCGCCCTCGCGAATCTGTAATTGACGCGCCTGCGGGGGCAGGCTCGTTTTTGCCATTAAAATCAATTAAAATAAGCGGTTTTTCGGCATTTACCGGTCTTATTAAGGTCACGGAATGGCTTTGATCGTCCAAAAATACGGCGGCACCTCGGTCGGCAGCCCCGAGCGCATCAAGAATGTCGCGCGGCGCGTCGCCAAATGGCAACAACAGGGGCACCAGCTGGTGGTCGTGGTGTCGGCAATGTCCGGCGAGACCAACCGCCTGATCGCGCTCGCCAGGGAAATCCAGGCGCACCCCGATCCGCGCGAGCTCGACGTCATGGTGTCCACCGGCGAGCAGGTGACCATTGCGCTGCTGTCCATGGCTTTGATGGAACTCGGACTCAAGGCGCGCAGCTATACCGGCGGGCAGGTGAAAATCCTTACCGACAGCGCGTTTACCAAGGCGCGTATCGCCAGCATCGACGATGCGCGCATGCGCGCCGACCTTGAGGCCGGCTATGTGGTCGTGGTCGCCGGTTTCCAGGGCGTGGACGAGGCGGGCAACATCACCACGCTGGGGCGCGGCGGATCGGATACCACGGGCGTGGCGCTGGCGGCGGCACTCAAGGCCGATGAATGCCAGATTTATACCGACGTCGACGGCGTCTACACCACGGATCCCCGCATCGTGCCCGAGGCACGGCGGCTCAAGACCATCACCTTCGAGGAAATGCTGGAGATGGCGAGCCTGGGCTCCAAGGTGCTGCAGATCCGTTCAGTCGAATTCGCGGGCAAGTACAACGTGCGGCTGCGCGTGCTGTCCAGCTTCGAGGAAGAGGGCGAGGGCACGCTGATTACTTTTGAGGATGACAAAAACATGGAACAGGCGAGCATCTCGGGAATCGCATTCAACCGTGACGAGGCGAAAATCACCATACTCGGCGTGCCGGACCGTCCGGGCATTGCCTACCAGATCCTGGGGCCGATCGGCGACGCCAACATCGACGTTGACATGATCGTGCAGAACGTCGGCCACGATGGCATGACCGACGTGTCCTTCACCGTGCATCGCAACGACTACCAGAAGGCGCTGCAGATCCTGAAGCCGATACAGGCGCATCTCAAGGCGCGCGAAGTGCAGGGCGGAGACAAGATCGCCAAGGTGTCGGTGGTCGGTGTCGGCATGCGTTCGCACGCCGGCATCGCCAGCACCATGTTCCGCACGCTGGCCGAAGAGGGCATCAACATCCAGATGATCTCGACTTCGGAAATCAAGGTCTCGGTGGTGATCGACGAGAAATACATGGAACTCGCGGTGCGCGTGCTGCACAAGGCGTTCGGCCTGGAGCAGGCGGCATAAGAGGAAAATGCAGGGCAAAATGCGGGCCCTGCTGTGATATCCTAGCCGCAATTTACGCAGTGAGGCGGTAATTGCAGGTGCAAAGAGACCGGAGAGATGGCCGGGTGGTCACGGCGTAGCCGTCGTAATATCAAGCGCTTGGCGCCTGAGACCACGGGATAACAAGATACCGAATCTTTCGAAGTGAAGTGGTGATGTAAGTGTGAAGAGTACCGGAGAGATGGCCGAGTGGTCGAAGGCGCTCCCCTGCTAAGGGAGTATGGGGACAAAATCCCCATCGAGGGTTCGAATCCCTCTCTCTCCGCCAGTAGTTGGTTCTCTCTCCCGCCAGAAAGTCAGCGGCTTAGAGTCTCTTTAAGGCCGTCTTGAATGTCGTCGACTTTTCAGTCACTTACCTAATGAATATAGGGTAAGCGGCGACTTTTTCGCTCAAGCACTATTTTGTGAGGATACGGCCATGGAGCGCGTGCGCTGGGAGCCTTAGCGGGAGACGCGTTGCATGTTCAGGTCGCGAGTTTCTTTCGAACCTGTCGCGCAGGGCTCACGGCCGGGCGCGATATCCGGCGGCCTGGCTTGTCCGCCTGGTGCGCACTGGCCGCCACTTTCCGGACGATCTGCATGAACGGAGGGAGCGTAGGGTTGGCATCGCCGCGCCGCCAGATCAAAGCCAGCGGCAGTGTCGGTCCCTTCTCGGCAAGTGGCACGCACGTGACACGTCTCAGGCCGATCCGCCCGAGCGATTGCGGTACGAGACTGACACCCAGGCCGCTGGCGACCAAGCTCATGATCGTGGACAGCTTGATGCCCTCCTGAACGACCCTTGGGGAAAAACCCGCGCCCGCGCACGCGATCATGATTTCCTCGTAAAGACGCGACGCGATTCCCCTCGGAAACAATATCCACGGTTCGTTCCCAAGCGCGCGCAGCTGGATACTCCGGCTTGCAGCCAGCGGATGATTGCCCGGGAGTGCCGCCACCAGCGGTTCGTTGCTGACGATCTCGATCTCCAGCCCCAGCTCCGATTTCAGTGGTGGGTGCAGCAGGCCTACATCGAGCCGCCTCCGGGTGATCAGATCGACCTGCTCGTCGCTGTTCTGTTCGCTCAATAGAACCTCGACTTCCGGCCGTTCCGTACGGAAACGGCGCACTGCGTCGGGCAGCACAATGCCGAGGCCGGCAGAACTTACGAATCCGATGCGGAGCGTTCCGGTCTCCCCGCGGTTCGCTCTTTGCGCGGCACGGACTGCCGCGCTGGTGTCGGCTAGCAGCATTTGTGCGCGAACGAGAAACGCACGGCCGGCTGCCGTCAGCATAACCCGCCGGCGATCTCGCTCGAACAGCGTGACGCCGAGTTCTTTTTCCAGTCGACGAATCTCCTGACTGAGATGAGGCTGAGCGACGTGGAGGCGCGTCGCGGCCTTGGTGAAGTGGAGTTCCTCGGCGACGGCGACGAAGAAGCGGAGATGGCGATATTCCATGACGGGTTATTTGTCCATTCAGTTCACGCGACATTCTATAGGTAATACGTCTCATGTCATCCGCAAAATAATATTGGACCGGCATTGATTGATTCTGCAGGATTGTAGATACCCGTCATAGGCGAAAACATGGCGGTTGGTTGACTCGGCCAGACCGAGTCTGCGGTTGGGAGCAGTGGGGGGTTGGCAATGACAAAGCGGTCGAAATTCGTGTTACTGGCTCTATTCGCCTTCACCTTGTCTTTCCGGGTTGACGCGCAGACGAACAATCCGTCAGAGACGACATCCCGGACTCATGAAGCATCCCGGGATAGCTTCAAGCGCATCGCAGAAGTCCTGCGTCATCCGCGCTGCATGAACTGCCATACGGTGACCGAGTTTCCCCGACAAGGCGATACCCGCCACCGCCACCAGCAACTGGTGATGCGCGGTCCTGATGGGAGGGGAGTACCCCCCATGCAGTGCTCGAACTGTCATCAAGAGAAAAACTCGCCCGACGGAAAGGTCCCCGGTGCTCATAACTGGCATCTCGCTCCCCTGAGCATGGGCTGGGAAAACCTCAGGACCGACAAGGCGTTGTGCGAGGCATTACTGGACAGGAAGCTCAATGGCGGACGCGATGTCGCGGCGCTAGTTCACCATCTCGGCACGGATCCGCTGGTTCTGTGGGCCTGGGATCCCGGGGCGCGCAAGCCTGCGCCGGGCACCCACAAGGAGTTTTACCGTCTGGTCCAGCGCTGGGCCGAGGCGGGAGTCGCTTGTCCGACAAACTGATTATCCGGAATCGACAATCGCAAGGGAGCGAAATATGCAATTCAAGCTGACAGTGAACGGACAGCCGCGTGCCGTCGACGTGGATGGGGATACCCCTCTTCTATGGGTGCTGCGCGACGTTCTCGGCATGACCGGCACTAAGTACGGCTGTGGGATGGCGCTCTGCGGCGCCTGCACCGTGTTGGCCGATGGTCGACCAGTGCGTTCCTGTTCGGTGCCGATGGAGTCGGTAGGAAACAGGGCGATCACGACCATCGAGGCCATCGGAAACACCCCGGTGGGTCGGCGGGTACAGCAGGCTTGGATAGCGAAGGACGTTCCCCAGTGCGGCTACTGCCAGTCGGGACAGATCGTTGCTGCTACCGCACTCCTCGGCACTACTCCAAACCCGACCGATGCGGAGATCAATCAGGCCATGTCGGGCAACGTGTGCCGTTGCGGTACCTACGGCCGCATTCGTGAAGCCATCAAGCTGGCTGCGCGTGAAACTTCTGGAAGGAGGAGCTGATATGGCGAACAACAGTCGCAAGCTTGAATCCGGGCCGCTTTCCCTCTCCCGGCGGAATTTTCTCGCAACGGTCTCTGCCGGAGCGGGAGCACTGGTTGTTTCATTTCAAATTCCAACGCTGGCGGCCGCTGCGCAACCAATAGGCGGAAGCGTTTTTGCGCCGAATGCCTATTTGCGCGTGAACCCCGATGACACCGTGACTATCGTCGTTGCGATGGTCGAGATGGGGCAGGGCACTTTCACATCGCTTCCCATGATGATTGCCGAAGAGCTGGAGGTGGAGCTGTCGAAAGTCAGGGTGGTGCAGGCACCGGCGAATGAGAAGATTTACGGTCATCCGCTCTACATCCTTCAGACGACGGGCGGCTCGGCTGCCGTTCGTGCAGCCTGGGCGCGATTGCGGCAAGTCGGAGCAACTGCGAAGGTCATGCTGGTGACGGCTGCCGCTCAGTCATGGAAAGTGCCGGAATCGGAGTGCCTGGCGGAACGCGGAACCGTGAAGCACCTGCAGAGCGGGAGAACGCAACGATATGGCCAGCTTACCGATCGTGCTTCGAAGTTGCCGGTACCTAAAGAGGCGCCCCTCAAGAATCCGGCTGACTACAAAATTGTCGGGACATCTGTGCCGCGGCTTGATACGCCATCCAAGGTCGATGGTTCGGCAGTGTTCGGCATCGATGCGAAGGTGAAGGGCATGAAAGTAGCCGCCATCGCGCTTTGCCCCGTCATCGGTGGCAAGGTTGGATCGGTGGACGATTCCAGGGCACGGAAGGTAAGCGGCGTTCGTCGAGTTCTCGTGGCCGAGAACTCGGTCGCGGTCGTGGCTGATCACTACGGTGCTGCGCGGAAAGGCCTTGCGGTATTGAGCGTCAAATGGAACGAAGGCCAGTCGGCGCAGTTTTCGAACCAGGTATGGCGCGAACAGATCGGCGCGGCGCTGAAGCAGAAGGGCGTCATCGATACCAACGAAGGCGATTTCGTTAAGGCGTTTGCGGCAGCGCCGCGCAAGCTTACGTCGACCTATGTGTCGCCACCGCTTGCCCATTCCGCTCTCGAGCCACTCCATTGCACGATCCACGTCCGCAAGGACGCCTGCGATGTCTGGCTCGGGACGCAAGCGCCCGCGCGAGTGCAGGGGTTCGTCGCCCAAGTTGTCGGCCTGCCGCCGGAGAAGGTGGCGGTGCACAACTTCCTGCTAGGCGGCGGGTTCGGTCGCCGGCTTGATGCCGACTACGTTATCCCTGCGGCGCAGCTGGCGAAGCAGGTCGATTACCCGCTGAAGATCGTCTTCAGCCGGGAGGAGGATATCCAGCACGATGCCTATCGCCCGATGTTCGTCGACGAATTGTCGGCTGCTTTGGATGATAAAGGCGGCTTGGTAGGCTTCAGCCACCGCTTCGCCGGTTCCTCAGTTGTCGCGCGCTATTCGACCGTTTGGTTGAAGGACGGACGGGATGTTGCCGCGACGCACACCGCGGGGACTCCTTACCAAGTGCCGAACAAGTACGTCGAATTCGTGCGGCACGAACCGCCGGCCGGCCTGCTTACCGGAAACTGGCGCGGCGTGGGGCCGTTCCATCTGGCTTTTCCGAACGAGAGCTTCATCGACGAGTTGGCCGCGCTGGCGCGTGTGGATCCGGTCGTCTACCGCGAGCGGATGCTCGGCAACAATCCTCGTCTGCTTGCAATGATGAAGCTCGCGGCTTCAAAGGCGAACTGGGGCGCACCGCTACCGGCGCGGCGAGGCCGGGGAATCGCGCTAGTCGATGCGTGGGGCTGCTATTCGGCACTAGTCACCGAGGTCACTGTGGGTGCCGACGGGACTCTCCAGGTCGACCGCATGGTTTGTGCAGTCGATTGCGGGCTCGCGGTGACACCGGATGGTGTCGACGCCCAGGTGCAGGGCGGTATCGTCTACGGTCTGACTGCGGCGCTCTACGGCAACCTGACTTTCGAGCGTGGCCGCGTTGTGCAGAGCAACTACCACGATTACCAGCCCTTGCGCATACACGAGATGCCGCGTATCGAGGTTCACATCGCGAAGAGCACCGAGTCGCCGGGCGGGGTCGGTGAACTGGGCACGGCGCTGGCTGTGCCGTCCTTGATGAATGCGATCCACGCAGCTACCGGGAAGCGCTTGCGTACCTATCCGATATCAGCGGAAGATTTGCTAGCCTGACCGTTTCGCTGTTGGAGCGGAGGAGGGAGAGAGCAGCCCGCACCACCGTGGTGCCCGCCGCGCGATGCTGGTGTATAAAAATGCCGCGCGATCTGACCTGACTGGCTTTTTCTATGCCAGGTTGAAGTTGGCGGATCCCTGTTAATTTCCTGTTTCGAGCTTCCCTGACTTTGGCGGATTACTGAAAATTCGGGGAAATTGAGAGTGGGGCAGCGGAATCGAATTCTTGAAATCAGCTTAGTTTTTCCCTGTGTTTACCCTGCCATCAGGGAATAGGTGGGTAGAGACGAGTTAGCATTAGACTGCCAGCACCGCCAAAGCAAAAGGCCCATCGCAGGGCCTTTTGTTTTCATGACCATGAAAACCGGTCAGCCTGCGCTGGCCAGCTCCTTCCTGTCTGCGACACTGCGCGTTTCGGCGGTCTCGCCGCCCAGCGCCGTCGTCAGATCGGCAAGCAGGTGCGCAAGCTCACCCGACATCAGGGCAAAATTGACGTCGAATTGCTCGTCTTCGCCGCCATCCGGCGAGGCGCTTTGCGATTCGGCTTCATTTTTAAGAATGTCGAGAAAAGCCAGGCGCTTGACCTGCAGCTGTTCGGTCAGCACGAAGGAAATGCGGTTGTTCCAGGTGAGTCCCAGGCGCGTGGCACGCTTGCCTGCGGCGATGTGTTGCTGGATTTCCCTGCCGTGCAGGTCGTGGCGCACGTAGCGCACCAGGGATTTGCTGTCGTCGCCGGCGCGCAGTTCCAGGTCCTGGTCTATGGTGAAACCCGCGGGCGCGTTGCCTGACGCGAGCCAGGCGGTCATGGCCGCCCCGGGCGCATGCTGGGTTTCCAGGCGCTTTATCGGCAGGTTGTCCAGGGACTTGCGCAGCATTTCCACCAGTTCCTCGGCCTTGTTTTCACCAGCGGTGTCCACGGCCAGCCAGTGATGGGCGGGGTCGATCCAGGCGTTGATGGTGCGCCTGCGGGTGAAGGCCTTGGGCAGCAATTCGGTCATCACCTGCTGCTTGAGATCGCGCATCTGCTTGCGGCCCACCGGAAAGGGCTGGAGCGCGGCAAGCTTGTCGGCGCGCTCCTGCGTAACCTGCCTGATGACTGCTGCCGGCAGCAGTTTCTGGTCGATTCCCAATGCCAGCAGCCAGTGGCGGTTGACCGTGTGCACGAACAGTTCATTATCGCGCGGCGTGGTCCAGCCGCGGCTTTCCATGTCGAAGCCGCCGCAGGGCTGAAGCGGCGCGCGCGACAACCTGCCGCCGAGATCGGTCGAATCCGGAGTGAAGTCGGCGGGCAGGCGATAAACAACGAGGTTCTTGAACCACATGGGCTGAGGGGGGGGCTGAAAAAAAGTCCCGATTATACGGAGGCGATGGAGATAAGGTAAGGTTGTTTTTCCGGTTCGGATCAGTTATCAAGATATGAAGCATCGCACGCCTGCCGCCGGGCCTCCTCAGCTGCTGCCAACTCTGCTACGCTCCAAAAAATTTTCGAACCCTTTCAATCCTGCATCCTGCCATTGCTTCCCGAGAGGCGCTCCAATGACCAGCGACACCGCATCTGCAACAACCAAAACAACAGTAGTGCTCGGTACCGCCACGCCGGGCGGCGGGTTCCCGGCATACGGCAACCCTTATGCCCAGACCCTCAATGAAACCGATGCGAGCCTGCAGATCGAGCCGCGCAACACCAAGGGCAGTACCGAGAACGTGCCTTTGCTGGAGCAGGGCAAGCTCGATCTCGGGCTGGCGACCGGCGAAGTGACTTACGAGGCCATACACGGCATCGGCATGGCGCCCGCGAAAAATCTGCGCATCATCAACGCCATGTATTCCCAGGCCGGCATGTTCATGGTGCGCGCGGACAGTCCTTATCGCAGCATCTCGGATCTCAAGGGCAAGCCGGTGGTATGGGGCGTGGGCAGTTCGGGGTTCGTGGTGCTGGCGCGCTACGTCATGGACGGACTGGGACTGGATCTTAACCGCGATTTCCAGGCGATACTGCTCGACAAGGCGGCAGACGGGCCGGCCATGGTGATCGATGGACGCGCGGCGGCAATGTGGGGCGGCGGCGTGGGCTGGCCGGCGTTCACGGCGATTGCCGGTAATCCGGCGGGCGCGCGCTTCGTGTCGCCAAGCGCGGATGAAATCAGACGCATCATGGCGAAGCATGCTTTCCTCAAGCCGACCGTGATGCCCGCAGGCAGCTACGCCGGCCAGACGGGGCAGGTTGACTCGGTGGGTTCCTGGCCTTTCGTGCTGGCGCGCGCATCGCTGCCGGAAGATGTCGCTTACCGGCTGGCGCGGGCGCTGCACCTGGGCGGTGCCGCGTTCTGCAAGCGCATCGAGCAGGCGCGCGAATCCACGCTCGCCAATACGCTTGCCGCCGCGCCTGGTCGCGAACTGATACACCCCGGCGTGCTGCGCTTCATGGGCGAAATCGGGCTGCTCAAATGAGCGGCGAGGCTGCGCGCCAGGTAGGCATGATAGGCGCCGGCCTGATGGGCACCGCCTTGACCAGGCGGCTGCTGGGCGCGGGCTTCAAGGTGCTTGTTTACGATGTCGATGCCGCCAGGAGCGAGCGGCTGGTGGCGCTGGGCGCAACCGCCGCGTCTTCGCTGGCGCAGGTCGCGCGGTCGTGCACGCGCATCGTGCTTGCCGTATTCAACACCGACCAGGTCGAGCAGGTGATCGAAGGCAAAAACGGCCTGCTCGCGGTCGAGCCGGAGGCTGCCGGCAGCAGGATGGTGCTGAGCGTCGTCACCTGTGATCCGGAGCGGGTATCGGCGCTTGCGCTGCGGGTCGCGCCGCGCGGACTGGCCCTGCTGGAGACGCCGGTGTCGGGAACCAGCGAACAGGTGGCGAATGGCGATGGCGTGGGCCTGATCGGCGGCGAGCATGCGCAGATCGCTGCGGCGGCGGACATGCTCGACGCGATGTTCCCGCGCCGCTTTCATATCGGGCCGGCAGGCAGCGGTGGCAAGGCCAAGCTCGCGATCAACCTGATTCTGGGGCTGAACCGCCTGGCACTGGCCGAGGGGCTGGTGTTTGCAGAGCGCCTGGGGCTGGATACGCGGGCATTTCTCGAGGTGGCGCGCAGCTCGGCTGCCTATTCGCAGATCATGGACGTCAAGGGTGGAAAGATGCTGGATCGCGATTTTTCGCCGCACGGCAAAATTGCGCAGTCCCTGAAAGACGTGCATCTGATGCTGGAACAGGCGCAGCGATTGGGCCAGGAGCTGCCGCTGGCGCAGGTGAATGCCGAGGTCATGGAGGCCTGCGTCAGGCAGGGCGAGGGCGAATGGGACAATTGCGCGGTGATCGAGGAAATCCGCCGTCGCAGGAAATGACGGTTTTCAGGGAAGAGGAACACACATGATCGACGCGGCTATCATCGGCCTGGGCTGGTGGGGCAAGAACATCGTCAATGCCATACAGGGCAAAAGCGGGCGGCTGCGTTTCATCCGTGGCGTGAGCAAGGAGCCCGACGGCGTGCGCGATTTCGCGGCACAGCATGGCTTCGAACTGTCGACCGAAATGGGCGACGTGCTGGGGGACCCGCGGGTGCAGGCGGTGGTGCTGGCCACGCCGCATTCCCTGCATCCGGACCAGGTGGTTGCAGTCGCGGATGCGGGCAAGCCGGTGTTCTGCGAAAAGCCGCTGGCGCTGCACAAGGCCGATGCACTGCGGGCAGTCGACGCCTGCCGGCGCGCCGGCGTGCCGCTGGGGCTGGGCACCAACAAGCGTTTCTGGCCGTCGATGCGCGAATTGCGCAAGGTGGCGGCAAGCGGCGTGCTGGGTGAAATCCTGCACATCGAGGGCCACTACAGCAACGAGAATTCCAACAACTTTTTCTCGGCGTGGCGTGATCTGCCCACCGAGTCGCCGGGCGGCGGCATGACCGGCACCGGCATCCATATCCTGGATGCCTTCGTCAGCCTGGTGGGGCCGGCGCGCCGCGTGCACGGGCAGTTCCTGTCGCGCAAACCGCAGCCGGATCCGCTCGACACCGTGTCGGTGCTGTTCGAGTTCGCCAATGGCGTAAGCGGCACCATGGGCGCGGTGCGGGCATCGCCGTTTTACTGGCGGGTGCATGTGTTCGGCAGCAAGGGTTCGGCGGAGGCGCTGGGCGAGAACGACTTGGTGGTGCGCCTGTCGGGCGCCAGGCCGCAGCACACCAGCCATGAGCCGGTGGATGCGCTGCGTGCCGAATTCGAGGCATTTGCCGATGCCGTCGAGGGGCGCGCCGCGTTTCCGATCACCCCGCAACAGATGGTCGATACCGTTGCCCTGTTCGAGGCGGTGATCGAAACCCTGGCTTCGAACGCCACCGTCCGGCTCGGCGGATAGCGGCGGACGCGGTTTCGTAACCTGCTCAAACTTTGATATAATTCGCCGCTGCGCTGCGGCCGTAGCTCATCTGGATAGAGTACTTGGCTACGAACCAAGGGGTAGGGGGTTCGAATCCCTCCGGCCGCGCCAATCATTCCAAGGGCTTGCAGCGATGCAGGCCCTTTTGATTTTGGGCCATCGTTTTGTGCGGCAACGACATCGCGGAACGCGAAGCTGCGCCAACGGTGGTGCGCCGCATAAACATCTCATCTACATCTGATGCGAGGCTGGCATGTTCAAAGGGAAAACCGTGCTGGTGACCGGATCGACCAGCGGCATCGGCCAGGGCATTGCCGAGGCGTTTGCGGCGCAGGGGGCCAATATCATACTCAACGGCCTGGGCAATGCCGCCGATATCGATGCGCTGCGCGCCAGAATCGCCGCGGATCATGGCGTCAGCGTGCGTTACGATGGCGCGGACATGCGCAAGCCCGCGGAAATCGCGGCCATGATCAGCAAAGTCGAGGACGAGTTCGGCGCCGTGGACATCCTGGTCAACAATGCCGGCATCCAGCATGTCGCCCCCATCGAGGAATTCCCGGCCGAGAAATGGGATGCGATCATCGCCATCAACCTGACGGCGTCATTCCACACCATACGCCACGCGCTGCCGGCGATGAAGCGGCGCAAGTGGGGGCGCATCATCAACCTGGCATCGGCGCATTCGCTGGTCGCTTCGCCCTTCAAATCGGCCTACGTTGCGGCCAAGCACGGGCTTGCGGGGCTCACCAAAACGGTGGCGCTGGAAGCTGCCGGATTCGGCATTACCGTGAACGCGATTTGCCCGGGCTACGTGCTCACGCCCTTGGTCGAGAGGCAGATCCCCGACACCGCGCGCGCACGTGGCCTCAGCGAGGCGCAGGTGGTGAGCGACGTGCTGCTGGCGGCGCAGCCCACCAGGCAGTTTGTCACCATCGCGCAGGTCGCCTCGCTTGCGCTGTACCTGGCGGGCGACAGCGCGGCGTCGATCACCGGCGCGACGTTGCCGGTCGACGGCGGCTGGACCGCGCACTAGGGCGTTTCGTGATGCGGCAGGGGCGTCCGGACGGGGCGCCGGTGCCGCGCGTTTTTTGTCGATGACCAGAGAGAAACAGGACCGGAAATGAGCAGTTCCAAACCCCCGCTACTCGAAAACGCAACCCGTGACCTGGCGGCATACGCCGCCAGGATGCGCTTTGAGGACATTCCACGCGATGCGATCGAGCATATGAAGTATTGCGTGCTCGACAGCCTGGGCTGCTGCCTGTACGGCGTGACGCTGCCGTGGACGCGGCATGTGCAGGCGCTGGTGCTGGGAGAGGGCGGCACGCCGGCCGCGTCGATTTTCGGCGGCGGCGGCAAAACCTCGGTGTCGCAGGCGGTGCTCGTCAACAGCACGGCCGGCCACGCTTTTGAACTGGACGACATTCACAAGGAATCGATCATCCATCCCGGTTCGCTGGCGACGCCGGTGGCGCTGGCGCTGGCGGAGGCGGGCGGCGGCGCGAGCGGCCGCGACGTGCTCACTGCACTCGTTGCCGGCTACGAGGTCGGCGCGCGCGTCGGCAACGCCGCCACCATGAGCCTGTTCCTGCGCGGATTTCATCCGCAGGGCACTTCCGGCGCCTTTGTCGCTGCGGCGACCGCCGGCCGCATGCTGTCGCTGGATGCGCAGCAGATGCAGCATGCGCTGGGCATCGTCGGCTCGCAGGCCGGCGGGCTGATGGCGGCGCAGGAAGGCGCGATGGTCAAGCGTTTCCATTCGGGGCGCGCCGGACAGAGTGGGGTTTATTCCGCGTTGCTGGCCAGGCGTGGTTTTACCGGTATCACCGACGTGCTGGAAGCGCCCTACGGCGGCTATCTCAGCTCGCTTTCCGACAAGCCCAACCCGCAGCGCCTGACGGCCGGGCTGGGCACGGTGTGGGAGACCCTGAATGTCGGCTACAAGCCCCATGCCAGCGTCACCAGCATCCACACGGCGCTCGATGCGCTGGCCGACATCATGCGCGAAAACCGGCTGGACGCGGACGCCGTCGCCGCGGTCGATGCGGGGCTCAGCCACATGACGCACGTGCACTGCGCCTGGGAGTACAAGGCCCAAGGCGTGACCGCGGCGCAGATGAACCTCTACTACGGTCTGGCAGTGATCGCGCTCGACGGCATGGCGTTTGTCGACCAGTATCGCGAAGACCGGCTTGGTGATCCGCGGATTTTCGATTTCATCAAGCGCATCACCGCGCGCGTCGACCCGCAGATCGAGGCGATGGGCGCGGCATTCCGCCATGCAGCGAGGGTCAAGGTCACCACCAAAGCCGGGCAGACGTTCACGCGCGAGATTCTGCACCGCCGCGGCAGCCCGGAAAACCCGCTCAAGCCGGAGGACGTGATATACAAATTCCGCAACGTCGCGCGTTCATGCCTGTCCGGGCCGCGCATGGAAAGGGTGCTCACTCTTGCGCGTTCGCTCGACACGCTGGATGACGTTGGCGAACTGACCGCGATCATGGCGGCGGCACCGGACGCATAAGGCTTTTGCTAAAAGGAAGCTGGCATGAGTGCAGGCACTGAGCTGAAAGTCGGACTGAAAGGCGCCACCGAAATCGTGGTCGGCACCCGCGATACGGCGCCGCATGTGGGCAGCGGCAAGATCAAGGTGCTGGCCACGCCGGTGATGGTCAATCTCATGGAGGCGGCGGCGCTCAATGCCGTCGAGGGCCTGCTGCCGGAGGGACACCAGACGGTGGGCACGCGGCTGGACATCAGCCATATTGCGGCGACGCCGGTGGGCATGCAGGTGACTGCGCATGCTGAACTGGTGAAGGTCGACGGGCGGCGCCTGACGTTCCGGGTTTCGGCCGAGGACGAAAAGGAAACCATAGGCGAGGGCGTGCATGAACGCATCGTCGTCAATGTCGAGCGTTTCGACCGGCGCACGCGCGATAAGGCAATGCAGAAATCAGCGCGCGATGCGGGTAGGTAAAGCCGGGCGGCAGCCGGCCGTGAATCTGCGTGAAATTTTATAAATATCTGTTTTTATTGATATTTTTGTAAATTTGCTGATGCCGCAGTGCGCGGCCGCGCCGAGGCTAGCGTTCCCGTCGCGGCGGGGCGGGCAGTGATTTTTCGACCACGGTGTATTCGCCCTCGAAGGTTCCCTGATCGGCGCGCTGGCGCAGCTTGCGCGCAAGCCACCACCAGCGCACGGCAATGATGGCTGCAAGCAGCGCGCCCGCAACGAGCGCCACGGTCAGAAAAAAGAAAGCGAGCACAAGTATCGTCACGCCCAGCAGCGCATACAGCATGCGCTCCAGCCAGTTGCGGCCCTGGACCGCGAAGGCAAATGTACGGCGGGGATTATTCATCTGTTGATCTGAGCAAGGTAGCCGGGAGTGGGCAGGAGTGAGACCGCAACCGGCCGGCAGCGTTCAGTAGTCCGGGTTGAAGCTCTTGATGATGACGCCGCCGGATTTTTCATCGGGCTCCAGCACGATCAGCTTGCGCGCCTCGGCCTCGTCGAGCAGTTTGCCGAAAGACCGAAAGCCGTAGTAGGACTCGTTGAATCCCGGCTGGCGCCGCTTGAGGGCCTGCTTGACCATGGAGCCCCAAATTTTTTCCTCCGCCCCGCGCTCGGCAAACAGGGCTTCCACCGTTTCCATCACCATGTCCAGTGCCTCCTCGTGCCTGCTGCTTTCTGCCGTGGCGGGCTGCGTTGCGGTACTTTTGGCGGCGACAGCTTTTTTCTTGGTCTGTTTTTTCGCTTTTTCACGTACCAGGTCGTCGTAAAAAATGAACTCGTCGCAGTTGGCGACCAGCAGGTCAGAAGACGATTTCTTGACGCCGACCCCGATGACCACCTTGTTGTTCTCGCGCAGCTTGGAGACCAGGGGCGAGAAATCGGAGTCACCGCTGATGATGACGAAGGTATCCACATGCGATTTGGTGTAGCACAGGTCAAGCGCGTCCACCACCATGCGGATGTCGGCGGAGTTCTTGCCGGATTGCCGCACGTGGGGAATTTCGATGAGTTCGAACGCCGCCTCGTGCATCGCCGCCTTGAAGGTTTTGTAGCGCTCCCAGTCGCAGTAGGCTTTTTTGACGACGATGCTGCCCTTGAGCAGCAGGCGCTCCTGCACTTTCTTGATGTCGAATTCCGCGTACTTCGCTTCGCGCACGCCTAGTGCGACGTTTTCGAAGTCGCAGAACAGGGCCATATTGCTGTCTTGTTGGGCGGTCATGAATTTTCTTTCGTGGCTGGTTTGGTCAACGCTCTGTTTTCCCGTGGATGCGGCCGTAATGGGCATTTGCATCCGCAGGCGCGGCGTAAAAGCCTGCCGCTGCGGCTAGGGCTGCGTGCTGCCGGAGGCCAGGCGGTGTGCCCAGCGCGTGGTTTCGGGCAGGCGGAAGCGGGTAGTGCAGGCCAGCACGTATTGTACCGCGGTTTCCAGGCTGATGCGGTGACCGATGGAAACGAATACCGGCCTGGTGTTCACGCGGGTACGCAGCACGGCACCTATGATCTCGCCGCGGTCAGTGAGCGGCTGCCACGCGCCGCGCCGCTGCGGCGGCTCCTCATGGCTGCCGGTGAGTCGCGTCTTGCCCACGCCTATGGTCGGGATATCGCGCAGGATGCCGATGTGGCTCGCGATGCCCATGCGCCGTGGATGGGCGATGCCCTGGCCGTCGCACAGGATCAGGTCGGGCTTCACGCGCAGCGTGTCCAGGGCGGCGAGCACCACGGGCGCTTCGCGGAAGGACAGCAGGCCGGGCACGTAGGGAAAGCGCGTCGGCAGGCGCGCGACCGAATAATCGACGAGTTCGAGCCCGGGATAAGTCAGCACCACGGCGGCAGCCCGGCTCACTGCGCCGGACTGCTCAAAACCCACGTCGGTGCCGGCAACATGGTGCACCGCGCCCAGGCTGTCTTTGCGCAGGACTTTGTCGCGCAGCTGTTTTTGCAGCGCGATGGCCTGCCGTGGTGTGAGCGCCCAGTTGTGCAGGGGTGTGTTCGGGGTCATGCGGATCGAGTAAGGTGCGGCATCCGCGGGGCATGCGGTCGCCCGCTCGCAGCTTGCGGATCGAATGCGGATTTATCTATTCTACCCGCCTTGCCGGCCGCAGGGCGCGCCCGGGTGTGTCAGGCCGGGCAGCGCAGGAGGCGTGGAGCCTCTTAATTTTATGGAGAAGTGGAATCGCGCTGTGTGATAATAGCCACGCACATTTCATACCATGACACGGCAAGTCAAGAACATGGCGGTGCTGTTCGCTGATATCAGCGACAGCGCAAGCCTCTACCAGAAACTCGGCGATGCCTCCGCACGCAACATCGTCAATGCCTGCCTGACGGCGGTTGCCGGTGTGCTGCCGCGCTACGAGGGCCGGCTGGTCAAGACCATAGGCGATGCCGTGATGTGCACGTTCCCGAGCGCCGATCTGGCGGTGCTGGCGGCGAGCGAAATGCAGTCGCTGGCCGCGTCCGGACGGCTTTGCGATCACCCGGTGATGATCCACGTCGGGCTGCATTACGGACCGGCGCTGATCGAGGACGGTGACGTTTTCGGTGACACCGTGAATGCCGCCGCCTACCTGACGGCGGTGGCGATGGCAGAGCAGATCCTCACCACCGAGGGCATAGAAAGCGGACTGTCGCCCGCGCTGAAATCCTGCGTGCGCCCGATCTTCCATGCCGTGCTCAAGGGCAATTCCGAGGAGTCGACCGTATACCAGGTGCTGTGGCGCGCCGACAATTTCGATCTTACCGACGTCAATCTGCAGTCCGGCAAGATGATCCCGGGCGACATGGGCAGCCTGATGATCACGCTGGGAGATCAGCGCATACGCATAGACCAGTGGCGCACCAGCATCACCATAGGCCGCGCCGCGGATTGCGATCTGGTGATCAGCGACAAGTTTGCCTCGCGGCATCATCTGTCGATCAAGCTGATGCGCACCAACTTCTACCTCATCGACCACAGTATCAACGGCACTTTCGTCACGCTGGAAAGCGGCGAAGAGGTGCACGTGCTGCGCGGCGAGTTGCTGCTGGACGGCTCGGGGAAGATCTATATCGGCAGAAGCCGCGCCGAGCCGTCCAGCGAAATCATCGCTTTCAACCGCGATCGGCGGTCGATGTACCGGGTGTAGCCAGGGACGCAGGGCAGGGGCGCACAAGCCGGTGGAGGAACGCAGGCGAGATTGCGTTGCGTACTGCCGCGCCGCTGCATGCCGGAGCTTATGAGATGGCTTCTAGCCCGCTGCAAGCAGACGCATGATTTCGCTGCCGCTGCGCGCTTTTTCACGTGCCTGTTCAGGCGACTCCCGGCCGAGGGGGGTGTCGGCAATCAGTTCAAACATGTCCGCCGCCCCCTGCAGCATGCGCGGTGTCATGCCTACGTCCTCGAAGGTCTTGGCGATTTCCAGCATTTCGGGCACCCAGCGGTAGGCCTTGGGCGGCATCGCGGTCGAGCGCGACAGTATCCACTTGCGGACATCGGCGATGCTTTCCTGCATTTCGGCATCCAGCATCTGCCCGACGCCGAGCTTGTGCGCGGCCATCATCATTTCGACGCCGAGTGCCACCGCGCCCTTGGTGTAGGCGGCGTAGCACATCTTGATGGCCGAAGCGTCTCCTATGCGTTCACCGGCGATGCGGATATCGATGCTTTCATCCTTGATCACGGAAAGCAGCGCGGCCTCCGGGCCCGAGACGTAGATGCGTGTCCTGGCGCTGCCGCGCGGCGGCGGGCCTACAATGCCGGCATCGATGAACGTGCCGCCGGCCTGGCGGATGATGGCATCGATTTCGCGTACCGTCTGCGGTGCGATGGCGTTGCAGTCGACGAAGACCGTGCTTTTTCCGCCTGCGCGGATGGCAGCAGCCACTTCGCGCGCCTTGTCCACGGCCGCGCCCGGATTGAGTATCGACAAAATGATGTCGCAGGTGGCGACCAGCCGGTCCATGGACCCGCAATCGAGCAGTCCCGCTTTTGCGGCCAGTTCCCGGGTGCGGGGGCTGCGGCCGTCCAGCGTGGTATGGACCGCATAACCGCACGCCTTGAGCCGCATCGCCACGGCCTGTCCCATGTCGCCTGGACTGACGACGCCGATGTTTCTGATTTGCATGCCTGAGTTCCTTTCCTGGGTGCGCTAGTCATGTGCATTTGCGCTAAAATACATCGCTCACGCCGCGCCAAACAAGAAGATTCACGCTTTTTCCCCCCGATGCCTGTCCTGACGCCTCCCTTGACCCCGATCAGCCCGGCCGCAGAATTCTGAGATGGGCTTCTATCTGATCGTGCTGGTGACGGTGCTGACCCACACCAGCTTCAAGGGCAGCAAGGTGCTGATTTCCCTGTACGCCATCGACCTCGGTGCAAATCCCCTCACCATCGGCGTGCTGTTTTCGATGTATTCGCTGTTTCCGGTATTTCTGTCGGTATATGCAGGCAAACTGTCGGACCGCTACGGTTTCCGTCCGCCGATGCTGTTCGGCGCGTGCGGCTTGCT
>JAESFZ010000314.1_pt1 | contig 24202 bp, 28 predicted proteins | sample 9269561 | NCBI WGS metagenome assembly JAESFZ01 (sample SAMN14515552, study PRJNA621657) | algae metagenome | isolation source: Tildeniella nuda ZEHNDER 1965/U140 and co-occurring heterotrophs from wet... | place: Switzerland: Stansstaad, Zurih | collected 1965-01-01
CCAAGCTCGCTGACCGTCTGCCCCTCCTTGCCGCTCAGCGCCACCAGAGCGAGATATTGCGGATAGGTGATGCCATAGGGATCGAGCAGTGGCTTGTAGACGCGGTTGAATGCCAGTCCCGCCGCATAGACGGAAAAGCACAGGAACTGGTCGAGCGGATCGCCATCGGGGGCGGATGAAGGGGAAGCGCGCATTCGTGCCATTTAAATCGCACACGATTTAATCGCAAGTGTTGACATGGCGGATCATCAGCATATTTAAATCGTGCACGATTTAATCGTGTACGATCTTAAACGGAGCCCTGCCATGACCAAGTCGATCCTGCTGACTGCCCTGTCCTCCAGCGCCGTGCTGGCCCTGTCACCTGTCCCTGCCATTGCCGAAACGCTCGAGCCGGCCGCCGCGGGCTTTGCTGAAGCCGCTGCCGCTGGGCAGCCGATATATGAATTGTTGTATGCCGATGCCCGGGCATTGCTCGCGGGCGTGCAGGCCGACAAGGTGGAAGCTTCGGCCCCCACCACTACGCAGAACCTCGTCTGGAACATCGGCCCGACCGGCGCGGTGCGGATCCGCATTGTGCGGCCTGCCGATCTGCAGGGCGAGCTTCCCGCGGTGCTCTACTATCACGGCGGCGGCTGGGTGATGGGTGACCGCAAGACCCATGATCACCTGATCCGCGAATTGGCGGTACAGGCCCGCGTGGCGGTGGTCTTCGTCGAATACGACAACGCCCCCGAAGTCCGTTACCCGGTCAACAACGAACAAGCCTATGCCGCGTTGGAATATGTTGCAGCGAATGGGACAGCGCTCGGCATTGATCCCATACGGCTGGCCGTGGCGGGTGACAGCGCCGGTGGCAACATGGCCATCGCCGTCACGATGATGGCCAAGGATCGCGCCGGCCCCGCGATCCGCCACCAACTGCTGTTCTACCCGGTGACCGACGACGTCTCGGACAACGCCTCCTACAAGGCTTTCGGCGACGGCCCGTTCCTGACCCGCAAGGCGATGGACTATTTCCTCGAAGCCAACTTCCCGGAAGAACGTCGCGATGATGTACTAGCCTTCCCTCTGCGTGCCTCCAAGCAGCAGCTTGCGGGCTTGCCTGCGGCAACCATCATTGTCGCCGAAAACGATCTGCTGCGCGACGAGGGAGAGGCCTATGGCCGTCGCCTGATCGAAGCCGGGGTGCCGGTGGCCACCACCCGCTTCAATGGCACGATGCATGATTTCGTTATGCTCAACCCGCTTGCCGCGAGCGAACCGGCCCGGGCGGCCATCGCCCAGGGTGCAGCGCGTCTCCGGAATGCCTTCGGCAAGTGATATCCCCGACCCACCACGCACAAAGGACCAATAACATGACCAAGATCCTCTACACCACCCGCGCCACGGCCACCGGCGGCCGCGACGGCCGCGCCCGAACCGATGACGGGGCCTTTGAGGTGGCGCTGGCCACACCCAGGGAAATGGGCGGTAACGGCAAGGGCAACAATCCCGAGCAGCTGTTCGCCGCCGGCTACGCTGCCTGCTTCCTTAGCGCGATGAAGTTCGTCGGCACGCAAGGCACCCACGCCCGCGTTCCCACCGATACCAGTGTCAGCGCCACGGTCGGGATCGGTCCGCGCGCTGACAAGGGCTTTGGCCTCGCGGTCACGCTCGACATTATGCTGCCGGGTCTGGATCCGGCTGAGGCGCAAGCTCTTGTGGCCGAAGCCGACACCGTCTGCCCCTATTCCCACGCGGTGCGTGGAAACATCGAGGTCACCATCGACGTGTCGACCGGGGACTGAACACTCGTCCGCTCCGGCCCAGTCAGACATAGGGCTGGCCGGTCCGTTGCGGGCTCAGGGGATCCTCATCGCTGACTTGGGCCACGAGGCGGACAAGTGCGTCGTCGGACCATGTCTCGAGGTCCAGCAGCGCCTGGTAGGGGTTCCCGGAAAGTTTGAGGACAGCGGCAAACGCGGGCTCTGTCTTCATCCCCGCGCGACGCTGGTCCATAACCAGAGTGCGAAGCCTGGTTCCGCCCATTGAAAGCAGTCGCTGCTCGACATGAAAGTGGCGCCAGCCCATCTGTTCTTGCACCGGCTGCGGCGATCCGAAAAGTTCGAATGTCCATCCCTCGGCCCTGAATTTGGCGACGACCGGGCGGTCGCCCGAGACCCATTGCCATACCGCGAAGCCCGGACATCTGCTGTAGGCAGTCCAAATGGCGAGGGTGAACTGCATCGGGTCCGACGCGTGGCAGAGCACGTCGATGTCGCTGTCTGCGAGGTCGATCCCCAGCGGCGGCGTGCCTGCAATGTGGGGGTCGAACTGTGCCAGCGTCGACAGCGCGCCAATTCTGCGCAGCGCGTCCGGATAATGCGGCCTGCTCATTGTCACGGGACAGCGTCCCAGAATCCGCTCGAACATTCCGCAGTCCCCGCATCAGGGTGGTTCCCGCACTTTGCGCGGCCTTGATGAAGCTGACTTGTCAAGGCTCAGGCCCGAGATGACGATGCCCTGAAAGTCGAGACGGATCAGGCGTCCGCACGAAGCGCCGCTGCGAGCATACGGGCAAGGCGCGCAATGTGGGCCCTGTCGGCTCGCCCCCCCACAACCGCCAGACGCCAGTAAAGTGGTGCCGCAATGAAATCAGCTGCCGTTTCGCGGTCGACGTCAGGTGACAGTTCGCCTCGTGCGATGGCACGATTGAGCAACCCCGTGATGCGTTCGCGTCGTGCGCGCTGGAATGGTCGAACAGCCGCGCCAAGCGCAGGCGTTCGCTCGATCTCAGCGTTGAGGTCCGTAATGATCCGCCGGATCAGCGGGTGCCGGAGCACCCTTCGAAGCGCGAGAAGCAAAGCCTCAAGATCGCCCTCGAGGGATCCTTGGTCGCCGACATCGGTGATTGTTAGCCCGACACGTGACAGAAGATCGGCAGCCATAACCGGCTTTTCGGCCCAGCGCCTATAGAGCGCCGCCTTACCGACACCGGCCGAACGCGCAACACGCTCGAGGCTCAGGCCTGAATAGCCAGTGCGGGCCCATTCCTCGAAGAACGCCCGCGTCAGGGCCTCCGTGACGTCAGCGCGCATGATGGCCGCGCCGCTCGGAGCGCGGCTCTTCGTCCCGATATCGTCGGAACGGTTGCGTTCCATCGAAATCTCCCTATAAATGGACGGAACGCAATCGTTCCGACGAATCGGAGATAGATCATGAGTGATGGTATTGAAAGCTTTTCGGCCATGCTTCGCACGGCACTCGGCGACCGAATTGACAAAGGAGCCAGCTCCTTCATCGACATGATGGCCGAACACGCGGTGATGGAGTTTCCCTATGCACTGCCCGGTTTGCCCGTTCGCCTCGATGGTCGGGACGCTGTCGCGCACCATCTGGAAAGAGCGGCAGCCCTCATTGCCTTTGACCGGATGGGCGCGCCGACCGTCCATCCCTCGACCGATCAGGACCTCGTCATCATCGAGTTTGACGGCTTCGGTCACGGTGTGGAGACTGGCGAGCCGTATGACCAACGCTATATCTCGGTGATCCGTACGGAAAACGGCCGCATCACCTACTATCGCGATTACTGGAACCCGATCGCCGTGCTGCGTGCGACGAAGGGCGCGGCGCATGTCGATGCACTTGTAAGCGCGGATGCCGGTCATGAATGATCGGGTTCTGGTCACCGGCGGCACGGGCAAGACGGGCCAGCTCGTCGCCCGACAGCTGGCGCTTCGCGGGGTCGAGGCGCGGATCGCGACGCGAAATCCTTCCTCGGCTGATCAAATCCGGTTCGACTGGACCGACCCGGCAACCCACGGCCCGGCGCTCAAGGGCATCAGCGCCGTCTATATCGTCGCTCCAATCGACCGGACCCAGCAGCTGCCGGTCATGCGCTCATTCCTGGAGCAGGCGGTGTCGCAGGTTCCCGGCCGACTGGTGTTGCTGAGCGCCTCGTCGCTCGAGGCCGGTGGCCCGATGATGGGGGAGATCCACGCGTGGCTTGCCGCCCATGCGCCGCTCTGGACGGTTTTGCGTCCGAGCTGGTTCATGCAGAATGTCACGACCCAGCATTTGCCGTCGATCCTGAACGAGGGGTGCCTCTATTCCGCGACAGGGGATGGGCGCGTCCCTTTCATCGATGCCGCCGACATCGCCGCCGTGGCGGTGGAAGCCTTGACGGATCGGGCGCTTGCTTCCGACGACCATGTGCTCACCGGGCCCCAAGCGCTGACCTATGGTGAAGTGGCGCAGGAGATCAGCATCCGAATTGGCAGGTCCATCCGGCATTGTCGGCTCTCGGTGCTCGAACTGGCCGCACGCTACGCCACCTTCGGTATTCCCGAAGCCTATGCCTTGACCCTTGCCCGCATGGACGAGGCTATCTGCCAAGGCGCCGAGGACCGGACCACTGAGGAGGTGCAGCGGATAACTGGACGGCCCGCGCGCACCTTTGCGGACTTCGTCGAAGTTCAGCGCGCGCTGTTCGCAAAGCCATTTGTGCGGAAGGTGGGCCTTAGCGGCGGATGAAGCCCGCTATCGTCGCGACTACAGCTTCGGCGAGTGGAAGGTCCGGGCTGCGATAGGTGACGAGGTTGCCCGCCGGACTGTCTCCCGCGACGTCCTTCAGCACGTGATTGGCGTCAGGCAGAATCTCGAGCACGGCGGACGGATTGGCCGCCGCTAGCCTTTTGGCATCCTCGACAGGTACCTGGATATCCTTGCCCCCCTGCACAATGAGCATCGGCAGATCGGCGCGTTTTGCCAGTTCTGACGGATCGAGCGCAAAGGCGCTGATCAGATAGTCCTGCACTGCCGGGCCGAACAGGGGCAGCAAAGGCTGCGGCAGGCTCGAGGCATCGACTTTGACTCCAGCCGTCAACCTATCGATCGCGGCCTCGGCTGCCGGGAGCAGGGACGCGTTCGCAGGGTTGGCACGAAGCTGTGCCCTGATCACCTCCCCCATAGGCTTTCCGGGGGCAGCGACCAGCACGAGGCCGCATAGGCCCTCGACCTCCTGAGCCGCCGCGAGCGAGACAAGCCCGCCTTCGCTATGCCCGATCAGCCAAACGCACGGGGCGCCAGTCTCCTCGCGGATCCGGCGCACCCACGTTGCGGTGTCGGACACGTAATCGGCAATGGTGACGGCATTGGCGTCGGCAACCGCCGCGTCACTGCCAAACATGCCGCGCTTGTCGATGCGCACGGTGGTGATGCCCTTTGCCGCAAGCCCTTGTGCGAGAAGGCGGTAGCTCGCCGCCTTGATCCCCAAAGGACTGTTTCCGTCACGGTCGGTCGGACCGGACCCAGGAATGATCAGGGCAACCGGCCCTTCGCCCTCCGCGCTGCGCAGCATCGTTCCCGCCAGCGCGCCTTGCGGCCCGGGCGCCTCGATTGGAATTTCCACTGGCGCCGTTCCCGCTGCGGCCGGATGAGCAAGCGCCGCAGCGCAGGTCAGGATGAAGGCAGGCTTGATCATGAAAACCCCGTCGGCGCTGGTGTGGTGCTGGCTGCCATGGCTAGCAGGTGCAGAACAGCAGAGCCAACCGCGCAAGGCATAATGCTCTACCCGCACGACAAGGCGCAGATCGCGCGTCGCGCTCTTGCTGCGCTGGACAGGCTGGGGCTTCCGCTACATGGCCTTGCGACTGGCGGCGAGCCTTTTGCCGGAGGCGGATCGCCGTAACTCCGGCACGGTTCGGGATTTACGATGTTGCGCGGCGCGCCCGTCGCCCCAAATCCGGGGTCCACAACAATCGGAGATCAAACCGTGCAATGGGAATACAAGCTCTTCACCGAAACCATGGATGCCGATCAGTTGAACGCTCTCGGTGCGCAGGGCTGGGAACTCGTGATGGTCGTCTCGCCCGCCCATTTCGTGTTTCACTACTTCTTCAAGCGCGAAGTACGCGACTGATTCCATTCCTGTCAGCACCGGCGCCTTCGTGCTGCAGGATGTCGGTGGCGCCTTGCCAGGCACGAGCGAGCCGTCAGCGGTCCCTAGCCCCCGCAGAGTCCCTGCCGGCGCGGCTCAGTGCCGTGCCTAGATGGTCGATGAAGGTGCGCACCCGCGGGTCGACGAGGCGCCGGCTCGGATAGAGGCAAAGGACGCGCACGGTTTGTGGCGCGAGCTCAGGGAAGAGCCGGGTGAGACGAGCAGACAAAATATCGTCGTCGACAAGGAAGGACGGCAGCAGAGCAATCCCGAGGCCTGCAAGAACAGCCTCACGGATTGCTTCTGCGCTGTTCATTCGCAGTCGGCCGTGGGCCAGCAATCTGGCGCCTCCATCATCACCGGTATTGCCGAACCATTCCTGCGTTCTAGTGCGGGAGCGGAACAGAATGCAGTCATGCCCCGACAACGCCTCAGCATGGGGAGGACGGCCACGGCGTTCGAGATAGGCCGGGGAAGCGCAGAACCAGACTGGATATTCGGCGATGACGCGGGAAATAAAGCCATCAGGGGCGCCTTGCCCGCCTATCCGGATGGCCAGATCAAAGCCCTCCTCGATCAGATCGACAGGACGGTCGGAAAACTCGATATCGGCTCGCACTTCCGGCCAATTCTCAAGATAGTCGCCAATCAGCGGCATGATCACCCGTCGGCCGAAGGCGTCTGGTACGCTCAGGCGCAGCAGTCCACGTGGCTGACCTTCCGCAACAGCAATGCCTGCTTCCGCCTCGTTTACAGCTTCAAGGATGTTTCTTCCGCTTTCGTAGAACCGCTCGCCTTCCGATGTCAGGCTTACAGCGCGTGAAGTTCGGTGCAGCAATCTTACGCCGAGACGAGCCTCAAGGCGGGCGACAGCTTTGCTGGCAGCCGAACCTGTCAGACCCATCGCACGACCGCCCCGTGCAAAGCTTTTCGCATCCGCGACCGCCATGAAAATGACGATCTCATTGAGGCTTCGTCCCGTCACAATCCGGGTGCCGCGCCGTTGGTGGTGGTCATCATGCCCTGCCCTCGATCCTGCCGCATTCCTTCCGCTCCCAACCTAACGTGTTTACCGGCAGAACGCTCCGAAACTCATGACGCTCAGTCACGATTGGGATGACATCAGTTCACCGCCGGACAGACTATGTGTGGCGGTACACATGAAGAAAACAATGTCGTCTGACGAGGAGTACGACCAGAATGACCAGCTCCCTTATACGTTTGAATCCGCCGACCCTCTGGGACGCGACCCGCAACCATCACTCGCAGGGGACGCTCATTGAGGCAGGCCGTCTCGCCGTTTTCTCGGGCCAGATCGCGGCGCAAACCCATACCGATCATGTGCCTGAATCCCTGCGGGAGCAGACCGAGATCGTTTGCCGGAACCTTATGCACTGTCTTGACAGTGTCGGGGCATCGCCTGGGGACATTGTCAGCCTTCGCGCTTATATCGTCGACTGGACACCGGACAAGGCCGCGGAGGTTTTCGAACCACTGGTCGCCTTTCTCGGCGATGCGATGCCGGCGATGACCGGTGTCGGTGTGAACGCCCTGTTCTCGCCAGAACTACGGATCGAGATCGAAATGACGGCCCGCGTTCCTGATCGGACCTGACTGAACCGGTCCTTGCCGGGCGATCCATGAACTCCGCGCCAGCATTTCTCCCGCGCTTTCATGGGCTAAGCCCTGAGCCTTGACACAGACAATATTCGTAACTATCAAAGTTACATGAAACAGGACAGCAGATTGTCGGGCGTGCTTCACGTCCTTCTTCACATGGCGGAAGCGGCAGGACCGATTACGTCGGAAGTTCTGGCCACCGCCATGCAGACCAATCCGGTCGTCATTCGCCGGATCATGGCAGGCTTGCGCGATGCCGGTTTCGTCCGGTCCGGAAAAGGTCACGGGGGCGGATGGACCATTGCAAAGGCACTTCACTCCATCAGCTTGCGCGACGTCTACATAGCGCTGGGCAGTCCAGGGCTCCTTGCCGTCGGTAACCGCAGCGAAGAACCCGATTGCCTTGTCGAACAGGCAGTCAACGCCTCGCTGAACCACGCATTCAGCGACGCCGAAGCGCTGCTTCTCGAGCACTTCGGCAAGGTGACGCTCGCAGAACTGAGCGCCGACTTCCACGCACGCATGGTTGCAAGTGGCAAGTCCATTGATCTGGAGACTGTTCATGCGAAATGATGCTGTTGTTATCGGCGGCAGCTTCGCCGGCCTGTCTGCTGCATTGCAGCTCGCCCGCGCGCGCCGCTCGGTATGCGTCATCGACGCAGGGGCCCCGCGCAATCGCTTTGCCGATGCCTCGCACGGCATCCTGGGTCATGATGGAAAGAGTCCGCAGACCGTGGTCGCCGAGGCGCGCGCGCAGCTCCAGCGATACCCCACAGTCCAGATCCTCGAAGGCGTCGCAACCAGCGCGGAGGCGGTGGCTGGCGGTTTCGAAGTGGGCCTCGCTGACGGCATCAACGTTGATGCGGCGAAGCTGGTTCTCGCATTCGGGATATCCGACGTTCTGCCGGAGATCCCCGGCCTCGCCCGGCGCTGGGGCAAGAGCGTGCTGCATTGTCCGTACTGCCACGGTTTCGAGTATGGAGGACGGCGCCTCGGCGTGCTTCAGACCATGCCAATGTCTGCGCATCAGGCCCTGCTAATCGCTGACTGGGGACCAACGACGCTTTTTCTCAACGGCGCTGATATGCCGGATCGCAAGATGCAGTCGCAACTTGCGCATCGCGGCGTGGCAATCGAAGCGATGCGGATCGCTCGTCTTTGTGGTGAAGGTGCTGCCCTCTCGTCGCTGACACTGGCGGACGGTCGCGATGTGCCGATCGACGCACTCTATCTCGCACCGCGATCCCGACTCAACAGCCCGATCGCGGCACAACTCGGCTGCGCGCTTGATGATGGTCCTTTCGGCCCGATTATTCGGACCGACCCTGCAAAACTCACCAGCGTGCCCGGCGTCTATGCAGCCGGCGATGCCGCACGCGCGCCGCACAACGCAAGCTGGGCGGCCGCCGACGGCGTGACTGCAGGCATATCCCTCCACCAGTCGCTGGTGTTCGAACCCCTCGCGGCGTGACTGACGAAAGTATCCCGATGAAGCTGTATGAACTCGAATGGGGGCTCTACCCTCGCCGTGTCGGCATCTACCTTGCCGAAAAAGGGATCATTGGAATCAAGCGGATTGCCTTTGATGCGCTCGCGGCCTGGCCGCCGCCTGAGCTTGCAAGACTTGGTCCGCTCGGCACGGTTCCCATCCTCGAGACACAGGAGGGAACACTGATCCGTTCCTCGATAGCGATCCTCGAATATCTGGAGGAGCGTTTCCCATCACCGGACATGGCAGGAGCAACGCCCGAGAAACGGGCACGCATGCGCGAGATGCTGAGCGTGATCGATGAGGCTGCTATGCAGTTCGGGATCTGGTGCCACAAGGCCAGCCCTCTGTTCGCGAAAGGTGAACGTCAGAGCCGCGACGCGGCGACCTTTGCGGCTGATGCCTATTACGGGCGATTGCGCATGCTCGACCGGCTCATTCAGGAAAATGAGGGTCCATTCATGCCGGGAGACCAGCCGACGATTGCTGACTGCGTTACGATGGCAACCTTGCAGTTCGCCGAAAATGTCTATGGCGTGCCATTGCCAAACGGCTGCGATGCACTGGCGCGATGGTACGCATTCTTCGCTGAGCGGCCAAGCGCGGCGCCGCCGACCTACCCGGAGCCGGTCATAAGCCTCGCCCATGGCTTGTCAGCGCTGTGTCCGCCGACATCTCCCTGATCAAAGGAAAAGGAAACCGCGGAAAGCAGAACTGCCGACAGGCGTTCTATCGCCGGAGAGAACGGCGGACGAAACGCACGACCTCGTCGAGCAGTTCAGCATCTTCCGGCGTCCCGCCAAAGCCGCCATGGGGCATGGCCTCGAATACATGCAACTCGGCCGCTACCCCTACGCGCCGCAAGGATCTGTGCAACCGCACTGCGTTCGACAGAAACAGGTCACGTGTCCCGCTCTGGATAAACGTCGCCGGAAAGCCCTCGAAGAATTCGCCGAAGAGCGGAGAGAGGTGCGGATGGGTCAGATCCGCCCCATTCGCATAGAGCAGGTTTGCAGGCATCAAAGGGTTTGGCAGAACGACGTCCACGGTTCTGTTGACATGAAAGCTGTCGCCGGATTCTGTCAGATCGACCTCCGGCGAGAGCAATACGAGCGCGGCAGGCATCTCCATGCCTTCATCATGCGCTCGCAGCACAGTTGCCAGCGCCAAGTTTCCACCAGCAGACCGGCCGCCAAGCACGACCCTGCCGGCGCCGTAGGTCGCAACCGCATGTCTATAGACCGCGAGACAATCATCGAGCGCCGCCGGGAATGGGTGATCGGGCGGTGTGCGATAATCGATGCCGTAGCAGCACATCCCCTGCGCGACCGCCTGACTGCGCGCGCCCTCGCGGCAGGCCTCACCGCTGCCAAACACAAAGGCGCCGCCGTGCAGATCAAGGTAGACACAGTCCTGAAACACAAGTTCTGACGGCGTCGCGATATGCACCGTCGCAGACCCGATCCGGGTGGTCTCAACCTCGACCGACCCTGATTGGCCGCGATCCTTGATCGCGGCAGCATAGTGCAGGTCGGCAGCCTGCTTCATGCGGCGCCAGGCTTCGGGATCGTCTCCGCCCGGCATCGGGTACAGCGCGTTGAGCGGGATGCCATCCGGTCCGACAGCGGCGTGCAAACGCGCTTGCGCTTCGGGACTGATAGAGGCGGGCACGGGGATCACACGGTCCCCGACCTTCACGCCTGTCTGTTCGCCAGCGGTTTCAATTCTCTTCATCAAATACTCCAGATTCTTGCGGGACAGCTCGCGCCCTGGTCACCTGAGGCCAGCGATCATTTGGTACGTCACCGATCCCGGGAGCCAGCCAATCCCTATCGTGGACCTGAAATCTCTGGCGTGCGCGCCGGTCCGGACTTGCGTGTCGTCCACCAGATGACTGCGGTAATGATCGCGAGTGCTGCGCTCGGCACGAGATTGGCGGGTGTGCCGACGATTTCGCCGCGGCTGCCGAGGTCACCTCCAACGTCAAGGTGGAGCGTTGTTGCCAACACAAGGGCGCTGACGTTGTAGACAGCGTGCAACACGACGGCGACCTCAAGGCCTCCTGTCCTCCACGTTATGATCGCCATCGCCCCGAACAGCACAAGATAGGAGCCGAGGATGTAAGGGTCGAGCGTGCCGTGAGAGAGCGAGAAGAGAACGGTCGTAAGCGTGATGCCGAGGACTGCGCCAGAGCGCGAACCGCGTGTCCAGCTACCGACAATGCGAAACATCAGGCCGCGCAGTCCGTATTCCTCGCCAGCGGCGGCGAGCGGGATAAGCGTCATGCCGATGACGAAGAATGCGACGAGATCGCCCGTACTCCAAGGGATCCTGTCATCAGGCATTGTTGGTCCGACAGACATAGCGACGAGAACAAGGGGGCCAAAGACGATCAATGAGCGACCGAACACGCCGAACCGGAAGCTGCCGGCAACCGAATGCAATGAGCGCGCGGGCGCCCCATAGAGCCAGCGCTGAAGCAGCATGCTGTATGGAATGAGAAGAGCCAGAGAGAACGCGCCGGCCGCGTGCTGGAGAGGTGTAAAGCCTGTCCGCCCCAGCAGCTGAGTGTCGATTGTCGCAGCGGCCGCGAGGCACGCTTGGGCGAGGACAATCAGGCCGGAAAACAGTAGGACAATTGCGGCAACTCCGCGGAGGATGCGGCGCTTTTCGCCTGCGTAGACCCGGTGGTATTCAACGCCCGCAGGCACCCAGGATGTTTCGGCAACCTTGTCGGTTCGCAGAAACCAGCTCTCACTCTTTTCGGGCATTTTCCCATTCTCTTTCATCTGGCCTTCCGGGGGACCGGACAACGTTTTGCGCTGCCCCAGCGTGCATCTGGTTGCTTCCGCATCATCGCCTCTGTCCCCGTGCGACGAGGTGATGGATAAATGACGCCGGGCATGCCGACACAACCCGGGTGCAGCCGGAACCGGTAAACACACAAGGCGATTGCCGAAGCACGGAGGCGGAAGCCCGATTGTCGTCCCGGCGGCGAGGCTGTTGCAGCCCTAAAGTTGCGTGAACATGGCGCCGCCGGACAAGGTTAGACTGCTGGCCGAACAAAGGCGTGATTACTTGCGGTTTACGTCGGATCGGGGTGCTAGCCAGGCGGAATCAGGGAAAAGGAGATGCGCACAAGCATCCCGGCAGGCAGGTGCCTGTCGCTCAGATCAGAGCCGTCTCACCGTCCCTCAGCGTGAGCACCTCAACCCCGCGTGCGGTCACAGCGACGGTGTGTTCGAACTGGGCCGACAGGCGTCCGTCACGTGTTCTTACAGTCCAGCCATCGCCGTCGGTGACAACCTGCCGTCGCCCCGCATTGATCATCGGTTCTACTGTGAACACCATGCCCTCGCGCAGCCTGAGGCCGGAGTTGGGGCGGCCGAAATTAAGCACCTGAGGCTCCTCGTGCATCTCGCGGCCAATTCCGTGCCCGCAATATTCCCGGACAACCGAGCAGCCATTTTTCTTCGCATGCTTCTCAATGGCGAAGCCCACGTCGCCGAGGCGGGCGCCGGGGCGAACCTGCCGGATGCCAGCCCACATTGCTTCATTGGCGATGCGGACAAGCCGTCTGGCAGCGCCCGAGGCATTCCCAACAGCCCACGTCTTGCTTGAATCAGCAATAAAGCCGTTCTTTTCTAGCGTGATATCGAGATTGATTATGTCTCCGTCGCGAATGATCTCGTTCGCGTCAGGGACCCCATGACAAACGACATCGTTCAGGGAGCAATTGAGCACAAATGCAAAACCATACTGGCCCTTGCTGGCCGGGCGGGAGGCAAGGTCGACTGTGATATATCGCTCGACCAGATCATTGACTTCGAGGGTGGACATACCTGCCAGGTCGAGACCGTCCAGCATCTCGAAAACCGATGCCAGCAGGCGCCCAGATATCCGCATGAGAGCCAGTTCGTCTGGGGTCTTGACCATCTCAAGCCGCCACGCGCTCGTCGTGATCCGGCACCTGGACGCTCGCCATCTGCTGGCTGATGATCTCGTTGAACGAAAGCGTCGGATTTGACTCTGCAAGCCTGCCGATCTTCATCCAGAATTCGGCCTGCGCATTGATGGATCGGCACATCACCGCGCTGGCCCGCCGCACCTCCTCGTGTAGCGTGTCATCGATTTTCACTATACCCACAGCGACCTCCATTAATATACGAAGCATATACGTTGCGTATGCCCACTGGTCAATGCGATCATGAGCCGGACGCGACCGCCAAATTCAGGTCCGGCTGATCTGCCGGTGTAGGAAAACTGGTACGGAATGCTTGCAGGAACGCTGGTAAACCATTCTCCTGCACAGGATAACTCGTGCTCACCCGTCATTCAGGCTCTGGCCAGATCGGGATCGCCAGGCAGCCGCTCATGACGGCGCGAGGACTCCGCTGATCCTGACCAACGGTGGTATGCGCGCCGCAGAGTACATTGGGGCACAAGCCTCCGAGCGATGATTGAACGCAATTGGTTGAGCGCATTCGCCGCTCGTTGACGCAACGGAAAACGCTGTGAGAATTCTGCTGATCGAAGACGAGCCGCGGCTTGCCGAATCTGTTTGCGCGGTCCTCGATAAGGAGCGGTTCATCGTCGATAACGTCGATCGGCTCGCAACCGCTCGAGAGGCTGTTCTGATGGCCGGATATGATCTGGTACTGCTGGACAGGAAACTGCCGGATGGCGAAGGCTTGTCACTCGTTCCTGAATTGCGGGCCCGCAATCCGGGGATTCGGATCATCGTTCTGAGCGCATGCGGCGAGGTCGCGGACCGGGTGGCCGGGCTGGATAAGGGCGCGGATGATTATCTGGTCAAGCCCTTCGCAATGGACGAGATGCTTGCGCGCATCCGCGCCGTTCGTAGGCGCCCGGCAGAACTGGAGAGTGCCGAGATCCGGGCGGGATCCGTGGTTTTCGATCTTGCGAACGAAGAGGTCGAGGTGCCGGGCGGACGGCTCGACCTTCCGCGCCGAGAACTGCGCGTCCTTGCCGCACTGATGAAACGCCGGGGCAGGACAGTGCTGCGCGAAACGCTCGAACAGGCGGTGTTCGGCTTTGATGACGAGGTCCAGTCCAATACGCTCGACTCGCACATCTCGCGGCTGCGGAAGAAACTGGCAAATTCAGGTGCGGGGGTCGAAATCCACGCGATCAGAGGCGTCGGCTATCTGCTCCGCGAGGCAGCATGACAAAGCCCCGCTCCCTGAGGCGCCCGCTGATCATCTATCCCCTTGCCGTCAACTTTGCGATCCTCATTGTCGCTTTTGCCATCATCATTGCGATTGCGATCAGGTTCGACAGCGGCGGTCCCTATACGGACGAGCAGATCATCCCGGTGATAGCCGGTGCGATCAAGCGCGACGAGGCCGGGCAGCTTTCGGTCGAAATGAACCCTGAGCTGGCCGATCTGCAAGCGGCAACGCCGCAATTATGGTTCGTGGCTCAGGATGATGCCGGTCGCAGTGTCAGCTTCGGATCGGTGCCGCAGCATTACGCATCACTTGTTGGCCGATTGAGCGACCTGTCCTTCGCCCAGCTGCGCGACCGCCACCCGCCCTACCAGCTGGCTGCGGTTGTAAGACGGCAGACGACTGACATCGGGGATCTCACGATCCTTGGGCATGGTGCGCTTTCGGACCTGAACCTCACGGTGATCCTCGCTTCAAATGTCATCGTCCTGCCGATCTTCGTGCTGCTGGCGCTGACCTCGCTTGTGGTGACGCCGTGGATCGTGCGGCGGTCGCTTGCGGGGGTCCATCGCATCGCGCGCGAGGCAGAGGCCATCGATGCGCACACGCGCGGACGTTCCCTGAGCGAAGACGATGCGCCGCGTGAGATCGCGCCCCTGGTCGGTGCCTTCAACGCAGCCCTGTGGCGGCTCGACGAGGATCATGAGCGCCAGCGCCGCTTTCTGGGCGTCGCAGCGCATGAGCTGCGGACGCCCATCGCAGTGCTGCGCAGCAAGGTGGAGAGTTCGGAAAACGCAGAAACCCGTTCTTTGGTCGACGACATCCAGCGCCTCGCGACCCTCGCGGAGCAGTTGCTGGACCTTCATCGCATGGAGAATGACGAGCGCCGCGAATGCTTCGACCTCGCAGCCCTCGTTCGCAAGGCGGTCGCGGAACTGGCTCCGCTCATGATCGCGAGTGGCAAGACAGTCGCGGTGGAGGTTGAGACAAACGAGCCGGTCCTTGGATATCCTGCGGCGATCGAGCGGGTGGTGATGAACCTTGTCCAGAACGCGTCACAACACGGCGGACAGCACATTATCGTTCGTGTGACGGACTTGGGGTTCGAAGTCGAGGATGACGGCCCCGGTATCCCGCCGGGCGAGCGGGAACGCATTTTTGAGCCGTTCTACCGGCTGCGTCCGTCTGCTTCCGGAAGCGGACTGGGTCTCAGCCTGGTGAAGGAGGTGATCGCGCGCCATAATGGCGGGGTGTACATCCTCGATGCGCCCGGAGGCGGCGCCGTCATCAGGGTTGAATTGCATTCCGGAAACCCAGGGCAGGATACGCCAGAGGAGGCAGACCGGGCCTAGGCTTTGGTTCCCGGGGAATGCCCAATAGCCTGGCTGAAGTCACGAAAGCGCGGAACCCAGGGAATGCAGCCCGTTGTAGACCATATGGAGCAGGACGGACGGCCACACAGTGCCGGTCTTGCGAAACAGGGCGCCGGACAACAGTCCCATCATGATGGCCACCCACATGATCACGCCTGTCCCATGCGCCACGCCAAAGATGATCGCACTCAGCCCGACGCCAGCCAGAGCGCCGTAGCGGTTGAGAGCATTGGCAATCACGCCGCGGAACAAAAGCTCTTCGCCCAACGGCGTCACGAACGCACCGCCCAAAAGTGCGAGCAGGAAAGGCAATACACCGCCTTGCGCCGCCGCGTGCAGGATGGCCTGCGAGGTGTCAGTCGTTCCGGTTATCTCGGCGTGCGCGTCGATAATGAGCAGGCTCAGAAAGTATCCGCCTAGAGCGAGAATGGCGGCGGCCAGATACCAGCGTGCCGGGCTAGGCTGCAGCCCGATTGCAGAAGACCCACTGCGCTTGACGAAGTATGCTGCGGCAAACCCGCCAAGACCAGCAATGCCACCGGCGAAGGAACCGATCACGCCCTGCAAGACAGGCGCATCTGGCGCGATGAAACCCATCGCCAGAGCGACGACTGCGAGAAGCACCAGAAAGACGACAAGACCCACGCCAATCCCGGCCCAGCCGGGCCTTTCCGGACGTTTCCAGTCAATCACGGGCACTGCAGGCCCAATGGTAGGATGCATGACGGTTATTCCGATCGTAGTAGAATATCTGACACCTTCGTAGGTGCCTTAGGCGCAAGCACCAGCCGGCAAAACGGGACGCAGACTTGCCGATCGCGAGCAAAGGGGCCGGAGGGAGCGGGTCACCCCGCCCCCTCCGGCTCTGCATCAGTGCGCGCCATAGGAGAGGGTTCACTGGCCCCGGCTTGCAGAACAACCGGATGCCTCGCCTTATCGGCGGCGACAGTCGCGGTGCGTCGGATAACGATTGCACCACTTTTCGCGCTCGCGCTCTGCCCGCTCGCGATCCGCGCGGGGGCACTCTTTCCGGCTCGGGTCCCGATCGCAGCGCTGGGCCCGCGCACGATCGGAAATGATCTGGGCATTGAGAGCGGTTTCGCTGGCAAGGTTGGCTCTCGCGGCATTCCTCAGATTGCCGGTATCAGCCGAACAGGCAGCGACAGAGGCGCCCATCAAGGCGACGAGCGCGAGGCTTCGGAACGGCCGGAAGATGGTGTTGGCATGTTGGAGGGTCATAGTTGGTCCTTTCAGTTTTACGCATCATCATCGCAGCCGGACGACTGCCGTGAGATGCGGTTCGCGCTCAACTGAAAGGCGTAGATTGCGTGAACATGGCGTGCCCCGGCCTTGTGCAGACCTTGTACGATAGCCTGATTGGATGGCAGGTCCGGTTGCCGATCCGGACCCGGGGCAGTCCCATCAACTAAGATGGGCTGCGAGCCGGTCGGCCACGTGGCGCAGCGCGGGATCGTTCTCGCGGCGGCGGTGCCATGCCAGTGAAAGGCTGATATCCGGCACAGCAACAGGCGGCCTGAAAAGGGCGAGGCCGGATGTGCGGCCCACCAGTTTTTCCGGCACCATACCGATCATCGCCGTGCAGCGAAGGAGCGGGACTACCATTCCGAATGTCGGAACCACCACGCCAATCCGGCGCCTGAGCCCGCGCGCCGCAAGTTCGCTGTCCAGTGCCGTGCGCGCCTCGCCCCGCCCTGATACGACGATGTGGGGAAACGACAACCAGGTCTCGAGCGTGAAGCCCTGCGCAGCGGGGTGATCGTCGCGCATGGCCACCACATAGGCCTCTTCGCTCGCAGGCTGACAGTAAAGATCGTCGTCGTCGGTCTCGAACACCGAGACGGCAATATCGGTTGAACCGTCCTTCAGCGCGCGTCTGGCTTGCTCTGCTCCGGCCCACGGCTGAAGGACGATGTCGATACCGGGCGCCGAACGGGCGAGATCGGCCAGCAGCGGCTCAAGGACGAGCAGCGCGGAGAGATCGGCCATCGTCAGTCTCAGCCTGGCCTTGAGCTCGGCAATCGGCACAGCCGGGGGCGCGATGAGCTGAGTGGCCGCGGCGAGCAGTTCCTTCAGAGGGCGCCTCAGGCTCTCGGCCTTGGGCGTGGGGCGCATCGTTCCCCGGCTCCGTTCGAGCAGCTCATCGCGGAAAAGGTGACGGCACCGCTGGAGCGCGGCTGACATGGCCGGCTGCGAGAGCCCCACGCGCTCGGCCGCGCGCCCGACGTGCTGTTCGTCGAGAAGGACGTCGAGGATGACGAGCAGGTTCATGTCGACCGAGCGCAAATTCATGTGCTCGATAATAAGTCAGAACTAATATCGATTGGAAGGATGGATTGCGGCTGGCCATATCCGGCCAGTCATGAACGGACACGAGGCGAGCTCAACCAGTGCACGACGAACCCAGGCCAAGCGTAACCCAGATCCTGCTCTTTCATCCGGATTCCGAGCGATCGAGGGTCAATACAGCCCTGGCGAGGGCGGCGGTGGGAATGCACCATGTCGCGATTGCCGACATGGCCGCCCTCTACCCAACGGGCATTGCAATGGAGCGCGACAGCGCAAGAGAGGCGGCGCGGCTCCTCGGCGCAGACCGCATCGTGCTTCAGTTTCCGATGCAATGGTATTCAACGCCTGCATTGCTGAAGCAGTGGCAGGACATCGTCCTGACCCGAATGGCCTACATAAACTGGGACACCGAGGGCGCCGGTCTCGCCGGCAAGCCCCTGATGGTCGCTGCGACCATGGGCGCAGAGGAGGCTACATACCGGCCGGAAGGACGTAACCGCTTCACCGTCGCCGAGCTTCTGGCTCCCCTCCAAGCCTCTGCGAACCGCTTCGCAATGGACTGGCGCGATCCCTTTTTTGTGTTTGGCGCGGACGCCCTGCGCGGGGATGATCTTGCCGAAGCCGGTCACACCTACACCCGCGCCCTGTCACGCCTGGCATCAGTGCCAGTCGCTTCTCGGCCATACGGATCCGGCTCTGACAGCAGCGAGGACAGCCGCGCAGCCTGAGCGGGCCAGACAAAGTCCCGCAAGCACGCTCCGGCAAAAGGAAAAAATGCAAATGAACAATCTGATCGACCTTGCCCGGCTTATTCCGACGCCGGAGCCGACCCTCGCTGCCTCCTTCAGCCCGGTGTCGTTGCCGATGCCCGGCCGCTCACAACCTTTGCAGCTGCGCGTCACAGCTCCGGTCCTTGGCGATGCCTTGCCAATTGTGCTGCTGTCGCATGGTCACGGGCCTTCGCTTTATCTTCCCTCCAAGGATGGCTATGGTCCGCTTGCCAACTTTCTGGCCGAGCGCGGTTTCGTCGTAATCCAGCCCACGCAGGCCAACAGCAAGGTGGGCGGACTGCCCCGCGACATGTCCGGCGCCCCCTTGTTCTGGCGCGAGCGGGCAGAAGAATTAACCGCCATTCTGGATGGACTGGGCGCAATTGAAACTGCTTTGTCCCTTCTCCAAGGCCGGCTGGATCACGAACAGATCGCGGCCATAGGCCATTCGCTTGGCGGTCATACTGTTGCCTTGCTGCTTGGCATGCGGGTCACGGTCGAAGGCGCCGAAGTCGACCTGAGCGATCCCCGGATCAAGGCTGGCGTGCTGCTGGCAGCGCCCGGTGCAGGCGGCGACAATCTCAGCGAAAACGGCAAGACCTATGGCCCGGCCTTTTCCCCCGACTTTGCGCATCTGGCCACCCGCACCGTCGTCGTCTTCGGCGACAGGGACGTCAGCCCCCACCTGACCGTCCGCGGTGCCGACTGGCATGCCGACCCCTACCATCTCAGCCCGGGAGCCGAGGCGCTGCTGACGATCACCGGCGGCAAGCACGGCCTCGGCGGTATCGCGGGCTATGATGCGAAGGAGACCGATGATGAGGACCCGGATCGGCTTGAACTGACCCGGCGCATGGTCTGGGCCTATCTGCGCTCCGCCCTGATTGAAGGTGACCACGCGTGGGAAGACGCCTGTGCTGCCCTTGATGGCCCGGCTGGCGCGCTGGCTGGTGTCAACCGCAAGGAACGGAATGCAGCCTGAGGCCGAAGCTTGCTCAGCCGATGCCACTGACATCGGCACGCGGCGGAGCGCCGAACAGACGGCGATACTCGCGGCTGAACTGCGAAGGGCTGTCATAGCCCACGGCAAATCCGGCAGAGCCCGCGTTGATCCCCTCGGCAATCATCAACTGGCGGGCTTCCTGAAGTCGCAACTGCTTCTGGAACTGTAGAGGCGTCAGACCGGTGATCCGCTTGAAGTGATGGTGCAGCGAGGAAACGCTCATCCGCGCTGCGTTGGCAACATCGCAAATGCGGAGCCGTTCATGCGAATGGCGGCGGATCCAGCCGATAGCGCGGCTCACCTGCCCCAGATGGCTGTCACCCGAGGCGGCGTGACGCAACATACCACCCTGGGGCCCATTGAGGAGATGGTAGAGGATTTCGCGCTGCACCAGCGGAGCGAGCGCAGGGATCGAATGAGGCCGGTCAAGCAGCCGCAGCAGGCGGGACGCAGCATCGAGCAGATCGGGGCCAATGGGATGCACCGCAAGAGGGGGGGGATCACCCGGCGGCAAGGCGGTGCCCTCGGCCACGATCAGATCGGCAAGAACGGATTGATCGAGGTCGATCTTGCAACACAGGTAGGGATCATCAGGGGCGGCGGCCGTGACCTGACCGATCAGCGCAAGGTCGACCGAGGCGACGAGACACTGTGAAGGATCATAATGCAGCATCCGTGCGCCAAGGGACACCGTCTTCGCACCTTGGGCAATAATGCAAAGCGACGGCTCGTAGACCGTTGGCACGGGCATGCCCGGAGCATCGGCACGGATCAGCGATAATCCCGGCACAGGAGTTTCGAACATCCCGGGCTGCGGCGTGTGCCGGGCAATCATGAGTGCGAGGTCCGGAGTAGCAGACATGGTCACTCTGTCGCCGATCCGGCCTTCGTGCGCAAGCACAGGCACGGAGGATTTGGAGGATCGTGCAAGCATTGCGGACGATCGGACTAACGCCGTGCGACTGGTTCAGGCACCTAGAACGCACAGGACAAAAGGAATGGAACATGGCTCAGCTAAACAACAGGACAATCCTCATCACCGGTGCATCGAGCGGAATTGGTGAAGCCACAGCGCGCGAACTTGCACCAAGCGGCGCCAATCTGTTTCTGGGTGCGCGGCGGACCGACCGGCTGTCTGCGTTGGCAGAGGAGCTTGGCGAGCGGGCCGGTTGGTGCGCTCTCGACGTCACCGATGCGACCAGCTTTGATGCCTTCGTCGATGCTGCCGGGGAACGCTTTGGCCGTATCGATGCGCTCGTGAACAATGCCGGCGTCATGCCGCTGTCGCCTCTGGCCTCGCTCAGGCGGGACGAATGGAAGCGCATGATCGATGTCAATGTTCACGGCGTGCTCAATGGCATCGCGTCCGTGCTGCCGCGCTTCATGGCGCAGCGCGACGGGCATGTGATCAATGTCGCCTCGATCGCGGCGCATATGGTGGTGCCCACGGCAGCAGTCTACTGCGGCACCAAGCACGCCGTCAAAGCCATTACGGAGGGCCTGCGGCTCGAACGTGACGAGATCCGCGCCACTCTGATCTCGCCCGGCGTCGTCGCGACGGAGCTGGGCCATGATATCAGCGACCCGGCGCTAGCCGCCGATCTGATCGAATGGCGCAGGAAATCGCTGACCCCTGATGCCATCGCCCGCGCGGTGCGGTTCGCCCTCGAACAGCCCGTCGGCGTTGACATCAACGAAGTCATTGTCCGTCCCACAGCAGCCAGCATGTGAGGTGCATCACATCGGGTTCAAAGTCTTCCGGGAACCCCTCCCCCAATATAGGTAGGCAAGACGGGTCAGCGCGATGATGTTGACGTCGATCATCTGCTCCATCTGATCGTTATCGGCTTGCCAGGTTGGCACCGAAGCGCCGATCCCAGCATTATTGACCAGCAGGGTGATACTGGCGTTGTGCAATCGCGAAATTTGCGAGAATCAGAAGTTGAATACGGAGCTATCCCGGATCCGGCCTGATGAACTTCACTTTCTACGAAGCGCTTTGTGAGAGTTTGCCGCACATAGAATTTATTGATCAATAGCTTCGGCTATGAAGTACGGCCCACGATCCCAAATTCGACCTAGTTTTTGCCGGTGTCGAGGATGGTTTCTGCCGAGCTGCGGGGCGACCAACCGAGAGCGCGTGCTTTCGCGGCCGAGGCTGGCCTTCGCGCGCTTACGGAGCTGGAATGCCGATGGCGTGGTCGGCAGCTTCGCGTGTCGGCAACCGGCCTTCGAGAAAGGGGAAGCCCTGGACCAGCATGGCGGCATCGCCACCATCATCGTGGAAGATGACGGACCGGGGATCCCGGTCGCTTCGCTATCGTCAGCCGCGGAGGCGTTTGTCCGGATCGAGCCGTACCGCAACCGCGGAACCGGGAGCCATGGGCTCGGCCTCGCTATCGTCGCAGCCATTGCCCGCGCACACGGCGGCAAGCTTCACCTCAGCAACCGCTTCGAAGGCGGATTGCGGGCTGAAATCAACCTGCAGATGACGTAGTCACCGGGATCCATCCTTGATGATTACGCCTGGGCGCACCGCAGCCCTTTGGCACAACTTGGCACCAGCGCGGCGATGGGTCGGCATGACAGCTTTGGGGTCGTTTGCTGCCAGACAGCTTTTGGCAGAAACCCAGCCTAAGCTGCGCGTCCGGTTTTAGGAACGCGCCGCGTTGCTGGGAATGACTGAAATTGGGTGGGTTTTCTGCCGCTTCTAACGCGAGCGATAGGATTGCACTGCCTCTGCCACCAAGGCTTGCTCGGTCTCTTCCATGTTTGTGCCGATGTAGGCTTCCATGCGCCAAGTTCCATCAAGATAGTGCTTCCCGACAGATGAGTCGAAAAAGGCAATCATTTGCCGAAGCTCGTCCTCAGTGAACTCCCAGTTCAGGTGTAGCTCGTATTCGCTCTGATAGACGGGACGGTATTTCTCATAGACAGCTTTCAGAGCCTCAATCGGTCCGGTGAGACCACCCAACAGATTGGCTTCCGTCCGGTCCTCGACCCCACCCTCATGCCAGCCAAGCTCAGCCACAAATGCATATTGTTCCAAGAAGCTGCCGCTGTCCAAGCGGCTTTGAATGCCGACCACCGTCATGAACCGCCGGATCAGTCCAAGCTTCCCCTCAGTCGGAGGAGACTCAATCCGAGCTGACGGAGCGAGCGAGGTTCTATGGTTGGGAGCTTCGGCCATCGATGGTGACAATGGAGCACCAAGTAGCACGGCGGCCAAGATTATCTTTTTCATCGGGAGAGCGTAGCGCATTGATGAATGACCGCAACGGGGTCGCTTGCTGAACGGCAGGAGTTTTCAGAAGCGGGGCAAAGCCGCCATTCGCGGCCCGATCTGACCCGTGACAGCTCCCGCCCCAAACCCGGTCATTCACGGCTGCCAAATCGAAGGCCTTATTCCGCAAAGAACTGCCATACCGCTATCGAGATAGCGCATCGGGGTTGCTCATGTCTGGTGATCGATGGGCTGATGAAGCCCTGCTTTCGATGCGAGTGATCGTGCGTGTATTACGCAGGCTTTATTGACCGATTGCGCAAAGCTAGAAGGATCGCCCAGCACGGGGGTGGATATACATTGCTGCGGGCATCAGTTCGGCTCTCAGGTCCTGTAATCCATTATCAGAAGTTGCTCGCATCGACCTTGAGTGTGCGCCGCACCTCGGCCGAGGTCGGCCCGAGCGCTGCTGGCTGGCGGACGCCCGGCAGAATGGCGACATCGTAGAGCTCGGTCACGATGCCTTCAAAATTGATCGTGTGCATGACGGCGCCGGTGGCAAGGTCGATGAAGTAGATCCCAGCCCGCGGGCTCATCTTGCGCTGTTCGAGCGCATCATCGAGCGCCAAACCGCTGAAGGTCTTGTTATCACGCGGCAGCGACATGCCAACCACCGCGACATTGCCCATGAAAGCAAGCCCGCGCAGGTAGCCCGGACAAAAGGTAATCGGTACGAACGCGCCAGTCGCAATATCGACATAGCCAAATTCACCGGTGCCGCTGTTATGCAGATAGAGCTTACCCTCGTGCCAGCGCGGCGAGTGCGGCATCGATAGGCCCGAGCAGATGATCTCGTTGCTCGCTATGTCCATGACGAGGCCCTGATCGCGGCGACCATCGCGCCAGCCATCGAAGGTGTCTGACTGGCTCACCATCGTGACATAGGCAGGCTTGCCATCGCGCATGGCCAGCCCGTTCAGGTGGCACCGGTCTTCGGGCACCAGCCGCGAAATGAACGGCGGCTTCCAGATCGGCTGAAAGCTGTGGTCCGGATCGGGCCGGGCAAGGCAATTGAACAGAGTGTTGACGAAGACTGGCGAGCCCTCGTGGTCTACCGCCAGATCATGGATATCCAGATCGCCGGTAAAGTAGCTGGTACGCGGCGAAAACAGGGCGTCGGCTTGCTTGGGGCCAACTCCGCCGGGATCCAGAACATCGCTCATGCGGTAGAGCTGGACGTCGCTTGAGACCCACAGATCCCGGGCCCGTCCGGTCTGCGGGTCGAGCTTTACGCCCATACCAAGGCAG
>JAESFZ010000315.1_pt1 | contig 24113 bp, 23 predicted proteins | sample 9269561 | NCBI WGS metagenome assembly JAESFZ01 (sample SAMN14515552, study PRJNA621657) | algae metagenome | isolation source: Tildeniella nuda ZEHNDER 1965/U140 and co-occurring heterotrophs from wet... | place: Switzerland: Stansstaad, Zurih | collected 1965-01-01
TTCAGCTTCATGGGCAACACCGCGATGCACCCGCGCCAGGTGGCGTGCTGGATCACGCACACCAACGAGCGCACGCACGACATCATCCGCTCCGGGTTTGACCGCAGCCCCATGTTCACCGGCAAGATCGAGGGCGTGGGCCCGCGCTACTGCCCGAGCGTGGAAGACAAGATCAACCGCTTCGCCGACAAGGACAGCCACCAGATTTTTTTGGAGCCCGAAGGACTGACGACGCACGAGGTCTACCCCAACGGCATCTCCACCAGCCTGCCGTTCGACATCCAGTACGCACTGGTGCGCAGCATGCCCGGGCTGGAGAACGCGCACATCCTGCGCCCGGGTTACGCGATCGAATACGACTACTTCGACCCGCGCTCGCTCAAGAACAGTTTCGAGACGAAGCAGATCCAGGGCCTGTTCTTCGCCGGCCAGATCAACGGCACCACGGGCTACGAGGAGGCGGCGGCGCAAGGTCTGTTCGCCGGCCTCAACGCCGCGCTGCAGTGCCGGGGCGAAGCCGCCTGGCTGCCGCGCCGCGACGAGGCCTACCTGGGTGTGCTGGTGGACGACCTGGTGACGCAGGGCGTGACCGAGCCCTATCGCATGTTCACCAGCCGCGCCGAGTTCCGCCTGCAGCTGCGGGAAGACAACGCCGACCTGCGCCTGACCGCAGCCGGGCGCCGCCTGGGCCTGGTGGGCGACGCGCAATGGGACGCTTTCTGCCGCAAGCGCGACGCTGTTTCACGTGAAACAGAACGCCTCAAGGCCACCTGGGTGAACCCGCGCAACCTGCCGGCTGAGGAGAGCGAGCGGGTGCTGGGCAAGGCCATCGAGCACGAACACAACCTGTTCGATCTGCTCCGCCGGCCGGGCGTGGCCTACGCAGACCTTATGGGCATGGGCGATGGCAAATACGTGGCCCCCGATGTTTCACGTGAAACACTGGCCGAGTTGCTGGAACCGGTGGTGGAGCAGGTGGAGATCGCTGCCAAGTACTCGGGCTACATCGACCGCCAGAAAAACGAGGTCGAGCGCGCTTCTCACTATGAAGGCCTGAAGCTGCCGCCAGACCTGGACTACCTGCAGGTCACGGCGCTGTCTTTCGAGGCGCGGCAGAAGCTGGCCAAGCACCGGCCCGAAACGCTGGGACAGGCGTCCCGCATCTCCGGCATCACGCCCGCGAGCATTTCGCTGCTGCTGATCCACCTGAAGAAGGGCGGATTCAAGGGGTTCGCCACACTGCCGACCCAGACCGCGTCGGCGGACGCCGAGGCATGACCGGCTTGCGCGACACCCTGGAGGGGGGGCTGCGGACGCTTCAGCTCTCACTCGATGCCCGACAGACCGATCTGCTGCTGGACTACCTGAGCCTGCTGCAGAAGTGGAACAAGGTCTACAACCTCACGGCCGTGCGAGACCCTGCCGAGATGATGACCCAACACCTGCTCGACAGCCTGGCCGCCATCGGACCGCTCCTGCGCCAGACCCGGGGCAGGGCGCTGCAGCTGCTGGACGTGGGATCGGGCGGTGGCTTGCCCGGGGTGGTGATCGCCATCGCCTGCCCGCAAATCCAGGTGACCTGCGTGGACACGGTGGCCAAGAAGGCGGCCTTCATCCAGCAGGCCGCAGCCACGCTGAAGCTGCCCAACCTCCGGGGGCTGCACGCGCGGGTGGAAACGCTCAATGCGCTGTCGGGGCCGGGGTACGACCTGGTCTGCTCGCGTGCGTTTTCCTCGCTGGTGGACTTTGCGAACTGGTCACGCAGTGCCTTGAGCCCGGGTGGCGAGTGGATGGCCATGAAGGGCAAACACCCTGCGGATGAGCTGGCGGCCCTGCAGGCCGATGTGCCCGCGGTGGATGTGTTTCACGTGGAACAGTTGCAGGTGCCCGGTCTGGACGCCGAACGTTGCATCGTCTGGATGCGACCGGCCCCGGCGCCTGTTGCCTGAGCATCACAACCGGCCCGGCCGGCGCGATGGAAGGGCGGATGCCGAGACCCTTCACGTAAACTCAACCCTCCACTTCCTGGGGTCCTTCCATGTTCGGCATTGCAGATTACGGCGCCTTTGTGGCCGCCATCGTCCTCTTTTTGCTCATTCCCGGGCCAGGAAACCTGGCGCTGATCACGTCCACCAGCAAGGGTGGCGTGCGGGGTGGCATGGCGGCCACCTTTGGCGTGATTGCCGGTGACCAGGTGCTGATGTGGCTGGCGGTGGCAGGCGTGGCCGCGCTGCTGGCGGCCTACCCGGCGGCGTTCAGCGCCGTGCAGTGGCTGGGCGCGGCGTATCTGGCCTGGTTGGGCTGGAAGATGCTGAGCGCCAAGCCCGGCGATGCCCCGGTGCTCAACATCCGCCCGCGGCAGTATTTCCAGCAGGCGGCGCTCATCACCCTGCTGAACCCCAAGGCCATCGTGTTCTACATGGCCTTCTTCCCGCTGTTCGTGGACCCGGCCCGCCACCAGGGTATGGCCACCTTCGGGGCCATGGCCGCTACCGTGGCCGTGCTCACCTTCTTCTATGGGCTGACGGCCGTGTTGCTCACCCACTTCCTGGCGGAGCGCATGCGCGCCAACCCCGCCATCGGCCGTGTGCTGGAGAAACTGGCGGGTGTGTTCCTGATCGGCTTCGGCATCAAGCTGGCGATCTCCAGGTAACGCCATGGCCAAGATCTTTTGTGTCGCCAACCAGAAAGGCGGCGTTGGCAAGACAACGACCACCGTGAACCTCGCCGCCGGTCTGGCCAAGGTCGGGCAACGCGTGCTGATGGTCGACCTGGACCCCCAGGGCAACGCCACCATGGGCTCGGGCGTGGACAAGCGGCAGATGGCGCTGTCGGTGTACGACGTGCTGCTGGAGTCCGCCTCGGTGGCCGAAGCGGCCGTGTATTCGGAGAAGTGCGGCTACCACGTGCTTGGCGCCAACCGCGAGCTGGCCGGTGCCGAGGTCGAGCTGGTGGAGGTGGAGCGGCGCGAGAAGCGCCTGAAGACCGCCCTGGCCGAGGTGGGCGACGCCTACGACTTCGTGCTGATCGACTGCCCGCCCAGCCTGTCCATGCTCACCCTCAACGGCCTGTGCGCGGCGCACGGCGTGATCGTGCCCATGCAGTGCGAGTACTTCGCGCTCGAAGGCCTGACCGATCTGGTCAACACCATCAAGCAGGTGCACGCCAACCTGAACAAGGACCTCGCCATCATCGGACTGCTGCGCGTGATGTTCGACCCGCGCATCACCCTGCAGCAGCAGGTGAGCGATCAGCTCAAGGCCCACTTCGGCGACAAGGTGTTCGACACCGTGATTCCCCGCAACGTGCGCCTGGCCGAGGCACCCAGCTACGGCCTGCCCGGTGTGGTGTTCGACCCGGCGGCGCGCGGCAGCCAGGCCTTCGTGGCCTTTGCGCAGGAAATGGTCGCGCGCATCGGCAAGCTGTGACACGAGGATGTTTCACGTGAAACCCGACAACATTCTCATCCTCCCCGGCTGGCAGAACAGCGGCCCGGAACACTGGCAGAGCCGGTGGGAAACGCTCTACGGGTACCGCCGCGTGGACCAGCACGACTGGATGCGCCCCAAGCGCGGCGACTGGATCGCCCGCTTGGAGGAAGTGCTGCTGGGCTGCGACGAACCGGCGGTGCTGGTGGCGCACAGTCTGGGTTGCCTGCACACGGCGGCTTGGGCCTCCCACTCGAAGAACACCGCGCGCGTGAAGGCCGCGCTGCTGGTGGCGCCGGGCGATGCGGAGCGTGATGACCTGCGCCCGCAGCTGCCCACCTGGGCACCCATCGCGATGCAGCGCCTGCCGTTCCCCAGCGTGCTGGTCGGCAGCCACAACGATCCGTACTGCAGCTTCGAGCGTGCACAGGCGTTCGCCCTGGCCTGGGGCTCCCGCTTTGTCGACCTGGGCGACGCCGGCCACATCAACGCCGAATCCGGCCTGGGCGACTGGCCGGCTGGCCACGCCGTGCTCGCCGAACTCATGAACCTCTGATTTTCCGAAAGAAGAAGACCCATGGTCACCAAGAAACCCAAGGGCCTCGGCCGCGGACTCGAAGCCCTGCTGGGCCCCAAGGTGGAAGAGGGCGTTGCCGCGCCGGCCGCCGTCGAAGGTGCCCCCAACAGCCTGCCGGTGGCCGAGCTGGTTGCCGGCATGTACCAGCCGCGCACCCGCATGGACGAGGGCGCGCTCTACGAACTGGCCGAATCCATCAAGGCCCAGGGCGTGATGCAGCCCATCCTCGTGCGCCGGCTGGCCGACGGACCGAACGCGGGCCGCTACGAAATCATCGCCGGTGAGCGCCGCTTCCGCGCCTCGAAGCTGGCCGGGCTGGACAGCGTGCCGGTGCTGGTGCGGGACGTGCCCAACGAGGCCGCCGCCGCCATGGCGCTGATCGAGAACATCCAGCGCGAAGACCTGAACCCGCTGGAAGAAGCCCACGGCCTGCAACGTCTGGTGAAAGAGTTTGGACTCACTCACGAACAGGCGGCGCAGGCGGTGGGCCGTTCGCGCAGCGCCGCCAGCAACCTGCTGCGCCTGCTGCAACTGGCCGAACCGGTGCAGACCATGTTGATGGCCGGCGACCTGGACATGGGCCATGCCCGCGCGCTGCTGGCGCTGGACAAGGCGCACCAGATCACGGCGGGCAACCAGATCGCGGCGAAGAAGATGTCGGTGCGCGAGGCCGAGAGCCTGGTGAAGAAGCTCGGCGCCGAGTTCGCGCTGGCGCCGCAGAAGCAGCAGAAAGAAAAGTCGCGCGACATCCGCCGCGTGGAAGAAGAGCTGGCCGACCTCCTGACGGCGGACGTCGAGGTGCGGGTGAAGAAGCGCGTGAAGCGCCACGGCCGTTTCGAGGACATGGGCGAAGTGGCGATCCAGTTCGGCTCGCTGGAAGCGCTGAACGGCATCATCGAGCGCTTGCGCGGCTCCGGTGCCTGAAGAGGGGTTTAACGCACCGCTTTTCGCCCGCTTTTCGGCGCATCGCGGCGGTTGACAGCTCGCTAACCTGAGCGTGCCTGCACCTGTGGCATCGTTTTTTTTCTGAAAGTGGCCGAGGGATTCGGGCGGATCTGGGGGAAAAAATGCCACAGCGTCTCAATCTCGGGCAGCGGTTGCTGCTCATTAACACCGTGCTGGTCGCATTGCTGCTGGCCGTCGCGGGCACGGTCTGGTTCGCGATGGGCAAGGTGGTGCTCGCGGCCGAGCGCATCAACCACACCAACGTGCCACAGCTCCAGCACATTGCGGAGCTGGAGCTCAACGTCACTCGCACCTCGCTGCAGGTGCGGCACGCCATTCTTTCGCGCAACCCCGCTGAACTGGACGCCACGCTGGCCGACATCGGCGAGAAGAAGCGCTTGCTCTACGAGCGCATGAAGGAGCTGGGCGCCGGCATGATCGACGACGCGGGCCGACAGGCCTATGCGCCGCTGCCCGCGCTCATGGACGAGTTCTGGCGACGCGGCGAAGCCAATGTGAAGCTGATCCAGGAAGGCCGCAAGGACGAGGCCTTCGCCTACCTCGTGGATCACACCATTCCCGCACGCGATGCCCTGCTGACGCCACTGGCTGGCGAGAAGAAGCGCCAGGGCGACAGGCTGGCATTGCGCATCAGCGAAATCGAAACCCTCTCCAAGCTGGACCGCAACGTCGTGGTGGTGGCTGTGATGGTGGTGGCCCTGGGCCTCGTTGCTCTGGCGATGTACCTGCGCCGCGTGGTGCGTTCGCTCGGGGCCGACCCCGAGGAGCTCAAGCGCGTGGCCGACTCGGTGGCCGCCGGCGACCTGGGCGTGTCCATGCACGTGCGCGACAACGACTCGCACAGCGCGCTGGCCGCGCTGCGCACCATGACCGAACGGCTGGCCGCTTCGGTGCACGCCGTGCGCCGCGGCGCGGAATCCGTGTCCAACGGTAGTGCGGAGATCGCCTCGGGCAACGGCGACCTTTCGCGCCGCACCGAAAGCCAGGCCAGCGCGCTGGAGGAAACGTCGGCGTCGATGGAACAGCTGGGCAGCACGGTCAGCCAGAACGCCGAGAACGCCCGCACCGCCAACCAGCTCGCTCAGGGCGCTTCCACCGTGGCGCAACAGGGCGGCGATGTGGTGAACCAGGTGGTAGACACCATGAAGGGCATCGAGAACAGCTCGCGCAAGATCGCCGACATCATCTCGGTGATCGATGGCATCGCCTTCCAGACCAACATCCTGGCGCTCAACGCCGCGGTCGAAGCCGCGCGCGCGGGCGAACAGGGCCGGGGTTTCGCGGTGGTGGCGGGCGAGGTGCGCAGCCTGGCCCAGCGCTCTGCGCAGGCCGCGAAGGAAATCAAGGACCTCATCGGCGACAGCGTGGACCGCGTCTCGCGCGGCGTCGCGCTGGCCGACAAGGCCGGCACCACCATGCAGGAAGTGGTGGGCAGCATCCGCCGCGTCTCCGACCTGGTCGGTGAGATCAGCAGCGCCAGCGCCGAGCAGAGCGCGGGCGTGACGCAGGTGGGCGAGGCTGTGCTCCAGATGGACCAGACCACGCAGCAGAACGCGGCGCTGGTCGAGCAGATGTCGGCTTCGGCCACCAGCCTGCGCCAGCAGGCTGAAGATCTCGTCAAGGCGGTGGCGGTGTTCCGATTGCGCACGGCCTGACGCACGGGGCCGCGGGGCTGTTGCATGCTTTCACAGGCATGTCGGCCGCTTCTGCGCACAATGGGGTGGCTGTCCCGCACGCCATCCCATTCCAGGAGCCCCGATGAACATTTCGAACACCCCGCATTCGCTCACGCGCCGCCCCGTGCTTTGCGCCATGGCCGCCGGCCTGCTGCTGTCTGCCTGCGCCACGCAACCGTCGATGCCGCCGTCGCACATCGTCACCGGCACGGCGCGCTTTGATGGACAGGTGGCCCTGCCGACCAACGCGGTGATCGACGTGTCGGTGGCGGATGTCTCCCGGGCCGATGCCCGCGCCGTCACGCTGGCCCAGTTCGCCGGCCCCGCCAGCGGTGCGCAGCCCCTGCGCTTCAGCCTGCCGGTGGAGAAGCGTCTCGTGGAGGAGCGCGGCAGCTACTCGGTGCGCGCCGAGATCGTGGTCGACGGCAAGATCCTCTACGTGACCGACAGCGCCTACCTGGTGCTGGGCCATTCCGGCAAGACCCACGCCGACGTGTTGCTGCGCCCTGTGGACACGCGCGCCCAGCCACCGGCGCCGGTGATCGAGAACATGCGCTGGGCGCTCGTCTCGCTCGATGGCCAGCCCCTGCCGCCCCAGGAACCCGCGAAGACACCGTACTTCATGCTCCACCCCGACGGCCACCGCGTCACCGGCTCCGGCGGCTGCAACGAACTGGTCGGCACCTACACCCTGAACGGGCAGGCGCTGCAGATGCTGCGCGGACCGCGCCGCGAGCTGCAGGTCTGCGCCACCGACATGGAGCGCGAGCGCGCCTTCATGTTCGCGCTGGCCACCACCGAACAGTGGGCCATTCAGGGCACGCGCCTGCGGCTGCTGGACCGGCTGGGCGCGCAGGTGGCGCTGCTGGAGGCCCGTCCCGCTCCCTGAGCCGCACGCGCGTCGGAGGGGTTCGATTCGTTCCTCTCATGGTGGATTTCAATGATGAATGATGCGGCTTCGTGCGTCGTTCGTTTCCCGCTGCGCCCCGCCGACTAGATTGCGCGGTTACAGGGGAGGGAAGCGCGATGAACACACCCGTGTCCGTCTCGGTGGGCGCTGCGGCGCCACCGTTCGAAATTCTCATCATCGATGACCACCCGATGATGATCCGCTCGATCACCGCCAGCCTGCAGGCCCTGCAGCCCGAGGTCCATGCCAGCGCCTGCGTCGTCACCGTGGGCGCCCTGGTGGAGGCCAGAAAGCGCTTCCTGCGGCGCGATCCGCCGGCGCTGATCATCACGGACCTCAACCTGCCGGACTCCCGGGGGCTCGACACCCTGCGCGCGCTGCGCACGCTGGCGCCCGGTGTTCCCGTCATCGTGTTCAGCGCGGCCGACGGGAAGACCACCGAGCAGGCGGCCCTTGAGCTCGGTGCCCGCGCCTTCGTCTCCAAATCCGCGCTGCCGCAGAACTTCGCACAGGCGATCCGGCCGTTCCTGACGGACCTGATGCCGTCCAACGGCCCCTGCGTGCCGATGCCCACCGATGTCTGCGGCGCACCGCACCCGATCGGACAGCTCACGGGGCGCCAGCGCGCGGTTCTCGCCGAAACGGCCAGCGGCTACCGCGACCGCGAGATCGCCCTTCGCCTGAAGATCGGCGAACAGACCGTGCGCACCCACCTCTCCGTCATCTTCCAGCGCCTGGGCGTGCAGAACCGCACCCAGGCCTCCATGCACTACATGGCCTGGGCCAAGGCGCATGGCGTGGTGGTGTAGGCGGCTGGCCCTGCTGGTCGGGCTGCTGGCGTCGGCGGCCGGCGCCGCCGCCATGGTGCTCGATCCCGCCGCCGAGCGCGTGCCGCTGTGGTCCGTGCTGCAGGCCGTGGCCGATCCGCAAGGCGGGCACACGCCCGCGCAGGCGGCGGCCCTCGTCGCGGCCGGCCGCGCGCGCACCCTGCCGCACCCCGACCACGCTTTCGGCAACTGGTTGCCCTATCCCTACTGGGCGCAGCTCAGCCTGCGCAACCCGGACGCCGAAGCGCAGTCGTGGCTGCTCACCTACGAACTTCCCACCCAGGACGAGGTGCGCCTGTGGGTGCAGAACGGCCAGGGCGAGTGGGTGGAGCACCCGCAGGTGGAGCAGCAACGCCCGCTGGCCACCTTCTCCGGCCTGCTCTATCCCACCTGGCGCTTGAAGCTGCAGGGCGGGCAGCAGATCCACCTGATGCTGCGGATCGACGGCTACAACCTCATGCGCTTTCCGCTCTTCGCCGTGCGCGACGACACCTTCGTGCTGAAGCAGGGCAACCTGCAGCTGTGGATCGGCGTGGTACTGGCCGTTCCGCTGGTGGTGGTGCTGTATGTGCTCACGCTGATCCCCGTGGCCGCCGACCGGTCCCTCCCGCTGTTCCTGGCCATGGCCGCGTGCGAGATGCTGGGTTCGATGTGGGTGTGCGGCGCGCTGCACCAGGTGTTCCCGTGGCTCGACCGCTGGCAGACCGGCTGGCTGGGCTGGGCGGGCTACGTCGGCCTGCTCGGCCTGAGCGCCCTGCACGCGCGGGTGTTTCTCGGCACGCGCGAAGACGCGCCGGTGGCCGACCGGCTGCTGCTCGCGGGTGCCTGGTTCTGGCTCGCGGTGGTGCCCGCCATCGCCTTCTTCTGGCCCGAGACCTCGCGCCTCATGCTGGTGATGGGCGGCACGCTGCATGCCTTCGCCATGGTCCACCTTGCGTGGGGGCACCACCGCCGGCGCGCGGAAACGCACCGCCTGCTGTTCCTCGCCGTGTGGGGCGTCTATGCGTTCTCCGGTCTGCTGTATGTGCTCTACCGCCTCATCCACCTGCCCATCCACGTCACGCTGATCTCCAACTTCGTGCAGGGCTCACTGGTGGCCGGCCTGCTGGGTTGCGCGGTCAGCGTGCAGATCCTCCGCAAGCGCAACCTGCTGCAGGCCGGCATGCAGCGCGCGCAGGACCGCAGCCTGTTCTACGCCGCCGCGCAACACGACCTGATGCAACCGCTGCAGAGCGTGGGCCTGTACACGCAGGCCCTGCGCAGCGCGCCGCCCCACCAGCACGACACGCTCATCCGCGGCATCGACGACGCCATGCGCGCCGTTGAAGATTTCATGCTCGGCATGCGCCAGCTGGGGCTTGACGAACCGCCCGCGCTCGAACGCTGCACGGTCGGCCTGCACGCCGTGCTCGAACCGGTCGTGCAGGAATTCCGCCAATGGACGCAGGGCCGGCACATCACGCTGCGCTACCAGCGGGTGGACCGCGCGATCGAGACCGACGTGCCCACGCTGCAACGTATCGTGCGCAACCTGCTGTCCAACGCGCTGCGCTACACCGAGGAGGGCGGCCGCATCCTGATCGGTTGCCGCCGCCGGCAGGGTCGCCTCTGGCTGATGGTGATCGACACAGGCATCGGCATGAGCGAGGCCGATGCGGCGCGCTGCTTCGACGCCTTCCAGCGCGGCGGCGAACCCGGCCGCGTGCCCGAAGGCATGGGCCTGGGGTTGTACAGCGTGAAGCACCTGGCGGCGCTGCTGGAGGAGTCGACCACGCTGAGCAGCGTGGCGGGCAAGGGGACCGCGGTCGGGGTCTCGCTGACGGTCGTGGAGACCGACAGCGCGCAGCTCAGAGCGAGAAGATCGTCCCCGGGTTCATGATGTTGTCCGGGTCCAGCGCGCGCTTGATGGTGCGCATCATGTCCACCGCGCCGGCGCCGGCTTCGGTGACGAGAAAGTCCATCTTGTGCAGGCCCACGCCGTGTTCGCCGGTGCAGGTGCCTTCGAGGCTGAGCGCGCGGGCCACCAGCTTGTGGTTCAGCTCTTCGGCCAGCGTGTGCTCTTCGGGCTTGTTCGGATCGATCAGGTAGCCGAAGTGGAAGTTGCCATCGCCCACATGGCCGACGAGGAAGTAGGGCAGGCCGGCGGCGTCGGCTTCGCTCACCGAGTCCAGCAGGCAGTCGGCCAGTCGGCTGATCGGCACGCAGGTGTCGGTGGAGATGGCGCGGCAGCCAGGCTTGCTCTGGATGGCGGCGAAGTAGGCGTTGTGCCGCGCGGTCCACAGGCGCGTGCGTTCCTCGGGCGTGTCGGCCCATTCGAACGCGTTGCCGCCAAAGTCGCTGGCGATCTCCTGCACCGTCTCGGCCTGCTCCTTCACGCTCGCGGGCGAACCGTGGAACTCCATGAGCAGCATGTTCTCTTCGCGCAGGCCGAGCTTGCTGTGCGCGTTGACCATGCGCACCGTGTTGTGGTCGATCAGCTCGCAGCGCGCGATCGGCACACCGAGCTGGATCACCTGGATCACGGTGCGCACGGCGGCCTCGATGGTGGGGAACGAGCAGGTGGCGGCCGAGATGGCCTCGGGCAGCGGGTAGAGCTTGAGGGTGATCTCGGTCATCACGCCCAGCGTGCCTTCGCTGCCCACCATGAGGCGCGTGAGGTCGTAGCCGGCGCTGCTCTTCTTCGCGCGCGTGCCGGTGCGGATCACCTCGCCTTGCGCGGTCACCACTTCCAGCGCGAGCACGTTCTCGCGCATGGTGCCGTAGCGCACGGCGTTGGTGCCCGAGGCGCGCGTGGCCGACATGCCGCCGATGGACGCGTCGGCACCGGGGTCGATCGGGAAGAACAGGCCCTCGCTCTTCACCGCTTCGTTCAGCGCCTTGCGCGTCACGCCGGGCTGCACGGTCACGGTGAGGTCTTCGGCGTTGACGGACAGCACATTGTTCATGCGGCTCACGTCGATGCTGATGCCGCCCTGCACCGCGAGCAGGTGGCCTTCGAGCGAGGAGCCCACGCCGAACGGGATGACGGGCACGCGGTGTTGCGCGGCCAGCTTCACGGCGTCGGCCACGTCCTGCGTGCTTTCGGCGAACACCACGGCCACCGGCGGTGGCACCTCGTAGACCGACTCGTCGCGGCCATGCTGTTCGCGCACCACCAGGGCGGTGGAGCATTGCGCGCCGAAACGCGCCTGCAGTTCCACGAGGAATTCGGCCGGGATGGCCCGCTGGTGGACTTCGGGCGCGAGGTGGCTCAGGGCGGTGGGGGCGTTCATGGGCTTGTCTCCGGGCGGCTGCTTGTTCAGCCGGCCAGTTTAAGCCTTGAAGCCCGGCCCGTGTGCCTCAGGGGCGGGGTTACTGGCCGCGGCTGGACGTGAGGTGGGGAAGGACGTCGGTGCCCAGGCGGGCGGGGCGCGGCGCATCGGCCTGGCGGGCGGGGGTGAAAACGCTGAGGGCATGGCGCGTGGGTGGGGCCACCTGCACGCTGGCGATGCCGGCCAGCCCCAGCGCGCAGGCGGCCATCAGCTGGACGCTGCGCTTCTCGAAATCCGAGATCGACAGGGGGGACTGGAGGCGGAAACGGGTCATCAGAGAACTCCTTGTGTCTGTGGACGAAGCCGCATTACGCCCGCATCGCCTCGCCGGGCCAAGCGCTTTTGCCTGCCGTTGCGTGCTTCTCAACACCTTTGCCTCAGACACATTTCCCCTCATCCGGTTACGGGTTCGGGTTTCGCGGTCGACCTCAAGGACAATCGGTGTTCTCCTTTCGCAATACGACAAGAGGCATTCCATGGGCAACCGACTCACCCAGATCGCCACCCGCACCGGCGACGCGGGCACCACCGGCCTGGGCGACAACACCCGCGTTTCAAAAGACAGCCTGCGCGTGCACGCCATGGGCGACGTGGACGAACTCAACTCGCACATCGGCGTGCTGCTCTGCGAGGACATGCCCGACGCCGTGCGCCACCTGCTGGTGGAGATCCAGCACCAGCTCTTCAACCTGGGCGGTGAACTGTCCATCCCCGGCTTCGAGCTGCTCAAGCCCGAGGCCGTGCTCGCGCTCGACGAGGCGCTGGCCACGCACAACGAAGCGCTGCCGCGCCTGCAGGAATTCATCCTGCCCGCCGGCAACCGGGCCGCCAGCCTGGCGCACGTGTGCCGCACCGTGGCGCGCCGCGCCGAACGCGCCGTGGTGGCGCTGGACACGGCGGAAACGCTGAAGGAAACGCCGCGCCAGTACCTCAACCGCCTGAGCGACCTGATGTTCGTGCTCGCGCGCGTGCTCAACCGCATGAACGGCGGTGACGACGTGTACTGGAAGAGCGAGCGCATGGCCCGGGCCGACGCATCATGACCACCACCTGGTTCGCCTGCGGCCTCGCCGCCGCGCTGCTCGCGGCGCCCGCCCTTGCCCAGGACAAGGACGCAAAGAAAAAAAAGGCACAGGTGGGGGCCGAGGTGACCCTGACGTGCGAGGCGGTCTACCTGCCCGCGCGCACCACCTGGACGCGCACCGTGTCCATCGGCTACGACAGGAAGCGCGTGAACACGGTGCAGATCGACGGCGTGCCGGTCTACACCTTCACCATCAGTGGCACCACCATCCTCACCGCGATCGACAACGAGCGCATCCAGATCGACACCGCGGCCCAGACCTGGACCAGCGACTTCCGCGGTCAGGCCACCGGGGCGGGGCGCTGCGAGCGGCTCTGAGCCGATAGCGCTGGCGACACATGCCGCGAAGGGTCACCATGTACGAAGCCAGACACCAGCCCCTTCTGACCCGCACGGGCTTCTACCAGCGCGTGGCCCTGCACGTGTCCATTGCGGTGGCGCTTCTGGGCCTGTCGCTCGGCATGGGCATGGTGGGTTACGTCACCACCGAGCACATGCCGTGGATGGACGCGTTCCTGAACACCGCCATGCTGCTCGGCGGCATGGGCCCGGTGAACCCGCCCATGACCAGCGGCGGCAAGCTCTTCGCGGGGCTGTTCGCGCTGTACGCCGGCCTGGTCTTCATCGTGTGTGCGGCGCTGGTGCTGACACCGGTGATCCACCGGGTCCTGCACCACTTCCACGTCGACGAGAAAACGGACTCAGACTGAGCGGTGCCGCAGCAGGCGCAGCCCGTTAAACACCACCAGAAGGCTGGCGCCCATGTCGGCGAACACGGCCATCCAGAGCGTGGCCTGGCCCATCACGGCGAGGGCGAGGAACACCACCTTGATGCCGATCGAGAACGAGATGTTCTGCCACAGCACCGCCTTCGTCGCGCGCGAGAGCTCGATGAAGCCGGCCAGCTTGCGCGGGTCGTCGTCCATCAGCGCGATGTCTGCGGTCTCGATCGCGGTGTCGGTGCCCGCCGCGCCCATCGCGAAGCCGATGTCTGCCTTCGCCAGCGCCGGCGCGTCGTTGATGCCGTCGCCCACCATGCCGACCACGGTGCCGTCGGCCGAGAGCGCCTCGATGGCCTTGAGCTTGTCCTCGGGCAGCAGTTCGCTGCGCACGTCCTCGATGCCGACCTGCCGCGCGATGGCCTCGGCGGTGTGCCGGTTGTCGCCCGTCAGCATGACCGGGTGCACGCCCAGCGCCTTGAGCCGCGCGATGGCTTCGGCACTTTCCGGCCGCACCTGGTCGGCGATCGCGAAGATGCCGATGGCCGTCTGGCCGCGCACCAGCACCACGGCGGTCTTGCCCTGTGCCTCCAGCGCATCGAGCTTCGCTTCGAGTTCGGGTGTGCACGCGCCCGACTCTTCCAGCAGGCGGTGGTTGCCGAGCCGGTGGCGCTCGTTGTCGATCACCCCTTCGATGCCGCGCCCCTGCAGCGCCTGGAAGCCGGTCACCTCCAGCGTGCCGGGCCGGCCCCGCGCGGCGATGGCCTTGGACACCGGGTGGTCGCTGCGGCCCGACAGCGCGACGGCGCGCGCCAGCACCTCGTCCTCGCTGCCCTGCAGGGCGACCACGTTGGTCACCACGGGCCGGCCCTGCGTGAGGGTGCCGGTCTTGTCCAGCGCCAGCACCTTCAGCCGGTGGCCCTGCTCGAGGTACAGGCCACCCTTGACGAGGATGCCGCGCCGCGCGGCGGCGGTCAGGCCCGAGACCACCGAGATCGGCGTGGACAGCACCAGCGCGCAGGGGCACGCGATCACGAGCAGCACCAGGGCGCGGTAGACCCAGGTCATCCAGTCGCCACCCATGAAGAGCGGTGGCAGCACCGCGATGGCCACCGCGATGGCGAACACCGCGGGCGTGTAGTAGCGGGCGAACGTGTCCACGAAGCGCTGCGTGGGCGCACGCGTGGCCTGGGCTTCCTGCACGGCGCGGATGATGCGGGCCAGCGTCGAATCGTCTGCCTTCGCGCTCACGCGGTATTGCAGCTCGCCGTTCTGGTTGATGGTGCCGGCGAACAGCTTGTCGCCCACCGACTTGTCCACCGGCACGCTCTCGCCGGTGATGGCCGCCTGGTCCACGGCGGACGAGCCCGATTCCACCGTGCCGTCGAGCGCGATGCGTTCACCGGGCCGCACGCGCACCAGCGCGCCCAGGGCCACGCTGGCCGCGGGCACCTCCTGCCACGCCGTGCCCTGCTGCACGGTGGCCATGTCCGGCGCCATCGCCATCAGGCCTTCGACCGCGCGGCGCGCCCGGTCGAGCGACTTGTCCTCGATCATTTCCGCGATGGCGAACAGCACCATCACCATCGCCGCCTCGGGCCACTGGCCGAGGATCGCCGCGCCCGTTACCGCCACCGACATCAGCGCGTTGATGTTCAGGTTGAAATGGCGCAGCGCGACCAGGCCCTTGCGGTAGGTGTCCAGGCCCGCCAGCCCGATGGCCGCGAGCGCGAAGGCCACGGCGCCCCAGGACGAATCGCCATAGCCCAGCGCCACCACCTCGGCCGCCAGCGCGAGCACACCGCCCAGGGCGAGCTTCCACGGGGACTCGCTGCCGTGCGCATGGTCGGCGTGCGAATGCAGGCCGGTGTCGGAGTCCTCGTGCGGGTGTTCGTGCGCGTGGTCCTCATGCCCCGGGGCTGCCGCTGCCGGCGTGGCCGCCACCGCCTTCACGCCGATGGCGGCCAGGCCCTTGCCGCGCGGCGCCGCACCGCCCAGCCGCACCTCGAACCCGGAGCGCGCCGCCGCAGCGACCAGCTCGGGCTCGGGCACCGCGTCGTGTTGCACGCGCACCGAACGGCGGATGAAGTCCGGCGAGACCTCGCGCACGCCATCCAGGCGCCGCAGCTCCTTCTCCACCAGGTTGAATTCGGCTGCACAGCACATGCTGGGCACCTGCAGCCAGGTCGAGCCGGTATCGCCGGGCTCGGAAGCGTTGTGTCTGGGGTCCATGGCTCCATTACAGAGCCTGGAGTCACTCCAGGGTCAAGCGGCGCGGCGCAAAGGCCATGGCGCCGGGTGCGGCTTTGTCAGCGCGGCGCCAGCACCGCCATGGTGATGCGCGAGACGCAGGTGAGCTCGCCCGCCTCGTTGCTCAGGTCGATCTGCCAGACCTGGGTCGTTCGGCCGATGTGCACCGGCCGCGCGACGCCGGTCACCCAGCCGCTGGTGGCGCCTTTCAGGTGGTTGGCGTTGATGTCCAGCCCCACCGCGCGGTGGTCCTCGGGGCAGCTGTAGGCCGCGCCACAGGAACCCAGGGTTTCGGCCAGCACCACGCTCACGCCGCCGTGCAGCAGGCCGTAGGGCTGTCTGGTGCGGGTGTCCACCGGCACGCGGGCGCGAATGAAGTCGGGGCCGACTTCGAGGAACTCGATGCCGAGCTGCTGCACCGCCGTGTCCTGGTGGATGGCGGCCAGTTCTTCTACCGAGATGGGTTTTTTCCAGATGGGCAAGGTCGGGCTCCTGTCGTTGAATCCCGCCACTATAGGGAACGGAAACCGGGCAGGGCGCCGGGGCGGGGTGCACTGCGCCGGCACGCGGAGGCGGCGTGCGCCTACAGACGCCAGCGCCCCGCCCGCGCACGATGCAGGCTGGAGTCGACCACATTCATGACACATGCACGCCGCTGGGCCGTCGCCGCAGCCGCCCTGGGGGCGCTGCTGGCTGCGGCATGCCTTGCGTTGTGGGTGCTTGTGCCGGATGACGATGAACTCGCACGCCGCGTGGAAGCGGCGTTCGAGGAGCGCATGGGCCAGAAACTGGTGGTCGGTGCGGTGCGCTGGCGTGTGCTGGGCCTGCCGGTGGTGGAGGTGCTGGACGCGCGCACCGAACAAGCCGAAGCGCTCGCGGTCAAGCGGATCGCCATCTACCCCCAGCTCATGCCCCTCTGGCGCAAGCAGCTGGTCATCGACCGGCTGGAGGTGGATGGCGCCGTGGTGCCGCGCAACGCGCTGGCGGCGTACCGCGGCAAGACGCCGCAGGGGAACAGCGGTGCCGTCGAATTGCGCGCCGTGTCGTTCACCAACGTCACCTACATCTCGTACAGCGGCATCCCCGTGGTCTACGACGGCGAGATCGTGTTTGACGAAGACCGCCTGCCGCGGCGCGCGCGGCTGCTTCGCCCCGATGTGAAGCCGCCCGCCACGCTGGAGGCCACGCGCGACGGCCGCACCGACGGCGGTGCCGACATCTACCGCCTGCGGCTGGAGGCCGCTGGTGGGTCGGCGCTCGGGCAGGTGCGGCTGGCCACCTCGGCCGAGGGCCGCATGACGCTGACGGGTGAACTGGCGCCGCGCGATGTCGACGTGGTCGCGCTGCTTGACGCCTTCCACCGCCGCTCGCCCATCGCCGGTCTTGCGTCGGGCGAGACCGAACTGCGAGCGCAGGGCGACACCCTGAACGAGCTGTTCCGCTCACTGCACACGCGCAGCGTGCTCAAGGTGGAGCGCGCCAAGATCTTGCGTTTCGACATGGAGAAGGCGGTCAAGTCGCTCGGCGAGGACCGCACGGGCGAAACGCCGCTGGACAGCCTCACCGGCGTGATGGACACGCAGAACACCGCTCAGGGCCTGAAGACCGTGTTCACCCAGGTGGAGGCGGTGGCGGGCAACTACACCGCCTCCGGCCAGGCCACGCTCCACCGCAGGCAGATCGATGCGCAGGGCCGTGTGGAGATCGGTGGCGGCGTGGTCGACGTGCCCTTTGCCGCGCACGGGCCGACGCGCAAGCCCGAGTTCAGCATCGCCTGGGGCACCATCGCCGGCGCCGCAGTGGGCACGGCGGTGCTGCCGGGCATCGGCACCGTGCTGGGCGCCAAGATCGGGGGCGTGGTCAGCGGGCCGCCCAAGCCGCGCACCGAGCCGCCGCGCCGCTGACAGGGTTCGGCCCGCAGGTGCCGATCAGCGCTTGACGGGCGCCTTGCCGCGGTTGAGCAGCGCGTACAGGATGATTGCGCCGAAGGTGGCGGTTCCGATGCCGCCGAGCGCGAACTGGCCGAACTTCAGTGTGTAGTCGCCGGTGCCCAGGATCAACGTGATCGCGGCCACCAGCAGGTTCTTGTTGTCGGAGAAGTCGACCCTGTTGTCGACCCAGATCTTCGCGCCGGCCACGGCGATCAGGCCGAACACCACGATGGACACGCCGCCCATCACGGCCAGCGGAATGGCCTGGATCAGCGCGCCGAACTTGGGGCTGAAGCCGAGCAGCACGGCCATGATGCCGGCCACCAGGAAGATCGCGGTGGAGTAGATCTTGGTCGCGGCCATCACGCCGATGTTCTCGGCGTAGGTGGTCACGCCGGTGCCGCCCGCGCTGCCGGCCACCATGGTGGCCACACCGTCGCCCATGAAGGCGCGGCCCATGTACCTGTCGAGGTCGCGGCCGGTCATCGCGGTCACGGCCTTGATGTGGCCGAGGTTCTCCGCCACCAGGATGATGGCGACCGGCGCGATCAGCAGCATCGCGTTCATCTCGAACACCGGCGTGCTGAAGTTGGGCATGCCGAACCACGCGGCGTTGGCGATGCCCGAAAGATCCAGCGGCTTGCCCATGCCCAGCACGTTGGTGAGCAACGCGTAGATGAGGCTGGCGATGATCAGGCCCATGAGGATCAGCAGGCGCTGGATCATGCCGCTGGTGAACACCGCCACCAGCGCCACGCAGATGAAGGTGATGCCCTGCATCCACGCGTCGAAGCCGGTGGGCGCCATGTTCTTGATGGGAATGCCCGCGAGGTTCAGGCCGATCACCGCGACCACCGCGCCGGTGACCACGGGTGGCATGAAGCGCTCGATCCAGCCCGTGCCCACGGCTTGCACGATCGCGCCGATGACGGTGTAGACCAGGCCGCACGCGATGATGCCGCCCAGCGCCACGCCTAGGTTGGCGTTCGGGCCCGGGCCCGCGTAACCGCTGGCGGCGATCACCACGCCGATGAAGGCGAAGCTCGAGCCCAGGTAGCTGGGCACCTTGCCGCCGGTGACGATGAAGAAGATCAGCGTGCCGATGCCGCTCATGAGAATGGCGACGTTCGGGTCGAAGCCCATCAGGATGGGGGCGAGCACGGTGGCGCCGAACATGGCGATCAGATGCTGCACGCCCATCACGCCCGTCTGGGGCCAGGGCAGGCGTTCGTCGGGTGCGATCACGCCGCCATTGGCCAGCGTCGATGCGGGTTTTTCGGTCCAGTTGAACATGCCCATCGCACGGTCTCCTTGTCGTTGTGTGGTGAAAAAAGGCGCCCTCGCGCCGGCTGGCATTGTGCCCGCAAAGCCTCTCGATCGCACCAGACTTAACGTGGTTAAGTTTCGAGCGAAAAGCGCGGAAACTTTACGCAGAACCACGAATGACGGAGGCCGTTTTTCGCTCCTAAAGTGCCTTCATCCTTCCCATCTGAACACCGGAGCGACCATGGAATTTCTCAGCACCCCCGACTTCTGGATCGGCCTGATGAAGATCGTCTGGATCAACATCATCCTGTCGGGCGACAACGCGGTGGTGATCGCGCTGGCGGCGCGTTCGCTGCCGCCGGAACAGCAACGCAAGGCCATCATGTTCGGCTCCGGCGCGGCCGTGGTGCTGCGCATCCTGCTCACGGTGGTGGCGGCCCGCCTGCTGGAGCTGTCGTTCCTGCAGGTCATCGGCGGTGTGCTGCTGCTGTGGATCGGCTACCAGCTGCTCAGCGGCGAGGACGACGCCGACGACCAGCACCACAAGGGCACCGGCACGATGGTGGCCGCCATCCGCACCATCCTCATCGCCGACCTGGTGATGAGCCTGGACAACGTGATTGCCGTGGCGGCCACGGCGCAGGGCAACATGGTCCTGCTGATCCTCGGCCTGGCCATCAGCATTCCGCTGGTCATCTTCGGCTCCACGCTGATGATCAAGCTCATGGGGCGCTTCCCCATCATCGTCACGCTGGGCGCCGCGCTGATCGGCTGGGTCGGTGGTGAGACCGTCGTCAACGACACCCTGGTGCACGGCTACACCATGGCCCACCCCTGGCTGCACTACGTGGCGGCCGCCGCGGGTGCGGTGCTGGTGGTGGGGCTGGGCAAGTTCATGCAGGCGCGCACGGCGAGCAAGGCGCAGACGAGGGCTTGAGCCCGACAATGTCGCCATGCAGACCGACGCCGCCACGCTTCAGATCATCCTGGTCCTGACGGACCCGCCACCCGGCGTGGTGTTCGCCGTGCAGCACGGTCGCGATGGCCTGCTGCCGCCGTACGCGTCCTCGGCCGAGGCCATGTCGTTTGCGCTCACCCTGCCGCTCGGGCCCACCCTGCCGGACGGTGGCTTCAACTACCGCGGCCCGTTCGCGCAAGGCACACCGGCCGAACGCTTCATCTATGTGAACTCGGGCACTTACGCGGGCCAGCAGGGCACGCCCTGGGCGCGCCGCGCGAAGATCCAGCTCGCCGGCATGCCACGCGATCTGGTGGCGGCCGCCGTGGGCAACGCCCACCGTGCGATGGAGGCCCGCCTGATCAGCACGATGCGGGATGGCGGACCGGTGTGCGCGAGCATTCCACCGGCCTCGATCCAGTGGCGCCTTCTCGTGCGCCCCTAGCCCGTCAGCCCACCGCCGGCAGCACCTCGCCCCGGCTCTCGCCGAACCCGATGCGCGCCGCGCCCGGCTTCTCGCACCAGCCGCGCAGGATCACCGTGTCGCCGTCTTCCAGGAAGCGCCGCTGCGCGCCGATGCCGGGCAGCGGCACGTCCTTCGTGCCGCCCACGCTGAGTTCCACGATGGCGCCGGCCTCGGCGGCCGTGGGGCCCGAGATGGTGCCCGTGCCCAGCAGGTCGCCGGGCTGCAGGTTGCAGCCGCCCACGGTGTGCTGCGCCAGCATCTGCGCGATGGTCCAGTACTGGTGGCGGAAGCTGGTGGCCGAGAGGCGGTCGGGCGCGATGCCGCGTTCGCGGTGCTCATGCGATTCCAGCCGCACCTCCAGCTGCACGTCCACGCCGCCGCTCGCCGTGTTGGCCGGGCTGTCGAGGTAGGCCAGCGGCTGCGGCTCGTCGGCCGGGTGCGAGAAGGGCGCGCGGTACGGCGCGAGCGCTTCCATCGTCACGATCCAGGGCGAGACGGTGGTGCAGAAGTTCTTGCCCAGGAAGGGGCCGAGCGGGTTCATTTCCCAGAACTGGTGGTCGCGCGCCGACCAGTCGTTGAGCAGGCACATGCCGAAGATGTGGTCTTCGGCCTCGGCCAGTGGAATGGGCGCGCCCAGCGCATTGCCCGGGCCGACGTAGAAGCCCATCTCGAGTTCGTAGTCGAGGCGGCGGCAGGGGCCGTACACCGGCGCGCTCGCGCCCGGCGCCATGGCCTGGCCCATGGGGCGTTTGAATGCGGTGCCGCTGATGACCACGCTGGAGGCGCGGCCGTGGTACGCGATCGGCAGCCACTGGAAGTTGGGCGAAAGCGGGTCGTCCGGGCGGATCACGCGGCCCACGTTGCGGGCGTGGTGGATGGAGGTGTAGAAGTCGGTGTAGTCGCCGATGCGCGTGGGCACGCGGTGCTCCACCTCGGCCAGCGGCACCAGGCTGGCGCGCAGCGCGTTCACGCCGGGGCCGCTGGCGCCGGTCTTGAGCAGGTCGAACAGCGCGTGGCGCAGCGCGCGCCAGGCGGCCGGGCCCATGGCCAGGAAGTCGTTGAGCGCATCGCCCGCGCAGGCGTTCACCGCTTTCACCGCCGCCGCGCCCGACACGGCGCCGGCCTTGGCGACGGCGGCGAGGTCGATCACCTGATCGCCGATCGCCACGCCACCGCGGAACGCCTCGTTCGATCCCTTGCGGCGGAACACGCCGAAGGGCAGGTTCTGGATCGGAAAGTCGGTGCCCGGCGCGTTGGCCGATTCGAGCCAGCTGCGGGTGTTGACGTCGTGCGTGTGGTTCAGTTCCATGGTGTTAGGCGGTGGCTTGAAGGGCGTCGTCGAAGATGGCCACGGCACGGGTCCAGCCCGCCGAGGCGCCGCGGATCTTGTGCGGGAAGCAGCTGATGAAGAAGCCGTCGGCCGGCAAGGCCTCCAGGTTGTGCAGCTTCTCGATGTGGCAGTAGCCGATGTCGCGCCCGGCCTTGTGGCCTTCCCAGATCAGCGAGGCGTCTTTCGTTTCGCCGTACTTCTGCGCGGTGTGCACGAAGGGCGCGTCCCAGCTCCAGGCGTCGGTGCCGGTCAGGCGCACGCCGCGCTCCAGCAGGTACATGGTGGCTTCGTAGCCCATGCCGCAGCCGGCGCTCACGTAGTCGTTGTTGCCGTAGCGCGAACCGGCGCGCGTGTTCACGACCACGATCTCCAGCGGCTTGATGGTGTGGTTGATGCGCTTGAGCTCGGCCTCGACGTCGGCCGCGGTCACCACGTAGCCGTCGGCAAAGTGGCGGAAGTCCAGCTTCACGCCGGGCTGGAAGCACCACTCCAGCGGCACGTCGTGGATCGCGATCGCGGGCTTCTTGTCGCCCAGCGCCTTGTCCATCGTGGAGTGGAAGTGGTAGGGCGCGTCCAGGTGGGTGCCGTTGTGCGTGGAGAGCTGCACCAGTTCCACCGCCCAGCCCTCGCCGTCGGGCAGGTCTTCCTTCTTCAGGCCGGGAAAGAACGGCTCGATCTGCTCGAACGTGTGTTCGTGCGTGAAGTACTGGATCTTGGGCGCGAACGCCGGCGGATCGCTCAGCACGTCGTTCTCGAGGTAGATGGACAGGTCGACGAATTGGCGGGGCATGGTCTTCTCCGGTGGGGCGATGTGGGGCAGTGGGGTTGTGGTGTTCAGGGGCGTTGCCAGCGCAACAGGGAGCGTTCGGCCAGCGCCAGCACCACGTTGCTGGCGAAGCCCATGGCCCCCAGCAGCACGATGCCGGCGAACAGCTCGCTGGCCTGGAACGAGCGCGCGGCCAGCAGGATGGCCTGGCCCAGCCCGGGTTGCGAGGCGATCATTTCGCCCACCACCGAGACGATGAGCGAGACCGTCATCGACAGCCGCATGCCGGCCAGGATGTCGGGCATGGCGTTGGGCAGGCCGATCTTGAGCACGAAGGCAAGGTGGCTGAGTTCCAGCGAGCGCGAGACTTCACGCAGCTGTTTGTGCACATTGGCCAGGCCGTGCAGCGTGGCCAGCAGCACCGGCCACATGGCGCCGAAGGCGACCACCGCCAGCACCATGCCGCCCGAGAGGCCGAACAGCGCAATGGCCAGCGGCATCACCGCTGAAGCGGGCAGCGGGCGGATGAATTCCAGCGTGGGCGCGATCCATTCGCGCGCCCGTTCGGAACTGCCGATGAGCGCGCCCAGCGCGATGCCCAGCGCGCTCGCCAGCACCCAGCCGCTGAACATGCGGCTGAGCGTGGCCCAGGTGTAGGCGCCAAGCTCACCACCGGAGAGCCCTTGCACCAGGCTTTGCAGCGTGGCCTGCGGCGTGGGCAGGAAGGCGCGGTTGACCCAGCCGCTGGTGCTGGCCATCCACCACAGGGCGATGAAGGCGCCCAGCACGAGCACCGAGCCCGAGGCGTTGCCCACGGCAGTGAGGGTTCGATAGCTTTTCATGCGGCCTGCTCCCCCATGGCGCGTGCCACGCGGTGCTGCAGCGCGAGCGCGCCGGCGTTGATGAGGTAGCCGACCACGCCGATCCACACCAGCCAGGCCAGCATGAGGGCGGGGTCCAGGCTCTGCTGCGCGATCATCATCGCGTAGCCCATGCCGTGCGGGTTGGCCGCGATCTCGACCGTGACGGCGACCACCAGCGCGATCGCCACACCCAGGCGCAGGGCGACGAACAGGCGCGGCACGATGGCCGGGCCGATGATCCAGGCGAAGCGCTGCCAGGCCGTGAGCTCCAGCGCGCGCGACACCTCCAGCAGGCGCGGTTCCACCTGCTGCACCGCCGCCTGCGTCAGCACCAGCATGGGCCAGAGGCAGGCGAAGGCGACCACGCTGAGTTCCATGCGCAGGCCGAAGCCGAACACCAGCATGGCCAGCGGAATCAGCGCCACCGAGGGAATCGGGCGCGCCACTTCCACGCTCAGGAAACCCAGCCGCGCGGCGCGGCGCGACAGGCCGAGCAAGGTGCCCAGCAGCAGGCCGCCGAGCGCGCCGATCAGCAGGCCCAGCGCGGCCGTGCCGAGCGTGAAGGCCGTGGCCTCGAACAGCGAACCGTCCATGGCCGCGCCACCGAAGGCGCGCACGGCCGCGCTGGGCGGGGCGATCGCGTCGCTGCCCTGGCCGGTGGTGCGCGCCCAGACCTCCAGCGCGCCGATCAGCAGCGCGGGAAAGGCGAGGGATTTCATTTGAATCTTCATCTCGATATCCAGCTCTCGGCGTGAAGTGACGCCGTCCAGGAACACCGAGGAACC
>JAESFZ010000316.1_pt1 | contig 24087 bp, 20 predicted proteins | sample 9269561 | NCBI WGS metagenome assembly JAESFZ01 (sample SAMN14515552, study PRJNA621657) | algae metagenome | isolation source: Tildeniella nuda ZEHNDER 1965/U140 and co-occurring heterotrophs from wet... | place: Switzerland: Stansstaad, Zurih | collected 1965-01-01
TCGGCCAGTTCCTCGATCGAGACGCCGGCCTTCAGGCGCCGGACGTTCGACTGGCTGAGCACAAGTCTGTTGAACGGGATGTCGCGCGAGGCGCTGAGGGTGATCTTCTGAACGGTCTTTGCCATATCGGTTACTCCGCGACGGACGGTCGGGAGACTCTCTCTCGACCTCCAATCCGTCACGAGAACCGGCGCAGCCCTCTCACTCTCGCCCGCCCACAAATCCGAAAGGCCGTGAGCTAAGTAAGCACAAATGGTTTCGCGTTCCGGTTCACGTCTCGGTAGCCTCGGTATAAAATAGCGATTCGACGAGCGCCCACAGGGGTCGCTCGCACGAGGGATCGTCACCGGATGGCGAAGACGCCCTCCCCCACTTCAACCGAAGGGCGGCATCGTGCGGCCGCCAACCCCCTCCCAAGCCGCCGCATAGAGCCCGGTCCGGCTACGCCGGACGCGTTCCCGCTTAAGGACAGTGAATTGTTTTCTTCGAGATCGCCGGAGAGCTTTGGAAGCGCAACGGGCATGCCGCTGGAAACGGTGGAGCCGCCGCTGTCCGTTCCTTGAAACAAGACATAAGAGCGGTCAGCGGAAGGGCCCCTTGGCGTCAGCACCAACGAATTTTTCCACGCGCTAAAACAAAGTGACTCCGGCAGCCGGTCTGCCGCCAAATCGAAGGCGTAAGCGTAGCCGCGTGCCGGTCACCCACCTGAAGATCCCATCGAGGGCGGCGTGCGCCGAAGAACCGAAGGTGGAGCGTCTCGCCGCAGCCGCAGGGACAGCGCAGGAAGCCGAACGCCGGGCCCTGCGCCGATGAGGTGACATAGAGCCTATGCGCGCGCAGGCGCTGCGGTCTTTCAGCCGTGAACTGGACGCGAACCTTGGGACGGAGGTGCTCGACCAGCGCGGCACGAGCCATTCGTAATTTACGAAACAGCCTGGCTAACGCGCGTTGAAAGCCCATCATGCTGCTCTCTCCAGGCGAGGCGACATCAAGAGCGGGCGGCAATCTCCCCGGCCCACGAAGCGGACCAACTCAGGATCGGGGTCGCCGTCAGGACGATGGACGGTGCGGCCATGGGTGAAGAGTAGCTTGTGAATCGCGAACTCATTGTTCGGGACGCTCCGGAAAGGGTGCAGCCGCGCCAAAAGTTCATTGACCGCCACCGCCGCTACGGCGGTATTAATGCTCACGACAGCGGGCCTATCCACGCGGACGCCGCGGATATAGCCCCGCTGCAGTTGATCCTCATAGAAGGCGGGGTCGGTGCGCTTGAGATATTCGGCGTAGAGGCCCTCGTCAGTGTAGACACCCCGTGATTTCAGGCTGGAGCCGCCGGGCTGCAGGTAATGAATCCCAGCCGAGACGCTCGTCACGCCGCCCCGACCGTCGGCGTCGAGCCGAACGCCAAGGTCGAAATACGGCAAGGTATAGAAGGTCGCGATCCGATTGAGGATGTCGCGGCCCTCGATGGAATCGACACACCCGAAGGCCACGTCGCACGTGCTGAGCATCGCTACCGCTTCTGGGGTATCGACACGGTCCTCGCAAATCTCAACGACGGTTCCGAGGCCAGTGGCACAGATGTATTCCCGCATCATCACAGCCTTATTGCGGCCGGCGTCTGCATCGGTGCGCGTCGCACCGTAGATGCGATTGAGATTTTTGACTTCGACGATATCCGGTTCAACTAGGAGGATGCGCCCCACTCCCAAGCGCATCAGCATTTCGACCGTCGGGCTGCCGGTGCCGGAGACACCGACGACGCCGACAGAAAGCGCCGCAAGTTGGTCGGTGGTTCGATCGCCGAACATCTGTCGGTGTCGAACGTCGAAGTCTTGACCGCCTGCATGAGGGGCTACATCCCAAAACGCGAGGTCGTCGCCCACGACGCTGACCCTATCGACGGGTCCGCCGAGGTTCGAGCCGTTGACGCACCGCGCGAAGATCTCTCCGTTGGGCAGCATGACCCCGGTAACCTGGTCGCCGGAGAGCCGGCGGCCTACCGCTTCGAAGAGCTCCACGTCGGCGCGATCGTCGCGGTCCGAGAACGCCGAGAAGCCGCCAGGGTGTGAATGAAGTTTCAGAATCGCCATGCCGCCTGCGGCGGCTTCGGAAAGCACTGCACGCAGTCGCTTGGTGGGCCATGTCACGAAGTCCTGGCCGCGCAGACATTCCTTGTGTGGTATCTCGATAATCCGATGCACGGCCCATAGATGACGCCCGCTGCTCTCACCGCGGCCGCAAAGGGCAATAGCGACCGCTTCCTTGCCGTCGCCTGGGAGCAGATGATGGCTCAGGCTACGGTGCTGAGTTTTCGTCATGCGCAAAATGTTCATGGGAACCTTCTCGTTCAGCGCTTGCGAAGTTCTGTGGTGAGCCAAGAGCGGACGCGGCGTATGTGGCTGCACAGGGTGTCGACACCCGCGCGCCACGCGTAATGGCGTGACCATTGTTGGTAGGCTTCGCCGTCGATCGTCAGAATGCTGAGGTTGTTAATGGCCTTGCCGTCCGTTCGGGCGAGCGCAGGAAAGAAGTAGGCCATGTCCAACGGTCCCGGCGGATAGGTATCGATCCGAATCGCCACACGGACCTCGTTGATGCTGTAGCCAGGCGGAACTGGGTGCGCATGGATCAGGATGAAGCGAGCGGCGCCAGACCGGATGGTCTCCCAAGGTCGCCCGAGCGCTTCCAGCGCCCGGACGTCCTCAGGGCCGAGGTTGAACTCTCGGCGCATCGCCCTCAGCCTTCCGTCTCGTCGAGTGGGAAGGTCTCGAAAACCTCTATGCCCGGTTCGCCAAGATCGACCTTCTCGTCCAAGGCGATGGGGACGAAGTGGCCGCCATGCATCCGCTTCTCGATCTCGTACCTGGTGACCGGCAGCTTATTGGCCCGCTCGAGCAGTTGGCGGCCGGTCACGTAGCGATGGTCGAAGACGAAGTGGGTGTGATCGATCTTCACCTTGTAACGGTGCGCATGCGGCGGCGGCCGGTTTTCGCGCCCATATTCTTCGATGTCGACAATGTCGATCACGATCACTTCGTGCCCGTGATCGTGCCGAATTTCGACATCGACCACGAGGTCGTGACCGTCGCTGCGGTTTTCGATCACGACGGGTTCGGTGCCGCGATCACGAGAGTCGTCGGTGGGGAGGTTCATGGCTTATCCTTTCGAGTCCGGGAAGCTGCTACCCGTCTCGTCCGGAATATCTAGCTAAAAAATAGCTATTCAAGATATTTTATATAGCTAATAAACATTGACTCCTGCCGATGCGAGCGCTATATGCTGCGTCCCGATGGGAGAGCACATGGCCACCAAAAAGACGATGACGCTCAACCTTACGGACGCGGAAATGGGCGTCCTTGATGAGCTGTGCGAAAAAAAGGATCTCAGCAAAACAGCCGTGCTGAGACAGGCCTTGCGCCTCTATCAATTGATAGAGAACCGCATCGACAAGGGCGACAAGCTATTCTTCGAGGACGAAAAGACCAAGGAGAAGGCGGAGGTGATGATGCTATGACTGTCACTGTCAGCCCAATCTTTCTTTTCAATGCGGAGCGCGGCGACTCCGAAGCTGCTGAACTGTGGGACGGGATCACCGATCAGCAGTTGGCGGATTGGGAAGGGGAATGGGTTCCTGAACTGTTCAAGGCGGTTCAGAAACTACACCGTGCAGGGGTCGAAAGGCGTCATTGGCCCCAGAGCCGGCACTGGAACTGGCGGAGAAAAACCGAGGCGTTACAGGGGATGTTGGCCCATCCGGGCTTCAGCGTCATCTGCAACGGGATGACTCAAGGCATGATGATCATCGACACTACGATGAAGCGGTGTCGTATCGAAGAACAGAAGGGCAAGAATCTTGTCTACGTAGAGTTTGTAGAGAACGCGCCCTGGAATCGACCGGAGTTGGCCAATCCGCCACGTTATCGGGGAATTGGCAGTATTCTGATCCGAGCCGCCATCGCGCTTAGTCAGGAGGAAGAGTTCAAGGGGCGTATCGGCCTTCACTCGCTCCCACAGGCGAACAGCTTCTACGCGAACACCTGTGGAATGTCCGATCTCGGCATGGACCCAGATTACCAGGATCTACGCTATTTCGAGATGACACCCGAGCAGGCGAACGCCTTCATCGCAAAAGGAGACAAGCCATGAAGATCGGGGTGACAAAGGAGTGGTGCCTGCGGATGGCCCAGATCGAGGCGAATGCCGAGATCGGAGCCGGTCTGTATGCATTTGACCCGGTCTTCGACGGCGAAACGATGCCTGGCGAAGGAGTCAACGAGGAGCCAAGCATCGCTTTCGGTCGGTTCGTCCAGCTCATGCGCCGTGACAAAGGACTGACGCTTGAGAAGCTCGCCGAAGATACGGATGTCGAAGTATCAGAATTAGTGGAGATAGAAGAAGACACACGTCACAAGCCCGAACCCCGCACGGTCTATCAGCTTGCAAACTATTTCAGAGTACCCCGAGCTAGTCTTTTGCAAGTTGCCGGGCTGACACTTCCAAAGGACAGCCACCTTATAAAAGAGGCGGTGCGCTTTGCTGCGCGGTCTGAATCGATCGCGGTGCTGACGCCCGAAGAGCGCGGGGCGCTGGAGGCGTTTGTGGCCGTGCTGAGTGAGCAGAAGTGAGAACGGGGCGGTCTTATGAGCAAGAATAGGCTTCTCTCCGCTAAGACCGCCCTGGATATCGACAATCGTGTCGAGCGCGTCCTGAAGGGACTCGGTAACCCGGAGCCACCTCTTCGCCTTGAAGACGTGCGCCACCTACTCAAACTAGATCGTCGATTCTATACCGCTAAGGATACAAGCGTTGCGCAGGAGGCCATCAGCCGGATTCGAGTCGCCACGATCCAAATCTATCAACGTCCAACCCTCATTCTTGACGCTATCAAAAAATTCTCCTTGAAGTCGCTCTACCTCCCTGACCGTAAGCGTATCCTCCTCGATGGGGATTTGCCGGAAAAGAAGCATCGTTGGAACGAGGCCCATGAAATTGGGCACAGCTTGATCCCGTGGCACGATGACATTATGCACGGGGACAACACGCATACCCTCTCGACCGATTGCCACGAGCAAGTCGAGACTGAAGCTAACTTCGCTGCGGGTAGGATGCTGTTCCTGCAGGAACGCTTCATACAAGAGGCGCAGGCTCTTGAGCCGACGCTGGTTACCGTCCGGCTCCTGCACGGTAAGTTTGGAAATACACTCTCAACAACGCTCTATCGGTTTGTAGAGTTGGTGGGCCAAGATCTTCCCATCGTGGGTATGATAACCGACCACCCGCATGTTTCTCGGCGCCCAATGAACCATGACGCGAGCAAGCCGTGTCGCCATTTTATCCAGTCGCCAGCATTTGCGTCGCGTTTCGGCCGCATGCCCGAGAAAGATGTGTTCGGAGCGATCGTAGGATACTGCGGCAGTCAAGGCGGGGGCCCACTGGGGGACAGCGAACTGATCCTGACTGACGACAATGGCGATCAGCACCGGTTCTACTTCGAGACCTTCTTTAATCGCTATGATGCACTGACGTTGGGCGTTTATTTGAAGCCCGAAGTTCGCATCATCGCAGCTTGAAGTATTTGCGGTAGGCCTTCGCTGCCCGGCGAAGGTTTGGGTGACGCCTTACTGCGCATGGATGATAGTCCGCCACGACTTGGCATCGAAGAATAGAGATAGCTCATGCGCTTCTTACACGCCGCGGATTTGCACTTAGACAGCCCACTGGCCGGCCTGAGGCAACGCGGAGGCGCGCGTGGCGAGGAACTCGCGGGCGCGACAAGACGTGCTTTCCAGAACTTGGTCCAGTTCGCAATCGACCAGAAAGTGGAATTGCTGCTGATCGCCGGCGACAATTACGATGGTCGACATCGCCATTATGGCAGCGTGCTATTTTTTGCGCGCGAAATGGCCCGACTCCAGCGCGCTGGCGTGCGTGTCGTGATGATCCGTGGCAATCACGATGCGGAGAATCAAATGGAGCTTCGGTTGGCGGCAGGCATTCACTTGCTATCGTCCGATCAACCGGAGTCGATCGCCTTTGATGACCTCGGTGTTGTGGTGCACGGCCAGAGCTATCCGCGTCGAGATGTACGTCACAACTTGCTCGCTACTTATCCCGAGCCCATCGCGGGACGTGTCAATATCGGCTTGCTTCATACCGCGGTCGACGGCTTCGGCGGCACTCATGAGCGTTACGCGCCTTGTACAGTCGCCGATCTTATAGCCAAGAATTATGACTATTGGGCGCTCGGGCATGTGCACGAACGGACCGAGATCGCCAAGATTCCTTGGATCGTTTATCCAGGTAATCTGCAGGCCCGGCATATTAACGAGGCGGGCAGCAAAGGCGCCACGCTCGTTACAGTTACGAGCGGCCGCATCTCAGATGTTAAGGCCTTGCCGTTCGATGTGGTGCGTTGGATGCGGCTACCAATCGACATCTCGAGTTGTGAGGGCATCGACGAAGTGTCCACGGCAATCGACGCTGCACTCGCGACGGCAGTCGATGACGCTGACGGGCGGACGCTTGTGGCTCGCTTGGAGATCATGGGTCGTACGCAGCTCCATCGAACCTTAAAGGCCAATACCGCGCGGCTCGACGCTGAGGCTGAACGCGCCGCCGAGGCGGCCGGTGATGTTTGGGTAGAACAAATTCAATTGATGACCGAGGACGCGCTCGACGATCAAACCACATCGGCGGACGCCTTTGCCGGCCTCTTGCGCGGCGTTGAGACAATTCGCACTGACGCCGTCAACCGAGAACTGCTACGCGAGACCATCGGTGCGCTATCCAAGAAACTGCCGGTACAATTGCGTCGTGAGATCCGTCTCGAAGCAGTTGACGATGAGACACTCAATCACGTTATTGACGACGCCAGAGACATCTTGCTTAACAAGCTTACGAGCTGACCATGCGAGTGGAACAGCTCCGGCTCGATCGGTATGGCATCCTCCGGGACAAGACTTTCGACTTCTCAGGTTCCACCTTCCACATCGTGGGGGGTCCGAACGGTACAGGAAAATCGACAATTCGGGCATCGTTTAGTGATTTGCTGTTCGGATTCCCTAATAGTTCGCCTTGGGCAATCGGCTTCGAGCAGAATCAGCTTAAGCTCGGTGCTGTCGTCCGGAACAATGCGGGCCAGAGTCTTAAGTTCGAGCGCCTAAAAGGACGCCGGACGACATTGGCATCGCCGGATGGTGCGCCGCTCGACGAAGCTGTCCTTCAATCCTTCCTTACCGGTATCGATCGACGCACTTTCGAAACGCTCTATGCGCTCGATGCCGAACGGCTTCGCGAGGGCGGCGATCAGATGCTGAAAGCTCAGAGCGATGTCGGACAGACATTGTTCGCCGCGGCGAGCGGGCTCGTTGCATTGTCGCGCGTTCGTGAAGAGCTTCGACAGCAGCTCGATGAAATCGGCAGCCTACACCGTGCCCGCGAGAAGCCGATCTGGAGAGCTGAGCTGGCCTATCAAACCGCTACGACTCAGGTCCAAGATCTGGCACTGCGGGCCGAAGAATGGAATGCGGCGGACCAAGCACTGAATGCAGCCAAGGACCGCCTGGAATTGCTAAGCCGCGAACGCGGAAAGCTGGAATCTGTCCGCGCCGCGCTCGAGCGCAAACTGCGGGTTCTGCCAATTCTGGGGGAGCTTGACCGCCTCCGGAAGCAGGCCGCGACACTGGTGGACGCCCGCGACCTGCCGACTGAATTCAGCGAGCGATGGCGGGCAGTCGTGGAAACGCAGCGCAAGGCGATTGAGGCGGTCACGCGAGCGATTTCCGCTTGTGCTCGCCGTCACGGCGAGCGCGACGCCTTACCAGCGGGCGCCGGTCCGTTGCCCCCTTACGGGGATGCCATCGAGGCACTTCATCAGCAGATCGGTGGTATTCATTCGCTGCTCGATGGCGAGACAAAGCGTGACCGTGATGTGCGTCTGGGAACCGAGCGCCTGATAGGCCACGCTGCCGATCTCGGGGCCGCAGCAGACACGGTCGAACGCCTCGTGATTTCTATTCCAAGTCCAATGGCGGTTGCGCGGGTGCGCGCCCTTGTAACAGAACACGAGGGGCTCAGGATTGGATTGGTGGCTTCACGGAAGGCTGAGGGCGAAGCGAAAAATGCACTTCAGCAGGACAAGGCGGATTTGCAGGAGCTGGTCGACGTTCAGGATCCCGCCGAGGCGATGTCTGCCTGGCAGGCCGCGAGGGGCCTTTCGACACACCGCCTAAAGGCAGACACCGACGCACGGAAGGCCGCGGCCGCGGCTGGGCGGCTGCAAACGCTGCTTGCCCGCTTCGACCATTGGACTGGAACAGCTGAGACACTTGAAGCGGCTCGTTTTCCAGAGGCAGACGCGGTTCGTGCGGCGAAGGTGAAGCTGGATAAGAGCGCGCGCGCCGAGGTCGATGCTGGCAAACACATTGCTGATCTTGAGGCGCAGATCGAGCGCAACAGGAATGACCTCGAGGATCTTAGCTCGGGAGCTGCGGTGCCAACGCCTGACGCTGTGCGTTCGGCGAGAGTCGAACGGGACCAGAGCTGGTTAGCTATTCGGCATGATGCGACGGCGGGCAAGCCGAGCCCATTTCATATTCTCGACGGCTACGAGGCGCTCCTGCGTGCTGCAGATGAGCTCATTGATCATCGGGTCGAGGGCGTTGATCTACTCGCGCAACAAAAGCGCATGGAAATCGAGCGTTTGCGCCTCGATCAGGCACTCGGCCTGGCCCGCAAGGTGCAGGGTGATGCTGTGGCCCATCGGCAGGCCGGCGAGAAGGCTTGGCGAAAGCTGTGGGCTGCGACAGTGTTCGTCGGCGAGGTCGACACGCCGGAGCTCATGCTGATCTGGCTCGAGCGGAAGGACAAAGTCATCGAGGCGATCGACTCCCACCGAGGACTCGAGGCGGAGCGAGACCGGGCGGAAGCGATTTTTAAGCCGGCATGGGCACATCTTCAGCGGGCTGCGGCGTTGGTTGGCGTGCCGGTAGTGACAACCGATGATCCGGAGGTCGCGGAGCAACGGGTCAATCTGGCGGTGGCGCGGTCGACTGAGCGATGGGCAAAGGCTGGTCAGCTACGCGGCGCGATCTTGCGTCGGACAAAAGAATTCGAGCGCGCTGAAGAGGCCGCTCGGACGGCGGAGCAGCGCTTGGCAGAATGGGGCGTGCACTGGACGGCGGAGATGCCAACGATCAATTTGACACTTCAATCCACGCCGGCGGAAGCGACGGCCATTCTTGCGATATGGGATCTGTTCACCAAGGAGGTCGGTCGACGGGCCGAGGCGCAACGCTTGCTCAAGGGCATCAGAGAGGATCTCAAAAGCCATCGGGATGTCGTTGAAGCAGTGCTGGCGACGCTCGGCGCCGAGGGCGTCGCGAATCTCGATCCAGGCGGGGGGTGGCATGCCTGGCCGGCCGCGCTTTACGGAGCCTTGCAAGTCGCGAAGGATCTCGCTCAGAAAATCGAAACTGCCGAAAAAAATCTATTTGACGCCCGAGAGGCTGTGGAAACCGCTATCGAGGACCAAAGCCTCGCTGATGCGGCCTGCCTGCGGCTCAGGGATGAGGTTCATCTTGCGGCGGACGACGATGTGATCGTCGCGATCACCCGTAGCGACCGGAAGCGCCTGCTCGCCGACGGAATTGAGGCAGAGCTCAGGAAGCTCGCCGAGGCCGGCGAGGGCATCGCCGAGGACCGGTTGCGCAGCGAGTTGGCCGACGCCGATCGCGACAATCTACGCGAAGCAATTAATCTCAACGCGACCGACCGGACACGGCTCGACACGGATCTAGAGGAGGCCGTCCGCCTGCGGGAGCAAGGCCTGCGAGCATTGGAGCAACTGGAAGGCCGGGAGGGGTTCCTGATGGCAACCCATACCGCGCGTAGCGAGGCAGCGCAGGTTGGTACGCTTACGCAGCGCTGGATGCAGCTTACCGCCGCCACGGTGCTACTCGACAAGGCAGTTGAGAGCTATCGCCAGGCCAATGAGGGCCCGCTCGTCACACGTGCCAACGAGATCTTTATTTCGATCGCTGGCCATCAGCCGCCAGACGATTTCGACAAGCTCGATGTTGACTATCAAAAGCCGAACGATCCACGCTTGATTGCACTGCGCGCCAACGGCGTCGCGTGTCGTGTTGAGGCGATGAGCGAAGGCACGCGCGACCAGCTCTGGTTAGCGCTTCGGATCGCTGCTCTAGAGCTGCGCGCGCGAGACGCCGAACCGATGCCATTTCTTGCTGATGACTTGTTCGCTTCGTCGGACGCAGTGCGCACCGAGGTAGGCCTCCGGTATCTGGCGGAACTCGCGCGACATACCCAGGTTATCCTGTTCACACACCACGACTACGTAATCGACGCGGCCCGACGCATTGTGCCTGACGCACAAATTCACGAATTGAAACGCGAGCGGGCAAGTCGTTGAGGAAGTCGGCGAGAGAACGCACGGTTCAAAGCTCCTTAGACAGCCTCATTACTGCTCCTATTTCCAGCGGCATTCGCTGTCCGGCGATTTGACGCTACGGCGGCAATTCTCGCGGCGCCGCCGGATCAAGCTCTTCCTGTTCGAGCGCTCTTGCCTCATCTGTACAAAGCCAGCGAGCGAGATGGCCGACATCGCCAGGTCTGGTAGCAAGTCGTTGTAGTCCCTGGCGCGATTGCAACGATGTCCCCATCTCAAGAGCAAGTCGTGGCTGCATTTGATGTAACAACAGAGGAAAGCCGAACGCGTCTTCGAGGTGTGCGGCTATGCGAACACCACCCGCATCAATATCTCCCCAATGATAGATGGGAGCATCGGTGACGCTCCGCGCCGCTTTCACCAAATGTATCATGCTAGAAAGAACGTCTCGTGCCGGAAATCCGTCGCTTAGAAGGGCGAGATAGCACCCGTCGATCTCCGTGCAGTAGCGCCAGAAACTGGTCGGGTTCTCGATGGTGATGATGTAGTTGACCGGCTTCATCAATGTTGCTTGCTGGGCCGCCGCCCATGGCAATCCAATGAACATCTCCCCCGTTCCCTCGATCACAAGGGCGTCGGACGACAAGCGCAGCGGGCCCTTTACCTGAAGGAGGTGAGCCCGCCGTACGATGCCGGAGGCCTCCAGAATTTCCCGTGACTCGTCACCAGGCAGTCTAGCGTTTCGCCGCTTGAGCAGTTGGGCGACACGGCCTTCGGACCGCTCCAAAGCCTTGCTATCTTTCACGGTACGACGGGAAAAAGTTCGATGATCGACGTCGCGCCCCGCGAGGTGAATGATCCCATGCGCCAGCCGCATTACCATGATGAAGGTGGCCACTTGGGTCGGCGAAAGGCCAAGGTAAGCCTTGTTGCTCCCCCAAGCCGCGATCGCCTCGCGCGTCACCGCCTCAAAAAATGGATCCTTCAGAATATCGGGGATCGCCGCGTCGATTGCCCGGCGCGCCACGTCGGCAACTGCTCCGGCCGGTGAACGCAAGAGGAATTTGTACAATTTGGCGGCATCGAGAAGACGAACGCGCGCGAACTCGCCGGTGAAACGACCAAGCCGCGCTTTTTCAAGGGCGATTGCGCCCGCCCGCTCCGCATCCTGCAGGACACGATGGAACTCGTCTTGCGCGGCCGGCCCGCCGACCTGGGTGTAGTCGATCGTTTGCGTGATATCGCGTGCCCGCTGTCGTGGTGCCTCAAAGCGGTCGAGCAACAAGTGCAGTAGCGCCTCACCCGTAGGCCCCCTACTCGACTGCATCTTCGCGTTCACGCTGTACACGCCCCTCGAAGAAGGAACGCGACTTATGCATGGGGTTCTCGCCACGCAGGAGCTCATGGGCGGCGGAATGGAAATGCTGAGGGGTCGCTTGAATAGCGCGGCCGCGACGAATGATGGAGATCAGGGTATCGAACGTCTCCTGGTAGAGCGCCTGATGGGTCTTCGGTGCAGCCATGACAAGCTGAAGCCCCAGGCTGTGGTAGAAGCGGATGATCTTGTAGATGTTGTCCGGATCGAGCTTCTCGAACGCTTCGTCCATGAGCAGAAGCGCCGATTGCGGGGGTGCCTCTTTGGCACCCCCGAGATGGTTATGGTAGGCCGACGCCGACGCGACGCCGAGACAGATGTAGAAGGGGACGAACTTCTGGCCGCCACTGGCCTTCCCTCGCCGCTGCTCGAGATCGGAGATCCTGCGATAGGCGTTGTCCGGGTCGCAGATGTCGATACTGAAGCGAAAATAGTTGCGATAGTCGGCCAATTCGTGGAGCCGGCGGCGGTGCGCAGAATCGTCGCTGCTCTCGAACGTGAGCATGTCGATCAATTCCTTGATCTTCACCTGGTCCGGATCGCTGGGGTTGGGGTTGCTCTGCATGAGAGCCGTGGCTTTGGGCGCTACGATATCGAGTCGGTCGATCAGATAGCGGATTGTCTCCTTGTCCTGGTCCCGCTCTTGGCGGATCTGATAGGCTTCCCCCATGAAGACGCTGCCGCGCAACGCGCGGTTCAAGTCGTCCTTGGTGCGCTCGACCGAATCGATATTGCTGCTCAGGCGGCTGAGAAAGTCGTGGACCATGGTTTCAACGAGGGCCGAGACAGCCTTGTCGACCTGGTCCTTGAAACCGCGCAGCACCGTCTCGGTAAGGTGTCGGTGGCGCAGATTGATCCAGTCGTACAGCGTGGCTGTCTGCTCGCTTTCAATGGTCTGCGTCCATTCAAAACCCGGATGCTGATCGGGATTGCCCTGAACGTAATCTTGAACAGCCGCCATCAGTCTGTTGACCGCGCCACGGTGGTTCGTCCGCTTGTCTTTGCGAAGCCCCTCAAAATGGATGCGTACTTTTGCCGAGTGCCCCTGTGCCGTCCGTTCCTTCATATAGCTTGCGCGGGCACGCCGGACGAATCGTTCCAGACCGATCGGTGGCTCATGCCGAGTTAGGCGTTGCTCGAAACCGGGGAATGCCTCGCACGCCTGCGCCGCCGCCCTCCGGCGGTCCTCCGCGTTGCGCTTCATGGCCTCCTGTCGCTGACCAAACTCAAGCAGCAGCTTTTTCTCTTTGGCCTGCTCGTCGCGTTGCTCCTGCTGATAGTCCTTCAGCAGTTGCTCACTATCTCGCTTCTCGTCCATCACCCCCTGGGGCAGTTTGGCTTCGAGTTCAGCAATCAACCCGGCCTGCCGTTTGCTCTCAACATCTGCGGCTTCCATTTTTTCGATAATGGCGCGCGCGTCCGCTCTGCTGGTGACAAGCACTGCATCGGCGCGCCTAAGCGCCTCCAGCATCGCCAGGAAGCGGGCCTCCTTGTCCTTTGCCGCGCGAAGTCTGGGTTCCAATTCCTTTTGCTCCAGAGTCATCTGGGCCAATTGCTGTTCGCGAACAGATTTGCCCAATCGGGGAATCGCCTGAAGGCGCCGGTACTCGATGCCCCGGCCGTGGGCGTACTTGCCGTCCATCGACGCGGCAAGATCACCGGTGCGAATGTCGCCTGCTGACCGCGCGCGAACGATTCGGCCCAATCGAACATTGAGAAAGGCTCGAGCATAGGTGTTGTCCGTGGTAACCACCTCGGCGAGCGTTCCGGGCCGAACGGGTTGGTCCTGGGATGTGACATTTTCCGACTGAACGAGTTTCGTGCGGGTGGCTTTGTAATTGGCGTCGAAATGCCCATAGGCCCGATCCATGTATCGCGGTTCCACTATCACCGCTTCGACCCAGTCCCCAAGAACCGACTCCACGATGGCGCGCCAGGGGGCAAAGTCCGGAGAGACGTCGGCCATTTCCGACAGGCTATGAGCGGGCACACCCATGCGCTCCATATCGGCCAGGAAGTCCTGCGTCTCCTTCGACATGTAACTGCCGCCCGAACGCAGGTTCTTGAGTTGCCGTTCGACGTCTTCGAGGGTTTGGGCCAGTCGGGCCTTGTCTGCGGTTGCGTGCTGGTAGAGCCCCTCAAGGTGATTTCGGGCATCTCCCAAAGCCGGCACTGCTGCGATAGCGCGGGCAATCTCGCGGGGTGATCTTGGCCAGTCCGCGCCATAGTCACCGACCACACCCGATGACAGATTGGCTTGCACAAATGCCACAACTGCGGGGAAGGCACTGGCAGGAAAGACCGCGCTCAGCCCCGATTCGCGCAGAGCCTTCAACGCATCGAAGATCGGCTTTGCCTCGATATTGCCCGTCCTGCGAATGGCATCTTGACGATCCTTCTCGGCCTGCGCTTCCTCGACTTGCCTGTAAGCTGGCGTGCCATTTATCTGCTGCTTCAACGCACTCAATCGAAGTCGGGCGGCTTCGACGCTTTCGACGAGTGTCTCCTGATAGGCTTGGGTGCTGGCGAGTTCCTCCTGCATTTCGGCAATTTCGTGGCGCTGCCGGGAAATGACTTCGCCATATCGATCATACTCGGCGCGATTCTCTCCATAGGTCCACATGCGCACATTGAACTGGTCTTCCATGACGCGTTCCGACAGGGAGCGGATCGCATCGACGACCTTGATTTCGGCCTCGACGCGCGCGATCTGCTTCTGCATGTCGCGCCAGGTGGCATAGCGCGCTTGGAAGGTCTCGATCTCGATGGGAATCTCATCGAGCAGAAATCGCTTCACGAAGTCAGTGACGCTGGTGATCTGGGCAATGTCGAACGACAACGCCTGCCGCATGGCGGCGCGCGCCCGATCGGGGTCGAGTTGCGTGCCTCGGGCATTGGCATTGATGATCGAATAGAGTTGCCGCAGAAAAGCGCGGTTGCTCTGCCGCTGGAATGTATGAACCGTATTGCCCTTGCGGCGCTGTTCGTCGAGAAAGCTCGACCATGCTTTCTCCTTGAAGCGGTCGGGATTCCCTTCGATGAAATCGTCGAAGCGCAGAATCTTGTCCTCGACAATGAACAATCCAAGGACGGATTCCTCATTGACCGACTCCTTGGCTTCGAGACAGACGCCGGCGGTGCATCTTCGCGAACCGTCAGCCGCTTCGAAGCCCAACGCGATGTACGTCAGGCAAGCGTCGCGCTGGTAGCCTGCGCCATCGTCCAAGAGGCCCAAGCAGGCTTCACGAATAGTTCTGGTGCTCCGGCCGCCTTCCGAGACACGGCTATTGAGATCGAGATAGCGCTTATTCATCCCGGTCATCACGATCTGAATCGCGTCGAGCAGGACCGACTTTCCCGAACCGTTGCCGCCCAGAAAAACGGTGTGACCTCGCCCCTCGATCGGGAAGTCCTGGGCATAGAGGTAGAAGTTCACAGCCGCGATGTTGCGGAGCACGAACAGCGGAATCATCGCAGCGTCCCCGGCGGCGCGTCTGAATCGGCGAGGTCGCCTGAAGCAGGCTCTTCCTGCTCGTCGCTGTCTTTGTTGTGGGACGACCCGCCCCACGCCTCCAGGCGGGCCAAAAAGGACTCGTCGACTGCTTCCGTAATGGTCGGCCGGATTGTGATATCTGCCGCCACCTGAAGGGAGTGTGTCTGATCGAACGTAATCAGGCCCTGGCGCTTGAATGTCGTCAGGATCGCGCGCAGTTCGCCGGGCTTGAGGTTCCGTGATCCCATGGATGAGAAAGCCGTCTGGATTTCGTCCTCGTCCACGAGGATCTCGGCGGTAGAATTGACGAAGTAGCCCTTTTCGGCTCCTTCGTTGTAGAGAACGCGCAGACACAGAAGCACGATCGTCTCCTGCGTCGGCACCCGCATGTTGTTGAAGGCCGCCGGGCTGACATACCCGACATAGCCCCACCCGTCATTGAAGATGAAGCGAAAGCCGAAGCTGGCAAAGAGATCCTTGAAGTAATCGAGATTGGCGACGATACGGTCGAAATGGCTCCCGCCGCCCGGATCCCCGCGCGTGATGAATTGACGGTACAGAAGACGGTTGGCCGTCTCCGTCAACTGTTCGGCGGTGACATTGGGATCCTGGTTGGCCTGGCGCGCCGCCCAGCGCGAGACGACGATCATTGCCCCTCCTCCTTGCGGCGGATGAGCAGGCTCGGCCCGGACACAAACCGGCTCAGTTTCGCGGAAGGTCCTTTTCGGATGTCCAGCCCGGGCAACGAGCCGATCGCGCCGCTTCGGATTTCGTAAAGGACCGCCACATCGCGGGCGGTTTGCGGTATGAACCGATCTAGATCGAAGAAGGTTTCGGCAGTCGCCAGCGTCCGCAACCGTGCAGCGACGGCGTTCGGCGTCACGTCCATCGTAGCAACATAGGCGTCGATCATGCTCTCGCGCAGGAGATCGGCCGGATCGATCGTCTTGGGCAGGCGCAGCTGCGGTTCGACCGGTTCACGGGCCTTCTTCGGCAAGGCGAGCGTTGCCGTCGAATAGGGCACCGGAATATCGACCAGAGGCGTGATACAAGTGACATTTCCTGCATCGAGCTGAGCGAAGGCAAGGCGAATAGCGTTTCGAAGCGCTTCCTCGCGAACATTGCGGGCGGTTTCCTGATAGCGCACCGTCGTGGCGATCCGACGTTCCAGCTTGTGCGAGAAGCGATCGATCAGATCGAGTTTTTCGCCCAAACCGGCAAACACGTCGCGTATCCGGGTGAGATCCTGCAGGATCTGCGCTCGCGCAGTGGCGACGTCGCTGGCAAGCGCCTGATCGGCGAGGGCGGCGGCGGCCCGTGAGACCTGCCCCTCATCATTCATGAACCGTTCGGTGTTGGTCTGAATGCTGCGCTGGAACCGCATGGGATTATAGGCTGAAGCCTTGAGGGCACGATAATTCTGGAGAAGCAGCTTCTCCACGAAGCGATCCATGAATTTCGTCAACAGATCGGCCAGGCCGTCCGACCGCATCAGATCTTCCTCGATACGGTGGAGCGACGTGACAACGCCGTCGATCGAGCGCCGCAGCTGCACGGCCTGACGGCGTGCGCTGGCGATGTTCATGACTTTGCCGGCGGGATCCTGATAGGCAGCGAGAATGCCACTGTCGATGAGACTCGCTTCGGCCGAAATATCGACCTTGAGTTCTTCCTTCAGCGTGATGAGGGCCGACAGCAGGGCATGAGCTTCCCGCGACATGTAGACTTCGACAGTCCGCCGGTTGGTGACCTCCAGAAACCAGCCATCCTCGCGCAAGCGGGCGTAGAGGAGATGCTCAGCCACTTCTGCCGGGCCGGCTGCATCGGCGTCGTCGGCCGGCGGCGAGTAGTCCGGATTGTCGAGAACTTCGCGGATGACCTGGAGGACTTCCGCCCTCTTGGGGGCGAACGCGAAATCGTCGAAAAACTGCTCGAACAGGCGTTCCAGGACGGCGACGTTGCGGACGTGCGCCGACGCCGACAGCGCCCGGAACAGTGTAAAAGGAATGACATCAAGCAAGCTCATCGGCCGTCTTCCCACCGGACGCCTGGTTTGTTATATCATAAGTTAGCACAAACTAACAAATGCGGTCCGGATGCCCCGCCCTCAGAAATACACCGATTCCGACATCGCCGCCGCCATTCAAGCGCTTACAGCTGAGGGCGGGGATGTGAATCCGATGCGGGTGCGAATGCGCCTCGGGGGCGGCAACGTCCGGCGCATCAAGGCAATCCTAGCTGAACGTCCCGACACCGGTCCCCAACCCGGCGACCGGGCAGCCTTTCCAGACTCCTTGCTCCACGAGGCCCAACTCCTTTCCTCCGAGACCTTCCAGCAGATTGCCTCTCTCGCGAGGAAATGCTGGGAGGCTGGCTCGGCGGCATCCGCGGATAATGTCCGGCACGAGAGCGATCAGCTACGTCAGGAGATCAGCAAGTTGGAAAGAAGTCTCGACACTTCAACCGAGCTTGTTGTCCAGCTTGAGAGGCAGCGTGAGGAGAAGGAGCAAGCGCTGAACACCCGCGGCGCCGAAAACGCCAAGCTTGTGCAAACCAGCGGTGGATTGCGCTCCGCCTTGCGCAACGCGGAAAGCGATCTCCGAGCCGCGCAACGCGTCATAGACAACTTTGAGCGCAATCAGCGTCAGGATCGGGAAGAAATGCGCGCTATGCAGAAGCGTATCGAGGGGCTGGTTAGTGAGATTGCGGTGTTGAAGGCAAGAACCACTACCTCCAATGCGCCGAAGGCTGCATCCGCCCGCCGAAAAGGCAGTTGAGTCTGGCAGTGGCGTAACGCGAAGCCATGCTCATGCCTTGCGACGAGGCATTCTCCACCACCTACTATTCAAGATGCTGACTCTACGTCGCCTTGAGCCGAGTCAGCCACTCCTTGACGCTCGCTACTCCCTCCAAAGGACACTCTCCTCTACTTAAAATGGCCTGGCCCCAGCCTTGATCAAGGAATTCGAAGCTCTGCCGCCAACTAGGCGCTAAGCCGCGTTTTCTTCTTTCTCAGACAGCTTTTCCGAAAGATGCCGCATGAGTGCGGCTGTGCTCTCAAATACGACCCTCGATCGCTCTTCATCAAATGCTTCGCGTCCGTGCATTGTGTGGTTGCGCCAAGCGTTCTTTACGGCCCGGAAATGCGTCGCGGCTTCCGCGAAGAATGCTTCGTCTTTCTTGCAGACTGGTCCATGCGTCGCCATGCTGCGAGCCCTGATTTCTTTCTCGATTTGGTTGAGCGCATTGTTCCAGTTGGTTGTGGGCTCGATCGACAGTGCCCGCCCGAGCTGGACAAGTCCTGCTTCCAAAATTCGCATACAGTGGAATACGCAGGCCGTGTAACGCTCCAAATGTGCCCACCTTGCCGCCGGGGAATGTGTAGCGAAGGAAGTCGCACTGCCGGATAGAATTAGGATAAACCACAAAGGCAGACTTAAAATCCCGCGTGCCTACCAATTCCACCACGCCCGTCTATCGCCACAGAGAGCTACGCGCGCAGGGCTACCACCGCGTGGCCGTCATGGCCGCAAACATGCGCTTTTTAAGTGGTCTTAATGTCGTGCGGGACGACCGGCTTCCAATTCCGCTCCGGCTGACCGTTTCACACGCTACAGCCCTATATTACCGCACCCTTTGACGGTATGGCTTTTAAGCGAGAGATCTATCGCCTTCTATCTCCACAGCATGAAATCGAGGTGGAGAGGCAGTATGAGCGTGGCCCCACAAGCAGTCCGCAGGACAATTCGGCGGCAGCAGCTGAGAGAGATCGTCCCGCTAGCAGACAGCACAATCTATGACATGGAGCAGCGCGGCGAATTTCCGCGGCGCTTCTATCTGACGTCGCGGTGCGTCGTATGGGACTTGGCAGAAGTCGAAGCGTGGCTTGATGCACGGCGCCGCGCCTCCTACGCCAAGACCATCCAACGTGCGCCGAGCCCCGATGTGAAATTGCGCCGCTCGCGGCCCGTCAAACACTAGGGTCCAGATCGAGCATGCCCATTGTCGGTGGGAGCAGCGTTGGCACATACTTCTGCCCCACGACCCAAGCGTCAATCAGTTTAGACCATTCCTGCATCATATGGCGGCGTTGGTGTTCGTACTCCGCCTTGTTGTAAACACCGCGCGACGACCTTCCATCCTCGTGCGCGAGGCACTTCTCGATCCAGTCGCTATTGAAGCCGAGCTCATTCAGCAGAGTAGACCCGGTACGTCGAAGATCGTGCACCGTGAAGGCGTCGAGCGGCAGCCCCTCCCTCTTTGCCCTAGCAACGACCGCTGTCGTGATGCGATTGAACGTGGCCCGCGACATCGGAGCGTCTGCATCGTAGCGCGACGGCAGGACGTATCGTGAATTGCCCGCACATGTCTTGAGCGCGATGAATATGTCTACGGCTTGCTGCGACAGGTAGACGTTGTGGGCTTTCGACCGCTTCATCCGCTCTTTGGGGATGGACCAGACTGCGTTTTCGAAATCAACTTCATCCCAGGTCGCATCCTGCAGCTCGCTCTTCCTGACCATCGTCAGCAGGAACAACTTCATGCCCAGCCGGATCGTTGGGAGCGTCGGCACGTGCTCCAGTTGACCAAGCATGACGCGGATCTCTGCCGGAGAGAGCGAGCGATCCTTGGGAACGAACGTCGCGATCGACGCGGGCCCGACGTCATCTGCGGGATTAGGGACCTTCTCGCCATGTAGGATGGCGAACGCGAAGATCTGCTTCACGATGTCCCGCACATGGACGGCCGTGGCGGGAGCGCCACGCTCTTTGACTTTCCCGCACATCGTGCGGAGATCGTCGGGCGTAATCTCCGTCAGCAGCCTGTTCCGAAACGTCGGCAGGATGTCGCGCTCGTATATCGTGCGCCGCATTGCCTTCGTGCTGTCAGCCATGCGCGACTCTTCGAACCACTTCTCCCCGAATTCGCCGAACCGCTTCGCTTCCTTTAGTCGCCGCTTGTCGTGCTGCTTCTCTTGGGCCGGAGACCGACCCTCCGAGATGGTCCGCTTGGCGTCGACCAACCTCTCCCGCGCCCGAGCAAGCGAGAGGCCCTCAGGTCCATATCGTCCGAGCGTCAGCGTCTCGCGGCGTCCGTTGAGGCGGTAGTCGTACCGGAACACAATCGCGCCCGACGGCTGTACGACGACATACATACCGTCACGGTCACTTACCTTGTATAATTTCTGCTGTGATTTCAGCGCCTTAATCGCCGTATCAGTAAGCACGGGAGCCTCCGAAAACTACCAAAACATCGGAGAGAGGCGTCAATTATACCGTCAAGACGATAGTGGCGTCGCTGAAAGGTAAATTTCTCTTTGAGATCATATGCTTAAGTCTCAAAAATATACCGTCAACACCTCTCTTGGCCCTGACGGTATCGCGATGTTGTAGATGGGACAAGCATCCCCATACCGCCCGCTATACCGTCAAACCAGAGCTGTGCCCCCCGATAGATGGCGATAGGTACAGCATGATTTTTACTTAACTATCAACGCATTAAGTCGTAATCTGGCGGGCCGTCGGATACTGCCGGAAGGGCAAAAATCATTCCCACTCGATCGTCCCCGGCGGCTTGCTGGTGATGTCGTAGGTCACCCGGTTCACGCCGCGGCATTCGTTGATGATGCGGTTGGCGACGCGGCCCAGGAAGGCGTGGTCGAACGGGTAGTAGTCGGCGGTCATGCCGTCGGTCGAGGTGACGGCGCGCAGCGCACACGCCTGGTCGTAGGTGCGGCCGTCGCCCATCACACCGACGGTGCGGACCGGCAGCAGCACCGCGAAGGCCTGCCAGATCTCGTCGTAGAGGCCGGCCTTGCGGATCTCGTCGAGATAGACGGCGTCGACCTCGCGCAGGAGGTCGAGCTTCTCCTTCGTGATGTCGCCGGGGATGCGGATGGCGAGGCCCGGGCCCGGGAACGGATGGCGGTTCACCAGGTCGGCCGGGAGGCCCAGCTCGCGGCCGAGCGCCCTCACCTCGTCCTTGAAGAGCTCGCGCAACGGCTCGACCAGCTTCATGTTCATGCGGGCCGGCAGGCCGCCGACATTGTGGTGGCTCTTGATCGTCACCGACGGTCCGCCGGTGAAGGAGACCGATTCGATCACGTCGGGATAGAGCGTGCCCTGCGCCAGGAACGCCGCGCCGCCGATCTTCTTGGCCTCGGCCTCGAAGACGTCGATGAACAGCGCGCCGATCGTCTTACGCTTCTTCTCCGGGTCGCTGACGCCCGCCAGCGCCTTCAGGAAGGTCTCCGAGGCGTCGGCGTGGATCAGCGGGATGTTGTAGTGGTCGCGGAACAGGCGCACGACCTGCTCGCCCTCGTCCTTGCGCAACAGGCCATGGTCGACGAACACGCACTGGAGCTGGTCGCCGATCGCCTCGTGCAGCAGCACGGCCACGACCGAGGAATCGACGCCGCCCGACAGGCCGCAGATCACCTTGCCCTTGCCGACCTGGGCGCGGACCTGGGCGATGGCGCGTTCGCGGAACGCGGCCATGGTCCAGTCGCCTTTGGCGCCGGCGATGTTCAGCGCGAAGTTGCGCAGCAGCTTGGCGCCGTCGGGCGTGTGCATCACCTCGGGGTGAAACTGCACGCCGTAATAGCCGCGGCTCTCGTCGGCGATGGCGGCGAAGGGCGCGTTCTCGCTGGTGGCGACGACGGAGAAGCCGGCCGGCAGCTTCGTTACGCGGTCGCCATGGCTCATCCAGACCTGCTTGCGGTCGCCGGGCTGCCAGACGCCCTCGAACAGGCGGGTCGAGGCCTTGATCTCGACCTCGGCACGGCCGAACTCGCGGTGATGGCCGCTCTCGACCGAGCCGCCCAGCTCCTTGGCCATGGTCTGCTCGCCGTAGCAGATGCCCAGCACCGGCACGTCGGCCTTGAAGATGGCGGGATGGGCGGCGGGCGACTGGCCCTCGGTCACCGAGGCCGGGCCGCCGGAGAGGATGATCCCCCGTGGATCGAACGCCTTGATCTTCGCGTCGTCGACGGACTGGAAGGGCAGGATTTCACAGTAAACCCCTGCTTCGCGCACGCGGCGGGCGATCAGCTGGGTAACCTGGGAACCGAAATCGACGATCAGCAAACGGTCGGTCATGGGGCGATATAAGCGTGCCCGGCCGGGGCGGCAACTGGTGCGGTGTGGATGGCTGGGATCGGGGCGAAATCGAACAGGTCCGAGGTCACACCAAGGCCCTCATCCTGAGGAGCGCGCCGCAGGCGTGCGTCTCGAAGGATGGGCAACCGGCGCGGTGTGTGCAGCCCATCCTTCGAGACGGCTGCTTCGCAGCCTCCTCAGGATGAGGTGGTGCGGGTGCTTCCTCAGGATGAGGTGGTGCGGGTGGTTTGGAGCGGGAAGACTGTCGCCGGGGACGCTCAGTCGTCCGCCGCCAGCTTCCGCCGGATCAGCGGGCCGTCGAGGGTGCGCCAGGCGTAGGCGATCTCGTCGACGTCGGTGCCGCCCATCGTGTCGGTCCGCTCGCCCACCCGCTCCCCACCCAGCCCCTCGTAGAAGAAGCGGGTCGGGTTCCGGGCCAGCATCCACAGGACCGCCGTGTCGCAGCGGTCGGCCTTGAGCTGGCGGAACAGTGCATCGAGCAGGCGGCGCCCCAGCCCCTGGTTCTGGAAATCGGGCTCGACGTAGAGCGTGTAGACCTCGCCCACCCGGATCTCGCGGCCGTCGAGGCCCTCGGGCAGCCCGTCCGGCGGATCGCGCAGCGGGCCGCAGCTGCCGAAGCCCACGACGCCCATCTCCGCGTCGTCGGCCACGAAGACGCCGCGCGCCTCGGCGGGGTCCTGCAGGAGCTGCGACCACCAGGCCGACTGGCGCACGTCCGACATGGCTATAAGCATCGCGTCGGGCAGCAGGCCGGCATAGGTCGCCTGCCAGGTCTCGACATGGACCCGCCCGATCGCCGCGGCGTCCTGCCGGGCGGCGCGACGGATGCGGATCATGCAGACGGCTCGCGCGGCCCCTCGGGCGTCCTGGGAGCGTCGGGCGCCTCGGGAGCGGCCTCCGGTGACGAGGCCGGTACGTCCTCCGAGGCCGAGGCCGGCGCAGCCTCAGAGGCTGAGTCCGGTACGGCCTTCGGAGCCGCGTTCGCTGCGCCCTCCGAGTCAGAGGTCGGTACTGCCTCCGATGCCGAGTCCGGTGCGGCCTCCGCAGCTTCGTTCTGTGCTGCTTCCTCCGTCGCCCCCTCGGCGCCGGCTTCGGGCGCGGGCACGGGTGCCGGCACCGGCTTGGCAGCAGCCTTGCGTACCAGGGCGGCGGCGAAGAAGCCGTCGGTGCCGTGCTTCAGCGGCGACAGGCGCAGGTACGGGCCGCTCTCCAGCTCGGGCGGCGGCTCGCTCGTCAGCACGTCGCGCCACAGGGAGCCCACCGGCACGACCTCGAACGCGTCGTTGCGCTCGAGGAAGGCGGCGATCTGCTTCTCGTTCTCCGCCGGCAGCACCGAGCAGGTGGCGTAGATCAGGCCGCCGCCCGGCTTCACCAGCTTCGCGGCTGCATCGAGGATGGCGGCCTGCTTGGGCACCAGCTCGGCGAGATCCTCGGGCCGCAGCGTCCAGCGACCGTCGGGATTGCGCCGCCAGGTGCCCGTGCCGGTGCAGGGCGCGTCGACCAGCACGCGGTCGAAGGCGCCGGCCTGGCGCTTCAGCCATTTGCGGTTATCCGCATCGATGGCGCGGCGCTCGACATTGTGCGCGCCGGCGCGGCGCAGCCGCTGCGCGGAGCGGTCGAGGCGCGATTCGTAGACGTCCATGGCCACGACGCGGCCCTTGTTGTTCATGCCCGCCGCCATGGCCAGGGTCTT
>JAESFZ010000317.1_pt1 | contig 24034 bp, 21 predicted proteins | sample 9269561 | NCBI WGS metagenome assembly JAESFZ01 (sample SAMN14515552, study PRJNA621657) | algae metagenome | isolation source: Tildeniella nuda ZEHNDER 1965/U140 and co-occurring heterotrophs from wet... | place: Switzerland: Stansstaad, Zurih | collected 1965-01-01
TAGCGCTTGTTGCAGCTCTTCAAGCTCGGCGTTGATGAAAATCCGAAAAGCCTGAAATGTGCGCGTTGCAGGGTCCTTGCCCGGCTCGCGGGTTTTGACCGCGCCAGCCACGACTTCGGCCAGCTCGCTGGTGGTTCGAAAAGGGCCCCGTTCCTGTCGGCGACGATCAATCGCCTTTGCAATCGATTGAGCAAACCGTTCTTCGCCATAGTCACGAATGACCTCCGACAGGGTTGAAATTTCGGCCGTTTCCAGCCACTGGGCCACGCTCTGGCCGCGCGTGGTGTCCATGCGCATGTCCAGCGGGCCGTCGTGGCGAAAAGAAAAACCCCGTTCGGGGTCGTCGATCTGTGGGGAGCTCACGCCCAGGTCCATCAGCAGACCATCCGCACTCGCAGCCCCCAGCTCGCCGAGGTGGCTGAACCCCTCGTGCCGGATGGAAAAGCGGCCATCGCTGGCCGCCAGTTCCTGCGCCACCTGCACGGCCTGGGGATCCTTGTCGAAGACGGTCAGCCGGCCCTTGCGGGACAGCTGCTCGAGGATCAGACGCGAATGGCCGCCGCGCCCGAATGTGGCGTCGACGTAGTGACCATCCGGGTTGATGGCGAGGGCCTGCACAGCCTCGCTCAACAGGACGGTTTGATGGTTCCATGCGCTTTGCACCGCCGTCCTCAGAAGGAGAAGTCCTTGAAGACATCGGGCATCTCTGCCTTCATGGCTTCAGCTTCCTGCGCCGCATACACCTGCGCATCCCACAGCTCGAAGTAGGCCCCCATGCCCAGCAGGACCACGTCCTTGCTAATGCCCGCCGCAGCGCGCAACTCGGGCGAGACCAGCACACGGCCGGATGCATCCATCTCCACATCCATCGCGTTGCCGAGAAATATCCGCTTCCACCATTGCGCCTGCATGGGCAAAGAGGCAATCCGATCGCGGAACTGTTCCCAGGCGCTGCGCGGGAATACCATCAGGCAACCGTGGGGATGCTTGGTGATCGTGAGAGCGGCGCCCAGCACGTCACGGTGCCGGGTCGGCATGGACAACCGACCCTTCACATCGAGACTGATAGAGGACGCACCCTGAAACACTGCTGCTAGCCCTTGGAAGACACTTTTCACCACTTAATTGCACTTTTTTCCACTTTATCAGGAAATGGCGTGCGCACAACGTGGCGGCTACACATTTTTTCAATGAAATCAACCACTTAGGACACATTTCGCAGCCTGTTTGCGGTCAAAAACACATTAAAAGCAAGCACTTACAACAAGCACTGCATGTGATGCTTCAAAACCCTGTTACACGCAGGGCTGTATGGACGATCAGGTGAGGGAAAATGGTGGCGCAACACCCGCAACGCACGGTGCGGATGGGCCCTTCGGGCACCCGGCGTTGCGCCGGGGCCTGAGCAGCTGACGCTGCAGCAGCGTCAGAGTATGTAGCGGGACAGGTCTTCGTTGCGGCTGAGTTCGCCCAGGCGGGCATCCACATAGGCCGCGTCGATGTCGATGGTCTGCCCTTGCAGACGCGTCGCATCGAAACTCACTTCGTCGAGCAGGTGCTCCATCACCGTGGACAGGCGACGCGCACCGATGTTCTCGGTGCGCTCGTTCACATCGCAGGCGATCTGCGCCAGGCGGCGGATGCCATCGGGCGCGAACGACAGCGTCACGCCCTCGGTGGCCAGCAACTCCTGGTACTGCTTCACAAGCGATGCATGGGTCTGCGTGAGGATCGCCTCGAAGTCTTCCACCGACAGCGACTGCAATTCGACCCGGATAGGGAACCGGCCCTGCAGTTCAGGAATCAGGTCGCTCGGCCGCGCAAGGTGAAACGCGCCACTGGCGATGAACAGGATGTGGTCGGTCTTGACCACGCCGTACTTGGTGGACACTGTGGTGCCCTCCACCAGCGGCAGCAGGTCGCGCTGCACGCCCTGGCGCGACACCTCGGCATTGCTGCCGCCATCGCTGCGCGAGGTGACCTTGTCGATCTCGTCGATGAAAACGATGCCGTTCTGCTCGGCGTTCTGCAGGGCGCGGGTCTTGATCTCTTCCTCGTTGACGAGCTTGCCCGCCTCTTCGTCGATCAGCAGCTTCATCGCTTCGCCGATCTTCAGCTTGCGGGTCTGGCGCTTGACCGCACCCATCTGGCTGAACATGCCACGCAACTGCTCGGCCATCTCTTCCATGCCAGCGGGTCCCATGATCTCCATGGAGGGGCGGGACTCGGCCAGATCGATCTCGATCTCGCGATCGTCGAGCTGGCCTTCGCGCAGCTTCTTGCGGAAGTTCTGGCGCGCCGTGTTCTCCGGCGTGGGAACAGCGCTCGCGGGATCGCCCGCCATGCTGCGGGGCGGTGGCACGAGCACGTCGAGGATGCGGTCTTCGGCGGCATCTTCAGCGCGCACACGCTGCTTGCGCATCTCGACCTCGCGCGTCTGCTTGATGGCGATCTCGGCGAGGTCTCGGATGATGCTGTCGACGTCCTTGCCGACGTAGCCCACCTCGGTGAACTTGGTCGCCTCGACCTTGATGAAGGGCGCATCGGCCAGGCGGGCCAGGCGCCGTGCAATCTCGGTCTTGCCGACACCGGTGGGACCGATCATCAGGATGTTCTTCGGCGTGATCTCGGGCCGCAGCTTTTCATCCACCTGCTGACGGCGCCAGCGGTTGCGCAGGGCGATGGCCACAGCCCGCTTGGCGCCCTTCTGGCCGATGATGAAACGGTCGAGTTCGGAAACGATTTCCTGTGGCGTCATGGAGGACATCAGAGCACCTCCACCGTGTGGTTCATGTTGGTGTAGATGCACAGTTCGCCCGCGATCGCGAGCGACTTTCGCACGACCTCTTCCGCGCTGAGGTCCGTGTGGTCGATCAGGGCCTTGGCGGCCGCCTGAGCGTACGCACCACCGGAACCGATGGCCACGATGCCGTGCTCGGGTTCGAGCACATCGCCGTTGCCCGTGATGATGAGCGAGGCGCTGTGGTCGGCCACGGCCAGCATCGCCTCGAGGCGGCGCAACACGCGGTCGGTGCGCCAGTCGCGGGTGAGTTCGATGGCCGCGCGCACCAGATGGCCCTGGTGTTTTTCGAGCTTGGCCTCGAAGCGCTCGAACAGCGTGAAAGCGTCGGCGGTCGCGCCGGCAAAGCCTGCGAGCACCTGGTCCTTGTACAGCTTGCGCACCTTGCGCGCGGTGCCCTTGACGACGATGTTGCCCAGCGTCACCTGGCCGTCACCGCCGATGGCGACCTGGATGCCCTGGGGGGTCTGCCGCCGAACGCAGACGATGGTGGTTCCGTGAAATGATTCCATGGCGTTTCAATTGAGGTCGTTCTGTGCGATTGCAACGGCGGCAAGCGCACGTTTATGCAACAGAAAAAAGGGGGCGTCCGAACGAGCGCCGCCACCGTCAGTCGATGCGGACGACCACCTTGGCGTATTCGGTGATGCCGATCACGTGGAAGAACGCCGACACCAGCCGATGCGCATCCACGAACTGCACCACGCGCCCTTCGGCGTGGTGGTTGGACACCCAGTTCAACAGGGTGCCTGCGGCTGAGAAATCGACCCGGATGAGGTTGCGACAGGAAATGATCAGCACGTCGGCGCCCTTGAGCTTGCGCTCCAGCGCCTCGAGCGTGGCCTGGGGATCCCCGCGAATCTCACCGGAGAGCTCCACCAGCCCCAATTGGCTGAAATCGGTCGCTTCACTGTCCAGCGCGGATTCGCTGTGCGGATAGCCCGACGCCACCTGCTCCAGCACCGACTCGCCCAGCACCGACTGGCCGGCTTCGCCGGGCTTGTCGGCCGACTGGGAGGTGTAGTAGCAGCGTGGTTTTTCCCAACCCGGTGGCGACACCTCGTAGGTCACGCAGAAGTCGAGCGCCGTGAGTTCGAATTCATCCGGCCGGTTCATCACGCGCAGCACCGCCATGCGCAGCTCCCACCAGAGCTGCTCGACATCCCGCCGGCCCGATGGCGTCTGGCTCTTGAGCAACTCGCGGAAAGGCGAGGAGCCCTGGAAACGCAGTTCGACCTCCTGGTCACCCCAGAGCGTGAAGATGCCCAGCAGCGCGCGCGCTGCCTTGAGGTCCATGCTTTCCAGCGGCGTCCAGTCCAGCACCCAGGGCTGCGGCGCGCGCAGCAGCACATTCTGGAGCGTGCCCACGGCATGCGCATCAAGCTCTGATTCGCTCACCCAGACCGCACGGTTGTGTCCGGTGGAGGGCACGTAGACCTTGCCGGTCAGGCCGGACACGATGTCCGGCATGTCGTACCACTGCGGGGCAGACCGGTTGAAGCGGTTGACGAAGTCCACCGCGCGGCTCTCGAAGGGCGCCAGCTGGCCGGTGGCCCGGTACAGGTCGAACAGGGCCAGCCAGTCTTCCTGCTTATCGGCCTTGGAACCGCCCTCGCCCAGCACCTCCAGCAAGCCCTGCTCGGCGCCGGAGTCGTCGCCATTGGCAAAGCGGATGGCAGCCTCCTCCACCTCGGGATCCTGCGCGATCTCCTGCACGTCCAGCGCGAAGAAGTGCGAAGCCGAGAACTCCTGGCCCGTGCTGCGTGAGCTGCTGGACGCGGTGGGTGCCACCAGGCCGGTGCGGGATGGCGGGGACGGCGGCGCTGGCGGTGGCGGCACCGAAGCGGCCACCTCCCGCTCACGCGCGGGGCTCCAGCTGCGCGGCGCTGCCGGTGCCGGGGCGGCCCCCGGGATGTTCAACGTCGGCACGTCGAGGGACTGCACTGTCGCGGGCCCCGAAGCGGCCGGATTGGGCAGCGGACCGGGTTCGGTCTCGTCGTACTGGGCCTTGCGTTGTCGCACGGTGGAGGCCGGCACGCTGGGTGCCAACGGCGCCTCCCGGGTTTTTCCAGTGCCACCAGGGCCGTGGGTGCCTGTGTTCAGGCCGGAACCGGTGCTGACCAGGGAGTCGGGGCCCTTGGTCTTCCACCACTGCATCGACATCTGGGCTTCGATCTCGTCGATCTTCTTCAGGGTTTCGGCCCGGTCGTCCGGCTTGGACGGCAGGCTGCTCTGGAAGAACGAGGGGCGCATGCCCGGCCCTTCGGCCCCGGTGCCCTCTCGGCTGCGGATCTTGCGCAGCATGTCGAACTCGCGCTTGCGCACGAAGTCGTTGCGCCGCTTGCGCTCGATCATCTCCTTGAGCGCAGCCTTGCTGTACTCGCTCTCGCGATCGGCGGTCCGGGTGTCCAGGTCCGACCAGCTCGTGGTCGGATGGCGCACGAACTTCACCACCTTGGACAGGAAGCCACCGCTGGAATCGTCCTTGGACATGTGAAGTGAAGTCGGTACGGTATGAAAACGGGGAACAGGAAAAAGAGGACTCAGTCCCCGAACATCTTCTGCTTGAGTTCGCGGCGCTGCTGCGCTTCGAGCGAGAGGCTGGCCGTGGGCCGTGCCATCAGGCGGCCCACGCCGATGGGCTCACCGGTTTCCTCGCAGTAGCCGTAGTCTCCGGAGTCGATGCGGGCGATGGCCTGTTCGATCTTCTTCAGTAGCTTGCGTTCCCGATCGCGGGTGCGCAGCTCGAGCGCGTGCTCTTCCTCGATGGTGGCGCGGTCCGCGGGATCGGGCACGACAACGGTGTCTTCACGCAGGTGCTCAGTGGTTTCACCGGCGTTGGCCAGCATGTCGGCCTTGAGCTGGGAGAGCTTGCGGCGGAAGTAAGCCAGCTGCAGATCGCTCATGTACTCGCTGTCAGGCATGGCCTGGATGTCGAGATCGGTCAATTGATCGACCGGCAGCGTTTTCCAGTTATTGGCTCGCTTGGGATCCTTCTGGATCGAGGAGGGCACGGGAGGAGTCATGACGGCACGTTGATTCATATGGGAGAAAGTCGCTTTGGCAGCGTCTGGGGCATGGGTGGGGACCACCGCCGCCTGCGTCATCTGCTCCATCATGACCTTCTTGGCCGCCCGCTTGCCCAGAGGGCGCGGCGTGGCTTCCACCACGACCGGAGGCGGTGCCACCGGGCGCTTGGCGCTGGAAGGCGTGGATGCAGGCGCAGCGACTGGCGCGGCCTTGGGAACCGGGGAGGCCACGGAAGGCACCGCGACCTTGGACGCGGGTTTGGCCGTTGCCGTTGGAGCCGGCTTTGCGACGGGCTTCACCGGCGGCTTCGCTGCCCTGGAGGGCGCCACGGTCTTCGCCGCAGGCGCCTTGGCGGGCGTTCTGGCGACAGGTGTCTTGGCAGCCGGTGATTTCTTGGCCGCGGCCTTCACTGGCACTTTGGACACCGGCTTGGCCGGCGCCTTGGTTTTCGCAACGGGTTTCGCGGGCGTTTTCAGGGGCACTTTCTGGTTTGTTTTGGCCGCCACCTTGACCACAGGCTTCTTGACGGCCTTGGCGGGTGGTTTCGCAGCAGGTTTCTGGGATTTCGCTACCGTTGCGTTCTTTTTCGCCACCGACGCGCGTGCCTTGGCTCCCGACGCGGCGGGTTTGCCTGATTTCGCTGTCTTGGTTGCCGGGGCTTTCACAACGGGTCTCCTCTCAGTGACTGACGAAGCGGGATCTCGGGCGGTGCGCTGCGGCGGGCTGGGCCCGGGATGCATCACTGTGGGTCGCCGGATACGACGTTATACCCGCATTGCCGAGCGGCTTTCGGCATCGACAAACCTGTGCCTGCAAGGGCGCGCGGCCTGTCAACTTGGGCCGCGATTGTAGCCATCCATGCTTCACCCACCCTGATTCCCGCACGGGCCCCCGTCCCTGTCGTTGGAGAAGCGAGACAAACCACACGTTCAACTTGCCTGGGGGCGAGCGGGTGGGGGCAGCGCGGTTGAAGGGCATCAGGCCAGGCTCTGGTCCAGACCCTGCACCAGGATGTCCTTGGGCAGATCGATGCCGATGAACACCATCTTGCTGGTGCGCGGCTCGCCTTCGGCCCACACGGGCCCGAGATCGCTGCCCATGAGCTGGTGCACGCCCTGGAAGATCACCTTGCGGTCGGTGCCCTGCATGTGCAGCACTCCCTTGTAGCGCAGCATGCGTGGCCCATAGACTTGCACGATCGCACCGAGAAAGTCCTCGAGCTTTTCAGGGCTGAACGGCCGCGTGGCCCGGTAGACGAAGCTTTTCACATCGTCGTCATGGTGATGGTGGTGGCCATGGCCACCGTGGTCGTGCTGGTGCGAAGGGTGGTTGCAGTGCTCGCCGTGCTCGTGGTCATGCTCGTGATGCCCGTGATCATGATCGTGCCCATGGTCATAGTCGTCCACCTTGAGGAAATCGGGGTCGATGTCGAGCTTGGCGTTGAGGTTGAAGCCACGCAGGTCGAACACTTCCCTCAGCGCCACGTCACCAAAATGCACAGGGCGCATCGGCGCGCGCGGGTTCATGTGCTTGAGGCGGTGCGTGAGGGCGCCCAGTTCCTCTTCGCTCACGAGGTCGGACTTGCTGATGAATATCTGGTCGGCAAAACCCACCTGACGGCGCGCTTCCTGGCGCTCGTTGAGCTGCTCGGCCGCGTGCTTGGCGTCGACCAGCGTGAGGATGGAGTCCAGCAGGTACTGCTCGGCAATCTCGTCGTCCATGAAGAACGTCTGCGCCACCGGGCCGGGGTCGGCCAGACCGGTGGTCTCGATCACCACGCGCTCGAAATCGAGTTCACCCTTGCGCTTCTTCTGCGCCAGGTCCTGCAGCGTGGCGCGCAGGTCGTCTCGGATGGTGCAGCAGATGCAGCCATTGCTCATCTGGATGATGTTCTCGGTGGTGTCGGCCACCAGGATCTCGTTGTCGATGTTCTCTTCACCGAACTCGTTCTCCACCACGGCGATCTTCTGACCGTGCGCCTCGCTGAGCACGCGCTTGAGCAGCGTGGTCTTGCCCGAACCAAGGAAGCCGGTGAGGATGGTGGCGGGGATCAGTGACATGGCAGAAACGGACGAATGAAGGGTGGCAAAAAAGGCAACCGGTGAGTGTATGCCACCCCCGCGTTTTGCGCCATGTCCGGGACATGCAAGAAAAAGGCCGGGCATGGCCCGGCCTGACCCACAAGGGACGCGAAACGTTCAGGGACGCAGGTACACGAAGCCTTCACGCGCTTGCAGCCGAGCGACTTCCGCCACGCCGGACGGCACCACCTTGGCCTCCATCGCCACCTTGGACGCATCGATGTTGCGCGAGACCAGGGTGTTGTTGCAAACGAAGAAGCCCACGCCCTTGGACGACAGGTCGCCGATCGCACCCGCAAACGACTGGCCGTTCGAGTTGTTGGCGCCGTCGAGCAGGAAATCGATCCCGGCACCGTGCGTGACCACCACGATCTTGGCGGTGGGGTCGGCAGCAAGGTGGTTGCGGATGTTCTGGATGGCGCGCGTGGCCTGGGGAATGCCGTCGCTGAGGTGATAGACCACCTTGATGGCCGGTTGCGCCTGGGCGTGCGCCTGCACGGAGGTGGCGAGCACGGCGCCGAGCAGCAGGGTCTTGAGGACGGCGAGGAACTTGAACATGGTGGTCTCCGGATGGGTGAAGGCCGCTCGCTGGCGCGGGGCGGAGCAGCATCCTACAGGCAATGACCTCGCGCGGTGCGCGAGGGGTCTCGCGCTCAGCGCAGGCGAGGGGAACGCGGCTTTGCAGCGGTGGAGGGCGTGTCTGGCAGGGGACCGGGAGCCTGCCCCGCCCGGGCGCCGGCGCGCGGGTGCGCGGCGTCGTACACCTGCGCCAGGTGCTGGAAATCGAGCCGGGTGTAGACCTGCGTGGTGCTGATGCTGGCATGTCCCAGCAACTCCTGGACGGCGCGCAGATCGCCACTGGACTGCAGCACATGGCTGGCGAAGGAGTGCCGAAGCATGTGCGGGTGCACCGGCGTGGCCAGGCCGGCCAGCAGCGAACGGCGCTTGAGCCTGACGCGAATGTGCTGCGGCGTGAGGCGCTGCCCCCGCGAACCGATGAACAGCGCGGGATCGTCGCCCGCCCAGGCAGCGCGTTGCGCCAGCCAGGCCGCCAGCGCCGTCAGCGCCTGCCGGCCCACGGGCACGCTGCGCCGCTTGGAGCCTTTGCCCAGCACATGCGCCTCACCGCCCTGCACATCGATCCAGCCGCGCGCGCTGCCGCTGGCGGCCACGTCCAGCCCCACCAGCTCGCCGATGCGCAGGCCGCAGCCATAGAGCAGCTCGGTGATGCACGCATCGCGCGCCTCCAGTGCAGGGTCGTCCGCCTCTTCCTGATGCGCGGCCAGCCGCACGGCCTCGTCCACACCCAGCGCCTTGGGCAGCGGCTTGCCGGCCTTGGGCGCCCGCACGTCCTGCACCGGGTTGTGGTCGATCAGCCCCTGGCGCCCCAGCCACACATAGAAGCCGCGCCAGCCCGACAGGATCAGCGCGATGCCGCGCGCGCTGCGGCCAGCGCCATGCATCTGCGCGACCCAGCGGCGGATGTGCGGGTTCTGCACCGCCCTGAGCGCCACGCCGGCTTCGCGTGCATGTGCCGCCAGGCGCTCCAGGTCCGCCGTGTACAGGATGACCGTGCGATCCGCCAGCCGCTTCTCCACGCGCACGTGGTTCAGGTAGGCATGCACGAGGGCGGCATCGCCCGAGCCTTCCGGTTCCGCCTGTATGTGCTCGGACGGGTGCATGTCGAGGCAGCTCCGGGGAGGTCTCAGCTCGGGCGCAGGCGCGAGAGCGCTGCGCTCGTCAGCTCGCCGATGCGCTCGAGAAAGTCGGTGCCCATGTCGGGCGCGAAGCGCTGCACGTCGGGCGACGCCAGCACCAGCAGGCCAAACGCCTGCGGCGCGATGCCCACGCGAAGCGGGATCAGGGCCAGCGAGGCAGCCGAGGCCGCGTCGTCCAGCCACTGCGCGGCCTCCAGCCCCGGGTTGGCACCACAGTAGGGCAGCGTGAGCGACGAGGCGAAGGCCTTCACGTCTTCACTGGCTCCCTGCGCGAAGGGCTCCTGCGCGAAGGCGGAGTCCACATCCCAGACCTTGATGGCCAGCTGCGGCACCAGGAAGTGCTCGGCGATCGCCCGCGTGGTCACGGCGGGCAGGTCGCGCGCCTCTCGGGTCAGCAGGAGCTCGCGCGTCCATCGCTGCAGCTTGTCGGCAATGACGGTGTTCTCGTTGCCGTGGCGGATCATCTCCGCGCCCTTGAGCTCCAGGCCACGGATCTTCTCGCGCAGCATCTCCGCCTGGCGTTCCTGCAGGCTCACGGCGCGCTGGCCGTGCGGGCTGGTCAGTTGCACGGCAGCCAGCAAGCTGGCGTGACGCTCGAAGAAGTCGGGCGTGTTGGCCAGGTAGTTGGCGATGGCGTTCATGTGTTGTGCGCGGGTGGCGTCTCTGGGATCAGGCGAGGTCCGGGATATCGATCTCGCCGTCGAAAACGGTGGTGGCGGGACCGGTCATGAAAACCGGTTGGTCGTGGGCAGGGGTGTCTTTCCACTCGATGGTGAGCACGCCGCCCCGGGTGTGCACGTCCACCCGCTCGTCAAGCAGCCCCAGGCGGATGCCGGCCACGACGGCGGCGCAGGCACCGGTGCCGCAGGCCAGGGTTTCGCCCGCGCCTCGTTCGTGGACGCGCAGGCGCACCTCGCCACGACCGACCACCTGCAGGAAGCCGGCGTTGACGCGGCGCGGGAAGCGCTCGTGCGATTCGATCCACGGCCCCCACGACGGCACGGGTGCGGTCTGCACATCGTCCACCAGCAGCACGGCGTGCGGGTTGCCCATGGAGAGCACGGCAACCGGCACGTCGCCCGCATACGGCAGGGCCAGCGGCCAGCGCTCGAAGGTGCCCATGGGTGCGGGCGTGAGCCCTTGGTCGTCGAAAGGCACCTGGTCCAGCGTGAAGACCGGCGGGCCCATGTCGACCGTCACCCGGCCATCGGGGTGCATCTTCAACTCGAGTTCGGCGTTCATGACCTTCACGCGCAGCGGGTTGTGCGTGCTCAGGCCCTTGTCGTGCACGTAGCGCACGAAGCAGCGCGCGCCGTTGCCGCATTGCTCCACCTGGCCACCGTCGGCGTTGTGGATCACGTATTCGAAGTCCAGCCCCCGGGCGGGCGAGGCGCGCACGCTGAGGATCTGGTCGGCACCCACGCCGAAATGGCGGTCGGCCAGGAAGCGGTACTGGGCAGCGCTCAGGCCCAGGCGGCCCCGCGTTTCGTCGAGCACGACGAAGTCGTTGCCGGCGCCCTGCATCTTGGTGAAACGGATGTGCATGAAACCATTATCCGCCCAGTGCGGTGCACGCCAGGCTCGCGCCCGGCCACAGGCTGGTGCGTGCCGGGGCATATGTGCACAGACCGGGTGCAGTTTTGTATGCAATCCCTGGCGCATTGCATACAAAACCGCAAAACGGGGTTGGCACGGCTTATGCAATTCCACCTGGCATGAACGCCCTACCCCCCCTGCCCGCCGGCATTGAACTGATCGCGCTGACCAAACAGTACGCCGCCGGCAGCGTGGCGGTGGACGGCATCAACCTTCGCATTGCCAGCGGCAGTTACTGCTGCCTGCTCGGGCCTTCGGGCTGCGGCAAGAGCACCACGCTGCGCATGATCGCGGGCCACGAGACCACCACCAGCGGCGACATCCTGCTGGAGAACCGCAACATCACCCACCTGCCGGCAGCCGGCCGCGGCACGGCCATGATGTTCCAGAGCTTCGCGCTGTTCCCGCACCTCTCGGCGCTGGACAACGTGGCCTTCAGCCTCAAGATGAAGGGCGTTGCAAAGGACGAACGCCACCGACAAGCGCAAGACCTGCTGGAGCGCGTGGCCATGGGACACCTCGCGCAACGCAAGCCCGGCGAGCTCTCTGGTGGACAGCAGCAGCGCGTTGCACTGGCGCGTGCGCTGATCACCCAGCCGCGCGTGCTGCTGCTCGACGAACCGCTGTCCGCGCTCGACCCCTTCCTGCGCATCCAGATGCGCGCCGAACTGCGCCGCTGGCAGAAGGAACTGGGGCTGACCTTCATCCACGTCACGCACTCGCAGGAGGAAGCGATGGCGCTGGCCGACACCATGGTGGTGATGAACCACGGCCGCATCGAGCAGGTGGGTTCGCCGCACGAGGTCTACAACCGGCCCGCCTCCGAATTCGTGGCGCGCTTCATGGGCGGCCACAACGTACTGGAGACCACGCAGGGCAAGGTGGCCGTGCGCAACGACCACATCCAGCTCGCGCCGCTTTCCTATGGCGAGAACGGCTGGCCTGCCACGGTGCACGACGTCGAGTACCAAGGCACCTACGTGCTGCTCGGCCTGCGCCTGGAGAACGGCCAGGCCGGCGAGAACATCTCCGTGATGCTGCCCGAGGCGAGCTTCGCCCAGCGGCCCTACGCCCCGGGCGACCAGGTCAGCATGACTTGGGCCGCCTGGCAGGCACACAGCTTCCCCCCCACCCTGGCCGCCTGAGCGCGCCCGGTCCCGCTTCCTTTCCTTCCACCCATCGCAACGCAGGAGATTTCCCATGTCGCAACCTGAACACGGCGCGTCCGCCCTCCCCTCCACGACGACCGGCCTGAGCCGGCGCAGCCTGCTGCAGGGCACCGCCGGCATGGCCGGCATCCTGGCCACGGGCCTGGCACCCGCCGTACACGCGCAGGAAAAGATCGTGCTGCGCTACCTGGGCACGGCCGTGAACCAGGACAAGGCCATCGCCGAGAAGTTCAAGGCCGACACCGGCATCGACATCCAGTACGTGGCGGTGACCACCGACGACGTGACCAAGCGCGCCGTGACCGCGCCCAACAGCTTCGACCTGATCGACACCGAGTACTTCTCGCTCAAGAAGATCGTGCCCACCGGCAACCTCAAGGGCATCGACACGAAGAAGATCAAGAACGCCGACAAGATCACGCCGCTGTTCACCACCGGCACCGTGGCCGGCAAGGCCGTGGGCGACCAGGGCACGGCGCCCAAGAAGGTGATCTTTCTCGAAGGCGAGAAGAGCAAGAAGTTCGCGACCACGCCAACGCAGTTCATGTCGCTGATCCCCACGGTCTACAACGCCGACACGCTGGGCATCCGCCCCGACCTGATCAAGCGCCCGATCGAGAGCTGGGCCGAGCTGCTCAACCCGGAGTTCAAGGGCAAGGCCGCGATCCTGAACATTCCCTCGATCGGCATCATGGACGCCGCCATGGTGGTGGAGGCCAGGGGCATCCACAAGTACAAGGACAAGGGCAACATGACCAAGGCCGAGATCGACCTGACGATCAAGACCCTGATCGAAGCCAAGAAGGCCGGCCAGTTCCGCGCGCTGTGGAAGGACTTCAACGAATCGGTGAACCTGATGGCTTCCGGCGAAGTGGTGATCCAGTCGATGTGGAGCCCGGCCGTGACGGCCGTGCGCACCAAGGGCATCGCCTGCAACTTCCAGCCGCTCAAGGAAGGCTATCGCGCCTGGGCCGCCGGTTTCGGCCTGCCCGCCACGCTCTCGGGCCGCAAGCTTGACGGCGCCTATGAATTCATCAACTGGTTCCTCGACGGCTGGGCCGGTGCCTACCTGAACCGCCAGGGCTACTACAGCGCCGTGCTCGACACCGCCAAGGCCAAGATGGAAGCCTACGAATGGGCCTACTGGATGGAAGGCAAGCCCGCGTCGCAGGACATCAAGAGCCCCAACGGCGACGTGCTGGCCAAGGCCGGCGCAGTGCGCGACGGCGGCAGCTACGAAGCGCGCATGGGCGGCATCGCCTGCTGGAACGCGGTGATGGACGAGAACGAATACATGGTGCGCAAGTGGAACGAGTTCGTCGCCGCCTGATGTGACGTTGACCTGAAAGCACCATGAGCACCACGACCACCCCTGTCGGACCACCGTCCATCAGTCCCACGCGCACCGTGAAGGCCTGGTGGCAGGCCGCGCCGTTCACGCTGGTGTTCGTGGTGTTCTTCCTGATCCCGCTCGCGCTCACCGTGATGGTGAGTTTCTGGAACTTCAACGAGTACGAGCTCATCCCGGGCTTCACGCTGCGCAACTACGCGGCCATCTTTGAAGGTTGTTCCACGCTCACCGAGCACGGCGATTTCTGCGTCTCGCTCTCCACCTACCTCTCCACCCTCAAGTTCAGCCTGCTGGTCTGGGGCATCACGCTGGTGGTGGGCTTCGCGGTGGCCTATTTCCTCGCCTTCCACGTGCGCTCGCCCGGCATGCAGACGCTGCTGTTCGTGCTGTGCACCGTGCCGTTCTGGACGTCCAACGTCATCCGCATGATTTCCTGGGTGCCGCTGCTGGGCCGCAACGGCTTGGTCAACCAGGGCCTGATGGGCCTGGGCGTGGTCAATGAGCCGGTGGAGTGGCTGCTGTTCTCCGATTTCTCGGTGGTGCTGGCCTTCGTGCACCTCTACACCATGTTCATGATCGTGCCGATCTTCAACAGCATGATGCGCATCGACCGCAGCCTGCTCGAGGCCGCCAGCGACAGCGGCGCGAGCAGCTGGCAGACGCTGTGGAACGTGATCGTGCCGCTGTGCAAGACCGGCATCATCATCGGCTCGATCTTCGTCATCACCATCGTCATGGGCGACTTCGTCACCATCGGCGTGATGGGCGGGCAGCAGATCGCCTCCATCGGCAAGATCATCCAGGTGCAGACCTCCTACCTGCAGTTTCCGCTGGCCGCGGCCAACGCGGTGATCCTGCTGGCGGTCGTGCTCATGATCATCTGGGGGCTTACGCGCCTGGTCGACATCCGGAAGGAACTCTGACCATGGCCGCACCCCGCATCGCCGAACCCCGCGCGCCCGGCTTCTGGCCGCTGGCCGCCGTCTTCGCGCTCTTCGTGCTGTTCATGTACGGCCCCATGTTCGTCATCTTCGTGCTCAGCTTCCAGGGCCCCGAAGGCGGCCTCACGTTTCCGCTGCGCGGCGTGTCGCTGCACTGGTTCCACAAACTGGCCGAAGGCCTGGGCACGGTGGACATCGGCGCAGCCTTCCTGCGCTCGCTCATGCTGGGCGGCGTGGTGATGCTGCTCACCGTGGTGCTCTCGGTGCTGGCCGGCCTGGCCTTCCGCAAGCCGCTGCGCGGCGCCAACGCACTGTTCTACGTCACGGTGGCCAGCCTGATCATGCCGTCCATCATCGTCTCGCTCGGCATCGGCCTGCAGTTCCGCCTGCTCGATGGCGGCATCAAATGGCTGCTGGAAGCGGCCGGCGCCACCAGCGCGCTGGAGAACTACGGCACCGCGCTGGGCCTGCTGAGCTCGGCCCTGGGCGCGCACCTGACCTGGACGCTGCCCTTCGGCCTGCTCATCATGTTCGCGGTGTTCAACCGCTTCAACCCGGCCTACGAGGAAGCCGCGCGCGACCTGGGCGCCACGCCCTGGCAGGGCTTCCGCCATGTGGTGCTCCCCTTGATCGGCCCTTCGGTGGTGGGCATCGGCATGTTCGGCTTCACGCTGAGCTGGGACGAGATCGCCCGCACCTCGCAGGCGATTGGCGACGTCAACACGCTGCCGCTGGAACTGCAGGGCCTCACCTCCACCGTGACCACGCCGGCCATCTACGCGCTGGGCACGGTGACCACCGTGGTCTCGCTGCTGGTGATGGGTGTGGCGGTGTCGCTGGCGCTGTGGCTGGGCAAGCGGCAGAAGAAGGGACGCGCCGCATGAGCGCAGCGTCCATGGGCACGGACAACGCCATCTACGACCGCGTCGTCTCCGCCATCCTCGACCACCGACTCCCGCCCGGCACCAAGCTGGTGGAAGACCGGCTGGCCAGCGCGTTCGGCGTCTCCCGCACCCTCATCCGCCCGGTGCTCGTGCGGCTGGCCAACGAACAGGTGGTCACCCTCACGCCGAACCGGGGCGCCACCATTGCGCAGCCGAGCGAACAGGAGGCACGCGAGGTGTTCGAGGTGCGGCGGCTGATCGAGTCCAGTCTGGTCGAGCGCTTCGTGGAGCGCGCGGAACGCGCCGACATCCAGTTGCTCACCCAGTGCATCCGCGACGAGGAAGCCGCGCGCTCGGCCGGCGACATGCGCCGCGCGATCCGCCTCTCGGGCGATTTCCACTTGCACATCGCCGACCGGGCCGGCCAGCAGACCATGGGCCGCATCCTGCGCGAGATGGTCTCGCGCACCTCGCTCATCCTCATGACCTACAGCAGCAGCCATGCCCAGGCCCGGCGCGATGCCACGGCCTGCGGTTGCGATGAGCACCGGGCGCTGCTCGCCGCGATCCGCCTGCGCGACGCGCGCGAGGCGGCGCGCCTGATGCGCGAGCACCTGGACCGGCTGGAAGCGCAGCTGGACTTCTCGCCACCGCCCGGCCAGGCCCCCGACCTCGAACGCCTCTTCGCGCCCGTGGCCTGAGTGCGCCGGCCCGTCCCATGCGGCAACTGCTGGTCATCAACCCCAACACCTCGGTGCACGTCAGCGCGCTGCTGCAGGCGCACGTGCAACAGGCCGCCGGCCTGCACGTGCGGGTGCGCACCGCCACCGCGCGTTTCGGCTCGCCCTACATCGCCGACGAGGCCAGCTACGCGGTGGCCGCGCACGCCGCGCTCGACGCCTGGGCGCGCGACCTGGCGAACCATCCAGACCAGCTCGACGCGGTGCTGATCGGCTGTTTCGGCGACCCCGGCCTGATGGCGCTGCGCGAAAGCAGCCCGGTGCCGGTGACGGGTCTGGCCGAAGCGGCCTTCATCGAGGCCGCGCGCCACGGCCGCTACGCCATCGTCACCGGTGGCACACGCTGGGGGCCGATGCTGCAGCGCCTGGCGCAGGCCCTTGGCCAGGCGCAGCAGCTCGCCGGCATCCACACGGTGGCGCCCACCGGTGCCCAACTCGCGGCCGACCCGGTGGCGGCGCGCGCCCTGCTCGCCCAAGCCTGCCGCGATGCGTCCCGGCAGCTGGGCGTGCAGGCCGTCATCCTGGGCGGTGCGGGCCTGGCCGGCATGGCCGCTGCGGTGCAGGCCGAGGTGCCGATCCCGGTGATCGACAGCGTGCTCGCCGGTGCGCGCTGGGCGCTGCGCAGCGCGCCACTGCCACCTGAGCGCGCGCAAGCGGGCTTCGACGTCGTGTGGCAGGGCCTTTCGCCCGAGATGGCCGCGCTGGGCAACACGCTGGCCTGAGCCCTGACACCGAGGCGCCTGCAGGCGGCGGCGCCTTGTCGCAAAATGCCGCATGGTCCGCCCCACCCAACTCCTGCACCCACCCCGCCCCCTTGCCGCCGTGCGGCCTGCCGCCACCGTGCTGCTGCTGCGCGACAGCACCGACCCACAGCGGCCCGGCATCGAAGTGCTGATGACCCGCCGCTCCATGACGGCGAGCTTCGCGCCCGGTGCTTACGTGTTTCCGGGCGGCGGCATCGACGCCGCGGACGCCAAGGCCCACGGCATCGCCACGCGGCGCCCGACGCAAAGCGACCTGCACCTCACGCAGGCCATTGCCGCCATCCGCGAGAGCTTCGAGGAACTCGGTGTGCTGCTCGCGCACCGGGCCGACGGCGCGCCGGGGGACGACAGCGACATCGCCACTTTGGACCGCAAGGCCCCGTTCGCCGCGCAGTGCCGCGACAAGGGCCTCACGCTCGACGGCGCGGGCGTGTTCGTGCTCGCCCACTGGATTACCGACCGCGACCTGCCGCGCCGCTTCGACGTGCCCTTTCTCGTGGCGCGCATGCCAGAGGGCCAGCAACCCGTGGCCGACGAGGCCGAGCAATTCGAGCCCTGCTGGGTGCGCCCGGCCGATGCGCTGGAACGCCACAAGGCCGGGGGTTTCTTCATCATCTTCCCGACCATCCGCACGCTGGAACGCCTGCAGGCGCACGGTACGGTGCAGGCCGTGCTCGACGCCTGCGCCCGCAATGACGAACCGCTGTGGACCAGTTGCCCGCGCGCGGGCCTCACGCACGGCACGGAATCACGTCACATGGAGCACGAGCCGCCCTTCGGCGAACTCGCGATGGTGTGCCCGGATGGGCAGATCGCGCACAGCCTGGACTGGCAACACGAACAGCCGGTGCAGCTGCTGAAGAACGTGCAGCGCCTGACCGCGCCCAACCCCGGCTTCATGACCGGCCCGGGCACCAACAGCTATGTCGTGGGCGATCCGGCCAGCGGCCACATCGTGATCGACCCGGGTCCGGACGAGCCGGCCCACATCGAGCGGTTGTGGCGCGCCGCCGGCGGCCGCATCCAGGCCATCGTCTGCACCCACTCGCATCCCGACCACTCGCCCGGCGCGCCGCGCCTGCAGGCGCTGTGCGTGGCCGCGGGCCTGGAGAAACCACCCATCCTCGGCCTGCCGAGCGCCCCCACTTCGCGCGAGAACAGCCGTTTCACGCCTGAACGCGTGCTCGCCGACGGCGAGCAACTGGTGCTGCTGGGCCAGTCCGGCGATGCCACCGTGTCGCACACGCTGGAGGTGGTGCACACCCCGGGCCACGCGGCCAACCACCTGTGCCTGGCGCTGGTGGAAGACGGCCTGCTGTTCACGGGCGATCACATCCTCAACGGCAGCACCACGGTGATCGACCCGCCCGACGGCAACATGGGCGCGTACCTCGATTCGCTGGACAAGCTCGACGCGCTGTGCGAACGCCATGGCATCGAGTTCCTGCTGCCCGCGCACGGCTACGTTCTCGGTGATCTCAGGCGCGCGGCCGATAACCCGAGCGCGCCGGCGCATGGCGGCGCGCGCGCGGCCATCGCCCACCTCAAGGCCCACCGGCTGGCGCGCGAGGCCAAGGTGGCGCGCGCCATGCAGGCCGCACCCGAAGGCTCGATGGACGACTGGGTGAAGATCGCCTACGACGACGTGCCCGACCGCCTTTGGCCCGTGGCCAAGCGCTCGCTCATGGCGCACGTGGAGCGCATCCAGAGCCTGGGCGGCTTCAATCTCTGAACACAACCGGAGGCGACCATGCCGAAGTCCACCAACGGGTATTCGCAGTTCGCCAAGGCCGCCTCCCGCTTCTGCGGCCGCCCGCGCGTCTTCAGCCTCGCCGTTGCGCTCATCGTGGTCTGGCTGGTCACCGGGCCGCTGTTCGGTTTCAGTGACACATGGCAACTGGTGATCAACACCGGCACCACCATCGTCACCTTCCTGATGGTCTTCCTGATCCAGAACACGCAGAACCGGGACACCGAGGCGATCCAGGTGAAGCTGGACGAACTCATCCGCGTCACGCAGGGCGCGCACACCGCGCTGCTGGATCTCGAAGAGCTGGAAGAGGACGAGCTCGATGCCTTCCGGAAGAAATACGAAGCCCTGGCCACGGAGGCGCGTGCACGGCTCCAGCGCGGCGACACGGACACCGACACGCCCGACGCCTGAGCGACCTGCTTCTTCAGTCCGCAGCGACCCAGGTGCCATTGCGCGCCTTGAGCACGAAACGGGCGCGGTGGTCGTAGCCGTAGTGGTCGGTGGCGCTGTACTTCAGCACACCCTGCGGCACCACGACCTCGCCGGTGTTCTCGATGGCCTTCTTCAGGGCCTGCCGGAACTCCACCGTGCCAGGTCTGGCCTGCTTCAACGCAACGGGAATGGCCTTGTCGAGCAACAGCTTGGCTCCCCAGATGTTGGCCGCGAACTGGTTGTAGCTGCCCGCACCGAACTTCGCCTCGTACAGCCTCACGAACTCCAGGGCGACCGGCTTGGATGGGTGGCTGTCTGGCAACTGATCGGCGCCCACGGCCGGACCCGACAGGCCCAGCGTGCCCTCCACATCCTTGCCGCCCATGCGCAACAGGTCAGGGGCCACCGCGCTGAAGGTCTGGTAGATCCGGCCTTTGTAGTTGCGGTCCACCAGTGCTTTTTGGGGCATCACCGCGCCGCTGCCCGAGGCCACCACCAGCATCGCGTCCGGGTTGGGCGACAGCACTTTCAGTGCCTGCGCGGTGACCGAGGCGTCGGCGCGGCCGAAGCGCTCCACGCTCACCAGCTTCAACCCGGCCTCGTTGCCATACCGCGTCATCTCGCGCAACCAGGACTCGCCATACGCGTCTGAATAGCCAAGGAAACCGAAGGTCTTCGCTCCGCTCTTCTTCATGTGCTCGATGGTGCCTTGCGCCATCAGCGAAATGCTCTGCGGCAAGCGGTAGGTCCACTGCCCGCGTTCATCGGGCAGGTCGATCGGTGCCGCCGCCAGCTGCACGGTCTGCGACTCGCTGGCAACCTGGGCGATGGCAATGGCCGGCGGGCTGGCGGTGGAGCCGATGATCAGGTCCACCTTTTCCTCGGTGACCAGGCGGTGCGCATTGCGCGCGGCGTTGGTGGGGTCGGTGGCGTCGTCGAGCACCACGTAGCGGATCTTCTCGCCCGCGATCTCGGTCGGGAACAGCTGGATCGTGTTGCGCGGGGCGACGCCCAGCGCTGCCGCCGGGCCGGTGATGGAAAAGCTGGCGCCGATCACGATCTCGGCCTGGGCCGCGATGCCGGTCAAGGCCAGTGTGGCGAGCGCGGCCATGCGCAGGAATGGCTTCATCTTTTGTCTCCTTCTGTTGTGGATCGGGTCTTCTGCCGCGCGACCGTGGCGGTGCTCAGGCCAGCTGCTGCAGCGGAATGACGGTCGGGGTGCTGGCGGTTTCTTCGTCGTGCAGGCGCTTGAGCAACCAGCGAAACTGGTTGAGCGCGGCGTCCGCTGCGATGGGCTGCATGGGACTGGGTGGCGTGCGGCGGATCAACCGCTGCTGCGCCTCGATGATGCGGCGGTCTTCCTCGAAGGCCGTGCACAGGCTCTGGTAGATCGACTCGGTGATGGTCGCGTCGTCCAGCCGGAATTTGTGCGCCTGCATGAAGAAATAGTGCGTGGTGGTGTCGGTCTCAGGGGTCAGTGCCTGGCAGCTGTGGAACTGCAGGGCCCCGGTCATGTCGTCGTCGGGCGTGTCGGCTGGCTTCACGCTGGCCGCCATCAACAGGACACCTGGCACCAGGTAGTCGTAGCTGAAACGCCGGTTGACCTTGCCGGTGAATCCACCCAGGCGTGCGTGGTACGGCGCCGGCACGGTGTTGTTCACATCGCGCGTGACGCGCACGCCGCGTTCAAGCCGCTCGATCACTGGCCGCACTTCGGCGATGTTGGGTGAGCCCCCCAGGGTTTTCTCGTGCACGTAGGACAGGTGCGAGAAGTCCAGCAGGTTGTCGGAAATCAGCTGGTAGTCGGCGTCGTAGTGCAGGTAGCCCGGCTTCATGCGCCACTCCGGGTGGCTGAGCGAGTAAGCGTCCGGAATCAGTGCCGGATCGGCCCGCTCTGGATCGCCCATCCAGATCCACAGCCACCGCCCTCGCTGCACCATGGGGTAGCTCTTCACGCACAGCTTGGGCGGGATGCGCTCCTGGCCTGGGATATCCGTGCATTGGCCGGTGGCATCGAACCTGAGGCCGTGGTACATGCAGCGCACGCTGTCGCCCTCTCGCCGGCCCATGTGCAAAGGCGCGTGGCGGTGTGGGCATTTGTTGTCCAGCGCCACCGGCGTGCCGTCGGCCAGTCGGTAGATAAGGATGGACTGGTTGAGGATGCCGCGTTCCAGCAGCGTGTCGGCCAGCACCTCGTGATCCCAGGCCGCGACGTACCAGCAATTCTTGACGAACATGTCTTTGTCTCCGTGGTGGCCGGCGGCATCGTGGGCTGCCGGTCTGTGAGCGGAATCTAGGGCGGCGGGCACGCTTCATCAATACACTTGGCAGATACCAACTATCTGCCGGAGCGATGATGGAGTTCGACCTCAACCTGCTGCGTGTGCTGGTCAGCCTGGACGATGCGCGCAACGTCACGCGTGCAGCCCAGCTGCTGGGCATGAGCCAGTCCGGCTTCAGCACCGCGCTCAACCGGTTGCGCCTGCACTTTGAAGACACGCTCTTCGTGCGCACATCCAAGGGCATGGAACCCACACCCCGCGCGCGCGAAATGGTGGGCACCGCGCGCGCCGTGCTGGGACAGGTGCGCACCGGCATCCTGGCCGATCCGGAGTTCGACGCGGCCACCACGCAGACCGAGTTCCGCCTGGTCATGGCCGATGTGGCCGAGATCGTGTTCCTGCCTCGCCTGATCCGGCACCTGGCGGTGCACGCACCGCATGCGTCGGTGCGCTGCTTTCCATTGCCCTCGTCGCAGCTGGAGGCCGCCATGGAAGCGGGAGAGGCCGATCTGGCGATGGGCTACTTCCCCGACCTGAGCAAACAGGTCTTTTTCCACCAGCGGCTGTACATGCACACCTTCGCCTGCGTGATGCGCGCCGACCACCCGTTTGCGCAGACCCGGCTGAGCCTGAAGGATTTCGAGTCGCTGGACCACGCGCTGGTGAGCTCACCCGCCCGCAGCACGGACCTGGTGGACCGATTCATCGAGCGCAAAGGCATCCACCGCCATGTGGTGCTGCGCACGCCGCACTACATGAGCCTCGCTGCGGTGATCGCTGAATCGGAACTGGTGGCCACGGTGCCCCTGGCCGCCGGCATGAGCGTGGCGCGCAGCGGGGCCATCCGCCTGGTAAGGCCGCCCTTCGACCCCCCGCGTTTTGCCGTGCAGCAGCACTGGCACCGCCTCTACCGCCACGACACCCGCAACCAGTGGCTGCGCGCGCAGGTATCGAAGCTGTTCAACGAGCAGTCGGACGAGTGGCGTGCGGTGGAGCAGTCGATGTACGGAGCCCCGACAACCGTCCGGCGCCGGAGCGGGATGCCAAAAAAAGTGTGAAGCGCACCGATAAGCCGGATTCTGTGCGTGCGGGTTGCCCCGCACGTGACCGCCATTCATCTGGGCCGGGAGTCGCCTCCCGGCTCGGTGCCACCTACCCGCCAGCTCCGCGGAACCACGTCAACGCTGGCCTATTTGGTGTTGCTGCGCGTAGAGATTGCCCGTTTCACCCGAACTGAATCGGCTCGTCTCTGTTGCTCTGATCCTCACCTTAGGGCCTTGCGGCTTGTCGGTGGAGAGGTGTTACCTCCTACGCTGTCCTGTGCAGTCCGGACATTCCTCCAGCACACCCTTTCGGGCTGTTGTGCCAGCGGCGGTCTGGTGCGCTTCACGGCGCGAATTATCGCCTGCTCACACCAGCCGCTCGATCTTGCGATGGCGCCACACGAAGTGGTAGTACGCGGTCTGCAGAACCAGCATGGCGACATACGCCACAGGGAAGGCGATCCAGACGCCGGGGAGGCCGAACTGCGCGTCGAGCAGATACGCCGCCGGCAGCTGGATGCACAGGATGCAGAAGACGGAGATCGCCATCGGCACCAGCACCACGCCGCTGGCGCGCATGAGGCCACCCACCACGGCCTGGAAGCCGAACACCAGGATGCTCCACAGCATGATGTGCAGCAGGTGTTCGGCCTGCGCGCGCACCTCGGGCTGGGTCAGGAACAGGCCCATGAGCGTGTGCGAGAGCGCATACCCCAGCAGCACCAGCGTGCCCGTGAGGGCGGCGTTGAGCCACAGCCCCGTGCGCAGGATCGCGCCCAGCCGGTCGACCCGGCCCGCGCCGATGGACTGCGCCGCCAGGATGGACGCGGTGATCGCGATCGACAGCGCCGGAAACTGCACGTAGTTCACCACCTGCGTGACCGCGCCGTAAGCCGCCGTGGCCTGCGACCCGTGGCCGTTCACCAGCTTGAGGATGATCAGCTCGGACATCGAGATCACCACCATCTGCAGGCCCGTGGGCAAACCGATGCGCATGACCTTGGCCAGGATGGCGCGGTCCAGCCGCAGCGCGCCCAGCAGCTCGCGGTCAAACGCCAGCACATGGTGCTTGCGGCGCAACCGCCACACCAGAAAGCCCAGCGCCGCCGCATAGGACACCAGCCCCGCATACGCCGCGCTCTGGATGCCCAGCTGCGGCAAGCCGAGCCAGCCCTGGATGAGCGCCGGCGTGAGCGCCAGGCCGAGCGCGGTGGAAAGCAGCAGCGCGATCAGGGGTGAGACGGTGTCGCTGACGCCGCGCAACAGCTGCGTGAACAGGATGAACACCAGCAGCAGGGGCATGATGAGCAGCATCACCCGCGCGTAGGCCACCGCATCGTCGAGCACATCGACCGGCGTGCCCAGTGCCTGCATGGCGGGGCGCGCGAACGCGGTGCCCACCACGGCGGCCGCGAGGCCGATCAAGGCGCCGAGCACCAGCGCCGTGCCC